>SAMEA104404100__coassemble_2172_pt1 | contig 15561 bp, 15 predicted proteins | sample SAMEA104404100__metabat2_low_PE_067 | metagenome-assembled genome bin SAMEA104404100 (sample SAMEA104404100) | Balaenoptera acutorostrata | reverse complement strand
TTGAGCGCCTTTCTGAGAGCCTTTTGGTATACAATTTCTTCTTTTCTGCTTTTAAATCTCGCAAAGACTTTCAACATTTCGCTCTATACTATCACATCTCTAGTTCTTTTTGAAAGCCTCACACAGGGGCAAATAGCTGCCTACACGAGCGAATTAAAATCTTCAGTTTTAGTTTAAGGGGTGCGGGTTCTCCCGCCGAGCTGCGTCCGCCGTATAGGCGGATGCAATGCTCGCCCAAGCAAGGCTTGGCTTTTACCGTCTATCACAAGCCTTCTTCTTTGTTCTGTACTTTTCTGTAAGTCTCTCTTATCGTCAGAAAAGAAGAACAGTCGCTCAGGCTTTCAAAGTTGAGCCTTTCCTCGAAAACGCCTATTATTGTTTACTGCGACGCAAATTTTGAGCACTACTCTCCAATTTTGACCAATAATCTGACCATTAATTTGATCAATTTAACTCCATAATTCGTATTTTTTCTACGTGACCATTTTCTAGACCAATTCTGCAATCATTTTAAAGTTCTTATGTGCGTAATACTACTCTTAACCTTCGGAATTTTGCTCATTTTTGTATAAAAAAATTATGTAAAGAGTAAATATAAAGGCTTTTACAAACTGACGACCCCTCTTAGAATATATATCTTGTTCATATTTGCCACCGATAATTTGAGCTAAGCCATCTATACCTTTTCTCATATCAGTATATCCTGTAGCTATATATACTTTACTTGAGCTTACTATTTCATTTAACATTTCATCACCTTAATTACTGCTGAAATCAGCTCAAGTGATGTTCCTTACGATATTTCTGCTTCTATACCATTTGCTCTGATAATTACAGGAGATGAAACCGGTGACACAACTTCTATCGGAACTGGGATTTGTTAAAAGTTTTCTTCTTTTAATTTTCTTATGTGTGAGTAATATGTCCTTAAATTTATTAATTTAAAAAAACGTCTATATTAGGTAATTTTCTAATTTAGACGTTTTAATTAAATTCATTATATTTATTTTTTTCTATTTAACATTTTATATCTAGTCGGAGAAAAAGATGTTTGGGTTTTAAATACTGTTGAAAAATATGATGAGGAAGAAAATCCACATTTTTGTGACACAATATCTATTGTATCATCAGTAGTTTGTAATAATATTTTAGCAAGTTTTATTCTTTCATTTGTTATATATTCGGAAAAAGTTACATTATGATATTCTGAAAACAAATGGCACAAATGACATTTACTTAGGTAAACATTATCCGAAACTTTTTGTAAATTAAGTTCCTCTGAAATATGTTCAGAAATATACTTACACGCATTATCTATATGTTTATTTGTGTAACAATCCCTCTTTAAAAATTTATCATAAAAAGAAAGAAGTTCGTAAGCTATACTTTCATATTTTTTATCTTTAATAAGACTATTATTTAATGGATAAATTTGATATTTTTGAGAGTGATTTTTTTCTTTTATTGTTAGATAATTGTATATCGACGTATTAAGGGATGAAAAGAAATTGAACATTAAAATTTCTTTATCTTCCTCAGAACTATCCTCTATCCTATATATTTTTTGCTTTGTTGTAAGCATTGCATCCTTTACTCCATTTTCAAGAAAAGTAATGCAAATATCTCTATGGTCATATAGTAAATTATAATTCAATTATAAATTCTCCTTGAAAAACTATAGTTAGTTATGGCTAACTATAGCATTATATATCATTCCTACGAAAACGTCAAGACTATTTTTAATATTTAATTATTAAAATATATAATCGCAATATATTAAAAAATTCACTTAATATATCTAAAAAAAAATTTTTTATTTATGATATAATTTTGAACGTGAGTTAGCTATAACTAACTCTAAATAGATTTTAGATATGAAATTGAAAAGGTAGGTAAAAAATGAGAAAAATTGCAATTTACGGAAAGGGTGGAATAGGAAAATCCACTACAACATCCAATCTTTCCGAAGCTTTGGCAGAAAAAGGCTACAAGGTTATGCAAATAGGTTGTGACCCAAAGGCTGACTCTACCAAAACTGTAATGGGTGGTATTAGAATACCAACTGTACTTGAACAGCTTAGAGAAAAAGGAGAAAATCTAGAGCTTTCAGATATTGTATTTGAGGGTTACAACGGAGTTCTTTGTGTAGAATCAGGTGGTCCTACCCCAGGAATAGGTTGCGCGGGCAGAGGTATTATATCCGCATTCGAAAAACTGGCTGAATTAGAGGCATTCGAAATATATAAGCCCGATATAGTAATATATGACGTCTTGGGCGACGTAGTCTGCGGCGGTTTTGCAATGCCTATAAGAGAGGGATATGCAAGAGAGGTTTTCATTGTTTCATCTGGTGAAATGATGTCGCTCTATGCTGCAAATAATATAGCTCAAGCAATTAAAAACTTTGGTAAACGTGGCTATGCAAAACTAAGTGGCTTGATACTTAACGCCAAAAATATAGAAAACGAACTTGAAACAGTAGAAAACGCTGTTAAAGAAATTGGAACACAAGTTGTTCACTATGTTCCACGTTCTCCAGAAATACAGCTTGCAGAAAGCAAGGGCGGTACAGTTTTCGAAAAACTAGAGGAATCAAGTATGAAAGACGTTTACCGTACTTTAGCTGACAAAGTTATTGAGTTAAGTGAAGATATTGAAGCGTAAGCTTAATATAAATAAAAAAAGAGTAGGAGTTATACAATATGAAAAAATTATTAGCTATAATGCTAAGCGTTACGATGATTGTAACAGCGTTTGCAGGTTGTGGTGCAAAAACAGAAACTGTTCCATCAAAAACATCATCTTCGGAAGCTACAGAAGTACAAAAGCCTGAATCTTCAGAAGAAAAAGTCGGAGAATCCGTAACAGAAAATTCATCAAAAGGTTTAACAATACACTATCCATCATATATGAAAGAGTCAGAGGGCGAAAGCCTGGTTCTAGAAGAATATCCTGAAAAGATAGTAGTTCTTTCAAACTCAGCTATGCAAATATTGGTTCGCAGTGATGTAAAACCAATAGCTTTTAGAAAATCACCTAAATATATTGATTTTCCTGATTGGGTAAGAGAACTTCCAATCATCGAAACAGGTATGAATAATCTTGACGTAGAAAGCATTATCGCTATGGAGCCAGACCTAATAATAATGGGTAACCACCTAAAGAAGGATTATGGCAAACAGCTTGATGATGCAGGTATTCCTGTTTATTACACAAGCGAAGGCCCACAGGTTACTTACCCGGAGGTTAAGGAAGAGGCTATAACTCTCGCTCGTTCCTTTGGTACAGAAAAACTAGTAAAAGAAATTGAGGCAGATTTTGCAAGTCTTGAAAAGAGAGCAGAAGAACTAAAGGCAAGCACAAGCAGTAAAAAAGCTATGGTGCTATTCGGCACACCTCCAAGCTACCAACTTACTTCAATGAGCTACTTCGGCAGTATTGTAGCCATGCTTCCATTTGACAATATATCAGACAGCCTAATTGACGTAAATATACGTATGGCTCCTCTTGATATAGAGAAGTTAGTTGAGATTAACCCTGATGTTATCTTCGCTATTTCTCCAACAGCTCCAATGACGGAGATGCTTGAAAAAGCGTACAAAGAAGAGTTTGAAAAAAATCCAAAGGTTTGGAAAGAACTTAATGCAGTAAACAACAATAATGTTATTTATCTACCAAGTGAGTACGTAACATCAAAGGGTATACACATTGTGAAGAGCATTAATGCATTAATGGATAGCATTGAAGAAAAATTTTCTGAATCAAGTTCAAAAGTAAACAATGTTACTCTTACATATCCTAAAAATATGCAGGACATAGGCTTTACAGACGTAGTTACTATGGAAAAGACTCCTGAAAGAGTTGTAGTAATGACAAAAGCTCCTGTTTTGGCTCTTAATAAGCTTGGAGTAAAAATGATAGCAATACCAAAGGGCGGCGTTACAAAATGGCCAGAAAATCTTGAAAATAATACTGAAAAACTAAATGTTACAATGAATGCAAACTTTGATATTGAAACTGTTATCGCACTAAACCCTGACCTTGTTGTTCTTGGCGCTAATTCAAAGGATACATACGGCAAAGTACTTACAGACGCAAAAATTCCTGTATATTATATAGATGCGGGACACACTGTAAACTATAATTCAGTTAAGGCGCAAACAGAGGCTCTTGTAAACGCTTTTGGCAAAGATACTGCCGAAGGTAAAGAGATTATGGATAGCTTTACAAAGTTAGAAAATGACCTAAAGAAAAAACAAGCTAAATACAGTGATAAATCAGTAATGGTACTACAATCCGCTCCACCTTCACACTATATCCAAACAGAAAATGGTTCTCTTGGTACAATGGCAAAAATGATGGGCTTTAAAAACGTATATGTAAATGACAAGACATCAATGGCGCCTATTGATATGGAAAAAGCTATTACATATAACCCAGACCTAATTCTTGCAGTAGGCGGCACGCCAAGCGCTGAGGCTCACGAAAAAGCTATGAAAGAGGATTTTTCAAAAAACGCTGACTACTGGAACACAATAGATGCAGTAAAAAATGACCGTGTAATTTATCTTTCATCAAAATATATTGCGAACACTGGTATTGGCTTTATTGATAATATGAGAGAATTTATGGATATGATAGATAATTTTTACAAGGAGTAATTAAATGAAATCAGGTAAAAAAATATCGGTTTTTCGTGTTTCATCTGTATTTTTGATACTTCTGATTATTCTGCTTGCGCTATCACTTACATCAATTGCAGTTGGTAGCGCCGGCTACTCTATTCCCGAAATAATAAAAGCTTTAATAAGTGAAGAAAAATCTCCTGTCAAAACAATAGTTGTTAATTTAAGAATGCCAAGAGTAATTGTTGCAATTCTTATAGGTGCTTGTTTGTCAGCAGCAGGAGCGTTACTTCAATCCGTTATGAAAAATCCACTTGCTGACCCCGGTACAATAGGCGTTTCAGCAGGCGCTGGTACAGCCGCTACCACTATTTTGCTAATTTTTCCAAATATGCTTTCGGCAGTACCGCTTTTTGCTTTTCTTGGAGCATGCCTTGCCTGCTGTTTAATATACACAATGGCGTGGAAAGACGGAGTAGACCCGACTAGAATTATTCTTTCGGGCGTTGCGATTAACTCTGTTTTGGGGGCGTATAACGCTCTATTACAAATGTTAAACGCAGACAGCCTTGAGGGCGTGCTTGCCTTTATGAACGGAAGTATTTCGGGCAGAAGTTGGTATCACGTAAAACAAATTACCATTTGCGCGGCTATTGGACTAACGCTTGCTCTATTATGTATAAAAAGTGCAAACGCCCTACAGCTTGGCGACGAAATGGCTAAAAGTCTTGGCGTAAAAACAAGTTTTAGCAGAATATTTTTATCAGCTGTCGCAGCATTTTTGGCGGCATCTACTGTTTCCGTTGCAGGTATGATAGGCTTTGTAGGACTTGTCGTTCCCCATATAGCAAGACTTATTGTAGGCTCTGACTACAAGGCAATGCTCCCTGTAAGTATGGTAATGGGTTCGGTAGTTCTTCTTGCGGCAGATACTGTTGGCAGAATTATAGTTTCCGGTATGGAAATTCCGGTTGGTATAATAATGGCTGTTTGCGGTGGTCCATTCTTCCTATATACACTTAGAAAGAGAGGTAAGGTAATTGGAAATTAACGGAAAAAATCTTACTATCGGTTATGGTGAATATGTAGCTGTCGAAAATATGGACATAGATATTAAAAAGGGCGAAATAACAACGATAATCGGACCTAATGGCTCGGGTAAATCCACTGTCTTAAAGGCCCTTACAAGACTACTTAAGTATAGAAAGGGTAGCGTTTACCTAGACAGCAGAGATTTACTCAGCTTTGAAAACAAGGAGCTTGCAAGGCAAATAGGCGTTCTACCTCAAAGGCACTCTGCCCCACCCGACTTTAAGGTTAAGGACTTAGTCGGCTACGGAAGAATGCCCTATCAAAAGTGGTATACACAAAACACAAAAGACGATGAAGAAATTATTGAGTGGGCGCTTAAATCAACAGGTACTTGGAATTTACGTGATAAGACAATTAATGAGTGCTCTGGCGGCGAATCTCAAAGAGTTTGGATAGCGACAGTTTTATGCCAACAGCCCGAAATTTTGTTTTTAGACGAACCTACAACCTATCTTGATATATCGCATCAGCTTGAAACTATGAAACTAGTAAAAAAGCTAAATAAAGAGTCTGGAATAGGTATAGTTATGGTTCTCCACGATTTAACACAGGCGCTTGAAGTAAGCGACAAAATAGTTGTAATTTGTGACGGAAAGAAATACAGCGAAGGCTCTCCGTCAGAAGTAATCACAACAAAAATGATGAAAGAGGTTTATAATGTTGACTGCGATATAATTAATATTCCCGGAAGAAATAAACCTCTGATAGCGTATAAAGAAATTAGCTAGAAAGGATTAATACAATGAGCAAGGGAAACGATATAATTTCCAGACTTACAAAACTAAAAGATGTAAACTCTCCAAAGGATTTACACGGACTTACCGCCGCTATGTTTCCAGGAACACACTGCCCGCTAATGGGCGCAGAAATGGCTGTTAGAGGAATAGAGGACGCTATGCTTTTTGTAATAGGTACTGATGAATGCGCCTATTATGTAAAGCATATGACAATTCACTCTGATGACTTTGGAGGAATAGGTGGCAGATGTGTATCTGCTGTTCTTAATACAACAGATATTACATTTGGTTCTAAAAAAACCGTAGACATCGCAGTAAGTGAAATGATGCAGGAGTACTCTCCAAAAGCGGTATTTGTCGTAAGTACGTGCGTGGTTGAGGTTATAGGTGATGATATAGAATCAATGGCTGACGGATATACAGAAAAATATGGTATTCCATTTCTTGCAGTTCATACAGAGCATTTTAAGTGTGAAAATCATCTACCGGGAGTTGAAAGAACAATTACAGCTTGTCTTGAGCTTATGGAAAAGCAAGAAAAGAATAATTCTGTCAATATCATAGGACAAAGACTTGGTAATTTTAGCGATACAGAGCTATACAGTATTCTTAAAGAAAATAGTATTGACCTTGGTATGCAGCTACCGTCAGGATGTACTCTTGATGAAATAAGAACTGCTCCATCTGCAAAAATAAATATTGTACTTAACGCAATAGGACTTCCCCTTGCAAAGAAAATGAAGGCAAAATTTGGAACTCCTTACGTATTTTTCGATAAATTTACAGACCCTAAGAGAATACTTAACGCCTATGAGGAGCTATTTTCTTCACTTGAAGTAGAAGTTCCACAAAAGCTATACGATATGTATAATAAGTGCGATACTCTACTAAGAGAATCTAAAGCTGAATTAAAGGATACAACCTATATTTATGGAAATACTCCATTTAATTGTATGGAGTTTAACAGCTTTATGATAGATATGGGAATGAAACCTCTAATAATTCAAACAGCTAAGGTTGACCTTGTAAATGACGCTGAATTTATAGAAAATATAGTTGAAAACAGCGACACTTATGTAACAACAGTTGCAAATATTGCCCCACTTCAATATGTATACGATGTTATTCATCCAAACCTATATCTAGGACACGAATTTGCTGTTAGACTTAGAAAAAAGGGTATTGAAATGGTGCACTCTGACAGAGCGTCGGGAATGCTGGGCTTTGAAGTGACAGAATTTATTTTAAAGGAGCTTGTAAGAGCATCAATCGAAGCTAAAAAGCTAAAGGAGGAGGTAAATCTATGAGCTTAACAAGATTTTTACCAACACCATCTGACAGAATGGGCATACTTTGGAGCTTGCTTCCAATAGATAATACTGTAATACTTGAGTATGGTCCTGCAGGCACAACACACTTTAGTATGGGACTATTTCTAGAACTTAATATTGACCAAGAAAATCATCTATTTACTACTCATATGAGTGAGGACGATGTTGTAATGGGTGATACAAGACGACTTGAGGATGCAATTGTTGAGATTGACAAAAATCTTTCTCCAAAAGCTATATTTGTAGTGGCATCATCAGTTGCGGCAGTTATAGGCTCTGACATAAAGGGCGTATGCAGTTATATGCAAAAAAAAGTAAAAGCAAAGCTAATTACCTTTGAACAAGGTGGCTTTAGGGGGGACTACTCCTCCGGTTTAAAAGAAACCTACACAATGCTTGTAAAAGAGGTTTGTGTTGACGAGCCACAAAAAAATGACAAAAAAGTAAATCTAATTGGCTTTTCAATGGGAGCGTACAGGGCATTGTCAGATAGACACGAATTAAAAACTCTCTTAAAAAGAGCGTTTAATCTTGAAATTGGTGCAGTTCTTTGTGGTAAAACTGATATTGCAGATATAGAAAATATGGGTGGCAACGTGCTAAATATTGTTCTTTCAGAAGAAGGAAGAAATGCCGCAGAATTACTTAATAGCAGATATGGTACGCCTATGATACTTGGAGCTCCCTATGGCTATAGCGGAACTTTAAAATGGCTACAAACGATAAGTGAAACTCTTAATATACCTATTAATCAGGAAATCATTGATGAAATTAACGATAGTCTAAATAATACACGCTACTATCCAATAATGACAATGATGCTAAAAATAGATAAACCTGAAATTGCGCTTATAGGAGAATATAACAGAATACTTGGTATAGGTGAATTTTTATCGGAGCTAGGCTTTAAATCGCAAAAAAGAATTTGCGTACACAGTTTAAAATCAATTACAAATCCTAATGAAAGCATACTCTACTATAATACAGAAAGTGAAAAATTATCAGCAGTAAAGAATTTACACAGAGCTTTTATTTTAGCAGATGACGCTACAATGAGCGTATGTGAAAAGGACAATGTATTTTTAAGAATTACTATGCCTATAATAAAGGGTGCGCAAATTGCAAAGCATTTGCCATTTATGGGTTTACGTGGAGCAGACTTTATCTTGGAAAGCCTAGAAGAATATTTACAAATGCTTAAATAGGAGGATATTATGAAGGTACAGATAATTTATTCAAGCCTAAGTGGTTGTACAAAAAGAGTTGCAGAAAGTATCTATAACGGATTAGCCGTAGAAGAAAAATCTATCCATAATTTAGCTGACGGAGAGCCTACTATTGACGGAGATATAATTCTTTTAGGCTACTGGACAGACAGAGCAGCACCCAATAAAGAAATGAAAGAATTTATGTCAAAGGTAAGCGGAAAAGCTGTGGGAATGTTTTGTACTCTTGCATACTACGCTGACAGCGCCCACGCAAGAGAAAGCCTTGTTAACGGAATTAATCTTGTAAAGGATAATAATGAAATAATTGGCGGCTATGTTTGTAACGGAACAATATCTCAAGCTATGATAGAAAGAATGAGACAAAATACAAATGGCGGACATCATTCTGCTACTCCACAAAAGGAAATTCGTTGGGATATTCTGAAAAATCATCCTACAAAGGCAGAATGCAATTTAGCGTCAGAACGCTTTAATGAGAGAATAGAACTATATAAACGTTTTAAAGAAAATAATGTAGAATTTAACTCTATACTTTAATTATTAAAACAGAAACAAAAAATAAAGGGATTAAGGTCATTTTTTATGACTCTAATCCCTTTATTTTTTGTAAATATTTACTTTTTCCTAAAAAATTTAGCACAACACTTATACCAATAAGTGAAATAATAGCAATTATAATTGCTATCGTTATTCCTAATCCGGAACTCTTATTTTTTTCAGGTATGGACTCTGCTTTCGAATCTACAGATTCTTTAATTTCGACTTTAGATTCATCTTTAGACTCATCCTTTGATTCTTCTTTTTCCTGCTACACTATAAACGGTGTTTTAATTCTTCGATAATGGTCGAGAGCGAAACTAAAATCTTCTTTTCTGCTTTTAAATCTCACAAAGACTTCCAACATTTCGCTCTATGCTATCACATCTCTAGTTCTTTCTGAAAGCCTCACACTGGGCCACACAGCTGCCTACACGAGTGAATTAAAATCTTCAGTTTTAGTTTAAGGGATGCGGGTTCTCCCGCCGAGCTGCGTCCGCCGTATAGGCGGATGCTATGCTCGCCCAAGCAAGGCTTGGCTTTTACCGTCTATCACAAGCCTTCTTCTTTGTTCTGTACTTTTCTGTAAGTCTCTCTTATCGTCAGAAAAGAAGAACAGTCGCTCAGGCTTTCAAAGTTGAGCCTTTCCTCGAAAACCGCCTATTTATGTTTACTGCGACGCAAATTTTGATATAGGGGGGTAAGTCAAATCTACGCCTAACAAAGCAAACAAAAAACAAGTTATGTGATTATATAATTGAAAATACTAGTTTGCCCTCACAAAAATTATTAAAACTTGCTGTTTCATGCATATTTGCGTATAATCATTATTAAGAAAACGAAATATAAAATAGCATCCACATTAAAGAAATTGAAGACTACAAGAAAATCTGAATGATAAAAGATATGGTAATCATAATTGTAAAATATTAAGACGTGCTGGCTATATAATCAATAATTCTGAAAAAAATATAATAAATTTTTGTAACGTTTTCTGATATTAAGAGTCTTATATATGTATAGATTTAAAATATACACAAAGAAAGGAGGACATCCGTAGTGGTTGACTTTGAAAAAGTATATTCTGAATATTATGATACAGTTTTCCGATATATCCTATATCTTTGCAATGATAAATATCTAGCTGAAGATATAACACAAGAAGCATTCTTCAAAGCTTTTAAAAAAATAGATTCATTTAAAGGAGAATGTAAACTGAGTGTTTGGTTGTGCCAAATTGCTAAAAATACACTTTATAGCGAAATAAAGAAAAGAAACAAAGAAGTAACGGATGTTTCTCTTGATACTGTTCCTTATGATGATACAATATATCAAGATTTGCTAAAAAAAGAAGATGCAGTAGAAATACATAAAGTTTTACATAATTTAAATGAACCATTTAAAGAAGTTTTCTGGATGCGCACATTTGGTGAGCTTTCTTTTAGTGAAATAGCCAAACTTTTCGGAAAAACAGATAGCTGGGCAAGAGTTACTTACTATCGTGCAAAAATGAAAATAAAGGAGGAAATTAGATGAAATACTCATGTAATATTATTCGTGATTTAATTCCATTATATATTGATGGTGTATGTAGCGAAGAAAGTAAAAAAGTCGTAGATGAACATTTAGAAGAATGTAATGAATGCAAAACATATCTTTCTTCAATGAGTGAGGAAAACAAAATAATTGATCATTTCTATAATGATGATTTAAAAGAATCTCAAAAAATATCTTCTTTTATGGCTGTCAAGAAAAGAATACAAAGAAAGCAAATCCTTTTTGGAATACTTGCTATTCTAATAGTTGTTTTAATATTTGCAAGTACTATCGGTATTCTTAAAAGCATTCATAAAACTGTCGAATATAAAAATAATATTTCAGTTTCAATGATTGACGGAAGTTTAGTAGGAAAACTTTATGGTAGTTATTATACCAATATAAAAATTAAGAATATTGAAGTTATTGACGAAGGAAAAATGTCAAACTACACCTTTTATTGTATTTCTAATACAGTTTGGGATGATATTTCTTTAAAAGATAATATGATGACTGAATATGTTATAGTTCCCAATGATAAAAATGCAGAAAGAATTGATCGTGTATATTATTATACAGGAGATTTTTCAGGACTCGAAAATATGAATGAAACGGAGTTGAAAACGGTTATTCAAAATTCTAAATTACTCTGGGAAAAATAAGTAAATAATTTTTTATAGCTGATGTACGAAATAGTGCATCAGCTATTTATTTTTTTGTAACGAATTAGAAGTTTAGGAGTCTTATAAATAGAAACGGAGGAAATAAATACGGTGAGAAATATAAAAAACATTTGTAAACCTACAACAATATTATTAATTATAGGTTTTTCAATCTCTATAACTGCTGTATTGGTGGGTATTAGATCAATTCACACAATACTTTCTGCAATGGATGAAACGAATTCAGATTTGCCAATTATTCAAACTATGCAAAATACCGGATTAACTCTATCTATATCTATTTATTGTTTTTCTATCTTAAATAGCTTTGCAGTAACGAATTATTGGATGATTACGAAAAGAAGAAATTTTGCAATTCAAAAAGCATTTGGGTGGACAAATCGACAATTAATTGGTCAAATTTGCAGAAATATGTCAGTAATACTATTGATAAGCTCAGTAATAAGTTCGAGTTTATTATTGTTAACAACTTATATTAAAAATGATGTAATAAGAGTTCAACTTTCCCCTATATTTGTTTTAGAAACAGTTCTATTGATTTTAATAACACTATTATTTTCGATGATTATTCCTATTAAAAGAATTATTAAAATTGAACCCGCGGAGGTGATTTAAATATGATTGCAATTCTACAAATAGCATTAAAAGGGCTTTTGAAAAAAAGATCATTTACTTTACTACTTATTCTTGTTTGCATAGTGGCTATGAACACTATTCTTACTTCTATCACAAATATATCTTCCGAAATCTATCAGCAAAAAATATTCGAAAGAAACCTTGGCACAAGTATGGATAATATTCTTCATATTCATTATTCAAAGTCATTTGAAACGCAAGACTTTGTTGATGGAATACCAAAATATCTGCAATATATATCCGATCTAAAAGGTGTTAAATCTGTTGGACAATTTGAACGAACAGGCGTGTTTTTTGAAGAACTTAAAGACAGAGATGAATATAAAGAAATAAATCAAAGGCTTTTACAGGGAACAAAATATGAAAATCATCCGGAGAGATCAGACATTCTCTTTATTGATGAGGAATTGCTATCCCTTATTAAGATTAGTTTTAATGAATACAATAAAACAGGAAGTGATAATCTACCAATAATTGTGAGCGAAACTTTTGAGGACATTTTACCAATCGGGACAGTCCTAAGCGAAGAACGTACTCAATCCGTATATGAGGTTGTTGGATATTTGCCGATTGGAAAACAATGGGTAGATAAAAATGACCTAATTCGATTTCCTTTAGAAACAATGGATGGTTGTTTTATTGCGCCATTTCCGCCAAAAGATAAAACAGACATTTTAACACAACTTAGCTGCTTGCATAATACTTATGTTATTTTTGATAATGCTAATCTCAATTATCTAAAAACAAATATCGAATACTATTCTTTATCGCACGGCTTTCATGCTACTGCTAATACTCTTAGTGAAGAATATAAAATTTATTTGAATGAAATAAAAAGATATACCTCAAATCAAATTACTCTAGCTATATTTATTTCAGTAATGGCTATAAGTTCCATTGTATCGGTGTTCACTACAAACGCAATTTTAAAACAAAATCAATATGGAATCTATCTCGCTAATGGATTTACAAAAAAAGAAATAGAACTTGGCATACTGTTAGAAATATTTCTGCTAATTATTCCTTCCACACTTATTGTCTGGATAGGAAATCTCATTCAATTATCGAAAAGCGATGATATCGGAATAGAAATATTTAGAGATGTACTTTTAACAGCACATCTAGAATACACCTTACCAATTTGTTTAATAGTATCTTTTACAGTTGGAATAATATCATCATTGTTGCCGATCTATAAAGTATCTAAATACCAACCCAACGAACTAATAGGAGGTTTAAAAAATGGCACTAATTGAATTAAAATCGTTATATAAAGAATATCGCAACGATAATGTAATAACTCCTGCATTAAACGACATTAATTTAAAAATTGAAAAAGGAGAATTCGTTGCAATTATGGGCACTTCAGGCTCAGGTAAAACAACTCTGCTTAATATGATTGGTTGTATGGATGTTCCCACTAGTGGTAGTTATTACTTTGATGGGAAAAATATAAGTGATGCAAATGAGCAATTACGTGCTTCTATCAGAGGTAAAAAAATATCGTTTGTTTTTCAAAACTTTGCCTTGATTCCAGAATATACAGTAATCGAAAATGTTGAAATACCTTTGAAGAAGCGAAAACTTACAAAAAGTGAAAGACATAATTTATTAGATCAAGCTTTAAGTCTTACATCAGTATCTGAAATATCCAAAAAGAAACCATCCCATATATCAGGCGGACAAAAACAACGAGTTGCCATAGCCAGAGCTATTGTATGTGGCGCAGATGTCATTCTCGCTGATGAACCAACCGGAGCTTTGGATTCTAAAAATGGAACTGAGATTATGCAATTATTTACTAAACTTAATTGCCAAGGAAAGACTATTATTTTAATTACACACGACAAAAATATAGCATCCTATGCTAAACGATTGATTTCAATTGAAGATGGGAGAATTATAAAAGATGAAAAAATTTAAAAGAATTGCCATACTATTGATTACACTATTATGTATAATCTTTACGCTTACAGCTTGTCAAAACAAAGAATTTGAATCTGTAAGAAGTTTCGAATATCATTTTTTAAAAGAGGAATATGAAGAAAAATACAATAAAGTAGAAAAAACTATTGAATTAAAAAAAGATGCTAATTATAAAATCAATATTACTTCTTCAGTAGATTCGGGTAGTATTGAAATAAAACTCAGTTACTTTAATAAAAACGGTGAACAGACAATTATCAATATGAATGCTCCAAAAACTGAAACCTTTGAAATATCAAGTGGAACAACTTCTGCTTTTACATTTACAGCACAAATTGATTCTGATACACAAGGCATTGTAAATGTTGAGGTATTAACCGATAAGACGTTGTAAATTAAAAAGATAAATAACTATAATATGAAACCTACTAAAATCTAGCTCTATGCTATCACTAGTCTACTTCTTTCTGAAAGCCTCACACAGGGACACACAGCTGCCTACACGAGTGAATTAAAGGCTATGAATATTCAAAATTGAAATGGATAAATATCTTGATTTAATTCATTAAAGATGCTATTATACAAACCCATCATTATCTAAAATTTAATGCTTTCCTTTCCAAAGCATTAACGACAGAAAAGAAAGCCAAAGAGGAACAGGAAAGGCTTGCACGTGAGCGTGAGCGGCAGAAAGCGAACCGAGAGCGGAGAAAAGTGCAAAAGATTGCGGAAAACGGCGGTGAATTTGTTGTGAAAAAGGTCTGTCCACATTGCGGAAAAGAGTTTATCCCCACAGGCAACCGACAGGTCTTTTGTTCTAAGGAGTGCTACTATCAGGCAAGATAGGAGCAAAGATAGGAGCAAAAACAGGCGGAGCGTCAAGCCGAGCTAGGCGAACACTACTACCGACAGCGAAAGTGTGCTGTCTGAGGCAGAGTGTTCTGTCCGAACAGCAGCGGTCAGACACTTTGCTCGGAGGAATGTCGCAGGAAACATCATAACGAGGTAACGCTTGCCTTTTACCACAGGAAACAAGCCGAGAAGAATGTGTCAGTAGTAGTTTGATTTTCTTTTTCGGAAAGTATCCAAGAAGTTATTAAGTTCCGTTAGTAATGGTAGAAGACGGAAATTAAAAATGGCGAGCAATTAGATGAAAAAATTCTGACATATACGCTAAATTTATTGGAAATAGCTTGAAAAATTGTTGTTGTGGTGTTAAAATATAGTTA
>SAMEA104404100__coassemble_2086_pt1 | contig 16057 bp, 13 predicted proteins | sample SAMEA104404100__metabat2_low_PE_067 | metagenome-assembled genome bin SAMEA104404100 (sample SAMEA104404100) | Balaenoptera acutorostrata | reverse complement strand
AGGTTGCGGTTTCAAAAGGCGGAGCCTTTGTCGCTCGTCGCAACGAGCGAAACACCATTGCCGTGCAAGAGCATTTTCGAAAGTGAATTTTGCCGTTAGGCAAAAGAGAAAACCTTTTGAGATAAAAAAGGTTTTCTAGTCGTAACGCCCCGACAGGCATAAAGGACAGTTACTTCTAACCTATACTTCATCTAGTAATGTAACAGCACACATCTATTGGTAAACCTATGTTTAAATGACGAATTATCATTAGAGTTGAGAGTGGAGAGTTAAGAGTGGGTCGCTTACGCTCAATGACGAATGACGAATTGATATTAGAGTGGAGAGTTGAGAGTTGAGAGTTGAGAGAACTAAAGAGGATAGTTATATAAAATTTTTAAAAATTACGGAAGGGAAAATAAATGAAAGTTGAGAATACATTAATGACAGTAGGCAATATAAAATCAAAAATGATAAAATTTGCCATACCAATATTTTTTGGTAATCTATTTCAACAGTTATACAATATGGTTGACGCCATAGTTGTCGGTAACTACTTAGGCTCAAACGCTCTTGCGGCTGTAACCTCCACAGGCTCACTCATATTCTTACTTGTGGGCTTCTTTGGTGGTATGTTTAGCGGTGCAGGAATTGTTATATCAAGGTACTTTGGAGCTGAGGACAGCGAAAACACAAAACGTGCAGTTGGAACTGCTGTCTCCTTTGGCTGTAGCTCTGGTATTATTATGACTCTTATTGGTACTATATTTACTCCTTTCATTCTAAGACTTATGGGTACGCCAGCCGAGGTGTTTTCTGATGCAACAGCTTATATACGCACCTACTTTATGGGAATAATATTTATTTCCCTATATAATACCGCAGGTGGTATATTCCAAGCTATTGGAGACAGCAAAAGACCTCTATACTACCTACTTATCTCCTCTGCGTGTAATATTGTTCTAGACATTGTATTTGTTGCAGGGCTAGATATGGGTGTCAAGGGGGCGGCATTTGCAACTATTATTTCCCAAGCCATAAGCGCCATACTTGCTTTTATTAGACTAAGTAAGGTAAAAGCAGACTACAGAGTCACACCTAGTGTTATATGTCTTGATAGGGATAAGCTAAAGGAAATGCTTAGAATAGGACTACCCTCAGGCGTGCAAAACTCAGTAATAGCTTTTGCAAACGTTGTAGTACAGTCAAGCGTAAACTCCTTTGGTGCTGCCGCTATGGCTGGCGTAGGTGCTTATGCAAAAATAGAGGGCTTTGCCTTTATTCCTATAAACGCTTTTACAATGGCAATTACAACCTTTGTAAGCCAAAACCTTGGTGCGAAAAACAAAAAGAGGGCAAAAGAGGGTGCAAACTTCGGTATTATATTTTCTTGTGTACTAGCTGAAATAATAGGCATCATATTTATCTTACTAGCTCCTCAGCTCATATCAATATTTAATAGTGACCCTGAAATAGTCGCAATAGGAGCTAGAAAGGCTTATCTAAATGCGTGGTTCTATTTTCTTCTATCTTTTTCACACTGTATAGCAAGCGTACTTCGTGGAGCTGGAAAATCGAGCGTACCTATGTACATAATGCTCGGCTGCTGGTGTATAATAAGAGTTCTATACATAAAGATATTTACATTCCTTATTCCGTCGATTGACGTCGTATTCTGGGCATACCCAATAACGTGGTTTTTAAGCTCAGTACTATTTCTTATATACTATAGGCGTTCAAGCTTTCTTAATGAATAGCATACAAAAAAGACAGACTGATTTTTCAGCCTGTCTTTTGTTATATTGTATCAAGATAATCAAGAAAGCTAGTACAACCAATCACTATATCTCTATAAGTTTCGTCAAAGTTTCCAGTATACCACGGGTCTGCTATATCCCTATTCATATTTGCAAAGCTAAGGAGTGTACACACCTTTTTGTCTGTATCCTCTCCTATTATCCTCTTTAAATTGCGTATATTACTATAGTCCATACAGATAAGATAATCATAATGCAAATAATCCGCTTTTGTAATCTGTCTTGCCTCTCGCCTAGAAAATGGTATTCCATTTCGTCTAAGAATTTCCTTTGTTCCACGGTGAACATCGTTGCCTATCTCTTCCCTACTGGTAGCGGAGGAAGCAATTTCAAAATTATCCGACATTCCCCTATCCTTAACAATCGCTTTTAGTACAAATTCAGCCATAGGACTTCGACAGATATTGCCGTGGCAAATAAACATAACTCTTGTCATATTTTCACCCTTATATATCCTTTGGAACAAAACAGTCCATACGCTCAAGCTTAAAGAGGTTTTTGTAGTGAAGACTATCTATTCTTGCCTTTTTATCCTCGTCCTCGCACACGCCTGTTCTTATATATTTATCAAGCATATCATAGCTAAAGCCCAAATTTTCCTCGTCTGTCTTTCCACAAAGTCCGTCAATAGGAACCTTATCAACTAGTACATCAGGTAGTCCTAGGTACCTACCTATTTCCTTAACCTCTGTTACTGTGAAGTTAGATAGAGGGCTAAAATCACCAACGCTGTCACCATATCTTGTGGAGTAGCCAACCCAATCCTCAGAAAGGTTACATGTATTTGCAACTCTGCCATTTACTGATTGAGACACAGCGTAAAGCATAGTCATTCTTAGTCGTGGAGGTAGATTTACTATTGTCATATTGCTAATTTGTGGTACATTTTTTTCTAGCTGGCTAATTGTAGCATCGTACATATCCTTAATATTTACAGTAATGCTCTTTATCTCAAGAGATTTTACCAAAAGCTCCGCCATATCAATATCAGCCTGCTCACCTCTTGGCATAAGCACTCCTATTACTCTATCCTTACCCAAAGCCTCGACACATAGAGCCGCCACAACAGAGCTATCCTTGCCACCTGAAATACCAACAACTGCGTTACAGTCGATGCCATTCTTTTTAAACCACTCTCTTATCCACTCAACTATATCTCTTGTAGACTTTTCAACATTAAATGACATTACATATTTACCTCCTTAATTATTCCGCTTCTTCCTCACATTCTATTACAGAAAGTGCTGAACGGTCGGTATTATAATATTCTATTACAGCTCTTTGCAAGTCGTCTATTGTAATACCCTTAATAAAGTCTATTATTACAAATATATCATCTATATCATAAAACTGACTTCTTTTTAGCATTGAAAGTACACCCTTTGGACTTGTAAAACGAAGTATATAATCAGCGTATGTCATCTTCTTTACTCGTTCAAATAGGTCATACTCCTCCTCTGTAAAGCCATTTTTAGCTACATAATTAATCTTATTTATAGCCTCCTCATATATGGCATTATAGTCGCTACTCTCTCCGCCTATTACAATGAAATTATAGCTCTTTCCCTCCTCGACCTCTACATACATCGAGGAATTTATATAGCCCTTTTTTCTAAACTTCTCATCAAGCTTTGATATATCACCAAAGAGAAGCTCGGCTACCATCTCGTTTAGAATTTCCTGCTTATAGGCATCAAGACCATCTATTACCTTATTTTTAAAGCCAATCTTAAACATAGGCTTACTGATAGGCTGACGGACGCATACAAGCTTTTTATCTATATAATTTATATCCTCGTCATTATATACTATGCTAAAATCAACAGGTTCTACATTCTTTAGCATTTTGTCTGCTGTTTCAAATATAATACTTTCGTCAAAGTTTCCTGAAACAAATAGTGTCATATTGTGTAGATTATAAAATGTTTTATAGCAATCATACAGCATCTCTGGAGTAATATCCCTTATGGTTTCTAACGTACCACCTATATCGTTACGAATTTCTCCATTTTTATACATAGCCTCAAGCAAGTTTCTCTGACAAATCCACTCTGGGTCATTGTCGTACATCATTAGCTCATTGGCTATTATATCCATTTCCTTGGCAACAGTTTTTTCGGTAAAGTAAGAGGTTATTGTCTGCTCAAAAAGCACCTCTAAACCCTCTCTAAAGTTTTCTGTTCCCTCAAAAATATATTCTGTATAGTCATAGGAGGTGTAGGCATTTGCAAAAATACCCAAAGCTGAATAGTTATCAAAGGTATCACCCTTTTCAGTCTCGAACATCTTATGCTCCAAAAAGTGAGCAATACCAAGCGGAAGCTCTCTTACTGTCTTTCCGCCATCGGTTGTATATTTTGTATCTGTTCCACCATAATTTACACTAAGCCTTACAAATACTCCTGTATATTCTGGCATTTGAGCAGTAACTATATTTAGTCCTGATGAATGTACACTCTTTTTGTAGGCTAGGGAAAGCATATCATTTTTTACCATACCATATTTCATTTTTTATCCCTACCCTTCAAGAAATATACACTCTGTAGATGTGTATTTTTTGCAACATCGACTATTTGCTCCTTTGTAATACTGTTTACTATACGCTTTTCTTCCTCTATGGTAATATAATCGTTTTCGATTATTCTAAGTAGATACCAATTTTCAATAGCTCCCACGCTATCCATCATTCTTGACAAGACATTATTATATGCAAGCTTAACTGAGTTAATTTCTTCCTCTCCAAAGTCTCCGTTTTGCATAGCTACAAGCTCTCTCAAAATAGACTCTTCCATTCTGTCCTTATTTTGCTGTTCTATTGCCGCATCTACAAAAATTACATCTGTAGCATTTTTGTAGCCAGCTCCGCAATAATAGCAAAGACTCTCTTTCTCACGCACATTCTTGAATAGCTTTGAGGTTGACATTCCTCCATAAATCTTTGCCATAAAGTTTGCCGCTTTTTTTGTTACATAGTCCTTTTTTATATCGCAGACAAAGCCCATTGATAGATTAGCTTGAGTAATATTCTGCTCCTCTATCCTACGCTTAACCACGCCGTAAGGCACAACTATCTCATTAAGCTCAAACTTCTGTGGGTGTCTTTCTATTGCTGAAAGCTTTGACATAACTGCCGACCTTGCTGTCTCTGGATTTCCACCACCTATAAACATAACCTCTACCTCGGCTATATCTATAATCTTTTTGTAAAAATTATAGGCAGACTGAGGAGTAACCTTATCTATTTGCTCAGGAGTACCATATATATCGACGTTTACATCTACGTCCTCATAAACCATTCGTTTACATTGTCTTGATGCAAACAAAAGCTTATCGTTTATTTCACTTTCAACTAGCTCCTTTATCGCCTTTTTACCAACCTCAACCTCTTTTTTATCAAAGCCATCCCCCTCTACAAGAGGATTAAATAGAAGCTCCATAAGTAAATCTACGCTTTGGGCAGTAATACTTTCTCCGTTCATAGAAAACTTATCATCAAGAAAATTTATGTTAAAGCCGAGCATTTGACGATTTTTGTACTGAAGTATGTAGGAGTCCACTGCCGCTCCATACATTCCATAAAGCTCCTTTTGAATAATCGCATTTGTGGGATACTTCTTTGAGCTTTTCTTCATTACCTCGGTAAGTACAGCACTATTGGCTGTATTCTCTCTATCCTCCTTAAACGAAAGAAAGATGGAAAGCTTATTAAATTTGAATTTATTATCTATATAATATGAAAAATAAGCGCCCTCGCCTAACTTTTCACGTGTGAATTTCTTATAATTAAACATTATTCCTCCATATCTTTACCCGTGTCTAGCCTATTCCAATGCTTAGTCCTGTAGTAAATATAGAAAAGTAGAGACGTTATTGACCAAGTGAGCGGATAGCTAAAGCACACAGATTCTATTGTACCAAATTTTGGAACTGCAAAGTATATCCAAACTACACGAAGCACACATACTCCAAATACTGTCATAATAGTAGGTATAAGCGTATCTCCAACCGCTCGAAGTACACCAGAAAGTATTTCTATCATAATATATGTCCAGTAGAACGGCACAAAGCACGCAATTATATTCATTCCTATGGCTATTACGTTTTCATCGGCAACAAATAATCTAAATAGTGGTTTTCCAAAGAAGTGCAAGAATATACTCATTACTATTGTAATTGAGCCAACTATTATAGTACCCTTTCTTACGCTTTGCTTTAGTCTATCGAGTCTGCCTGCTCCGTAGTTTTGACCCGCAAAGGTTGTTATTGCCATACCAAAGGAGCTAACCATCGACCAAAAGAACGCATCTATCTTTGAGTATGTAGTCCAAGCCGCCACAGTATCCGTGCCAAAGGAATTGACAGAAGACTGAATAATTACATTTGAAAGAGAATAGAGTATTGACTGAATACCCGCTGGCACTCCTATACAAAAAATCTTTTTTAGCATTTTCTTTTCAAACGTCATTGCCCTAAATGAAAGCTTTAGTGCTGGTGGCAACAGATACAGTGATATTATAATTAAGACTGCACTAGCTATCTGAGATATAACTGTCGCGTATGCTACTCCATTAACTCCCATTTTTCCGTATACTACAAATACAATGTCCAAAACTATATTTACAACGCTAGATACTATTAGAAAGTATAGAGGTCTTTTGCTGTCGCCCATAGAACGAAGTATTGCAGAACCCATATTATAAATAAGATTAAATATTGTACCGCTATAATAAATTATCATATAGCTTACAGACATTTCGAGTATATCCTCAGGGGTCCCCATAGATACCAAAAATGGTCGTGCTGTCAATATTCCCACAACAGTTAATATTACACTCGCCACCACAGATATGCCCATACTCATCTGTATTGCCTTCTGTGTCTTTTCGGCATTTCCTGCTCCGTAGTACTGAGCTATTATAACTCCTGCTCCAGACGCCATTCCAACAAAAAAGCCTATCAGCAAATTTATTACAGTAGACGCAGGCCCACCAACTGCCGCTAGAGCTTCCTTTCCAACAAACTGCCCCACAATAAGTGCATCTATTGTATTATATAATTGCTGAAATAGCGTTCCCAAAAATATCGGATAAAATAGCTTTATTAGCTGTCCATAGATATTTCCGTCCAAAATTGGATTATTTCCTAATGATTTTGATTTAATTTCCTTTGTACTTTGCATTTTACACCAACTGTTTAACAATATTTTGCGTCATTTTTCCGCAAGCTAAATTATTCTAAACCTTTTGTATAAAAAAATCAATAGTATTTCAATAATATTTTTAAATTACTATCTCAAAAGCTCATATTGTACTCTGTATGTACATCAAAAGCTCAAGCGCACTATTAAAATGCATTACAGGTGTATTATTTAGATCAACCATTATCCCCTGCCAAGTAGAATTAATTCGAGAGGTTATTGCAATCTTGAAGTTAAACTTATTACCTCTTTCAACACTTACTCCAAAATTTGGCTCTTTTTTTGTTATTCTCAATTCATCATTAAGGATTTTTCTTTTTTTAGGAGAAAATGTTCTTAACTGACTGCTTCTTTGAGTAAACTCATTTATATCGAAAAAACCCTGTATTTGTGACAGCAAATCTATTATTGATGTAAAGCTGTATTCTCTGTCTACGTATGGGTTTGACCATCTTCCATATAGCTCATTATTTTCATTTGAATCAATGGCTACTACAAAAAGATTTCCCATAGTCAAAGTAGGCAATACCTTTTTAAACATAATTTTACCTCCCATTATTACAGTATATACATAATACTATAATTATCTTTTTTATTCACAAAAATATTGTGTAAATTTTTATATTGCAAAAAATCAAAAATGTGTTAAAATAGTATAGTTATTTTTTTGCAATTATTGTTTTTTTATACTATCTGCCTTAAATAAAGTTAGGATGTAGTATATAATATAGCTATCCTTTCTGACTCAGTCTGCTCGGCGAAAAAATTTTCTGATACAATCCTCAAAAGCCTTATTCAAATAATAAAACTACAAAATTCTACATACTATACACTATTATTATATTACATTTTGAAAAAAAATCAAACTAATTTATTAAATTTCAAGATATTTTTTCCCTTTTGTGCAAATAAAATAAATATTTTTAAAAATTATTGATTTTATATAGTTTTTTTATTCAAATATGTGCTATAATAAGGTAAATCAACAAAGTGTCAGATTTACTTATTGAAATTTATTTTTCGGAGGGATACTCTATAATAGAACAAATTTTAAATATCGAACGAATGGAGCATGTGCTTACTCTTTTTGGCAGCTGCGACGAAAATATTCATATTCTCGAAAAGCACTATGGTGTTAATATCATATTCCGTGGAACTGATATTAAAATAAGCGGAGAGCCTGAGCAGGTTATGTATGCATCCAAAACTCTTAATATACTACTAAGCTCTGTTGAGCGTGGCGAGACACTAAATGAGCAAGCTATAAATTACGTCATATCTCTTGTTGACGACGGCAAGGAGGACGAGGCTAAAACATACAATAAGGATGTTATTTGCATAACCACAAAGGGCAAGCCTCTTAAAGCGAAGACTGTCGGACAGCAAAATTATATACAGCAAATTGCAAGTAATACAATTACTCTTGGTATAGGTCCTGCGGGTACTGGTAAGACCTATCTTGCTGTAGCTATGGCGGTAAAGGCATTTAGAGCGCACGAGGTCAATAGGATTATTCTTACTCGTCCAGCTGTAGAGGCTGGAGAAAAGCTAGGCTTTCTTCCTGGTGACCTACAAAACAAGGTCGACCCCTATTTGCGTCCACTATACGACGCATTATTTGATATGCTTGGTGGCGAAAATTTCCAAAGATTTCAGGAAAAAGGAAATATCGAGGTAGCTCCACTTGCATATATGCGTGGTAGAACTCTTGACGATAGCTTTATAATCCTTGATGAAGCTCAAAACGCAACCTGCGAGCAAATGAAGATGTTTTTGACAAGGCTTGGATTTAATTCAAAAATGGTAATCACGGGTGACGTAACACAGATAGACCTTCCCTATGACAGAAAATCGGGACTTATTGAGGCTACAAAGATACTAAAGGACATCGACGATATTGCTATTTGTCACTTTACAGAAAAGGACGTTGTTCGTCACAGGCTTGTTCAAGATATAATTAAGGCTTATGAAAAAGCCGAAGAAAATAAAAAGCAAACATCAAAAAACAAAAATAATACTTACAAAAGGAGAGTTGAAAACTAATGGGTAAGGTAAAGGTTCAAATTTCAAACAGACAAAAAGACATTAAAATTCCTGCTGGCATAAGACTGCTTATACGTCGTTGCTGTATTGCTGTACTCGATAACGAGAATTTTGGCGACGATGCAGAAGTAAGTGTCAGCTTCATCAACAACAAAGAGATAAAAGAACTTAACGGTTACTACAGACAAAAAGATATTGAAACCGACGTTTTATCATTCCCTTTGGGTGAAAATGGCGTATATGATGTAAACCAAGAGACAGGCGCAAGGGAGCTTGGGGACATAGTTATCTCGGTTGAAAAAGCCGTTGAGCAAGCCGCTATGTATGGTCACACTCTTCAAAGAGAAATAGGCTTTTTAACCGTACACTCTATGCTTCATCTGCTTGGCTACGACCACGAAACAAACGGTCTTGAGGCTCGTATTATGCGTGAAAAGGAAGAGGAAATTCTTTCGAGACTTGGTCTTACAAGAGATATTACCTACACAACAGAAAATAAATAATAAATATAGGAGAAAATAATTTGGCAAATAATTTTAATTTTGATATGAGTATGTTTGGTAACCAAAAATCTGCATTCATAGCACTTGTTGGTAAACCAAACGTTGGAAAAAGCTCACTACTTAACAGACTTGTTGGTGAAAAGCTAGCTATCGTTACTGATAAGCCACAAACAACCAGAACACGCATTACGGGCGTACTTACTGTAGACGAAACTCAGCTTGTTTTTCTTGATACACCTGGTATGCACAAGCCAAAAAATGCTCTGAGCAAAAAGATGATTGAGAGCATTAATGAAACTGTTTCTGACGTTGATATGGCAGTTCTTGTTGTAGAGCCAACTGGTCAGCTTACAAGGGCTGAGGAGGGCTTAATCGAGGACTTTAAGGCTAGACATCTAAATGCTATAGCTGTACTTAATAAGATGGATTTAATCGAGGATAAGTCACAAATACTTGAAAAGATACAGCTACTTAGCGAAAAATATGATTTTAATGCTATAGTACCAGTCAGCGCTCTTACAGGTGACGGCATTGACGACCTTATGAAAATATTTATGGAGTCTGCTGAGCTAGGCCCCCACTACTTCCCAGATGACACTCTTACAGAACAACCAGAAAAGGTTATTTGTGCAGAGATAATAAGAGAAAAAATCCTACTTAATATGCGTGAGGAGGTGCCTCACGGTGTGGCGGTAGTAATCGAGAGTATGAAAGAGAGAGCAGACAAGCCTATTATGGATATGGATGCTTGGATTTACTGCGAACGCAAGAGCCACAAGGGTATGATTATCGGCAAGGGTGGCTCTATGCTTAAAAAAATAGCATCTGAAGCTCGTGAGGAAATGGAGCAATTCCTTGATATTAAGATAAATCTTCAGTGCAGAGTCAAGGTAAAAGAGGGCTGGAGAGATGAAGAAAATATGATTCGCTCACTTTTCCCTAAAACCTTGAGCTAATAGCTCCAGACTATAAAAAACATTATTAATAAAATAGACTAGCATTATAAAAAAAGAATGGCCGTTCTTTTTATCAACTGAACGGTCATTTAATATGCGTTTGTGGTGTAATGGATAGCACATTGGCCTCCGACGCCAAAAATTCGGGTTCAATTCCCGACAAGCGTACCAGCGGCGAGCCGCCGCGTGCATATTCAACTTAGTTTATTATTAATGACGAATTGTCATTAGAGTTGAGAGTGGAGAGTGGAGAGTGGAGAGTGGAGAGAACTAAAAAGGATAGTTATATAAAATTTTTAGTCAAGCTTTTTATAAAAAGGTTGCGGTTTCAAAAGGCGGAGCCTTTTGGCGCTCGTCGCAACGAGCGAAAAGCCATTGCCGTGCAAGAGTATTTTCGAAAGTGAATTGTGCCGTTAGGCACAAGAGAAAACCTTTTACGATAAAAAAGGTTTTCTAGTTGAAATGCCCCGATGTGCATATTCAACTTAGTTTATTATTAATGACGAATGACGAATTGTCATTAGAGTTGAGAGTGGAGAGTGGAGAGTTGAGAGAACTAAAAAGGATAGTTATATAAAATTTTTAGTCAATGACGAATGACGAATTAACTAGACGGATAGCTCATACTACTATATATGACTTCTTTATAATAGAAATTTCCATACTAGACTTTGTATAATATATACAACAAAAATCATATAATACTACATAATCAAACCTTATATATGATATAAATACTTGGTATAGGTTTATTATTATGTGTAAATTACTACATAGTCAATTATTTTGTCGTATAGTATTTGACTCTAATAATTTGACATTAAATTCATATAGTGTTAAACTATACTTGTAGAAACAACATACTACTCTACATAAAAACTAATATGCCTATAAATATCAACTTTTTGATATTTCTCCACTTTTTCCCTACATACACCCCAAAAATGTATGTGGGGAACTTTTTTATAAAAAAAAGATGGGAGATGATGTACGGAATATCCGCAATATCATCTCTCATCTCTTATTGTATTCGCCCTTAACTTTTAAGGGATTTAACGATTTTTAGATGCTATTCTCATTCTTTGAGCGTGGTCAAGAACCTTTTTACGAATACGAATATTCTTTGGTGTAACCTCTAGTAGCTCATCATCTGAAATAAATTCTAGGCATTCCTCAAGACTCATCTTTCTTGGTGGGATAAGTCTTAGAGCATCATCACTACCACTTGCACGAGTATTTGTTAGGTGCTTAGCCTTACATACATTAACTGTTAGATCCTCACCCTTAGGGTTACTACCAACAACCATACCAGCATAAACCTTAACACCTGGCTCAATGAACATCTGTCCACGCTCTTGAGCGTTGTTGATACCATAGGCTAGTGCCTCACCTGTATCAAATGCTATTAGACTACCAACCTTACGGTTACTTATCTCGCCCTTATATTCGCCGTAGCTGTGGAATACTGAGCTTTGGATACCCTCACCGTGAGTATCTGTCATAAACTCACTTCTGTAGCCAAATAGACCACGAGATGGAATTATAAATTTAAGCTCCATACGGTTACCCTTTTTAACCATACTTTGTAGCTCACCCTTACGATAGCCCATCTTTTCCATAACGCTACCCATATACTCCTCTGGAACGTCAACCACAAACTCCTCGTATGGCTCAAGCTTCTTGCCGTCTTCCTCTTTGAATAGAACCTTTGGCGCACCAACTTGGAACTCATAGTTCTCACGACGCATATTCTCGATAAGAATTGAAAGGTGCATTTCACCTCTACCCATTACTCTAAAGCTATCAGCATTCTCTGTATCCTCAACGTGTAGAGAAACGTCCTTTAGTAGCTCCTTATATAGACGGTCACGAATTTGTCTTGATGTTACATATTTACCTTCCTTACCGCAGAATGGGCTGTCATTTACAGAGAATGTCATCTCTATTGTAGGCTCGCTTATCTTAACAAAAGGAATTGGCTCAATAGCGTTAGGAGCGCAAACTGTATTACCGATATTTATGTCCTCGATACCTGAGAATGCTATAACATCACCAACTGTAGCGCTTTCAACAGATGTCTTCTTTAGTCCGTCGTATTGGTAGATAGCTGTAATTTTCGCTTTACCCTTTACATCTGGGTTATGGTAGTCACATACCGCAACCTCTTGGTTAAGCTTCATAACACCTGAAGAAATTCTACCAACTGCAATTCTACCAACATACTCGCTATAGTCAACGCTTGAAACAAGGACGCCTAGAGGAGCCTCATTGTCTCCAACTGGTGGTTTAATGTAGTTTACTATTGTTTCAAATAGAGGCTCAAGGTTTTCTGTCATAGCCTCTGGAGCATAGCCTGCTGTACCATTTCTACCTGAACAGAAAATAACTGGGCTATCAAGCTGTTCATCTGTTGCGCCAAGATCCATTAGAAGCTCTAGTACCTCATCAACAACATCCTTTAGACGTGCATCTGGCTTATCTATCTTGTTTATAACAATTACAACTGCAAGGTCTAGCTGTAGAGCCTTTTCAAGCACAAAGCGTGTCTGTGGCATAGGACCCTCTGCTGAGTCAACAAGTAGTAGTACACCGTCAACCATCTTCAACACACGCTCAACCTCACCACCGAAATCAGCGTGTCCTGGTGTATCTATGATATTAATTTTTGTATCCTTATATACTGTTGATGCATTTTTTGCAAGAATAGTAATACCTCTTTCACGCTCAATATCGTTAGAGTCCATTACACGATCCTGTACCTGTTGATTTTCACGGAAGGTTCCGCCTTGTTTTAGAATTTCGTCAACAAGAGTTGTTTTACCGTGGTCAACGTGGGCAATTATAGCAATATTTCTTAAATCTGTTCTTTCCACTAAATTTCCTCCAAAATATAATAAATTAAATTGAATAACTAAAATTATTATGCCTTTATTTTGAGCATAATGACATTTTTCTACAGAAGATTTTGTCAGAAACGTATAATTAAAATCTTCTAACCTATATATTATAACACTAAAAACCGCTTTACACTAGTGTTTTTTCAGTTTTTTTGATATTTTGTATATTATGATAATATATATTGTAGCTATGAATAAATTTTTGACTATTTTTATAGCTATTTATGAAAAAAAGAAAAACCTCTGATATAATCAGCGGTTTCAAATAAACATCCCCACAGTGCCGTGTTACTACCGATAAAACCCGTCTTAAGACAGGTGGGCACATTTACTGTCTGTCACGCTCCCTTCGTCCACAAAAGTGGGAGGTCTGCAATCGTTACAATAATTAATGTTCCCGATATTAAAATGTTGGATTATAAAAAGCAATAATCACGAACACCACAGGGTATTAATCAAATATTAATTTTTATCTGTACTATTATTCCTCTGAGTCGTCCTCAAAGTCATAGTCCTCTTCCAAACGCTTCATAAAGGTTTGTGCAACCTCCTCATATTCAGCATCATCCTCAATAGCCTCAAGGTACTCTTGTCCATCCTCGTCCTGCTCGTCGCTAACTCTTAGGATAACTAGCTCATCACTCTCTTGTAGCATTTCCTCTGCACTTTCGTCCTCAAAAATAGGAAGTAATGCTAGATACTGACGATCATTAAGCTCCAAAGCATCAATTATTTCAAGATTATGCTCTTTTCCCTCTTCATCTATAATATTTATAATATCTTGCATCTCGTTATTTTCCATTGCAATCTCCAATCTTAATAGTTAATATTACTATGTGTATCCACTAGATATATATTACAATTTAATTTCAAATATGTCAACATAATTTTTAAATTTTTTAGTATATATTAAATAATTTATGTATTATCAATAATTTTTATACGTTAAATTTTACTAGCTAAATTTTTTATGGATTTTATACAGATAATAATTTATTATAGCAAGATTATAACAATTTAAAACAAAATACATATACTACTTATACAAAAAATACTTGATAATTGTATATATATGTATTATAATCTAATATAGTGGATTTATTATAAATTATTAATCATAATTAACATATATGAAAGGAACTTGGAACATTATGAAAAGAACTGAGCTAAAAAAACTATTTGAGTCTGTAAACGACTATGTTGACTCACCTGTAACAGTGGCAGGCTGGGTTAAAACTATACGCAACAGCAAGGCACTAGGATTTATTGAAATAAACGACGGTACTTGCTTTAAAAATCTACAAGTAGTTTTCGAGGATTCAAAGATAAGCAATTTTGCAGAAATAGCCAAACAAAACGTAGGTGCCGCATTGAGCATAGTTGGTAATATAGTACTTACTCCAGATATGAAGCAGCCTTTTGAAATACACGCTACAGAAATAAATATTGAGGGAACCTCTTCACCAGATTACCCACTTCAAAAGAAAAAGCACTCAATCGAGTATTTGCGTACAATTCAGCACTTGCGTCCTCGTACAAATACATTTGGTGCGGCATTTCGTGTTCGTTCAGTAGCGGCTTATGCTATTCATAAGTTCTTTAATGAGCGTGGCTTTGTATACGCTCACACTCCACTAATTACAGGAAGTGACTGTGAGGGTGCTGGTGAAATGTTTAGAGTAACTACTCTTGATATGGAAAATCCACCAATGACAGAGGACGGAAAGATAGACACATCTAAGGACTTCTTTGGCAAGGCTACAAACCTAACTGTTTCTGGACAGCTTGAGGCTGAATGTATGGCTATGGCATACTCAAAGGTATACACATTTGGCCCCACTTTTAGAGCTGAAAATTCAAATACAGCTAGACACGCTGCTGAGTTCTGGATGATTGAGCCTGAGATAGCTTTTGCTGACCTTGAGGACGATATGGAGCTTGCTGAAGATATGATGAAATACGTACTTAAATACGTAATGGATAATTGTCCTGATGAAATAGAATTCTTTAATAAATTCTATGACAAGGGTTTAAAGGACAGACTTACAAACGTTATCAATTCTGACTTTGCAAGAGTAACCTATACAGAGGCTGTGGAAATTCTTGAAAAGGTTAAGGATAGATTTCAATATCCTGTATCTTGGGGTTGTGACCTACAGACAGAGCATGAGCGTTATTTGACAGAAGAGGTTTACAAATGCCCACTATTTGTAACTGACTATCCAAAGGAAATTAAGGCATTCTATATGAGACTTAACGATGATGGAAAGACTGTTGCCGCTACAGACCTACTTGTTCCAGGAATAGGCGAAATTATTGGTGGTTCTCAACGTGAGGAGAGACTTGACTATCTACAAGCTAGACTAAAAGAGCTTGGTCTAAAGGAAGAGGATTACTGGTGGTACCTAGACCTACGCCGTTTTGGTGGTGCTAAGCACGCAGGCTACGGACTTGGCTTTGAAAGACTAATAATGTACATCACAGGTATTTCAAACATTCGTGATGTTCTACCATTCCCACGTACAACTGGTTATGCTGAATTCTAATTATATTATAATAAAATAAAATTTTACCCCATAGATACTAAAAAAGTATTTATGGGGATTTTTTGTCGGGATGCCCCGACAGGCAGAAAGGACAGCTACATCTAACCTATACTGTAGTA
>SAMEA104404100__coassemble_2024_pt1 | contig 16305 bp, 13 predicted proteins | sample SAMEA104404100__metabat2_low_PE_067 | metagenome-assembled genome bin SAMEA104404100 (sample SAMEA104404100) | Balaenoptera acutorostrata | reverse complement strand
GCCAAAAGGCTCTGCCTTTTGAATCTGCAATTTTTTGAAAAAAATTGAGTAAAACTTTCGGATACACTTTTTGAGAGTTCGGACCCAAAAAGTATATTTTATCATTAAATATGTAACAAATTACCTTTAAATACAATTAATTTTGTATATAATTATGGAAATAAACGTTGGAAAATTTATGCATTATATGATATAATATCGACATAACATTATTTAATTTTCATAATATCGCAATTATAAAATTTGATGGAAAATAAAAAGGGGTTGAAATATTATGGCTAATAATCCTTACTATTCATTAGTTACCGAGGAAATAGAGGACCTAGCTCGCCTTAGTCTAAGAAACAGTAGGTTTGCACCAGAGGAATATACAAAGCACGATATAAAGCGAGGTCTTCGTGATGTAAATGGTCGAGGTGTACTTGCAGGTCTTACTCAAATATCCGAGGTTTGTGCCACAAGGATGGAGGATGGAAAGCTCGTTTCGGACGATGGACAGCTTTTTTATCGAGGCTATAACGTAAAGGATATAGTAAAAGGAGTAAAAAACAATACAGGTTATGAGGAAACTGCTTATCTCTTGCTTTTTGGACAACTTCCAAATGAGCAACAGCTCAAGGATTTTATACATCAGCTTTCATATTATCGAAGCTTGCCGACAAACTTTGTGAGAGATGTCATTCTTAAAGCCCCAAGCCAAGATATGATGAATTCACTTGCTAGAAGTGTTTTGACTATGGCAAGCTATGATACAGCAGCCGACAATATAGAGCTACCAAATGTAGTGCGTCAATGTATGCAGCTAATAGCAGTATTTCCTATGTTCTGCGTATATGGCTATCAAGCTTTTAATTACTATAAGGCTAGCGGAAGCTTATACATACATTCTCCGAATCCTGGACTCTCAACAGCCGAAAATATACTATCTATGCTCAGACCAGACTCAAAATATTCTCCGCTAGAGGCAAATATACTCGATATATGCCTACTCCTACACGCCGAACACGGTGGTGGTAATAACTCAACCTTTACAACTCACGTTGTCACCTCCTCTGGCACGGATACCTATTCTTGTATGGCGGCGGCACTAGCATCCTTAAAGGGTCCTAGACACGGTGGAGCAAACATTAAGGTTATACAGATGTTTGAGGATATGAAGGCACACGTTGGAGACTGGAATGATGATGATGAAATAAAAAATTATCTACAAAAGCTATTGAATAAACAGGCGTTTGATAACTCTGGACTTATCTATGGTATGGGACACGCTGTATATTCACTCAGCGACCCTAGAGCTTTGGTGCTTAAGGACTATGTAGAAAAGCTTTCAAAAGAGAAAGGTATGGAAAAGGAATTTCATCTATATACAACAGTTGAAAGGCTTGCCTCAAAGGTTATTGCTGATGAAAGAAAGATATACAAGGGCGTTAGTGCAAATGTAGACTTTTATAGTGGATTTGTATATAAAATGCTAAATCTTCCAACAGAGCTATATACTCCTATTTTTGCTGTAGGTAGACTTGCAGGTTGGAGTGCTCACAGAATAGAGGAGCTTATAAATATGGGCAAGATTATACGTCCTGCATACGTCAATGTTCAAGATAGACGACCATATATAGAAATGAATAATAGATAAAATAATACACCCTACATTACATATTAATTAAGTAATGTGGGGTGCGTTTTTTTTTATTATAGCTCTATCTTATTTAATTACAAATGCCATACCAATGACACCAGGGCCTGAATGTGTTGCAATAACACTACCAAGCTCATTATGTATTATACATTCTTTATTTTCAATACTATCACCTATATAGTCAAGATACATTTTTTCCTTGTCCTCGGCATCAGCATTTCCAAACTCAAAGTCGAATGAATAGTCTATATCATTACATTCTATAATATCTTTTAAGGCTTTCATAGCGGCATTGTGTCCACGAACCTTTTTCATAGGTTTAATTTCTCCATCACGAACCTCTACTATTGGGAAAAGATTTAGTATTCCTCCTATTATTGCAAGCTGAGGATTTAATCTACCTCCCTTAACTAAGTAGTCAAGTGTACTTATAGCTGCATATACTCTTGTTTTTTCGGCAGTAGACTGTACTTTTTCATAAATTTCCTTTGCCGAAAGCTCTGTGTCCTTTGCAAGTCGTACAGCATATCTTACCAATATTTCGATGCCTATACTTACAGATTTTGAGTCTACAACAAATATTCTTCCCTCATCAAATTCTGATGCGGCTATATTTGCCGATTGATAGGTTGCACTTAATTTTGATGCGAGGGTAATAACTACTATATCATCTCCAGCCTCGATTACTGGTCTATAGTATTCCTCAAATGTATTAGGATTTGCCTGAGAGGTAGTTGGAAGAGTTTTGGAAGTTTTGAGTAGCTCATAAAAGTCTTTTTTTGTAATGTCTATTCCGTCACGATAGGATTTTCCGTCAACATTAATTGTAAGAGGTATAAGTGTTACACCAAGCTCTTTTGCCTTTTCTTGTGTCAAATCACATGTGCTATCCGCAAATATTTTAACCATAATTTACTCTCTTTCTTGATTTATTAGTTTAAATCATTAAAGTTTATTTATGCAAAACACTACCAAAAGCAGTAATGTTATTGTATATTAATTTGTTGTTTCTAGTTTATAATTAAGCTAGAATACCTATTTATATTATAAAATTATTTATTTTTTTCTTGATACTTAATCTGTTCTGACTTAAAAAATGCCGCTACGCTCCCAAGTCCCTTGCAAAAAACTGATGCCTCCTCAGGAGATAGAATTTCCAAAACCTGCTCCACCATTTTATTATGAAAATATGTGTGGGCATTATTTGCCTTCGTGCCTTTTTCAGTAAGCTCAAGAAATACAACACGCTTATCCTGTTCGTTCTTTATCCTTTGCAAATATCCCTTACGGCTAATTGCATTTACAGATACCGAAAGCGTTCCTGGTACGATTCCTAAATATTCTGCTACCTGTTGAGCCGTGTTATTATTTGTTTCGGAACAAATGGAAACAGCCTCCAGTACGTGCATTTCCTTTACTGAAAGGTCATTAAATTCGCTTTGGTTTAAGCTGTACTCCTCTATTCTCAGTATTTCATTAAATACCTCTACCAAAAATTTGTTTAAAAAGAATTTTTTATCAGACATTTATTTACCACCATTAAATTATTTTGAAGTGCAAAGTAATTTTAGCACAAGTCATTTCCTTTGTCAAGTATTTTGAACATCAAAATATTATTGAAATATTTCTAGTAGATTAGAGAGTGCTGAAAAAATAAAAAGGATAGGCTGAAAAATCAGTCTATCCCATTTTTTTAGTATATAAATTTTATTATTTGCGGATTGTAGCACCTATTTCATCAAGAGAAGTAATTATTTTTGTCATAATAGCGTCGCATTCCTCAACTGTAAGAGTTCTTTCAGCTGAACGAAGTGTCAAAGCATAGGCTACGCTCTTTTTACCCTCTCCAATTTGAGCGCCTCTGTATACGTCAAATATTTCTAGCTTTTCAAGGATTTTACCACTTTGTTTTTTGATAACCTTCTCAATTTCAGCAACTGGAAGAGTTTCATCACAAATTACTGCTATATCACGAGTGGAGGCAGGGAATTTTGGTAGTGGGGAATATTTCTTTTCCTTGTTATGTAGCTCGTATATAATATCCTCCTCAATTTCTGCAACATAAACCTTTGTATTGATTGAAAATTCGTTGCAAACGCTAGGATGAACCTCGCCGACAATACCTATATTTTTGTCACCAACACGAATAACAGCAGTTCTGCCTGGGTGATAGGATGGATTATCTACAAGTGGTAGGTATTCTACGTTTTCGATACAGCAGTCAGCAAGAAGGCTTGACACAACACCCTTTATTGTGTAAAAGTCCTCGTCCTTACCATAGAAGCCCAGTATAACCTTAGTTTTTTCTATAGGTAGAGCTTCCTTTGATGTAGGGATATATTCCTTAGCTATCTCGTAAAGTCTAGCCTCTGGATTGCGGTTATTATAGTTTCGTGAAATAATATCAAGCATTGATGGTAGGGCAGTGGTACGCATAATACTTGTATCCTCACCAAGTGGATTAAGAATAGTTACAGAATTACGTAGTGAGCTGTCCTCTGGAAGATGAATTTTGTTGTATAGCTTAGGGCTTATGAATGAATATGTGATAATTTCGTCAAGTCCCATACCCTGTAGGCTTGTGCAGATGTTCTTTGTATATTTTTGTCTGTCGCTGTAGCCACCCTGTGCAAAGCCTCTTAGAGCTGTTGTAGGTATTTTATTGTAGCCATATAGTCTTGCAACCTCTTCAGCTATGTCAGCCTTATGCTCAAGGTCCTTTCTGTTGCTAGGAACTGTTATAACATCATCCTCAACCTTAACATCAAGCTTTGCTAGAAGATTAATCATTTCTTCCTTAGTAGCATCAATACCAAGGAATTTATTTGTCCATTCTGGCTCAAATTTGATTGTGTGTAGAGGTTTATCGTCATTATCAATATCAATAACACCACCTACAACCTCGCCAATGCCAAGCTCGTTTATTAGCTCACATGCTCTTGCAAGAGCCTCTGGGCATGTGCGGCTGTCAAGGTCCTTTTCAAATCTAGCTGAGGATTCAGTACGCATACCAAGCTTTTTAGCTGTAAGTCTAACTTCAGCTCCTGAGAAGCAAGCAGATTCAAATACAACAGTTGTCGTGTTGTCATTTATTCCTGAGTATTTTCCACCCATAACGCCAGCTACAGCTGTTGGCTTTTCCTCATCAGCTATAACAAGCATTTCCTCTGAAAGCTCTCTATCTGTATCATCAAGAGTTTCGAGAATTTCACCCTTTTGTGCATTACGTACAACTATTTTGTGGTTTTTTATATTTTCAAGGTCGAATGCGTGCATAGGGTGACCATACTCAAGCATAACAAAGTTTGTAATATCGACAATGTTATTTATTGGTCTAACGCCTGATGCTCTCAGTCTTTCACGCATCCAACGTGGAGAAGCACCAATTTTAACATTCTTTACAACTGCCGCCATATAGCGCTTACATAGCTCAGTATTTTGAACGCTTACACTTATGTAGTCGTTTACATTTTCGTCATTTGTCTTTACCTCTGGCTTTGGTAGGTTTAGTGGTAAATTAAATGTAGCCGCTGTTTCTCTTGCAAGACCTCTTACAGCAAGGCAGTCTGGGCGGTTAGATGTAATTTCAAATTCAACACACATATCGTCAAGACCAATAGCCTTTGCTATATCAAGACCAGGAGTTCTTTCGCAGTCATCACCCAAAATAAATATTCCGTCAGCTATTGCATAAGGAAAATCATTTACAGTTAGGTTTAGTTCGCCAAGCGAGCAAAGCATACCACAGCTTGGAACGCCACGAAGCTTGCCCTTTGTTATCTTAACGCCGTTTGGTAGAACAGATTTGTGCTTAGCAACTGGAACATAGTCGCCAACATTTACGTTTTGAGCACCTGTAACAATTTGTACGACCTCTTCACCAACATCAACCTGACATATCCATAGGTGGTCGGAGTCTGGATGCTTTTCCATCTCGTTAACTCTACCTACAACAACATTTTTAATTTCAGCATTTTCAAGCTCGTAGCTCTCTACCTTTGAGCCAGAAATTGTAATACCCTCGCAGTAATCACGAGGAGACATATCTACCTTAACAAAATCGTTAAGCCATTTCATTGATAAATTCATAATTTAGCTTTTCCTTTCAAATTAAGTTATAAAGACTAATTTTCCCGCTAGATGGGGGAGTAGTAATATTTTATTAAATTAAGTGCTCATTAAAATTGAGATAGGAAGCGAACGTCATTATCGTAGAACATACGCATATCATCAATAGCGTATCTACCCATAACAAGACGCTCAAGACCTATACCAAATGCAAAGCCACTATATTCCTCTGGGTCAATACCGCAGTTTGCAAGCACCTTAGGGTGAACCATACCGCAACCAAGAATTTCAATCCAGCCCTCGTTCTTACAAATACGACAGCCCTCTCCGTGACAGTTAAAGCATTGTAGGTCAACCTCGGCAGATGGCTCGGTAAATGGGAAGTGGTGAGGACGGAAGCGGATAACAGCATTTTCACCGTAAATTTTCTTTACAACAGCCTCAAGACAGCCCTTTAGGTCAGCCATAGTGATGTTCTTGTCTACTACAAGACCTTCGATTTGATGGAATACTGGGGAGTGAGTAGCGTCAACAGCATCTGAACGGTAAACACGACCAGGAGCAATAATTCTAATAGGTGGCTTTTTGTTTTCCATTACACGAATTTGTACAGGTGAAGTCTGTGTACGAAGTAGGATATTGTCGCTTATGTAGAATGTATCCTGAGTATCACGAGCAGGGTGATTTTTTGGAAGATTTAGAGCCTCAAAGTTGTAGTAATCTGTCTCAACCTCTGGACCCTCTGCAATTTCAAAGCCCATTCCAATAAATATATCCTTAATGTCGTCAAGAACTATGTTTAGTGGATGCTCGTGACCTTTAGTAACCTTTGTGCCTGGCATAGTAACGTCGATAGTCTCAAGCTTTAGCTTTTGCTCCATAGCAGCTTTTTTAAGAGCCTCTTGCTTTTCGGCTATAGCAGTTTCTAGGTATGCACGAACCTCGTTTGCAAGCTGTCCCATAGCTGGACGCTCCTCGGCTGATAGCTTACCCATTTGTTTTAGTATGCCTGTAAGCTCACCCTTTTTTCCCAAGAGCTTTACACGTACGCTGTCAAGCTCCTGTAAATCAGAGATTTTTTTAAGTTGTGAAGTAGCAGTTTCTTTTATTTGCTGTAATGCTTCTTTCATAAGTTTTTGTTCCTCCTAAATAAATATTATTTTTTGGGGCTGAATTATTTATAAAATGAAAAAACCTCCGCCCCTAATAAAAGGGACGAAGGTAATAATAGTTTACTTCCGTGGTACCACCCAAATTTCGATATTTAAACAAAATATCGACACTTTCAGTCGTTTGTAACGTAACGATACGTCGCCACTTAGTAATAGAAATGTTCAGCAGCGCCACTCCCGAGTGAACTTCATAAATATTTATCATAGTCTGATTTCACCAACTTACAGACCTCTCTAAATGATGCGTATAAACTACTCTCTCGTTCACAGTGTTTTAAACATATCTATAATACCATCTTTGCATTTATTTTTCAAGTGGTAAGGCATTATTTTTTAGTATCAGTAGAAATAACCTCTTTAAATGTAGTAGCAAGGCTTGCAATTCCCTGTAGCTCGCTTGGAATAATAATCTTTGTAGCTTTTCCGTCAGCAACCTTTTGGAATGCATCAAGGCTCTTTAGTGTAAGCACCTTGTCGTTAGGATTTGCCTCATTTAGTAGCTTTAAGCTGTCTGCCATAGCCTTTTGTACCATAAGGATAGCCTCAGCCTCACCCTGTGCCTCACGGATTTTTTGCTCTCTAACTGCATCTGCTCTAAGTATAGCTGCCTCTTTTTCTGCCTCAGCCTTTAGTATTTGAGATTGCTTTTCACCCTCTGCCACTAGGATTTGACTGTGTTTGTCACCCTCAGCCTTTAGTATTGACTCACGTCTTTCACGCTCAGCTTTCATTTGCTTTTCCATAGCATCTTGAATTTCTGCTGGTGGAATAATATTTTTAAGCTCAACTCTGTTTACCTTAATACCCCATTTATCTGTAGCAAGGTCAAGAGTAGCAGTGATTTTTGTATTAATCACATCACGAGAAGTAAGAGTTGAGTCAAGCTCCATTTCGCCTATGATATTACGAAGTGTAGTAGCTGTAAGGTTTTCTATAGCTGAAAGCGGACGTTCAACACCATAGGTATAAAGCTTTGCATCTGTTACCTGAAAGAATACTACAGTATCTATTTTCATTGTAACATTGTCCTTTGTAATAACTGGCTGTGGCTTAAAGTCAACTACCTGCTCCTTAAGTGAAATCTTTTTTACCACACGGTCAATAAATGGAATTTTTACGTGAGGGCCTGTCTCCCAAGTAGTATTGTATACACCAAGTCTTTCTATTACATAGCAGAATGACTGTGGAACAATTTTGATGTTTGTTATAACTAGAACAATAATTAGTACTAAAAGAATAAGTAAAATATACATAAAATAACCTCCCATAACCGCCAAGCCGGCGGTGGCATTTTCATCCTAATAAAATAAAGAACTAAAAGTGAGTGCCTGAAATCCTCAATGTGTACTAAGATTTTAGGAACTAATTCGCCGAGCCGGCGGTGGCATTTTCATTCCAATAAATTTACGAATTGTGTTCGCTGTCGCTAATAATTCGTCATTCGTCATTGTGAGCGAAGCTCTCAACTCTCAACTCTAAGCGAAGCTTTGCTTACAAATAATTTTACGCCATCTATTCGCTCTACCTTTACCTCCGTGTCAATAGGGATGATAGTGTTGTCTTTTGCCCTTGCCGTCCAAAGAAGTCCGTCGATCATCACCCTACCTGTACCCCTTACGTTGTCAATTTCCTCTGTAACCTTGCCTATCTGTTCAAGAACACGGTCGGCGTTAGTTCTCTGTTTTTTTAGATTTAGATATTTTTTGACAAAGGGTCTAGTAAAGATGAGTAGTAGAACAGCGACAATTACAAATACTGTAATCTGGACTACTATAGGCACCTTTAGTGTAGAGATAATCGTAGTTATTATAGCTGATATAGCAAACCAAACAGAAACCATTTGTACAGTTGTTGCCTCGATAACCATAAAGACCACAGCAAGAATTATCCAAATATAAGGCATATAGCTTAGCATAATAAAACTCCTTTCGTAAAAACTGTAATCATATTTAGTGATTGTCATTATATTACCATAACCAATCACAAAATTCAATATAAAAGATAACAAAAATATATCAATTTTTTATTAATAAATTACAAAATAAAACTATTCATAATTAATTAAATAAATAGTAATAATATACACTTTTTATTCATATAAATACAATTTGATAACTCTTTGTTAATATTTACGATACATATTGAATCTTAAAAATATAATTGTTATAATCAAAAATACAGATAATGGTTCTATAATCTGTAAAAATTGTTAACGATGATGGGAGGAATTAATTTGTACGAGCTTTTTTCAAATGTGATGAATATCACGTGGCAACAGGTAGTTATGTGGGCAATAGGAGGAGTGCTTATATATCTTGCTATAAAAAAGGATATGGAGCCGACCCTACTTTTGCCAATGGGCTTTGGAGCAATACTTGTAAACCTACCTCTTTCTGGAGCGGTTACACAAATTTATGACGGAAAGGCAGAGGTTGGAGTAATAGATGTCCTATTTAATTCTGGTATAGCAAACGAGCTATTTCCACTATTGCTCTTTGTTGGAATAGGAGCTATGATAGACTTTGGACCCTTACTTTCAAACCCAAAGCTTATGATTTTTGGAGCGGCGGCTCAGTTTGGTATATTTTTTACTCTTAGCGTAGCGGCATTACTTGGATTTGATTTAAAGGATGCGGCATCAATAGCTATAATAGGAGCGGCAGACGGCCCTACATCTATATTTGTAGCTAATTTCTTTAATTCAAAGTATATAGGCGCGATAATGGTGGCGGCATATTCGTATATGGCGCTTGTACCTATAGTACAGCCTCCAGTTATTAAGCTTTTGACCACAAAGAGCGAAAGACAGATAAAAATGCCGTATAAGGCGAAGAGCGTATCAAGGAGAACAAGAATACTGTTTCCAATACTAATAACAGTTATAACAGGCATTGTTTCTCCACGAAGTGTAGCATTAATAGGTTTTTTGATGTTTGGTAACCTAATACGAGAGTGTGGAGTGCTTGACTTTCTTTCTGAGACAGCACAAAAGGTGCTTTCAAACCTAGTCACACTATTTTTAGGCATAACTATTGCAACAAAGATGCAGGCGGAGATGTTCTTGACGTGGGAAACACTTATGATAATAGCCTTGGGACTTGTGGCTTTTGTATTTGATACAGCGGGCGGAGTTATTTTTGCTAAATTACTAAATCTAGTCTTAAAGAAAGATAATAAGATAAATCCAATGATAGGAGCAGCAGGAATATCAGCATTCCCAATGTCGGCTCGTGTTGTTCACAAAATGGGACTTGAAGAGGATAGGCAAAACTTCCTACTTATGCACTCAATAGGTGTAAACGTTTCTGGACAAATAGCCTCTGTAATTGCAGGTGGACTAATACTTAATTTATTAGCTTGAGGTGAATAATATGAATATAGATGCTTTTTTACAAACCTTACCTATTATGGGAAAGGGTATGCTGGGTATATTTTTGGTAACTGGTGTAATAATATTACTTATGACGATCTTAAATAAAATATCAGATGACAAAACAGAAAAATAAAATCTAATAATTAAAATTGCAATAAAATCTCTCATTTTTAACACGTATATCGTGGAGTGAGAGATTTTTTATTGAATTTAATAGAAAATATAGTATAATAACGGTGAAAGAAAAATAAAGAAGAAGGTTATTTTATGGAAAGAGAAGAAGTTATAAAAAGAAGAAAAATACAAAAGAAAAAGAGAAAGCTTGTAATAAGAAGAACAATAATAGTTGCCGCTCTAGTTTTGGTTGTAGGGTTAATAATTGCCTTACTTGTAAATTTATTTGCGGGTGATAAGGATAAGCCTAGTGCAAATGAGACAAGCTCATCCATTGAGATAGAAGAAAATGTAAATAGTGAAGTGCTAGAGGATAAAGATGCTACTAATGAGAACGATGAGATAACTAGTGATGATAATAATAGTAACGAAGCTGGTGATGAAGTAGATAATAAGGAAGATGAAATAGCTACAGAAAATATTCCAACTACTAATATAGATAAGTCGGCTTGGAATTTAATACTTGTAAATCCATGGAACAAATTACCAGAAGATTTTTCTGTGGAGCTTACAACACTAGATAGTGGGTATAAGGTAGATAGCCGAATAGTTGATGATTTAAACGATATGTTTAGAGATGCTAGAGCAGCGGGACTTGACCCGATTATCTGTTCATCCTATAGAGCAGTTGATAGACAAAAACAGCTTTTTAAAAATCAAATAGATAAGTATCTAGCTATGGGCTATTCACAAAAGCAAGCCGAGGAGGAGGCGGCAAAGTGGGTAGCAATTCCAGGCACAAGCGAGCATCACACAGGACTAGCACTAGATATAGTGGCAAGAAGCTATCAAATGCTGGACGATACACAGGAAAACACGGCGGAGCAAAAGTGGTTAATGGAAAATTCATATAAATATGGATTTATTTTGCGTTACCCAAAGACCAAGGGAGAGATAACAGGAATAGTTTATGAGCCATGGCATTACCGCTATGTCGGAAAGGATATTGCAAAAGAAATCTATGAAAAAAAGATATGTTTAGAAGAATATCTAAATACGTAATAACCTATTGGAAAATTGGTATTAATAATTGGTTATTTTTTAAAATATAGGTTGATATATATAAAAAAATGTGTTAATATATAGTATAGGTGTATTAGTATAGCTATAGCACAAGTTCTTATTTGTTTGAATTTGATATTTAAAAATAAAAGCTACTATATCAATATAAAATATAATTTCAAAACTACTATATAAAAGCGGAGGATTAAAGATGGGTATAGAATTTGACAAATCAAATGCCAATTTGGTTAAAATTACTATTATGGGTGTCGGCGGCGGCGGCGGCAATGCTGTAAACAGAATGTGCGCTCTTCGTGACATTGACCTAGAGACAGTAAAGGATGCAGACAACGCAGATATGCAGGATAACCTTACTTCACTTACAGGTGAGGAAATGCAGATAGAGTATGTAGCAGTTAATACGGACTCACGTGTTCTTGAGCAGTCAAAGGCAGACTTTAAGGTTCAAATAGGAGATAAGCTTACAGAGGGTACAGGAGCAGGCGGAAATCCAGAAATAGGCGAAAAGTCAGCAGAGGAAAGCCGTGAAAAAATAGAGGCTATGCTAAAGGATACAAAGCTTCTAATATTGACAGCAGGAATGGGTGGCGGTACAGGAACAGGAGCTTCTCCATATATTGCCGAGGTTGCAAGAGAGATGAATATTCTAACAGTAGCCATTGTTACAAAGCCATTTCAAAACGAAGGCAGAAAGCGTATGAAGGCTGCCGTTGCAGGTATAGAGAGACTACACGGAAATGTTGACTCACTTCTTGTAATTCCAAACCAAAAGCTAATTTCAGATGATGACGACATCACTCTTGCAGAGGCCTATAGAAGAGCGGATGATATTCTAGCACAAACAATAAGAAGTGTATCAGAGATAGTTTCACTAATCGGATATATAAACCTTGATTTCGCTGATTTAACATCAGTACTTAATAATGCGGGCTATGCTCATTTGGGTATAGGTATAGCAGACCTTAAGGAAAATAGTGATGGTATCATTGAGGCAGCTGAGCAAGCTATAGCTCCTAACCTGCTTGAGACAAGTATTCACGGAGCAAAGAGCGTTCTAATAAACATAATTGTTCCAAGTATGGAAAAGATTTCTATGAGAAAGCTAGACCAGGCTATCAATATGGTAACTGACCTTGTAGATGAGGATGCTGATATATTCAGCGGATATACACCAATGCCTCAATTTGGTGATAGAGTAAGGATAACTCTTATAGCTACTCGCTTTGGTGATGAAAAGAAAAAAGCATCAGACAAAAAAATAGTTAAGACAAATATTCGAGCTAACGAGACAGTTGGGGAGCCAAAGCCAGTAGAAGCTGTGGATACAACAACTGTAGAACAGGATACAAAGCCTCTAGAGGTTCAACAAAATGAGGTTTTGATTAAAGAAAAGGAATCTGATAACGGTGACGTTGATTCCGACGTTGGAGAGTTTAACATTGATGATATTATGCAAATGTTAGATAGACGCACAAACTAATATTAAAATAAGACTAAAAAAACAAACAATCCAAAATACTAAAAGTGGTAATTTGGGTTGTTTGTTTTAATTTAAACTATATATTATTGTTAGGATTATATTTCTTGAGGTTCACACGCTCTAAGATCCAAAATTTCTGTCAAGGCCTTTACATAACCAGAATTTTTCATTGTTATTGAGCTGTAATTATCAGCATTACATACAATTATTGGAATAGTTGAGCAATATCCCTTTTCATTTAGTAAATCAAGGTCGACCTCAACAAGCAGGTCGCCAGTTTGTACATTATCACCCTTTTGGCAGTAAATTTTAAATCCCTCTCCATTTAGGCGAACCGTGTCTATACCTATATGTATAAGTAAATCTATACCAGAGTAGGTTTTTAGAATAACGGCGTGTCCAGTCTTAAAAACTGCGGCAACGATACTGTCGGCTGGAGCATATATTTTACCATTTGATGGTATAACGGCTATTCCACGACCCATTTTTCCAGTACTAAAATAAGGGTCATCTACCTTGCTAAGCGGTATAACCTCACCATCGACAGGTGATACTAGAATTAGATTAACGTTATTTCTTTGATTTATCGCGTTATAAGTTCCTAACATAACAAAAAACACCTTTCCTACACCTATATTAAACTATATGTAGTGTATACAATTTTATTATACCAAAGATAATAGATAAAGGCAACTATAAAATATACTAAATGAGGAGATATTTTGTGAAGATAATTACTAATGAAAATGATGCTAGAATGCAAGCTGTAAAGGTATTTATTCTTGGCATTTTGATGGCGACACTTACATTTTTACCATATATACTGTATGACAATGGTTTATTTTTGTACTATGGAGATTTTAATGTACAGCAAATACCGTTTTATCAGCTAGCTAATGAGGCAATAAAAAGTGGGAATATAGGCTGGAATTGGAACACAGATTTGGGAGTTAATTTTGTCGGCTCATATAGCTTTTATTTGCTGTTTAGCCCTTTTTTTTGGATAAGTCTTTTATTTCCACCAGCTGTTACGCCATATCTAATGGCACCTCTATTGATACTCAAATTTGCATGTGCTAGTGTAATGGCATTTTTCTATCTAAAAAGATTTGTCAGAAATAGAGACCTAGCTATGCTATTTAGCTTTTTATATTCCTTTTCAGGCTTTAGTATGTACAATGTATTCTTTAACCATTTTCACGAGGCAATAGTATTTTTTCCACTTCTATTAATAGGTCTTGAAAAGGTGCTTACAGAAAATAAGTGGGGATATTTTACACTAGGAATAACTATAAATGCAGTTGTAAATTATTGGTTTTTTATTGGTGAGGCTGTGTTCACGGCAATTTATTTTTTTGTTAGACTAACGGATAGGGAAGTAAGGGTAGGAATAAAAAAAGTATTTAGTCTAGCAAGTGAGGTTATACTAGGTTTAGGTATGTCAATGCTCACCTTTTTGCCATCGGCTCTTGCAATAACAGGGAATACACGAGTTGGAGTTGATGATATGCTAAATGGAGCAAATCTTTGGTACTATAGTAATCCTCAGCGCTATCTAGGTATACTTCATTCATTCTTCTTTTCTCCAGATATGCCTGCTCTTAATAACTGGTTTCACGACCACGGAGCACAGTGGTCATCCTTATCTGCTTATATACCAATATTTGGTATGATAGGCGTGCTTGCATTTTGTATATCAAAAAAGAAAAATTGGATAAAGAATTTAATTATAGCGTCAGCAGTTTTTGCCTCTATACCAATGCTAAACCATCTATTTGTGCTTATGAATAATTCATACTATACACGTTGGTTCTATATGCCTACTCTTATTATGGTTCTTGCTACTGCAAAGGCGTTTGATGACAGTAGCCTCAACCCACAGAATAGGAGTCTTGACGAGGCTGGAGAGGCTCAATACAAAAATTCTGACGTTGATTTAGGTGTCGGAGTTCGATGGACGGCTATTGTGTTTATAATTATTTTTGTAATAGTAGGACTTACCCCCACAAGGTACGAGGACGGCTGGAAGATAGGACTATATAGATATACTGATTTATTTATAGCAACAGTGCTCATAACCCTTGTAGGCTTTGCACTTGCAGTATTTCTAATCTATAATAGAAATAAGGAGCATTTTATTAGTAATTTGACAGTAGTTGTTGTAATAGGTTGTTCACTCTATGGTATGGCTACTCTTTCTATAGGAAAGTTTACCTATCCCCACAACGAGTGGATAAAGGAGCAAGCTCTTCCAGCAAGGGATAAAATGCGTTTTGAGGAGGACGGAGACGAGTTTTATAGAATAGATGTGTACAAGGGTGATGATAATATAGCTATGTATTGGAATTTACCTTGTATACAGGCGTTTCATAGTATTATACCAAGCTCGATTATGAATTTCTATCCAGAAATAGGAGTAAAGAGGGATGTATCATCAAAGCCTAGTGAAAAATATGTGGAGCTACGCTCTCTTTTTTCTGTCAAGTATTTGTTTATAAAGGAGACGGAAAAGGAGCAAGAGCCAATGCAAGGCTTTATATATAAGGACAATAAATTCGGTTATAATATATATGAAAACCTTAATTATCTGCCAATGGGCTTTGCTTATGACTACTATATGGATAGTGAGGACTGGGATGGCTTTTCCGATGAATCAAGGTCAAGAGCTATGCTACACGCTGTATATTTAGATGATTTGGCTATTGAAAGAAATAAGGACATATTATCTAAGGCTGATGATAACGTTCTTATGCAGGCATATAATTATGATATATCCGATGGAGTATCAAAGCTTTCAAATTTGAGCTGTGATAGCTTTGAAGTTACTAAAAATGGCTTTAATGCAACTACAAGCTATGATGAGGATAGACTAGTATTTTTTAGTGTGCCTTATGAAAAGGGCTGGAAAGCCTATATAAATGGGGAAGAAGCAATCATAGAAAATGCAAGTATTGGCTTTATGGCTGTGCGTGTACCAAGTGGTAATGCAGAAATTAATTTTGTATATGAAACTTACGGATTAAAGCTTGGCTTAATTGTGAGCATTATATCAATTATTATTTATCTAATAGTAATAATAACCTTACATTTAAGAAATTCGCTTATTAAGGTTGAAAGTTAGTAATTTAGAGTGGAGAGTTGAGTTCGCTTCGCTCACAATTACGAATTACGAATGACGAATTAACTAGACGGTTAGTTTAAACTAGAAAGGATAGTATACTGAAAGTTTTATATAATTTTCAAAAAAATGTGATTTCCAGCCAATCCACCACTTACAAATACAAATTATAATCTAATTTTGAAAGTTGAAAGTTGAAATTATATTATAAAGGTTACTTCTCTCAACTCTTAACTCTAATTATAATTCGTCATTCGT
>SAMEA104404100__coassemble_1775_pt1 | contig 18357 bp, 14 predicted proteins | sample SAMEA104404100__metabat2_low_PE_067 | metagenome-assembled genome bin SAMEA104404100 (sample SAMEA104404100) | Balaenoptera acutorostrata | reverse complement strand
TTAAAATAAACTAGGTTGAATATAGGTGCGGTGCTACACCGCTCGATTTTCGGAACAAAATAAAAATTATTTCTATAATTTTCTATTTTGTGTAGATGAGAATAAAGAAAGGACTATCCTATTTGATGGTATGGTACATTAAGTCTTAGAGATACTTTTACATCAGTACGGGGATATTAAGGGGTGTCCCCTTAATGCGTTTTGGAAGATGCCACCGCCGGCTCGGCGCTTGTCGCACAACAAAGAAACCGCTGTCTGCGTAAGACAAAAAGTGAGACAAGATGATATAGTAGAAGTGAGGAACAGACTAGCCTTTAAAACAAACAAAAAAACCTGCTCCTTTAAGAAGAAATTAGAAGTGAGAAAATAAACTAACCTTTATAGTAATCTCCACTCTCAACTCTCCACTCTCCACTCTAATACCAATTCGTAATTAAAAATGTATATAATATGTATATTTATTCAAATAATGTATATAAGAAAAATTTCTGTTGTGCATATTGATGAAAGATAGGTTATATTATACAATTATTATATGCAGTTTTTGACAAGTAAAAACAATAGGCTTGTATATCTGTATTTCTTGAGAAAATAGGTGTACGCAAACGGAGGACAATAATGTATAAAATGTATTCTAGTGTGGCTCTTTTTTTGACAGACAAGTTTTTTTAACTTGCAAATTTGTTTGTTTTTTGCAAGTTTTGAAAATATTTTTTGCAAGTAAATGAGACTGTAATATAATTGATTTGGCAAAATAGCGTAAATATATGGTTAGTGTTTATGATATTTAACGTAAAAATTTATTTGATTTATTAAGGAATTATAAAAATTGCAATCCAAACTACAAAAAAATTCATTTTTGGTGAATAAGTTTTAATTTTGTCTTGACATTTATGAAATAATCGTGTATAATAAAAAACATCAATTGTACATATAGTTTACAAAAGATACATAACTTTGATTAAAAATTCAAAATTACAATCTTTCTATTTTTTCTATATAGTGCAAAGTGATATTTTAAAGGTCTGTCAACACTAGTTGCAGACGAAGTGGAGGTTTTTTAGTAATGAAAAAGAGAATTTTGGCGCTTGCATTAGCGTCGGCTATGGTGCTTTCAATGGCTGCCTGTGGCGGAGAAACCAATACTACCACAACACCAAATACACCAAACAGCACAACAAGTCAAACAACAACAGACAACAAGGCTCCTGTTTCAAGTGTAAAGACACTACATGACAGCATAAGTATTAGCCCAAAGAAATGGTCACCACACGAGTGGGAGACAGACGATGAGAGCTATATCCTAAATCGAACAACAACAGGTCTATATGCATTTGCTGTAAATGATGACAAGACAAACTATGAGGCTATTCCAGCAGCTGCAGCCGAGTTCCCAGTTGACGTAACAGGCGAGTATGCAGGCAAATACAATGTTCCTGCAGACGCTAAAGAGGGCTGGGCATTTAAGATAGCTCTTAATAAAGATATGAAATGGGAAGATGGCACACCAATCAATGCCGATACATATATCTACTCATTTAAGCAACTACTAAATCCAAAGATTAAAAACTACAGAGCAAACTCATATTACCAAGGCTCACTAGTTCTAGCAAACGCAGAAGCTTACTATAAGCAAGGTAAGTCATACAACAATGCTAACGATGGCAAGGTTTCAGATGACAAGATGCTAGTAACATTTACAAAGCCTTGTGCATTCTTTGGCGAGCCAGCTGCAAACTTCTATAATACACCTGATTACAAAGAGAACTTTATAGTTGACGGTGTTGACCTATTCGAGAAGTACAGCAAGCAGGACTACATTCCTCTTACAGATGAAATAAAAGCTGACCTAGTTAAGCTAGGTGCAAACTTTGGAACAGCTGACGCTGAAAAGGATTATGTTGAGTTCTGTGTTTACGAAGTAGAAAACGTACCAGTAGACTTTGATAAAGAGGTTGGTATGGTTAAGACAGGTGATTATGAAATCACAATTATCCTTGATAAGCCAATCACAAACTTCTATCTACTATATAACCTAGGCTCAGGCGTTCTTGTAAAGGAAGACCTTTACGAGGCTAATATGGAGCAAAAGGGCGACATTATGAAGACAACATACGGAACAAAAGATAGTAACTACGCTTCATACGGTCCATTTAAGCTAACAAAATTCCAAGCTGATAAGCTAATAGTTCTTGACAAAAATGAGAACTGGTTTGGTTGGAACAATCCTAAGCTAGCGGAGTCTTACGACAGAATAGAGTGTCAAATTATCCCAGAGCAAAAGACACAGCTTCTTGAGTTCCTAAAGGGTAACATAGATTCTGTAGGTCTAACAACAACAGATATGGAAATATATAAGACAAGTGATTACCTACAGCTAACACCACAAAGCTTTACATCAAAGATAACATTCAACAGCAATAAGACAGCTCTAAAGAAGAGAGAGTCAGCAGGTATCAACAAGTCAATTCTATCATACAGAGATTTCCGTAAGGCAATGTCTCGTGCAATAGATAGAGCTGAATTCTGTGCTACATGTACAGCAGCAGCTGACCCAGGCTTCGGTCTAAATAACTACCTATATGTAAGTGACCCTGAAAATGGTACTCTATACCGTGAGACAGAGCCAGCTATCCAAGCTCTACTTAACGTTTATGACGCTAAGAGCCTAGACGAGATGACAGGCTACAACCCAGACGAGGCAAAAGAGCTTATTAATAAGGCATACGCTGATGCTCTAGCAGCAGGCGATATTAAGGATACAGACAAGGTTGAGCTTGAGCTAGCTGTTTATATGCTAGACGAGACAAGCCAAAAGATAGTTGACTTTATCGACACTTCACTTGCTAAGGCAGCAGTTGGCACACCACTAGAGGGTAGAACAAAGATTAAAGCAGTAGTTGACCAAGACTACTATAACAGTGCAAAGGCTGGTAGATATGACCTTATCATTTCTACATGGGGCGGTGCAGCTATGGACCCATTCGGTACATCAGAGGTTTACTGCCGTCCAGAGGTTAAGCACGAGTATGGCTTTGACCCAATGACAGAAAAGACAACAATTACAGTTAATGGTAAGCAGATTGAAAAGACATTCTATGACTGGTATGATGCACTATGCAACGGCGAATATGCAGCTGCAGACGTAGACACAAGAACAGTTATTTGGGCAGGTATTGAGGAAGGTATCCTTGAGACATACAATACAGCTCCTCTATACTACCGTACATCTGGTTCACTTCTATCACACCGTACAGCAATGGAGACTGAGGACTTCCTAGCAGTTGTTGCCTTTGGTAGAGTGGAGGTTAACAAGAGCGATGCAGAGTGGGCAGAGTACTGCAAGGCTCAAAACTATGAACTAAAATACTAATTAAATAGAACTTTATTAAATTAGATAAATATTAATTGGTAATTAAGATTTAACAGCTCAGCTTTTTGAAAAACAAGAGGCCGAGCTGTTAAATCAATTTATTACAGAATATTGTTGAATAAAGTTTTATATATAGTCGAATTGTGCTGGTTTTTTTAGTATTTAGCCGCAAAAAAGCACAATTATTATATATAAAACCTTATTTGCAATAAAATTGGTTTTAATAAATAAAAAATAAGTAATGAAAAGGTGTTTAAGAAAAGATGAAAACCCTAAAGTATGTATTAAAGAGAATTGGACTAATGTTCATGACATTCTTTATCATAATGACTATGTGTTTTGTTCTGATAAGAATGTTACCTAACCCTATTCAAGAGGGTCCTGGCGATTTCGCCGCAGCAACAAAGGCTATGCGTGAGGCATGGGGCTACAATAAGCCTATTATGACTCAGTATGGTATTTTCCTTAAAAATGTAATAACTAAATGGGATTGGGGCTTCTGTACAACAGTTGGTACATACCTAAGCCCTGTTACAAGCTACGTTGTAAGTAAGCTACCAGCTACTGTTATGCTAAATGTTTACTCACTAATATTTAGCTTGCCACTTGGTATACTATTTGGTATATACGCAGCTCTAAAGAAAAACAAATGGCAGGATCAGCTTATTTCGGTTCTTGTAATGCTATTTATTTCTGTACCTAGCTATGTTTATGCCTTCCTAGTTCAGTATTATCTAGGCTTTAAGCTAAACTGGTTCCCACTACAGATGGCGGCAGGTACAAACTACCTAAGCGGTGCTATGCTAAAATCAATGGTACTACCTATTCTATCTCTATCCTTTGGCGTTATGGCTGGCTTTATGAGATTTACACGTGCCGAGCTAACAGAGACTCTTACAAGTGAGTATATGCTTCTTGCTAGAGCAAAGGGATTAACACGCCGTCAAGCTACAATGCGCCACGCTTTGCGTAACGCTTTCGTTCCAATACTTCCTATGATTTTGAGTGAGTTTATAGGAATTATGTCTGGCTCCCTTGTAATCGAGAAGATTTTCGGTGTTCCAGGTATCGGTGCAGTTTATGTAAATGCTATCAACGCTCGTGACTACAGCGTATTTCTATTTATCAGTATGTTCTATACAATGATAGGACTGACAGCAGGTATTGTTGTCGATTTAAGTTATGGGTTCATAGACCCAAGAATTAGAATGGGTGGAGGTAAGAATAATGAACTCTAATCAATTTCCGGATATTCCAAAAGAAAAATTTGAGTTTGTAAAGCGTGATAAGGCAATCCACGACGAAAAATTTGAGACAAAGCCAATGGGTTACTTTAAGGATGCACTATTTAGATTTTCAAAGAACAAAGGCTCAGTAGTTGCAGCTATAATAATTGCAATTCTACTTCTTTTTGCAATCTTTGCACCAATGTTTTCAAATTACTCAATAGATTATGCAGATTTGTACTATAAAAATGTACTGCCAAAAAACAGCCTATTTGCAAAGATGGGTTTTTGGGATGGTACAAAAAAGCAAACACTAAACTCAGCTATGTATGAATATTACTGTGCAATTCCAGGTGCTGTTGTTGACCACTACGGGGAGCAAGAGGTTGACGATGGTATGCGTAAAACTATTCAGCATACAGTAAGACTTGATAGCTATGCTATGGTTGGTTATCAGTACAAGACTATATCAAAATCAGAGCTTGATGCCCTTATTGCTTATGAGCAGGAAAGTGGAATACAGGTTCTTTATCCAATGATAAAGACAGAAAATATAAAGGCTAAGCAGTTTACAACTGACGCTAACTTTTGGTACGAGGCGGACGCAAAGGCAAAGCCAAAAAAGAAAAATGGAGAGCTTGTTCCTAACTTTGTAAAGAGCGAGGATAGCCTAAGAAATGATGGTTATGCGTACTGGAAGAAGTTTAATGATAACCAGTATCAAGTTCGTGTTCTATACAAAGAGTATTATAACTTTACTAATGGTTTCTATCCTTCATTTATCTTTGGCTGTGATGCTTATGGTCAAGATATTTGGGTAAGACTAGCAGGTGGTGCAAGATTCTCATTCCTACTAGGTCTAGTTGTTGCATTTACAAATATTCTTATAGGTGTTTGCTACGGCTCAATTGAGGGCTACTATGGTGGTGCTGTGGATATGACTATGGAGCGTATTTCTGAGATACTAAGCTCTGTTCCGTTCATAGTTGTTGCTACACTATTCCAGCTACACTTGGGTAAAAAGGTGGGAGTTATAGGCTGTCTATTCTTCGCATTTATACTAACAGGTTGGATAGGCGTTGCTGGACGTACTCGTTCGCAGTTCTATCGCTTTAAGGGTCAAGAGTATGTTTTGGCGGCTCGTACACTTGGAGCTAAGGACAGAAGACTTATCTTTAAGCACATCCTACCAAACTCACTTGGTACTCTAATTACATCAAGTATTCTAATGATTCCTAGCGTTATTTTCCAGGAGTCATTCCTATCATATTTGGGTATAGTAAACCTACAGAGCAAGCATATGACATCAGTTGGTACATTGCTATCAAATGGACAAGGCGTACTTTCGACATATCCACATATAATCTTTTTCCCATCACTATTCATTTCACTACTAATGATTTCATTCAATATCTTTGGTAATGGTCTACGTGATGCCTTTAACCCATCATTGAGAGGAGCAGAAGAATAATGTCAAATAACGAGCAAATAAATTTATCAGTTAAAAATCTAAGTGTCTCCTTTCGTACTAATACAGGCACAGTTAAGGCAGTAAGAGATATTAGCTTTGACCTAAGAAAAGGCGAGACACTTGCCATAGTTGGCGAGTCTGGCTCTGGTAAAAGCGTATCAGCCAAGACAATTATGGGTATCCTTGCTCCAAACTCGATTATCGAGAATGGACAAATTATATACACAGACAATGACGGAAATCAGACAGACTTCCTTTCACTAAAGGAGGAGGAGTTCTATAAATTCCGTGGAAGAAAGGTCTCAATGGTCTTCCAAGACCCAATGAGCAGCCTTAACCCAATAGTTACAGTTGGTAAACAGCTTACAGAGGCTATGATACTAAACGGTGTAAGTAAGGAGGATGCCAAGGTAAAGGCAATCGACCTTATGGAGCAGGTTGGTATTCCTAACGCCTCAGAGCGTTTTGGTCAATATCCATTCGAGTTTTCGGGTGGTATGAGACAGAGAATAGTTATAGCTATTGCAATAGCCGCAGACCCAGATATTCTAATCTGCGACGAGCCTACAACAGCTCTTGATGTTACTATTCAGGCTCAAATTCTTGACCTAATCCACAAGCTAATAGAAGAAAGACATATTTCTTGTATCTTCATCACTCACAATATGGGTGTTGTTGCTAATATTGCGGACAGAATAGCAGTTATGTATGCTGGTAAGATTGTAGAGTATGGTCTTGTAGATGAAATATTCTATGACCCACGTCATCCATATACTTGGGCGCTACTTGCTTCTATGCCAGACCTTGATACAAAGGAAAAACTAGCGGCTATTCCTGGCACACCTCCAAATATGGAGATGCCTCCTAAGGGAGACGCTTTCGCTGCAAGAAACCAATATGCTATGCAAATAGACTTTGAGCAGCAGCCACCTCTATTTGAAGTAACACCTACTCACAGCGCGGCTACTTGGCTACTACATCCAAATGCGCCTCACGCAGAGCCACCTGCTATTGTTACGGATAGAATAAAAAGAATGACAAAGAAGGCAGGTGTGGATATTAATGAGTAATGAGCAAAATTCAAATAGCGAGGTTATACTAAAGGTTGATAATCTAAGACAACACTTTGGTACAGGTAAAAATAAACTAAAGGCTGTTGATGGAGTTAGCTTCGAGGTACACAAGGGTGAAGTTTTGGGTATCGTTGGTGAGTCTGGCTGTGGTAAGACGACAGTTGGACGTACAATCATTAAGCTATACGACGCTACAGACGGTAATGTTTACTTTAAGGGCAGAAGAATTGTTGCAGGTACAAAAACTCTTAAGGACGAGCTAGCTCAAGCTAAGAAGGACGGAAACAACGAGAAAATTGCTGAAATCCGTAAGGAGATAGCAAAGGCAAAGCACGACCAAAAGTACTGCGATAAGGACTATATGCAGGAGACAGGTTCAAAGGAGAGCCTTGTAACCAAAATTCAGATGATATTCCAAGACCCAATAGCAAGCCTAAACCCACGTATGACTGTACGTGAGATTATTTCCGAGGGTCTGACAATAAGAGGTATAAGGGACAAGGAGTATATAAATAATAAGGTATACGAGATGCTTGACCTTGTAGGACTAGTACCAGAACACGCTGACCGTTATCCACACGAATTTTCTGGTGGACAAAGACAGCGTATAGGTATTGCTAGAGCCATAGTTATGGAGCCAGAAATAATGATTGCCGATGAGCCAATAAGTGCTCTTGACGTATCAATTCAGGCACAGGTAATCAATCTACTAAACGATTTGCGTAACAAGATGAACCTAACAATTTTGTTTATTGCGCACGACCTATCTGTCGTTAAGTATTTTTCGGACAGAATAGCCGTTATGTATTTTGGTAAGCTTGTTGAGCTAACAACATCTGATGAGCTTTTTGCTCATCCTATGCATCCATACACAAAGAGTCTGCTTTCAGCTATTCCAGTTCCAGACCCACACTTCGAAAAGCAAAGAACAAGAATAGTTTATAATCCAGCGGAGTCACACGATTATACAAAGAATCCACCATCACTTCAAGAGGTGCGTCCAGGTCACTTTGTACTATGTAATGACGAGGAAGCAGATAGATATAAATTAGAAGCAGAAGGTAAATAATGAATAAAAAGCAAAATGTAAAAACCTATATAATTTCACTTGTAATCGGACTATTAATTTTTGGTGGAGCGTGTTTCCAGCTAGAGCTTTTTAAACAGACGACACTACTTGCAAGAGTGAAGATATTAAGTGATGCATTCTTTCTTCCCGCAGTCATATACTGTGGAATATCGGGGCTTGTATATGTTTCAAACAACGGTTTTTTTCGTATGCTAAGCTTTGGTACAAAGAGAATGCTCAGTCACCTTTCAAAGACAAGCACATTCAGAGAGGAATATAAGGATTACTTTGAATACTATCAGGATAAAGAGGGACATAAGGCAAGCTTTGGCTTTATCTTATTTCCAGGACTTGCATTTCTATTGCTTTCAATAATATTTATGCTTATTCACAGTTACTTGTATTAGATATTAAAACCAAGAGAAGAGTTCAGGTTGACATTTAGTCAGCTTGAACTCTTTTCTTTTAGTCATCATATTTTAGCTCGTCAAGTGTGGAGAATGTATATCCCTCTGCTATTGCGTAGTCAATAAAATCGGGCAAAATTTTTAGGTTTGTTTCTGAGACAGCGTGGAGAAGATATATATTTCCTACACAGAGAGATTTTTTTAACTTTTCTAGTGAGGCAGTAGGCTCTGGTTGGTTGTCTGTAAGCCAATCCTTGTATGCAAAGCTCCAAAATATAGTTTTAAAGCCTAGCTTTTTAAGAGTAGCAAGAGTTTGCTCGTTAAAATTACCGCTTGGGCATCTAAAGAACTTCATTTCGTAGTCAAAATTATCTTTAATGTAGTTTTGCATAAACATTATATCCTCTGAGACCTCAACAGGAGTAAGAGTGCTGTAGTTTCGGTGAGTTTTGCTGTGATTACCAAGGGTATGACCCTCAGCTATCATCCTCTTAATAAGCTCAGGCTCACGCTTTGCAAAGTCGTATGTTAGAAAAAATGCTGCCTTTACATTCTTTTCCTTTAGCACATCGAGAAAGTCGTCGGTGAGTCCGAACTCATAGCCCTCATCAAACGTAAGATATATGTTTTTGCTATTTTGACCTATAAAATAGCTGTCGTAGTCCTTAAATTTTTTATTGTATTGCGTAGCACCACAGGAGCGGTTAAGCTCGTCAACTGGTCCGCCTGGTCCCCAGTTGTATTCCTTTTTATCCAAAGCACCGATTTCTGAAAAATCGGTGCTTAGTGTAGCTTTGCTTCTTACCTTTGGTTTAACATCCTGCATATTGTCCTTTACGTCATCCTTCATATCCTCTAAGCCATTTTTTATATCTTCTCCGAGATTATTTTTATCCTTGTTTTCGATATAATCGTCATTTACTGGCTTATCAGAGATATATGGGTCGATAACTGAGTAGTCGTCTGGGTTGTATTGTGGGATGGACGAGGAGGAGCTACTAGATGAGCTTTCGCTAATAGAGCTTGAGTAGGATGAACTTTGTGAGCTGTTATTTTTGTAGTCATCTGTGTAATCTCTACAGCCGACGAAGGACATAGCGGTTAGAGATATTGCTAAAATAGATGATAAAATTTTCAAATATGAAGCTTTCATAAAAATAATCCTTTCTGGGTGTTTTCTCTATACATAAATTTTAATTTATATATAGACTTATAGTATTATTAACTTTAATTTATTATTTAATACATTTTTATTGATAGAAAAAATACAATAAAAATTTTGTATAATAATAACAGAAAAAAGTTTGAAATTTAAAAAGTTTTGTGGTAAAATATAATTATCATATAGATAAGAGTTGCGAGTGGGTTCGTTAACGCTCACAATGACGAATGACGAATGACGAATTAACTAGAGGTATAATTTAAACTAAAAAGGATAATTATCCGAAAGTTTTACTCAATTTTTTTCAAAAAATTGCGGTTTCAAAAGGCGGAGCCTTTGTCGCTCGTCGCAACGAGCGAAACACTTTTGCCGTGAAAGAGCATTTTCGAAAGTGAATTTTGCCGATAGGCAAAAGAGAAAACCTTTTGCGATAAAAAAGGTTTTCTTGGTCGGGGAGCCCCGACAGGCATATTCAACCTAGTTCACGTTGAACTTATACCGAGTGACTGAAATCAAGACTTTGTTTTGAATGAAGAACTATCATTAGAGTTGAGAGTTGAGAGTGGGTTCGCTAACGCTCACAATGACGAATTAACTAGACGGTTAGTTTAATCTAAAAAGGATAGCTATATATAATATGGTTTGATTTTTAGAAAAGGATAGAGTTATATCGGTCGAAATTTGTATATTATTGACAATTTAGACTGGCATAGTGTATACATTATGCTGATTTAGTTATATATTTAGTGAATTATATTGACAATTTGTAAACAAAAGAGTACACTTATAGTATAAGTTAATTTCAGTTACTTGGATTGTTACTGTATGGCAGGCAAGACCAAATTCAACAAGGGTGTACTATACCATCTTTGTCGGATTTGGTTATTTTTATTTTTAGGAGAGTTTTCGCATAATGAGGATACTAAAAGTAATTAACAATAATGTTGTTAACTGCCTGGATAACGATACAGAGCTTGTTGTTATGGGCAAGGGCTTGGGCTTTGGACAGAAGCCTGGAAACAGCATAGGTATGGAGAACGTGGAAAAGGTTTTCAGAATGGATTCGATGGAATCAAAAGAGGACTTTATTAAGCTAAAGGAGCTTTTTTCGCAGCTACCACCGGACTTACTTGAGGTTTGTAGTCAAATTATTGAGCATGCAAACCATATTTTAGGATATAGGCTCAATGAAAGCATATATCTAACGCTTACTGACCACATACATTTTGCTATATACAGAACAAAGCAGGGAATGTATCTACATAATGCTCTTTTAACAGAGGTAAAGGTCTTTTATCCAAAGGAGTATGCCATTGGTGAATATGCACTCGAATACATAGAGCTAAAGCAGGGTGTTAAGCTTCCAGAGGACGAGGCGGCAAGCATTGCACTCCACCTTGTCAATGCAGAGTATGATAGCTCAATGAGCAATACCGTTAGGGTAACTGGATATTTACAGCCGATGCTTTCGATACTTGAAAACAAAGAACAGCTTAACTTAAATAAAAATCATATATGCTATGATGAGCTTATTGTTCATCTAAAGTTTTTGGCTATGCAGTCACTAGAATACGAAAAAAGCTGGGAAAATAGTGCATTAGTCGATGCAGTAAGACACAGTCTTAGCTACGAGTATGAGTGTGCAAGCGAGATAGCAGAGTTCTTAAAGGAGCAGAGTGGCAAAGAGGTATCACAGACAGAGCGGGCTTATTTAGCTATATGTATAAGCCGTGCATGTGAAATAGACACAAATTAATAATTATTGAAATTTTGAAAGGAACGAATTAAAATGGGATTTTTTAAGAATTTATTTAACAAAGAGTCAAAATTGGATGCTATTTATGCTCCTGTAGCAGGTAAAGCTGTTGCAATAAGCGAGGTTAGTGATCCAACATTTGGAGAAGAAATACTTGGAAAAGGCATAGCTATTCGTCCTGCTGAGGGTAAGGTTTACGCTCCTTGTGATGCAACTGTTGATATGATGTTTGAAACAGGTCACGCAGTAAGTCTAGTAGGAGACAATGGTGTTGAAATTCTAATTCACGTAGGTCTTGATACAGTAGAGCTAAAGGGTAAGCACTACACAGTTAAGGCTCACGACGGCGACCACGTTAAAAAAGGTGATTTGCTTATAGAGTTTGATTGCGAGGCTATTGCGGCTGAGGGCTATGACACAATTACACCTATTGTTATTTGTAATACAGCTGATTATCCAACATTTAAAACCTATGTTAATAAGGATGTAGTAGCTGGTGATTTGGTTATAGAGCTAGGCAAATAATTAGCATATACGATTAAGAAAGAGGGAATTAACAATGAAACAGGGCGTGGGTTTTCCCGTTTACAAGGGTGTTGCTATTGGCGAGGCTGTAGTTTACAAAAAAGCCGAGAGAAAAGACGTGGTTTCATCTGGCAATCCAGAAATAGAACAGAAAAATTTTGATGATGCTGTAATAAAAGCGAAGGAGCAACTATCGGAGCTTTTTGAAAATGCAAAAAAACAATTTGGTGAGGAGTATGCCGCAATTATTGAGGTTCAAATGCTAATGCTTGACGACCTTGATTATTTGGAGGGTGTACAGGACGAAATTGCAAACGGTGCAGCAGCGGCTACAGCGGCGGCTGAGTGCGGTGAGTTTATGGCTGAGCAGTTTGCGGCTCTTGATGACGAGTATATGAAGGCTCGTTCAGCCGATATAAGAGACGTATCACAAAGAGTTGCAAATATTCTTTCGTGTAACGAGGGCTTTGTAATTCCTGATGGTTCATTTTTACTTGTAGCCGAGGATTTAGCTCCAAGTGAGACAATTCAGCTTCCTCGTGAAAGAATACAGGCTCTTGTTACTCAACAAGGCTCAAGTAGCTCACACACAGCAATACTTGCTCGCACACTTAATATTCCATCACTTGTGCAGGCGGATATAGAGCTTTGCGATATACAAAAGGGAGACATTCTTGCAATAGACGGCTTTGAGGGTAAATGGTATATAAACCCAGACGAAGAGACTCTTAATGAGCTAAGAAAAAAGCAAAATGAATATATGGCAGAGAGAGATGCACTAGAAAAATATAGAGGCAAAAAGAGTGTTTCTAAATCTGGTAAGGAAGTTTTGCTATGTGCAAATATTGGTTCTCCAGAGGATGTTGACGCCGCTATTAAGGGCGATGCCGAGGGAATAGGACTTATGAGAAGTGAGTTTTTGTATCTTGGCAGAGACAGTCTTCCGACAGAGGAGGAGCTATATGAGGCATATAAAAAGGTTGCAGTAGCTATGGGAGAAAAGCCTGTAGTAATACGTACTCTTGACATAGGTGCTGATAAGCAGGTAGACTATATGGAGCTTGATAAGGAGGAGAACCCAGCATTGGGTCTTCGTGGACTTCGTATTTGTCTTGAAAGAAAGAATATTTTCCGCCCACAGATAAGAGCTATATATAGAGCTAGTGAGTTTGGAAATCTAAATATTATGTTCCCAATGGTTGCGTCAGCTTGGGAGCTAAAAGAGGCGAAGGAATTCTGTGCTGAGATACTTTCGGAGCTAAGAGCTGAGGGAGTAAAGGCAAAGGATATTCCAATTGGAGTTATGATAGAAACTCCAGCGGCGGCTGTAATTGCTGAGGAGCTAGCAAAAGAGGCTGCGTTCTTTAGCGTAGGCACAAATGACTTGACGCAGTATACTTTGGCGGTTGACCGTCAAAATGCTAAATTAGGTAGATATTACGATCCGTACCATCCGGCAATCGTTTCACTTCTTAGACATATAGCAAAATCAGCAAATGATGCAGGTATATGGGCTGGAATTTGTGGAGAGCTTGGAGCCGATCCAAAGATGACTGAAAAGTTTCTTGATATGGGCTTTAAGGAGCTTAGTATGGCGGCGGGTCGAATACTCGAAACACGTAAAATTGTCTGCGAAAGCGAGGTGTAATTAGAAATGAAAGAGTTTAGTTATGTAGTAACTGACGAGATGGGCATACACGCTCGTCCAGCAGGAATTTTGGTTAAGCAGGCTTCGGGCTACAAGAGCAAAATAACACTGACAGCTCCAAAGGGCACAGCAGACCTAAAGCGTATAATGGCTGTTATGCGTCTAGCTGTTAAAAAGGGTGACGAGGTTAAGGTTACTTGCGAGGGCGAGGATGAGGCTAAGGCTTCAGAGGAGCTTGAAAAGTTCTTTAAGGAGAACCTATAATTACATTATTTTTTATTAGGCCAAAGGATTGTTGTGGGCCGACAATCTAAATATATAAAAAGGCGATGAAGATTTTTTTTAAGAAGATTTTAAGGAGGAAAATTTTTTATGATGAAATATCTACAAAAGCTAGGTAAAGCTTTAATGCTACCAGTTGCTACTCTTCCTATATGTGGTATACTAATGGGCTTAGGTTATGCTCTAGCTCCAGCCGTAATGGGTGCTGCAGGCGCAACAGAAGGTTTTGCTTATGTACTTGGTTTCTTTCTAATTAAAGCAGGTGCTGCTCTAATTGATAATATGGCTCTACTATTCGCTATCGGCGTTGCAGTAGGTCTAGCAGATGAGTCAGATGGTACAGCAGGTCTAGCAGGTCTTGTATCATGGCTAATGGTTACAACACTTCTTTCAACAGGCGTTGTTGGAACAATGTTCCCAAGTATGGTTGAAAACCTAACACGTAAGGTTGCTTTCGACAAGATTGCTAACCCATTCATCGGTATCCTATGCGGTATCATCGGTGCTATGTGCTACAACAAATTTAAGAATACAAAGCTACCAGACGTTCTTGCATTCTTCTCAGGCAAACGTTCAGTTGCTATCATCACAGGTCTTGTATCAATAGTTGTATCAGCTATACTTCTATTCATCTGGCCAATCGTATTCTCAGCTCTAGTTGCTCTAGGTAACGGCATTAAGGGTATGGGCGTTATAGGCGTTGGTCTATATGCTTTCCTAAACCGTCTACTAATCCCAACAGGACTACACCACGCACTAAACAACGTTTTCTGGTTCGATACAATTGGTCTTGGTGACCTAACAGCTTACTGGGGCGCTCTAGTAGAGGGTGACACAATGGCAAACGGAACAGTTATCAACTGGTCAGTTGGTCAATACATGGCTGGTTTCTTCCCATGTATGATGTTCGGTATTGCTGGTGCGGCTCTTGCTATGATCCTAACAGCTAAGCCAGAAAAGAGAAAAGCAACAATCGGTATCGTTGGTGCCGCTGCTGTCTGTGCACTACTATGTGGTGTTACTGAGCCATTCGAGTTCTCATTTATGTTCCTAGCATTCCCACTATATGTTGTTTACTCAGCACTATTCGGTATTTTCTCAGCTATCACAGTTGGACTAGGCTTCCGTGCAGGTTTCTGTTTCTCAGCTGGTCTAACAGACCTTATCTTCTCAGCTTCTCTACCAGCAGCTAACAAGACATGGCTAATTATACCTATGGGTATCGCAGCATTCGCAGTATTCTTTGTAGTATTCTACTTCGCAATCAAGAAATGGGATCTTAAGACTCCAGGTCGTGAGGAAGAGGATACAGATAGCGAGATGAAGATAGAGCTTGCTAACAACGACTACACAGCAATGGCTGAAATCATTCTTGAAGGTCTAGGCGGCAAGGAAAACCTAACATCAATTGATAACTGCATCACACGTCTACGTCTAGAGGTTAAAGACCGTCTACTAGTAGATGAGAAGAAGATTAAATCAGCAGGTATCTCAGGTGTTCTACGTCCAGGTAAAACATCAGTTCAAGTTATCGTTGGACCAAAGGTTCAATTCGTATGCGACGAGCTTAAAAAACTTGCTAAATAATAATTCTTATTAAATAGCTACATAAAAGCTGTGGCCCACACAGCGTAAGTCTTAGGACTTGCAAAAAAGGAAAAGAGTTAAGCTTTTGAGATTTGAGCTTAACTCTTTTTTATAAGTATAGGAGGTTTTTTTAGGTATGGGAAAAATTCTTGAGGTATGTATAGATAGTCTTGCCTCTGCAAGAGCGGCAATAGAGGGTGGAGCAGATAGAATAGAGCTTTGCGGAGCCTTGTCAGTTGGTGGACTTACTCCGTATACTGAGCTACTTACTCAGATAAGAAACGAAAGTGATATAGATATTCGTTCGATGATTAGACCTCGTGGTGGTGATTTTTTGTACAGCGAGGATGAGCTTGAGATGATGATAATGCAGATTAAGACGCTTAAATCTGCTGGAAGTAATGGCTTTGTTATAGGATGTCTTAAGCGTGACGGGACGCCTGACGAGGAGGCTATAAAAAGACTTATGGAAGCGTGTGGAGACTCGAAAGTAACCTTTCACAGAGCAATAGACGTCTCAAGAGACCTATTAGAGACATATTCCACTATAAGTAGGCTGGGTGTTGATACTGTTCTTACAAGTGGCGGAGAGCCTAATTGCACAAATGGTAAGGAAAAAATTGGTGCGCTACTAGAGCTAAAGGAAAAAATAAATGGTGCAAATATTCTAATTGGCGCTGGTGTAAATGCTAGTGTAATCAGAGACTTTAGAAGTAGCTTTCCTACAGCGGAGAATTTTCATCTGAGTGGAAAAATAGAGGTTGAAAGTCAGATGGAATTTAGAAGACTAAATATACCTATGGGACATCCAGCCTTTGATGAGTGGCATATTGGGGTTACCTCAGCCGAAAAAATAAGACTTGCAAAGAGTGCTTTACTTTTATAAAAACAAAAAAGACTTGCCTATCAAGATTATCAAGATAGACAAGTCTAATTTTTTATTAAGCTAAGCTATAATTAATTTATTATAGTTGTGGACCAGCTGCAACAAGAGCCTTACCAGCATCGTTGCCTGTGTACTTAACGAAGTTCTTAACGAAACGCTCAGCAAGATCCTTAGCCTTTGTTTCCCACTCGTTAACGTCAGCGTATGTGTCACGAGGATCAAGAATACCTGTGTCAACACCGTTTAGTGATGTTGGAACTGCTAGGTTAAAGTATGGTATTGTCTTTGTGTCAGCCTTTAGGATAGAGCCGTCAAGGATAGCATCAATGATACCACGAGTATCCTTGATTGAGATACGTTTGCCAGTACCATTCCAGCCTGTATTTACTAGGTATGCCTTAGCGCCACTCTTTTCCATCTTTCTTACAAGCTCCTCAGCATACTTTGTTGGGTGTAGCTCTAGGAATGCTTGACCGAAGCAAGCTGAAAATGTTGGTGTAGGCTCTGTGATACCACGCTCTGTACCTGCAAGCTTTGATGTAAAGCCTGATAGGAAGTAGTATTTAGCTTGTTCTGGTGTTAGGATAGAAACTGGAGGTAGAACACCGAATGCGTCAGCTGATAGGAAGATTACGTTTTCAGCATCTGGAGCAGCTGATACTGGACGAACGATTTTTTCGATGTGGTTTATTGGGTAAGATACACGAGTATTCTCTGTAACTGAGCCGTCAGCAAAGTCGCATTTACCGTTCTCGTCAACTGTAACGTTCTCTAGTAGTGCGTTACGTCTGATAGCATTGTAGATGTCTGGCTCAGATTCTTTATCAAGGTTAATAACCTTAGCGTAGCAGCCACCCTCAAAGTTAAATACGCCGTTGTCGTCCCAGCCATGCTCATCGTCACCGATTAGTAGACGCTTAGGGTCTGTTGAAAGAGTTGTCTTACCTGTTCCTGATAGACCAAAGAATAGAGCTGTGTGCTTGCCCTCCATATCTGTGTTAGCTGAGCAGTGCATAGCAGCCATACCCTGTAGAGGTAGGAAGTAGTTCATCATTGAGAACATACCCTTCTTCATCTCGCCACCGTACCAAGTATTTAGAACAACCTGCTCACGGTCTGTTAGGTTAAATACAACAGCTGTCTCTGAGTTTAGACCAAGCTCCTTGTAGTTTTCTACTTTGCCCTTTGAAGCGATGAATGATACGAAGTTTGGCTCAAAGCTTTCTAGCTCCTCGGCTGTTGGGTTTATAAACATATTCTTTACAAAGTGAGCTTGCCAAGCCACTTCCATAATGAAACGAACTGCCATACGAGAATCGTGGTTAGCACCGCAGAATACGTCCATTACATATAGCTTTTTGTGTGAAAGCTCCTTTACAGCAAGGTCTTTGCAAGTATTCCAAGCTTCCTTTGAGGCTGGTTTGTTGTCGTTTTTAAATTCATCTGATGTCCACCAAACAGTATCCTTTGATGTATCGTCCATAACGATGAATTTATCCTTAGGTGAACGTCCTGTATAAATACCTGTCATAACGTTAACAGCACCTAGCTCTGTTACTTGACCTTTATCGAAACCCTCAAGACCTGGAAGAGTTTCTTCTACAAATAGCTCCTCGTAAGTTGGATTGTAAATAATTTCAGTTGTGTCTGTAATACCGTATTTGGTTAAATCAATTTTTGCCATAAATTTTTATTACCTCTTTCTATTTTATTTAAGTATTTAGACAATTAAATAAAAGTTTTTAATTGACTTTTCACCATACTTCGTGATTATATCATACACTATTTCTATAAAAAAAACAACAATATTTTATGAAAAATTTTCCAATATATATATTTTATTTTTATTATATATGCTGTATGTATATTTTTTTTGTATAATCTGTTTAATT
>SAMEA104404100__coassemble_1768_pt1 | contig 18423 bp, 14 predicted proteins | sample SAMEA104404100__metabat2_low_PE_067 | metagenome-assembled genome bin SAMEA104404100 (sample SAMEA104404100) | Balaenoptera acutorostrata | reverse complement strand
TTTTTTTATACACAGATGAAATTCCCTTAAATACTATTGTAAACTATATGGGATGGGGCGGAGTAAGATTGGAGGAGTTTTATAAATTGTTACCGCTGCAAAAAGAACTTTATATCTGCCACAGAATTAAAATGGAGTGAACTTCAGGAAGATAATGCTCGCTTGAGAGCTGTCATCCCTTACACTCCTTCCTAAAGGCTCAATTTCTTATGATAAGCTTAAAACTCTTTAGTAGGCTTATATATTTAAAAGATTTACACCTGTTTATTTCAGTCTGGCATAAAAAATATAACAATCGTACCAACCACTTGCAGTACAGCGACAAACATAATCAGATATTTAATTCCATACTTAAGCCTAGAGGAGGGTAGTAGTATCCAGACAGCCATTACAAGGCACACGAGTGAAAGAGCAGCACAGATTCCAAATGCGGCAGATACATTTGTCTGAGCAAGCTTGTCCAGTATTCCTGTCAAATACAATCCTATATGAACAACTTGCAGTACACCTATCGCAGTACATATTCTTTTATTATTCTCGGATTTTAAGGAGCTCCGTCTTAACAAAATAACTAATCCGATTATCGCTAAAACAAGTAAAATTCCAAATCCTGTATAGACAGCAAAATTCATACAATCATACTCCTTCAATAATTTTATCGGTTAAGCTTATTGCATTTTGTTTAATATTTTTTATTATATCATACCTTAATGAGTTTGCCAATAATTTTTCTATCCACCTATCAATTCTTCCATAAGCCTACAGACTTATTGTATAATTATGGCTAATAAAAAGTAGATTAGTCTACAATATACTATAGTTTTGATGTTTTTGTTGATTTTTCTCTATAAATATTGTATAATATGACATATAGTATGAAATTATAACATTAGCACATATTATGATTTATTATGGGAGGAAGAACGAATGAATAAGAAAAGTCACTATACAAGTCTAAAAATTAAAATTCCATTAAAGCTAATATCTATACTTTTAGTAGTTATGCTATTGCTATCATCTATTGTAATAGGTATGTCACGATTAAGCACTAATAGGTCCATAGATAAGCAAATTAAATATCTTGCTCAAATGAATGCGGCACAGGTGCTTTCATATCTTGAGAATATGAATGCATTTTCTAAATCAATTTCAAAGGAGGTACGAAACTACAGAGAGATAGAAAGAGAAAAGTCTGAGCCTATTCTTATACAAACCTTAAAGGGAGTTCTTGATAATAATAAAATATTTGGAGCGTATTTTGCATTTGAACCAAATAAGTATTTTGCTGAAACACCGAATGGCTTATCATACTATGCCTATAGAAATAATGGCAAAATATCAGTAGATATTCTAAATGATTACGATGTATACTCAACTGGTGAATATTATACTGGCGCTCGTGATTCAATGATGACGTTTGTTACAGAGCCATACCCCTATGAGCTTACATCTGGAGATACTGTGCATCTTATCACGCTGAGTACGCCTATTACTACTCCAGAGGGCGAGTTTTTGGGTGTTGCTAACTGTGATATTTTAGCAGATAGTATAAATTCAATAGAATTTGAGAATGGTGGCTACAAAACAGCCTTTAGTACTATAGTTACCTCAGGTGGCCTTTATGTTGCTGATTCATACGATTTAGATAGGCTTGGAACAGAGTTTAAAGCAATAGATAAGCAGGGCGAAGAAATCCTAAGTGCTATTAAAAGCGGAACAGAAATAAGGGTTGATAGTAAAAATATTCACTTTAATAACGCAAATGCCATTGTATCGTATATTCCAATAAAGCTAGAAGGTACAAATCTACTTTGGTCAAGCGGACTTATTGTAAACAAAAGTGAGGTGCTTCGAGAGCAAACTCTTTTGATTATAGTCATCTCTGTAGTTTGTGTGCTAAGTCTACTTGTAATGAGCTTGCTTGTATTCATACTTATAAAAAAATCACTAGCACCAATTTCTTATGTAATGGAGCTTGCAAAAAAACTACAGAAATGTGATTTAAGTGAAACTAGCACAAGTCTAAAAATTCCGAATGATGAGCTAGGTGAGCTAACTGATATATTTACTGAGACATCCGACTCCCTAAGAGTAATTATTAAGGATATTAACTACTGTCTAGGTCTTATGGCTGATGGAAATTTTGACTTTCGCTCTCAATGCGAGGAAAGATATGTAGGTGAATACAGGCATATTATTAATGATATGTACAGTATACGCCAAAACCTAAATGATGTTATACATAATATTAATATAACTGCTGAACAGCTTGACACAAGCTCACAACAGGTTTCAAATGGTGCTCAAGCTCTGTCACAGGGAGCTACAGAGCAGGCGGCATCAATTGAGGAACTGGCGGCTACTATAACTACTCTTTCGGATAAAATAAAGCTTAACGCAGACGATGCCATTACTGCAAGCAAGATGTCGCAAAATGCTGGAGATGGAGTTGTTGAGAGCAATAATCAAATGCAAACCCTACTGGGTGCTATGAACGAGATCAATGAAACCTCAACAAAGATAAGTAACATTATTAAGGCTATTGAGGATATTGCATTCCAGACAAATATTCTAGCTCTTAATGCAGCTGTAGAGGCAGCTAGAGCAGGTGCTGCTGGCAAGGGCTTTGCTGTAGTTGCCGATGAAGTGAGAAATCTGGCTGGAAAATCCTCCGAGGCAGCAAAGGAGACTACTGCTCTAATAGAAAATTCAGTTTTGGCTGTCAGAAATGGTACAAATATTGCAAACGAGACAGCTACATATCTTGAGGATGTTGTTAGCAAGGTTAGTGATGTAAATGCAAAAATTCAAAATATTGCCATAATATCAGAGGAGCAATCAGAGGCTGTAAATCAAATTACAATCGGAATTGACCAAATTTCAGCAGTAGTACAAACAAACTCTGCAACTGCAGAGGAATCCGCAGCGGCAAGCGAGGAGCTATCGGGACAATCGGCACTCCTAAAGGATATGATGAGTAAATTTGTACTAGACGATAGCTCTAATTACTTGGTATAAGAACTCTAATAGTTTTCATCAAAACCTATAATATATTAATTTTTAGAGATATAAAGTAGTGGGTTGTGTAGGCACCTACTACTTTATTTTTGTGTAATTAAGAAGAAATTAGCTATCAATTGGCTTGAATACTTAATATATATATTGTATAATACTTTAGTAGCTGTATAATTAGCAGTAAATATATTTTGGAGGTGCTTACTTGCTTATTTCGGTTAATGCCGTTGTTATTTGTGAAAAAAAGATAAACGATTATGATAGGGTTTTGACCTTGCTTACTGAAAACAAGGGTATTATACACGCATACGCAAAGGGTGCATCCAAAATAAAAAGTGGTATGATGGCGTCAACTGAAATGTTTTGCTATTCAAGCTTTCAGATATTTACAAGAGGAGATAAGTCTTTTATTGACAAGGCAGAGGTAATAAATATATTCTTTGGACTAAGAAAGGATTTACTTAAAATATCACTTGCAACCTATTTTTGTCAGCTTATGTCGGAGCTAGTTCCACCATTTGAATGTCAAGATGCGTATATCAGACTACTTTTAAACTCACTTCACTATCTCGAAAAGGATAAGCTGGAGAGAGATTTATTAAAGCCACTTTTCGAGCTGAGAATACTTACACTTTCGGGCTATATGCCCGACCTTGTAGTATGCGAGGCTTGTGGTACTTTGGAAACTGAGAGGGTATTTTTTTCACCGACAATGGGCAATATATTTTGTGAAAATTGCTATCCTAAAAATGATAGCTCTTTAATAGAAGTAACAGGCGGAGCTTTTGCCGCTATGCGACACATAGTTTATAGTGATATATCGAAGCTTTTTAAGTTTGGCCTAGGTGAGGAGTCGAAAAGAATACTTAATCGTGTTTCTAGGGCATATTTACTATGTCAAGTAGAAAAAATGCTCCCAGCACTTAGATATTATGAGCAGATAACTGGCGGTGTGCCACCGCAGCCATAAAGGATAGTTATAATAGACCTATATCTCAGAGAGTAATGTAAAAGCTCTCATATAGAGGTAGTTTGACTTATGGTGTGCCACCGCAGCCATAAAGGATAGTTATAATAGACCTATATCTCAGAGAGTAATGTAAAAGCTCTCATATAAAGGTAGTCTGACTCGAGGCGTACCACCGCAGGCAGAGAGCTTCGCTCAATTACGAATGACAAATGATGAATGACGAATTATCATCAGAGTTGAGAGTGAAGAGTTGAGAGTTGAGAGTGGAGTTCGTTTACGCTCACGTTCATTTAGAATTTAGATAACTACAAAAGATTGATTTTTTTCGATAGAAACTCAAAGTAAAAGGAGAAGATATGACAGATAATAAGCATTTAAAAGCATTGGAATTTGATAAAATCCTTAATATTTTGTCGGGTAAGGCAACAAGCAGTGCCTCGGCAGAGAAGATACTAAGCCTCGTTCCAAGTGATGATTATGATGAGGTGTGTCATCAAATACAAATGACAGCTGATATAAATCACCAGTCAATAAAAAATGGAACACCATCTCTTGGTGGTATTCCTGATTGCAGAGACAGTATAGACAGGGCGGCAAGAGGTGGAAGACTTTCAATCCCCGAGCTTTTGTCTGTATGTAAGGTGCTAAAGAGCATACGCAGTGTGAAGTCTTGGAGAGAGAGTATTGAGGAAGACACAGCCGCCGATGACCTATTTTTCTTTCTTGTTCCAAATAAGAGCCTAGAGCAGACAATAGACAAGGCTATACTAAACGAGGACGAGCTTACAGATACAGCCTCTCCTGAGCTTAATACAATTCGTATAAAAATTAGAAAGGCACAGATGTCTATAAGGGAGAAGCTTGACAATATTATTCACTCCTCAGCCTATTCAAAGGCATTGCAGGAAAGCATTATCACTATGCGTGATGGCAGATTTGTTGTACCTGTAAAGAGTGAAAATCGTGGAGAAATTCACGGACTTATTCATGGTGCCTCCTCAAGTGGTGCTACAGTATTCATTGAGCCTACGGCGGTCGTTGAGGCTAATAACAAAATAAAGCTCCTTGAAAATGAGGAAAAACAAGAGGTTGACAGAATTTTGTCTGAGCTTTCAAAAATGGTTGGAGATTGTGGAAGTACTATCATCAACAGCTTTAATGCTCTTATTGACCTTGATATAGTCTTTGCTAAATCTCGTCTAGCTGATGAGATGAACGCAAGTGTTCCTATAATATCAAAGGATAAGGTAATTAAGCTTATAAAGGCACGTCATCCACTAATTGATAAGAAAAAGGTTGTGCCTATTAATATTTCTATGGGTGAAAGCTTTGATACACTTGTTATAACTGGACCGAATACTGGTGGTAAGACTGTAGCACTCAAAACTATGGGACTTATTACACTTATGGCAGAGGCTGGAATGTTAATTCCTACAGCTGATGACAGCGTTATCCACGTATTTGAAAATGTACTTGCCGACATAGGTGATGAACAAAGTATAGAGCAGAGCTTATCAACATTTTCGGCTCACATTACAAATATAATTTCAATAGTAGAAAAAGCAAATAGCAATAGCCTTGTGCTAGTTGACGAATTGGGTGCTGGTACTGACCCTATTGAGGGTGCGGCACTAGCTATTTCAATAATAGAAAAATTTCGTAGTGTAGGAGCTATGGTTGCGGCTACAACTCACTATGCCGAGATAAAAATGTATGCTTTAAATACAGAGGGTGTAGAAAATGGCTCTTGTGAATTTGATGTTAAGACCTTGACACCAACTTATAGGCTTTTGGTGGGTGTACCAGGAAGAAGTAACGCATTTGCAATAAGCAAGAGATTAGGACTAAGTGCGGATATTATTGACAGGGCTCAAGACCTTGTTTCAACAGATAATATTCGCTTTGAGGACGTAGTAGATAAGCTAGAGCAAACTCGTCAAGAGCTTGAACAGGAGCAGATAGCTGCAAAGTCAAGCAGAGAGCAGGCTGACTATATCAAAAAGCAGATTGAGCAAGAAAAGCAAAAGCTAAAGGCTCAAATGGATAGGGAGCTAAAGCAGGCTCACGAAAAGGCACAAGCTATTGTGGCTCAGGTTACAGCACAAACGGATATGCTATTAAACGAGCTTGAGGATATAAAGAAGGAAAATGATAAGGCTGAGCTTGCAAAGAAATTAAGCTCAGCGAAAAGTGGCTACAAATCAAGGGTTAATAAGCTTCACGAGCTAGCAGACCCAGTTATTAGCTCCTCAAATGATGAATACAAACTTCCTCGTAAGCTAAAATCGGGAGATACAGTTATATTGCGTGATATAAATTCCGAGGCTATAGTAATTTCTGGACCAGACAATACAGACTCATATCTTGTACAAGCTGGAATAATGAAAGTAAAGGTAAAATCCGATAATCTTCGTCTAGTAGAAAAACACAAGCAACAAAAGAGGTCGAGCGGTAGAGTTTCGATAGGAAATATAAAATCCATGTCGAATGCCACAACAGAGCTTGATATTCGTGGTTTTGCATCTGATGAGGGCATAATGGAGGTTGACAGATTTATTGATAGATGTGTGCTTCAAGGACTTACAATGATAACAATTATTCACGGAAAGGGTACTGGAGTACTTCGCAAGGCTGTACAAAATCATCTTAAACGACATAGAAACGTAAAGAGCTTTAGAAATGGCGTCTATGGCGAGGGTGAGGCTGGAGTTACAGTCGTAGAGCTTAAATAACTTGAAAGGATTAGAAATGAATAAGATAAAAGCAATTTTCAGCGATTTTGATGGGAGCTTACTCAATGAAAATAAGCTTATAGGCGAAAAGGACCTTGAAACCATAAAAAAGCTAAAGCAAAATGGAATACACTTTATAGGTGCAACAGGCAGACATTTTCCTATTGCTAGAAAATATTCAAAGGATATAGGCACAGAGCTACCGTTTATACTTTGTAATGGCGGACTTATCTATGACTATGCAAGGGAAGAGCCAATTAAATATAAATATATTGACAAGGCTTTAGTTAGACAGCTAGTAAAATTTGCTGAAGAAAATAACCTAAACTGCTATGCCTATACAAGTAAGGGAGTATATATAAGAGGAGATAATCCAGACAAGGCATTTTATGAGAGAGTGAAAAATATAGAGCATACCGTCAGAGCAGGTGAGCTTATAGAGGCAAAGGTAAGTGACTTTACGCTTGAGGATAAGGATGTACTAAAATTTTTATATTCAAATTGCCCACAGGAAAAGTATGATGAGCTAATGAAAACAGATATTGGTAAAAGTGGTCTTGTAGAGATAGCTTATTCTGGTGAAAATTTTCTTGATGTAAATATGAAGGGTGCAAATAAGGGTGTAGCCCTTGAATACACCTGTCAAATGCTGAATATTAATCCTATGGAGACTATAGCTATGGGCGATAATTTTAATGATATAGAGATGCTTAAAGTGGCTGGAATAGCTGTTTGCCCACAAAATGCCAAGGATGATGTAAAAAAATATGCTGATGTTGTTACAGTATCGTGCAACGAAAATCCTCTTACTAGGGCTATAGAGACAATTAACGAAAAGTATGGTAAAATAGTTTTAATATAAAAATGCTGGAGGTGGAGTGTCTTGCCAGAAGCTAAACAGGAAAATCCACACAAGGGACATAGAGAAAGACTTAAACAAACCTTTTTAGTCAATGGTTTTGATGGACTACCTGTACATAATATTTTAGAATTACTTCTTTTTTATTCGATACCTATGAAGGATACAAATGGACTTGCACACGAGCTTATAAAGGTCTTTGGAAGTCTTGCAAATGTATTTGATGCGCCCTATGAGGAGCTTTTAAAGGTAAAGGGAGTATCGCAAAATACAGCGATACTAATAAAAATGATACCGCAAATTTGTACAATATACTTTAAGGAAAAGGCACAAAATGGAACATATAATGGTAAAGAGCTTACGCTTAAGATAGGTAATGAGTTAGTAGCTCGATGTATTGCCGAAACAGACGAGGTAGTATATCTAATTTGTCTTGATAATAAGCTCAATCCTGTTTATTTTGATATAATAGCGAGGGGAACTGTCGATACAGTAAAGATAGTTGTCAGAAAAATTGCAGAAATGGCAATTAGATTTAATAGTAGTGCTGTAATTTTAGCTCACAACCACCCAAGAGGTATGGCTATGCCATCTAAACAGGATAAGGAATCAACGGAGTTTATATATAAAACCCTTTCTGCCCTTTCAATAAAGCTACTTGACCATATTATTGTATCTGGTGAGGAGTACTGCTCTATGGCTAGAAATGGAACTCTTGACCCATTTGACTTTACAAAGGCACCAAGAAGTGGCTCTACATTTGAAAATGCAGATATGCAAGACAATTTAGACATATCTGAAATAGATATAGATAGTATAGATGACTTTGAAGAGGTTTTAAAGGAACAATACAATAGCTCAATAGCTGATGAACCCTTTATATAGTTGAGCTTAGGTGTGCCGCCGCAGACAGAGAACTTTGCTCAATGACGAATGACGACCGCCGAGGCGGCGGGGGCATATTAAATATGATTTATATTGAACTTACACCAAGTGTCTGAAAATAAGACCTTGTTTTTAATGACTAATGACAATTTGTCATTATGGTTAAGAGCATTGCTCATTTATAATGGCTGAGTAATATATAAATTACTCTTAATTAAAATTAATATTAAATAAACTAAAACGAAAATATATGAAATTTAAGGAGAAAAATATGACATCTCAATTTTATTTAAATGGTTTCCCAGAGGTTTTGGCACCTGCAGGAGACAGAGAAAGACTTGAAGCTGCTGTAAAATTTGGAGCAGATGCTGTATATCTTGGAGGAAAGCTCCATAATATGAGAGCTGGTACTCAAAGCTTTGATATGGCTCAGCTTCGTGATGCTGTAAAATATGCTCACGATAGACATGTAAGAGTATTTTTTACAATGAATACACTTCCTAGAAATAGCGAAATACCAGAGCTATATACATATATAAGAGACGTTGCAGACTGTGGTGTTGATGCATTTATAGTAGCTGATATTGGTATAATGCTTGCTATCAAGAAAATTGCCCCAGAGGTAGAAATTCATATTTCAACACAGGCTGGCGTTACAAACTATATGACAGCGAATGAGCTTCACAGGCTTGGAGCTAACCGTGTAGTTTTGGCTCGTGAATTGCCCCTTGAGGATATAAAGACACTTCGCAAAAATATATCAAAGGAGCTAGAAATAGAGGTATTTGTACACGGTGCTATGTGTATGTCCTTTTCTGGTAGATGCCTTATTTCACAATATATGACAGGCAGGGATTCTAATCGTGGCGAATGTGCTCAGCCTTGTCGCTGGTCATATCATCTAATGGAGGAAAAGCGTCCAGGACAGTTTTTCCCAGTATTCGAGGACGAGAGAGGCACATATATTATGAATGCTAAGGATATGTGTCTAATAGAGGATATTGATAAGCTTGTTGATGCAGGAGTTACTTCTCTAAAAATCGAGGGCAGAGCAAAGAGCGCGTACTATGTAGCAGTAGTTGCAAATGCTTATAGAAATGCTGTAGACCTATACCACAAGGACCCAGAAAACTATAAGCTTCCTAAGTGGATACTTGACGAAACAAGAAAGGTAAGCCACAGAGACTATACAAAGGGCTTTTTGTATGGCAGACCAGATGACGGTCAATGCTATGAAAATGGCGGATATATAAGAAATTGGGATGTTGTAGCAATAGCCGACAGAACAGAGAATGGCAAGCTTTGGGTAAGTCAAAAGAATAGATTTTTTGAGGGAGATACAATTGAAATACTACCTCCAAAATCACAGCCTATCGAAATAAAGGTAAGTAATCTTGTGGATGAAAATGGCGAAAAGATAGAAGTAGCAAATAAGGCGACAATGATGTGTGCTTTTGATTGTGATATGGATATACCAAACGGCTCTATTTTGCGTAAGCAGTCGGATACCCTTAACTAATCGGGGACGCCCTACAGCGATATTCAACCTAATTCATTTTAAAATCATACCAACTGACTGAAATCAAGATTTTGTAATATAGTATACTTTTTAGTCTGACGTCTCTAACTCAAAATAAAAAAAGCTTGATGCCAAAATTCGGTATCAAGCTTTCTGTTTATTTTATGTTATTTTTATTAGAATATAGTTTCAATAACTTTTTTAGCTTCGTCAGGAGAATACTTCCAGTAGTCAATGTGTTTATCGTCTATATAATATCTAGGCTTTGGCTTTTGGTAGTCTGCATCAAAGGCATCAACTAACACAAGCTTTATTTTCATCTTTTCTGGAACCATATTTTTTATGTATACGCTCGCATACTGTCCTGGTTTAACTCCGTCAAATGGTTCGGCAAGCCCAGCAAGGTTTGGAGTAAGCTCTATGAATATTCCATAGCTCTCTACACTGCGAACTATTCCGCCGACAGTTTCGCCTATATTAAATTCTCTAGTATTTTCTTCCCAAGTTCCAAGTAACTCCTTGTGCGTAAGCGAAATTCTACCTAAGCTATCGTAATCCTTAACGATTGCCATAATATTTTCACCTATATTAAATCTTTCTGATGGATTATTAATCCTACTGATTGAAATTTGGTCTATTGGAAGTAGGGCTATAACGCCACAGCCTATATCTACAAAAGCTCCAAAAGGCTCAAAATGAGTTATTTTACACGGAATAACGTCACCAGGGATGAGATGGGATATATATTCATCTGTGCAAATTTTTTGAGCTATGCGACGAGAAAGATAAGGTGTAAAACTTCCGTCATCATTTTCCTTTATTTCTGTTACTACAAAGCATACTGCCTTATTTACTCGTGAAATAATGGCAATATCACGAGTAGAGCCATCAGCTATGCCTATTGCACACTCGGTACGAGGGATAATTCCCCTTGTAAAGCCGAGGTCTACAAGTAGGTCGTGGTCATTTGTACAGACTACAGCTCTCGCCTCGAGTATTTGTCTATTTTTCATAGCTTCCGTTAGGGTATTAATAGATTTTAGAGCTGTCTTATTTTTTGCGGTGTTATATAAATCTCCCTCAGAATAAAACATTGACATAAAATTATCCTCCTTAATTTTATGTGAAAGGCTATAAACATAGCTATCTCACTTAGTAAAATATCTTGTACAATATATATATTAAAAAAAGAGAAAAATATACTAGCTTGTAATGAGTGCTTTAATAAATAGTAGAAAGCTATCCGTAATTGTGAGCGAGGTAATAGCGAGATTATTTATTAAATCTTTTTCTGTATTCAATAGGACTTATTTTTACTATTCTTTTGAAGCTTTGGGAAAAATAGCTTAAAGAAGAAAAACCGAGGATTTGTGATAGCTGAGAAAGTGTATAATCTGTGGTAACAAGAAGGTGCTTTGCCTCCTCAATACGTTTTTCAAGCATATAGTTTATAGGAGAATAGCCGTAGTTTTCCTTAAATGTGTGTGATAGATAGTATTTATTTATGTGAGCCTTTTCTGCGAGTAAATCAAGAGTTAAATCCTGCTTAAAGTTATTATCAATGTAGTTTTTTATAATAGCGCACTCACGGGAGACGTTTTGCGTGTTGGTTACAGCCAAAATAGACTCATTATATCTTAGAATATTTATTATAAATAGCTCAAAAAGGTGCTGACAGTATGAGCTATGATATAAATCGTTGCCTTGAATTTCAGTAAGCATAGAATCAAGAAGAAAAAGCATAATATCCTTTTGCTTTTCAAAGCTGCTTACACTAAAAAACTGTGTTTCCTCGTTATTGATTTTAAATTTAATTCCCTCAATAGCTATTACAATATAGCTTAGAGGTTCATTCTTATCAAGTGATTTTTCGGTGTGACTAATATTAGAGTTTATAATAATTAGGTCATTCTTTTTTATTGGTAGACTTTTGTCCTCTGCATAGATTATGCCCATACCGCCAGTTACATAAAATATCTCGGTAAAATAGTGGGCGTGCATAATACTTGGCCAGTCATGCTCAAATGTTGAGGTTGTAATAGATAGAAGCTTGTACTTACTATTATTGTGTTCATTTTTTTCATTTTGGGATATTAGGGCTTCATTTTGCTCATCCCTTGGCTCATATATATATTCATAATGTCTATTACTCATAAATATCTAACTCCTTAAAATGATTAAATGCTAGAGTGCTGTGTATAGTGTCGAAAATAGCACTTTCAATTTAGTTATTTTGTTTTATAAATATTGTCTTTAAAAGAATGTTACAAATATTGCTAAATTAAATAACAAGTTTCTTAAATATATTTTAACTTTATTCTACTAAAAAATGAACTGTTAAAACATACAAAATTACGATAACTTTTTCTATGTTTTGTACAAAGTGTATATAATCGCTATTATTTCTCTTTTTTTGATTTTTTATAGTTTTATATGTTTTGTTGTAATTTACACAAAAAATAAGTTTAAAAAACAATATATATAAAATATAAAGCAATAAGGGACTTGTATAAAAGACAAAATGAAGTATAATGAAAGTAATAAGTGACACAAGGGTGCCACTTAAAGATTTAGGAGGAAAAAACATGAAAAAATTTCTAAGTGTAATCTTAGCGCTAACACTAGTACTAACAATGTTTGTTGGCTGTGGTAGTAAAGAGACAACAACAGACACAAACACAAGCACAAGCACAGAGACAACAAAACCAGAATCAAAACCAGAACCAAAGAAAGAAATAACAGTTGCAGCTATCGAGACTGCATATGGCACAGAAAGCTGGACAAAAGTAGCTGAGGCCTATGAAAAGCTAACAGGCGTACATGTAAATCTAATAATGGACAAAAACCTAGAGGAGGCTATAGGTGCAAATATGAAGGCAGGAGAATATCCTGACGTTGTTCACCTAGCAACAGGTCGTCCAGCAGCTCTAACAGAGACAATGATTAAAGATAACGCTCTAACAGACCTAACACCTGTTCTATCAATGACAGTTCCAGGCGAGAGCAAAAAGGTTTCAGAGAAAATCGCAGGTGGTTTTACAGAGTCATCTCTAACAAACCCATACGGTGACGGCAAAACATACCTAGCTCCAATGTTCTACAGCCCATGTGGTCTATTCTACAACGCTGGTCTATTCGAGGCTAAGGGTTGGGAAGTTCCAACAACTTGGGATGAAATGTGGGCACTAGGTGACAAGGCTAAAGAAGAGGGTATAGCACTATTCTGCTACCCAACAGCTGGTTACTTTGACGCATTCTTCTATGCTCTATCATACTCAGTAGGTGGCCCAGAGTTCTTCGACAAGGTTACTCACTATGAGGAAGGCATTTGGGATACAGCAGAAGGCGAGGAGCTTCTTGGCATAATCGCTAAACTTGCTACATACACAGAAAAATCTGTTCCATCAAACGCTAACAACGATAACTTCCAAAAGAACCAACAGCTAATCCTTGACAACAAGGCACTATTTATGCCAAACGGTACATGGGTAGTTGGTGAGATGGCTAACGCACCAAGAGCAGAGGGCTTTAAATGGGGTCTAACAGCTCTACCAGCAACAGAAAAGGGTGGCGACAGATACTCATACACATGGTTTGAGCAAGCTTGGATTCCAGCAGCTGCTGAAAACAAGGACGAGGCTATGAACTTTATAGCTTACCTATATTCAGATGAAGCAGCAAAAATCTTCTCAAGCACAGAAACACCAGCATTCCAACCAGTAGTTGGTATCGCTGATACACTAGAGGGCGACAACAAACTATTCTACAGCATTTACGATACAGGTGCTAAGGCTGCTATGGGTAACTTTGCAGCAACAGAGGCTGTTGAGGGAGTAAGCGTTGCAGAAGCTACATTCGAGGCTGTTAACTCACTAGTAAGCGGTAACAAGACAGTTGAAGAATACAAAGCAGGTATTGTTAAAGCATTTGATGCTCTACGTCCAGCTCTAAAGAAATAATAATTAAATAATAGCGACGGCATCCAAAAAAAGTTGGGCTTGCTTTAAATTGACGTGGTGAGTAGTATGCCCTACTCACCATATTTTTATGGCTATAATTTTTAATTTTTATTAAGTGTAGTTATAAAAATATATTGTGTAAGAAGATATGAAGAAAAGAAAAGTATAGGAGGGGTATTGTATGGATAAACAAAAGGGTAGAGGCAGATTTGTATTTTTCTGTGTTGCTCCTGCAGTTATTTTGTTTACTATATTTATGGTAATACCGACATTTAATATTTTTAAAATGTCAATGTATAAATGGGGCGGTTATTCACCAAACAAGACTTTCGTAGGATTTGAAAACTTTAAAAAGCTATTCCACGATGCAAATTTTTTAAGATCATTCCAAAATACAGTACTTATGATAGTTATTGTTACAATTGTAACATTTTCTCTCGCTCTAATTTTTGCAGCTATATTGCAACGTGAAAAGATTAAGGGACAAAATTTCTTTAGAATTATATTTTATATTCCAAATATTTTGTCAGTTGTTGTAATCAGTGCAGTATTCAGTGCAATTTACGATGCAAACAATGGTATGCTTAACAGTATTGTAAATCTATTTAGAGGAGCAAAAGACCCTATATTTTGGCTAGGTGACCAAAGTAAGGTTATCTATGCAATCATAGGTGCTATGATATGGCAGGCAATAGGCTACTATATGGTAATGTATATGGCAAGTATGTCAGCCGTTCCAGAGAGTCTATATGAATCTGCAAACCTTGAGGGTGCAAGCAGAATTAAGCAATTCTTCCAAATTACGCTACCTCTAATTTGGACAAATATAAGAACAACACTAACATTCTTTATAATCAGTAGTATCAACCTAAGCTTCCTATTTGTAAAGACTATGACAAGCGGTGGTCCTGACGGAGCGAGTGAAGTATTCCTAAGCTATATGTACAAGCAAGCTTATACAAACTCAAGCTACGGCTACGGTATGGCAATAGGTGTACTAGTATTCCTATTCTCATTTGCACTAAGCGCTATTGTAAACTTTGTTACAAAGCGTGATGTCATAGAGCTATAAGAAAGGAGATATTACTAATATGAAAAGCGATTCTAGAACAAAAGACAAACTATTTAAAGTATTTATCTATGTGGTATTGGGACTTCTAGCAATTTCTATAATTGTTCCTATCCTATGGGTATTTATGGCATCATTCCGTGAAAATAGTGAATTTTACGGAAATCCTTGGGCTTTGCCAAAGGGTCTTCATTGGCAAAACTTCGTTGAGGCATGGACAACTGCTCGTATGGGCGAGTTTATGCTAAACAGCGTAATTACAACTGTAGTAGCTCTAGCTCTACTTCTTATAATAGCTTTACCAGCTGCGTACTGCCTAAGCCGTTTTAAGTTTAAAGGCAGAAAGTTCCTTAATACAATGTTTATGGCAGGACTTTTCATCAACGTTAACTACATAGTAGTTCCAATATTCCTAATGCTTATTGATGGTGATAAGTGGCTAAAGAGCATAGGACTTGGAAAATTCTTCCTAAACAATATATTTGTTTTGGCACTAGTTTACGCATCTACTGCTCTACCATTTACAATATACCTACTATCAGGCTACTTTGTAAGCTTACCAAAGGCTTATGAGGAGGCAGCCTATGTTGATGGAGCTAGCTACTCAAGAACAATGTTCCAAATCATCTTCCCAATGGCAAAGCCAAGTATTATAACAATTATACTTTTTAACTTCCTATCATTCTGGAATGAATATATTATTGCTATGACACTTCTTTCAGATCCAAAGGGACCGAAAACACTACCAGTTGGACTAATGAACCTAATGAAAGCGCAGAATGCTGCTGCTGAGTATGGTAGAATGTATGCAGGTCTAGTGCTTGTAATGCTACCAACACTAATTCTATACATTTGTGTTCAGAAGAAGCTAACAGAAGGTATGACACTAGGCGGCTTGAAAGGATAATAGGTGATATAAATGAGCGATACAGCAAAGAAAATTTTAAACGTAGTTTATGCGATAGTTTTTGTAGTTTCTATGTACCTATTGATATCAGGTCAAAAGCAAATTAGCGGTGTGGGACTTACAAAAATGCTAATAGGCCTTGGAGGTTTATTAATTCTGCTATATATTTACAACAGAAAATTTAAGTGATACTTTTTTTGAGGGAGATTATATTATATGGAGAAAACAAAAGGCAGAGTAACTATACCTACTGACGTAGACGTAGTTCCTGAAACTCTTGAGCTAATGAATAAATGGGGTGCTGATGCTATTCGTGACTGTGATGGAACAGACTACCCAGAAGAACTAAAGAAAACGGATGCCAAGGTTTACAGCACATATTATACAACAAGAAAGGATAATGCTTGGGCAAAGGCTAATCCTGATGAGGTTCAGCAGTGCTATATTATGACAGGCTTTCATACAGCTACAGCTGATACACTAGCAATAAACCTACTTCAAGGTATATCTGACGAACTAATGGAAGTAAATACTCGTGATGATATAAAACGTTGGTGGGAGGTAATGGATAGAACAACTGGCGAGCCAATTAATCCTGACGACTTTGATTATGACAAGGAAACTGGTAATGTAGTTATAAAAAATGCTGTTCCATTCCACGACTATACAGTAAGCTTTCTAGCTTATCTAATATGGGATCCTGTTCATATGTACAACGCTGTTATCAATGATTGGAAGAATTTTGAGCATCAAATTACATTCGACGTTCGCCAACCAAAGACACACAAGTATTCAATGGAAAGACTTCGCAAGTTCATAGCTGACAATCCACATGTAGACGTTATTCGTTACACAACATTCTTCCATCAATTTACACTTGTTTTTGATGAGCTAAAGAGAGAAAAATATGTTGACTGGTACGGATATTCAGCATCAGTAAGCCCATATATACTTGACAAATTTGAAAAGGAAGTTGGATACAAATTCCGCCCTGAATATATAATCGACCAAGGCTACTATAATAACCAATATCGTATTCCATCAAAGGAATTTAAGGATTTCCAAAAATTCCAGAGAAAAGAGGTTGCAGCTCTTGCAAAGGAAATGGTGGACATTACTCACGAGGGTGGCAAGGAAGCAATGATGTTCCTAGGTGACCACTGGATAGGTACAGAGCCATTTATGGAGGAGTTTAAGTCAATAGGACTAGATGCAGTAGTTGGTAGTGTTGGTAATGGTTCAACACTTAGACTAATAAGCGACATAGACGGAGTAAAGTATACAGAGGGTAGACTTCTACCATACTTTTTCCCTGATACATTCCACGAGGGTGGAAATCCTGTCAAGGAGGCTAAGGAAAACTGGGTTACTGCTAGACGTGCTATTTTGCGTAAGCCAATAGATAGAATAGGATACGGTGGCTATCTAAAGCTTGCTTGTGACTTCCCTGAGTTTGTTGACTATGTAGAGAGCGTATGTAACGAGTTCCGTGAGCTTTATGAAAATATCAAGGGTACAACACCTTATTGTATAAAGAAGGTTGCTGTTCTTAACTCTTGGGGAAAAATGAGAGCTTGGGGCTGTCATATGGTTCACCACGCTCTATATCAAAAGCAAAACTACAGCTATGCTGGTGTAATAGAGGCACTAAGTGGTGCGGCTTTTGATGTTAAATTCATAAGTTTTGATGACATCAAGAATGACAAGAATATTCTTAACGACATAGATGTAATAATAAATGTTGGTGACGGTGATACAGCTCATACAGGTGGATTTGAGTGGGAGAACCCTGTAATTTCATCTGCTATCAAGGAGTTTGTATATAACGGAGGTGGCTTTATAGGTATAGGTGAGCCAACTGGACACCAATACCAAGGTCACTACCTACAGCTTGCAAAGGTTATGGGTGTTGAGAAGGAGACAGGCTTTACTCTAAACTACGATAAGTATAACTGGAACGAGGTTAATGGTCACTTCATTACAGCTGACTGCAAGGGTGATGTTGACTTCGGTGAGGGCAAAAAGAGTATTTATGCTTATGAAGGCACAACTATTTTGTCACAAAAGGACAAAGAGGTGCAAATGGCTGTCAATGAGTTTGGTAAGGGTCGTTCTGTATATATTAGCGGTCTACCATATAGCTTTGAAAATTCACGTGTACTATACAGAAGTATTTTGTGGAGTACTCACGATGAGGATAACCTAAACAAGTGGTTTAGCACTAACTATAATGTTGAGGTTCACGCCTATGTTAAGAATGGCAAATATTGTGTAGTAAATAATACTTACGAGCCACAGAACACAACAGTTTACCGTGGTGATGGCAGCAGCTTTGAGCTTTCACTTGACGCTAACCAGATTATTTGGTACAATATCTAGGATTTTATTAATAAATTTGACATATCCCTGTTTAATTTTTAAATGGGGATATGTTTTTAAGTAAAAGGAGCTATAGTTATGAAAGAACCAATATTAGTAGTAATGGCAGCAGGAATGGGAAGTAGATAC
>SAMEA104404100__coassemble_1746_pt1 | contig 18586 bp, 23 predicted proteins | sample SAMEA104404100__metabat2_low_PE_067 | metagenome-assembled genome bin SAMEA104404100 (sample SAMEA104404100) | Balaenoptera acutorostrata | reverse complement strand
AGTGACGGGGAATGAGCCAAACTCACCAAACAATCCTATATCTACGATATAAGTGACGGTTACTTTTATTTCGTCATTTAGCTGTATTCTTCCATAATCTGACCAAGAAATATTTGGTCTTATACCTGTTGTATCAATAAGATATTCTTCTGTTCTTGAGGTTTCATTGCCAACTTCGCCGGCTATTTCTGCCACTCTTACAAGTTCGCTTGCGAATGTATCTATTTTCTGTTTTGCCACATAAACAGGCAATACCTTGGTTGCAAGAGCTATTACAAGCATTACGCACAGTATAAGAACCACAACATCAATATAACCTTCCCCACGATTGCTTCTTATCACTTTCATTAGCTTTGTCACAGTATCACCATCCTTAAAGCATCATTCCCAAAGAGCGGATAATTTCAAATATGATAACAACTAAGTACATAAAAAGTATACACATAAGCATTAAAAAGCTGAATACTTTAATCCTTGAAGGGATTTTTAATGCTTCTCCCTTGAGTCGTTGGATTTCCTGTTCCTTTATTTCCCTTGCAAGCATTTGGAAGTATATTGTACCGTCATCGCCGTTTATTACTCTTATCAATTCATTGACAATACTGCTTAGGTTTGGTGAGTTAAACTTGGTTTGAAATCTGTTAAGCGCTATTTCATAGTTACCTGAACGCATATCAGCTGTAACTATATCAAGTTCTTTTGCAAAAACCTTAGTCGTGTTTTTCTTGTATTTTTCCAGCATTGAAAGAACATCTCTGTTTGACTGTATCTCCTGCGCAATGGTTGAAACAAATCTCGGCAATTCTCTTTCAATACTTTCTTGCTTTGCTTTAAGCCGGTCATCGGCTTTTCTGATTTCTTTGAAATAGTAAAGAACAGAAAGCAGTATCAAAACAGGCGCCAAAAGTGGGAATATATAAAAACAGGGAATACTCATAAGTGATATCAGCGTAGCTTTCAGTATTGCATTTACCGTATATTCTTCGGGAGTGTCTGTAATACCGACTGCGTTTAAAGTATGCTTTAACAGTATTTTCTTATGCTCGTTCATAGGTAAATATTTAGCTGACTTGACTACCAAAGAATGTATAAAAGCATCAAGTGATTTTACATTTTCTTCATTCTTTTTCGTTAAGCTTATCATTGCCTTACATGTTGCAATACTTGGAATATTTAATATCCGAGATACAAGAAAGAACATTCCCAAAGCCAAAAATGTTCCGAAAAGTAATATTAATATTTTCATTAAGTCCCTCCTATCTTTTGTATTCTATTGGTTGCGTAAGCTTTACAACAAATCCCATTGATATGAACATAACTGCAAAACAAACAGAAAGAACTATTTGTCCGGGCGTCGAATGCATAAGAACGTTATACCAGTCTTTATTCAGAAAATACAGCAAGGGTATGTTAAGAAGCATTAAAATCTGCATTGTAATGAATTCTTTTCTTGGCTCAAATATCAGGTTTTCCAGCTCTCCGTTTACCAATCGCATATCGCTGAGCTTTGATACTATTGGAGTTAAAACTGTTTTAAGCGATCTGTCATATTGACAGGAAATCATTGCATCGCACCATTCTTTAAATATTGCGTTATCTACCTTATCGCGCATTTCCCTCAAAGCCGATACAATATCGGGATTTACCATCTTTACCCTATACAGAAAGCCTTTAAAAACAGTCGCTATCGAATAATTGAGATATGGGATATTTTCTTCAATAGCCGTAACAATATCTTCGCTTCGAATATATGATGTTGTAATGACAGACAATGTTGTCTCGATTTGAGCAGATATTTCCTTTTTAAAATGACTTTGCGAAAGTCTGATATACCAAAATGGAATAAACATAAATCCAACAGCAAGGATTGGGATAGAAAATATATTGTCAAACATAATGGAGATTGATGCGCCAACTGTAAACAAGATAAGAGAAGACAAACATATTAAAGGGAAAGACTTATCTTTTTTACTTAGTTTTAAAATATCAATGGATTCCTTTATTTCACGCTTAAAGAAACCCAATTTTCTTTTACCGTTTGATTTTTTGACCTGAAACTTAAGCGTATCCGGTTCAGCCATTATCTTCTGAAAAATGTCAGTTGTAAAGTCCACAATGTTGATTGAAAACAATGTAAACAGACCTGTAATAAGTCCTATACCTGCAATAATTAAAATTATATTCAACTTGCTTTCATCTCCTCTTTTACTTTAAATCTTTCAATTTCGGATATTGGCATACCGTTTTCCATTAATCGCTTGGCAAGGCTTTCGGAAATTCCGTTGATTTGTTCATGATGACCTTCAATGATATATTTTCCGTCTTGAAGGGATGTTGAGGTTATGATATATTGGAATAAAGTATGGTAAACCCTTTCGCCACCGGGCAAAATTTCACATTCCATAATCTCCATCATACGTCTTTCTTTGTTTTCAAGCTGTTTACAGAATGCAACAATCGGATATGCTTCCGTTACATATTGCATCAGTGTTTCATCGTTCAAATTGACAGCTCTTTTACACAGTGAAACCATACGCCTGTATGTAGCTTCGCACGAATTTGAGTGAATGGTTGTTATTACGGCTATACCTGTTCTTGCCGCCTCTTGTCCTGCGTTCGCTTCTGCTCCTCTCATTTCTCCGATTACAATAATGTCAGGGTTAAATCTTAATGCCATATCAAGTAGTTTTATTTGGTCAATGTTTTGACTTTCTATCTCGCTGGTTCTCGTAATGGTGTGAATTACAGAGTTTAAGATTTTACCTGCTTTTCTCCTTATTAAGTTAAGCTCTCTTGAACCGTTTTCAATAGTATATATGCGCTTATTGTTTTGTATCGTTGTAAGCAGCCAACCAAGAACTGTTGTCTTACCACTTGAAGTCGCTCCCGATACACAGACTGAAATGCCGTATCTTAACAATGATGAGAGAAGGTCAAGCATTTTTTCAGACGCGCTTCCCGAATTAATGAAATCATCCTTTGTCATATTCTGTGGATTTACAATTCTTATTGATGCCGAAACACCGACATCTTCGTCAACCAGCGGATATTTTAGCGCCGCTATACGAATATTTTTCGTAAGACTTCCAAGAACGGACGGAGTTGCGTTATCCAAAACCATTCCCGAAACGTGTAGCATTCTTCTTACAACGTTGATTGCGTGTTCAGGGGAGTCAAAATGCTCGTCCAGCTTTATATTTTTGCCGTTTGAATACTGAACCTCGATATCATTCCAAGCATTAATATTAATTTCTTCAATGCCTTTACCGAAAATATATTTTGTGAGAAATCCGTATTCAGCCATTTCGGAATACAGAGCGTCCATAAGCTGATTTGCCGTATATCCATTAACCGAAACTCTTTTTTCATTAACAAATTTGGATATATAGCGTTTAATTTGTTCTTTGGAATCTTCAAGCGAACTGTCGGTAATAAGCTCCGAATAATTTTCGGAAATATATTCCTGTACATGCTGCAAAACCTCGCTGAACTCTTTTTCTTCGTAGTTTTTATTCGCAAAAAACAGCGAAACCTCTTTTGTTCCAAGCATTGATTTTTGGGTTAAAGGCTCAGCCTTAAGTATACTGTTCGCTCTTTCGTCTATCATATTTACTTTGTCATTAAGTTCTTTTCTTTCCTGCTCTGCTTTTTCTTTTCGCTTTGCAAAGATGTTAAGTAACCCTTTGAATATCATTATCCAAACACCTCCCTTACTGTTTTTTCTATCTCTTTCCGAAATGCTTTGCTGCTTTTTAGGTTAAGCTCTGACAACAAGTTTCCTTCAAGATATTGTTGCTCCACTTCTGCTGAATATGGTAATTTAAAGGTGAAATTTCCCATTCCCGTATCAATTTGGGCAACACCCTGATTTGATTTTATATTTGATAAGCACTTATATTGCTTGTCGAAGTCAAGCCCTGCGTTTTTTAAGATTGGAAGCTGACTTGACAAATAGCTTACTGATTTCAAATCACAATTTGCAAGACGAAGTATGTAGTCACTTTCCAAAAGCGATACGGCTGACAAAATATCATTCGCTATATAACTGCTACAGTCAATAACCACATAAGGCGCTATTTTACGGAGCGAGGCTATCAGTTCTTTTGCCTGTATGTCTGAAAACGGAGTGTAGGTATATTCGTTTTCGCCTTTTTGCAAACCCAAAACAGTGAGATACTCATTCTTTTTATGCGTTACCATATGATATTTAACAAGTGCTTCGTTTACATGAGGCGCTGCAAGTATACTGCCAAGTGACCTATCGTTTTCCAAATCTGACGGCGGACAAATACAAGGGAGCATGGGACAGGTCATATCACAAAGAAGCAAAACTACATTTTTCTTTTTATCAGATAAATATTTGGCAATTTTGGTAGCCACAACTGTTTTTCCGCTTGCCGGACTGCCCCAAACAGCAAGAACACCGCTATGTAACTGTTTTTCTGCCTTAATCTTGTCCGATTTTGAAAATATTGAATCTTTTTTGAAGTTCATTATTCCACAACCTCGCTTTCATTATCTTCTTTTTCTTCTGATGTATACAGCTTATCCATAACTTCATTTTGGGCATCTAAAAATTTTTGGGCTTGGGCTTTATCACCTCTGTATACAAGTGACAGATGAATACTTCCGTCTGCTTCAAGTTCGGCAAGTATCTTGCTTTGTTCGGGTGTTGCAAGTAAAGTGACTGTTGTCGGAAGCTCCTTTTCGTCTTTGTTTTTATCTTGAATTTTTTCTTCATTGGTATTAGTATCGTATCCGCTTGGAGTCGTTACTCCGACAACTTCAACATATTTTAATTCAGCAGGTATTTTTGTAATTCCCGACTTTCTGAAATCCGGCGCAATAACCGATACAATATCTCCCTGTTTAAGCTTACCCGATACACCGTTTGCAAGGCTTTTAAGCGTAACTGATATTGCCTGTCTTTTTCCGTCCAGCTTATACAGATATTCATTATCTCTCTGAGGCTCATTTGAAACCTTGTCGGTTAATATATAGTCACCGACGCTAAGCGTTGCCGTTGCATATTTGCCAACAACATTATCCGATGTTTTTATAACGTTATGCGGTAAATTATATCCGCCTACCGATTCAACTTTTACCATATCCCCGGTTATCTGTTCGCCTTCTGTAATTTCTTTTGTGACTCTTACGATATCAACTGTTTTGGCGATTCTGTCGTTAAAGATAGGTGTAATTCCAAAACAAATGAATAGGGATACAAGAATACAAAATATGCCAATAAAAGTACGGTCTTTAAATATTTTCATTTTATTCTCCTTTACATATTTAGATTTAAAAAGTATACCGTTAAAAAGCCAACGGCAAAAAACGGAGCCAGTGGCATTGATTTTTTCTTACTCTTTGTTATAAAAACAAAGAATATTATTTGAATAGAAAGAGCAAGTATCAATCCATATAAAGTAGGGTAAAAACCAAGAACAATGCCAACAGCCATAATTAGCTTTATATCGCCACCGCCGAATTTTTCTTCACACATAAACGCAACTGTTATCCATACAAATATTCCGACTGTCAATCCTAAAATATTGTTTGGATTAAAGTCTAAGAAAGCCAAAAGAGAGACTCCAAGGCATATAGCGTTTGGAATCTCTCTTGTTTTATAATCTCTTACAGATGTGTAAATCAATATGGCAGTAAGTAAAACAGCCTGTAACACTACATTAGCCGGCATAGTTAAACATAGATTGAATTTTGCTTTTTAGTGTTGGCAGTACAACATCACCAAACAGGGCGTACAGTCCCGCAAGCAGCAGACCGCCAATAACAACAGCGATAAGTATTTTAACGGCCGAGTCCACATAGTTTTCACCGCGTGAATTTGCGACTGCAAGACTCATTTTGTATTTGTTTACAGTAAATTTGGCTGTCAGCTTTGCTGATAGATTTTTTACCTTTGCTATAACGTCTTTAAATATTTTCATAATATAAATCCTCCTATAAATTACATTGACATTTTGGGCGCTGATGTTTGTTTTTGTGTCAATTCCAAATTGTATGCGTTAAGAACTGCGTTTTGAAGCAGTTCTCTACTCTCTTTGGTGATTGGAATAAACAGATCCTCATATTCACCCTTACTGTTTTTTACGCTCGGCATTGATACAAAAAGTCCGTTTTTCCCTTCGATTATACGAAGGTTTTTTACTGCGAACATACCGTTAATGCTTACAGAAGCCAGCGCCTTTGTTTTTCCGCCGTTTGTGAGTTCTCTGATTCTGACATCAAGCTTTAAATTATCCATTACACATTCCTCCTAATTCTGATTTGTTTGTTCCTCTGTTTCAGTATGTTGATTAAAATCTATTTCTTTAAAGCCGATTTTATCAACATAATAAAATTTACTCTGCGTATCATATAACTCGATTACATCTGATATTGAAAGAGCGTGACCTTCATAACCGTCAGGCTGGTTAAGATTACATATTTCATATATGCTTTCAAGATTGTCAGTCGGTAATTCTCCGTCAAATACAACTTTATAATTGTTCTTATCGGGTTTACCGAAATTTTTCATAAGTTCATCAAAAGAAATAAAGCGCATAGAAAAATCCGAACTTGGTTTTAATTGCCAAATTCGGACTTTCTTTAATTTATTTTCTTTTGTGTCAAATTGCGAAATTTCTTCTTTTTCCGCAAGTTTATCAAATATACCTTCTTTAAATTCGTATTGAAGATTTCTCTCCAAACAAAAATCCACAATATCTTGACATTTAAAGTTGTTGTCAATACCACATATAGTATTATCTATATATCCTATTGGCGTTCTGTAGTAATATATGATACTGTTCTTGATTTTTATATCTTCTATTTTTAGACACCTCCCTTTTAATTATGTTAAATTACTTTAATGTAATGTAAAGTAGATATTTTGAAGTCTGAATTTTTGTGGTATTATTCTATTATTTCATTTGATTTAAGCAGCTTGTTCAGCGCCCTTAAACATATGCCGTATTCTTCAAACAGATCAAAGACTTGCTCCGGAATATCAGACAGAGCAAAATCACACTCGGAAGGTGTGATGAGGATGCCATTGTCATCATCTGTTTTTATGAAGAAGTTATCAATGTCTTCATCTTCTTCGTTATGGCATTCATCGCAGTCACCGCAACAGTATTCCTCACATTTGTCAGCAAGCTCTGTAAGCATTTTGTCTGCGAAGTGAACAAGTCCTTCGATGGTTGTAATCATATCTCTTGCCGTCATATCGCCCTTTTGCAGAATAACCAAGCCGTCTGTACCGATAAGTCTGATTCGGTTTTCCATAAGCCCTGTCTTTTGAAGAATTGAGCTTTCAACTATAAATCCTTTTTGAGTGTAGGTTGTGTTTTTAAATTCGTTTTTCATGTTAGTTCTCATATTATATTTACCTCTTTCTTTTATACTGCTTTTTTCAAAGCTTGTTTTGGTTCGTGAATTAAGATATATTCTCCTTCCGGTTGCTCGAATGAGAATAGGTTTAGCTGGTTACTGTTGTGTTTTGCAAACAGTCTCGGATCATAATTTGTTATGATGAGTTCTTCATACATTTCACCTTCCTTTCGTGACATTGAATTTGGTCTTGTTGTTAAGAAAATATAGAAATCCTTATACAGATCTACTATTTCAGGGCAATTGTTGTAGCTTACCATTACATACCCCTGAGCCTTAGATAAAATTTCGCGCAAGTTGATATGGTCTGCTTTACTGAAACATACTTCATAAAAATCTTCTGCGTCAAAATATGGGGGATCACAATAGATAAAAGCGTTTGGTCTGTCATATTGTTTTATTAACGCCTCATAGCTTTTGTTTTCTATTGTTACTTCCGCAAACCTTTTACTGAAATTCCATATATCGGTAAAAAATCTACGAACATCACACTTTTTGCCACCGAAGGTTTCGCCGTTTGCGTTAAAGCTGTATCTGAGCAGCTTATAGTATACAGAGGCTTTCTTTACATCACATTTCTCTGCCTGTTTCATAAGTATTCTCTTTGCTTCATCACTTTGCGGTGGAGACAGCATAATTTCGGTTAGCTGCATTTCTTTCTTTAAGTCATCATTGTTAAACTCACCCTTTTCAATAAATTTTTTGTATATTTCAAAGTCATCTCTTGCGTTTAACGTCAGAAAACCGATTTCTTTTATCAGCTCCAAGGGTTTGTTTCTTGCGCAACGCATAAGATTGACTAAGTTGCTGTTAAAATCGTTATAGACCTTTAAAGTAGAAGAGGGACAGTCAAGATTGAGCGTGACTGTCCCTGAACCGCCAAATACATCTATACTTCTTTCATATACAGGCGGAGCAAACAGATTTATTATCCACATAAGCTTTGATTTGCCACCCACCCAGCTGATAAGACTTTTTACAATAATCATCACCTCGTCTACTTGCAAAAAAGACCAATTAAATACCGATTTTATTCAGTAAGTAATTGGTCTTAAATAATTGTTGTTTGATTGTTGATTAGATTCAGAAAGTATTTTCTGCCTTTTGCCGTTATGTATGTTTGTGTGCCTGTATAGCCATTTCGACAAAACTCCTTTATTTCAAAGTATCCTTTATCAACATAAGGTTTCATCGGCAGAAGATTGTCTTTGGAATCTCGATATATATATTTATTGGCAAGCAGAAAGTTAATAAATTGTTTTTGTCCTATCTTAAGCTCCTTTGAAGTTGTGCGAAAATTTATCAAAAGACTTCTGTCTACCAATTTATCAAAATAATTGGCTTTGGGTTCAAGCTCTGTAATATCCTTTTTCAGCTTTTGGTTTTCTTCACTGACAACAAGCATTTGTTTTAGAAATTCCGTCAGTGTATCGGGATTGGTAAATATATCGTTGAGCTTTTCAGCCGTAATATATCCGCCTGTCTTTCTGATTGTTGGTAGGACTTCTGCTGTTATCCAATGTTTAAACTCTTTTGCTTTTGGCATCTTACTTCTAATAATAAGACTATACAACCCTGATTCATTGATTATGGATATATCTTGCGTACCACCAAGGGTGTCACGTTTTGCGACACCCTTATCTTCCATATCTACGTGCTTTGAAAGTGCTGATCTGGGATTGCAATATCCTAAAATTGTTGCAACATCATTGCCAATGAACCAAGGCTCATTATTAACCATTACCGTCCTTATCTCTCCAAACTCCTCGTTTTCAAAAATTTTTATTTCATTTACATTCATATAAACTCTCCTTACCTTTATTATAGACTCATATCACCGAATTTTGGTGATTCCAATTCTTGTTTTTCCTTCGGTCGTGAAATGACCTTAAAGCTGTCCTGACCGGGTATAAGTCCAAGTGAAGAACCGTTTTCCCAGTGCATATGGATAGTACACATATCATCAACAGCCTTTACTGTACCAACTGTACCTTTAGGGATAACTGTATATGGATCATACAGATCATCCGTAAGTTCAAGCTTTGTTCCTTTGGGATACCTTTCCTTAATTGCTTTGATTTGTTCCTTTGATGGGAATTCTCTCATTAATACATACCTCCCATACTCATTCCCATTTTGGGTTCTTCTGCAGGCTCAAATGTTTCCAATCCTATTTCTTCACCTGTTTTCAGCTTCCAATCACCCGGCTGCCAAAAGCTGACATAAAATTCTTTTTCTCCGCATTTAATTTCACGCTGTTCAAAGCCTTCGCCCCAGCCATCTGAACATTGCCCCTCAATATAGTCCTTTATATCATCCAATTCAAATTGATTTAATGGAGCGTTCAGTTCAAGCCTTGCCACCCCCATAAGTTGATTATCGATAACCTCAACATCAAATGACAGCTTTTGCACCTTGGCGTTGACGGTGTTTGCTTTATTGTAATATTCCATTAAACCTCGCTCGTCAAGAGTTATATCATATTCACGGATTGCATTTTTAACTTCATCTGCATAGTCTGCAAGCTCAAAGTCATCCATTATATATACATGATTTTGATTTAAAGCGTCATATCTGTTGTGTTGTTCTGCATATAGGTCGTAGGTTTCGCCTATAAGCGGCATATATAGAGCTTGTGTTTGAAGGTGTTTGTTTTGTGGCGCAAGTCCAATCTTAGATAGTAGCTCACTCATTTCCTGATCATAACCGAAGTAACTTATATATCCATTTTCAGTAAAACAGCCGTTTTCGATATTTCTGTATTTGTTACCACACTTTTCAAAGTCAATAAATTCTTTTAGCGGCCCTTCGTTGTAATAGAGATTGTCTCTTTTACAAATTATATATTCACCATACTCATGTGAATTGTGAATTTCTTCCCTGATATTGAAAAAATTCAAGTTTTTGATTACCTTCTCCAAATCTTTTGCAGATTCTGTTTCAAAGGTATCCAGCAGAAAGTTCAGCTTGTTTTTATCTTCCTTAGTTAAAGAAGTATAGTAATAACTATAAGCTGAAAAATCCATTAGCCTGTTGTAAATTTCATCTCCGTCAAGAATTGACAAGTGCGCTTTATCTGATATGTACGGCACATCAACAAGTATTGAAGTAGAACGGATATCCTCAACACCCAAGTTTTCAAGAGCTTTAACTATTTCCGTTTTTTGAAATGGGAAGTATAGATATTCTCTTTTTCTCTCATAGCTTATTGAAACGCTTCCTTTGTTTGTGTAATCAAAAAAGGGAAGGTGCTTACCGTCAAATACTTCTTCATAATTTTTGTTGTTTACGAAAAGTATTCCATAAGGTGTAATTATGTGTTCGATATTATTCTCCAGCGCTTGTTTAAAATATGCTTTACCATTAAATTCTTTGAATTTCTCAGCATCAACATAGCCTTGCGTGTCAAGATACATTTTTCTGCCTGCGCTTTCAATATCATAAAGATTATTAACCAAACTGACATTATTAAGGTTGTAGGTAAGGTTTATAAGCTGCTTGATATTGTTTGTTTTGTTTGTGTAAACAAGAGCATAAAATGTATTTAATTCATCTTCACTGAAACTGTCAAGAACCTTTGTCAGAAAGTTCAGTTGGTCAATGTTATATGATTGACCTTGAAGCATTTCATTCGCTCTGCTGTCATCAACAACTTCTTCAACCGATACTGTTGTCTTAGCGCTGTTGGGGACTCCGATTTGTTCGCAAACACGGTTTATAGTTTCTTCTGTACATGGAAAAACCGTATCATATGGTGTTCCTTTAAATTTAATTCTCATTTAAATCTCTCCTTTTTAAATTTATTTGTAGATATATAAAAAAAGAGCCACTTTAAAAGTGACTCTTTTTTTACTGTTTAATATAGATTTATAATTTTTACGCCTTTTTGTTTGGCTTATTCAAATGTATAAGCTGTTCCACCGGGAGTTCCGTCATAATATGTTATCATCTGACTGGATCTGTCTACCATATATCGGTTTCTCTCATGATAACATCCCTTTTCAAACTTTGTATGTAACATAATTACTTCATCACAATATTGTAGCGTCGAATAATATATCTCTCTATTAGTCTCTGACCAACGGGCTGCTTGTTCTTCAAACGGAACTACTGCAATTAAAGTGATGTGTTTGGGATTATCCAACACCAATATTTTACTTCTCATTAAAACCAATTGCGCAGCCAATAAATCAAATCCATAACAAGCACCAAAGTAAAATGTATCTACTCCATTGGCAATTGCACGGTCTATTTCAAGTAATAGTTTTTTCTTCAGCTTTTCTAACTCTTTTTCTGTCTTTGGTAATTTTTCTGTTCTGTGTCCTGTAAAACATAATGAATTGTTTTTATTTATTCTCATACTGTTCATCCTTTATCTTATTACTATTTATATAGTAACTATAAATATGTAGATAGTCAATAGTAAATAATATTTATAGACTATTTATATAGAGGTGATGTTATGGAAGAGCCAAAATCGATTTATGTAAAACAAAATTATGGAAAAATAGTATTTCATATAAAAGAAATAATGGATAAAAAGAATATTACAAGAAATACACTTGCCCGTTTGATTGATGTACGTTTTGAAGTAGCTGATAAATGGTACAAAGGAGAAATTGAGCGAATGGATATAGATGTTTTAACTAGGATTTGTTATGTGTTGGATTGTGAAGTAAGTGATTTAATTGAATACGTCAGATAGCTTTAATATTTAGTAAAATAAAGCTGTTGATTATAAGTTTAAAGGTAGTATCACTGATTAAATTATAATCGGACAGTTCATCTATTTTTATATTTTCTTTTTCACTTTCAATCATTTTTGCTACTTTGTAGATAGCATATGATTCCGTACTGAGTTTAGGTAACTTCATACTGCTTATATTTCGATATTTATTTTCTTTAAAGCAGTTATAAAGAAAATCATCAGAAGACAGTAAATATAAAATTGCCTGTTGCTTACTGTTATTTTCAAAAATGGCGCCGCTATTTTGTAAATTTAAAAATCTGAAAAAATGGGTTTCAGAAACGAAAAAAGTGTTATCGTATTCATCGATAAGTTGCTGTAATCGTTTTTGAAATCTTTTTTTGTCTATTGAGTGAAAACAACTTTTAATAAATTCTTTATAGTTTGCTTGTGGGTTGAAAGTAGCGCCCTTTTTTAACACTATGTTTAAGAGTGATAAAAGTGTTGTTTGTTCATTCATATCATCTCCTTTGTTATAATCAAAGTTTGGAATGGTGAGCATCATTTTTTCCATACTGCCTAGCGCTGTTCCTTTCATAAGTCTGTATGACATTTTAATCTTCCTTTCTTTATAATCAGAGCAACAAAAAAAGACCAAATCTCTGTAATCAAAGATTTGGTCTTAGTGCCCTTTTTATTTGCTTATTAAAGTATATGTTTTTATCTGCTGTTTCCTGTAAAGCCCTATTATTAAGCCAGCGCCCTTTTAAGCTTATAAGTTTAAAGTGGCTCTATTTTTGGAATTCATTTTTTTATTCAAAAATAAAAAAGTACCGATTTTTTATAAAACCGATACTTTGTAATATTTTATTTGATTTTTAGCGGCGCCTTTTTAAATTTGGTTATTAGTAACATATTTTTTTATATAAAACCCGAAAATTCTCTTAAAGTAAAAGTTTATTTTTCTCAATAACTAAATCTATTTTTATTGATTTTATCTCCCAATTAATTCATTAAAGCGATTTTCTGTATCTTTTGTCATTATAATTATATGCGTATTAGTTCATTTCTTAAAAATATAGAAATTTTGAAGAATGATATCCTTGAAAATGTCATTTTAAAAACCCGCTTTTTTTCAAGAAAAAAGTCTGTAAAGCACGATGTCATCGGATTTTATACCGATGACATCTATTTTGGCTTATTGACTTGGTGGAGATGACGAGAATTGAACTCGTGTCCGAAAACCCGTCCATATAACCTTCTACGTGTGTAGTTTGTTTTTTGGTTTTCCCTTACACAGTCGTCAACAAACAGACTAAAGTGCTTGGTAGTTTCTAGTACAAATAAAAAGCCGAAACACTCTTTTTATTCGTTCACCACTAGTCGACGCCTGTTTCTGAACCGTGGTACTTCCAGAACAGACGGCAGCCTAAAGCTTAGGCAGCGTAAGCTAAATTATCGTTAGCGTTTAAATTTAAAATTGCCCATTTTAAAGAGTGTGAGCGCCTCTACACGCTTATCATACTTCAGAATCCCCGTCGAAACCAGTGCATCCCCATATAATAACACATATATCTATGTGAAGATAATTATACCATTTATAAAAATTATGTCAAGCAAGAATTTGTAAATAAATATACTTGATTTTAATAAACAAAAAACATATAATTAAGATAAATACTAAAAAAGTGAGGTAATAAAAATGAATATATTTATTTGCTACGATAAATGCTCTACTTGTAAAAAAGCAAGGGCTTGGCTCGATGAAAATAATATAGAATATACTACTCGTCCAATCAAAGAAGAAAATCCTACAAAGGACGAATTAATTGAGTGGTACAAAAAAAGCGGACTTCCAAGACAAAAATTCGTAAATACAAGCGGTCAGCTCTATAGACAAATGAGCCTAAAGGATAAGCTCCCTGCCCTTTCAGATGAGGAGTTTTTCGAGCTATTATCAACCGATGGTATGCTAGTAAAACGTCCTATAATAATCACCAATAAGGGCATACTTACTGGCTTTAAAGCCGATGCATGGAGTGAACTATTCTAAATTAACCAAAAAGTCTCTCAGCCTAGAAAAAATCTAAGCTGGGAGACTTATTTTTTATATTAAATATTTTAATTATTTAACAGCATCCTTAAGAGCCTTACCTGCTTTAAATACTGGTGATTTGCAAGCTGGGATTGTAATTTTCTCTTTTGTTGATGGGTTAACACCTTGACGCTCTTTACGCTCCTTAACCTCGAATGTACCAAAGCCAACTAGTGATAGCTTATCTCCGCTTGCTAGTGTCTCTGTTATTGTTTCTATTACAGCTGTTACAGCCTTTTCACTGTCTTTCTTTGTAAAACCTGTTTTCTCTGAAAGTACATTTACTAGATCTGCTTTTGTCATTTTAAATTCCTCCAAAATATTATTCATTTTCTTGAACGGCAAGCTTATAAAGGTATAAAAGCTCGTCTTTTGATAAAGATGAAATATCTTTATTATGGGCTTTAATGTAATCTTCGAGAATAGAAAAGCCTTCTATAAAGCCATCGTTTGCACTGTATAGACACTCCTCTGCATCTAAATTAAGCTTTTGAGCCAATAGGGCGGTTGCAAAAAGCAAGCTTCCTATTTGCCCTTTAGTAGTGTTACTATCCAAAGCTATACTTTCCTCTAGCTTGGCTATTATGGACTTTATTTCATTTAGACATTCCATAGTATCCCACTTGTCAGAAATAGCCCTAGATGCTCTTTTCTGTAGCTTTTGACTGCGAATGAGTGACGGCAACGATTTAGACACACCGTTAAGGGTATCTGTATATGATTTTTGTGACTTCTCAAGCTGCTTTATATCGTCCCAGTTTGAAAGCACCTCTTCAGATGTCTTTGCCTTATCATCCCCAAAAATATGAGGATGACGATTAATCATCTTAGAAGAAATTGCATTACAAACGTCACCAAACTCAAAGCCTTTCGTCTCGCTTTCTATCTGAGAATGAAATACAACCTGCAGCAAAACATCGCCCAGCTCCTCGAGCATAAGCTCACGATTATCCGTATCAATAGCCTCTATAACCTCATATGCTTCTTCTATCATACAGTTGCGAATAGACTTATGCGTTTGCTCCTTATCCCAAGGGCAACCGCAGTCCTTATCTCGCAATATAGAAATTATACTTATAAGGTCATCAATGTTATACTTGTCTTTTCTGCAAAATTGTATACCCATTAAAACTTCTCCTTTGTCATTTTGCCTATATCATTTTAACGTATTATAAAGCATTTTTCAAGTGTTTTTATAATTTTTTTATCGAATTTTAGGTTTACTAAATCACTTTTATTTATTACACCCAAAAATAACGCAAAAATAGTATAAAATACGGCTATTAGTAACATATAAATCCATAGTCCTATGCCTTCTGCTACGCTAATTTTGCTGTAAATATAGCTGGCTATGCCAAATGTAAAAAGCACACAGAGAATAGGTCGTACCAAAAATCCCCTTACATCTAGGCTTATTCCACTACTTCGTACAAGCACATAGGCACCAATAGCAGTAACCACCAAAAATGAAATAAGTGAGGAATAAGGCGCTCCCTGTATATTTATACTTGGTTTTGAAATTAGATAAACATTGAGAACCGTCTTTAAAATAGCTCCAAGACTCATAAGATATAGCGGTATTTTTTCCTTTCCTATTGCCTGCAAAATACTATTTATTGATGCTGAGACAGAGACAAGTATTGCATTTATTCCCATTATTCTAAGAATAGGTGTCACAATTTCCACCTCATTTTTTCTTAGCGGATACAAAAAATTTAGTATCTCGGAGGATTTAAAGAAAAGTAGTAGTCCCATTGGCAACACAACTATTATAGTTATCCTAAGCGTCATATTTATAATTTCATTAACACGCCTGCTATTTCCACTTTTAGAAATACTGCTTACAGCTGGTATAATGCTTATTGATAGAGCCGCTGCAAATGAAGGCACAAGCATAGCTATAGAGTGTGCTATTCCTGAAAAGCTTCCATACAGGTATTCTGGTAACTCTGATGCTAGAATATAGCTTGGAATATTATACATAGAATAAACTACGTCTACATTCTTTTTTATAGCAAACCTAAGAGCATTCATAATAGCTACAAGGTCAATAAAATTCGATAGGCTCACAACCAAAGTGCTTAATGCTATTGGAGTTCCTATTTTAAGTAAGCTCCTTCTTGCTTTTCTTTGTATATTGCTTGGTACACAGTCTATTACATTCTTAGTCTTATCCTTTCTGTAATAAATATACGCATAAATAGCTCCAACAAATGCACTCAAGGCTATACCAACAATAGCCGCCGCCGAGGTAAATCTTGATGTATAAATCTCAGCCTGCTTTTCACAAGAAAATGTATTGCCAAATATATTTTTATGTATTCTATAGCCATTCATAAGCCATATTTTAATTGCATAGGCAAACGAAAGCCCACAAATAAGCTTTACTACTGCCTCTATCACCTGAGAAATAGCGGTAGGACGCATATCAGATTTACCCTGATAGTAGCCTCTATAGATTGCGGACACACAGCCTATCATAATAGACGGAATAATTGCAATAACGGAAAAATATGCCGCCCTATTTCCGATTAGCCTTACCACTGGCATAGCTAAAAAATACAAAATAATTGAGGACACTATACCAAACAATATAAAATAGCGCCTAGCCGCTTTTAATACAGCTGTTTGCTCCATAAAATCATTTTTTGCCACAGACTCAGCTATAAGCCTTGACATAGCAATACCAAGCCCCGAGACAACCACGCTATACAGCGGAGTAAATATATCATAGGCGGCGCTAAAGTATGACATTCCCACGCTACCGATAATATTTGCAAGTGGTATCTTAAAGAAAGCTCCAATAAGCTTTACCACTACTGTAGATAACGTAAGAGTTAAGGCTCCCTCCAAAAAGCTCTGTTTTTTAGACAATAATAAATCACCCTCTACTTGCTATAACTATATATAAATCTCATCAGTCCCTATATAAGGGAGACTTGATTTCTATAATAATATATGTTTTAATTTACATATTTAAAACTAGTACAGCAATTAAACGGCAACGTGTATGCTTTGCTAAGAGTTGAGAGTGGGTTCGCTTTCGCTCACAATGACGAATGACGAATTGTCATTAGAGTGGAGAGTGGAGAGTTGAGAGTGGGTTCGCTTTCGCTCACAATTACGAATGACGAATTGTCATTAGAGTGGAGAGTGGAGAGTGGAGAGTGGAGAGTGGGTTCGCTGTCGCTCACAATGACGAATTACGAATGACGAATGACGAATTAGCTAGACGGCTAATTTAAGCTAAAAAAATAGAAGTAAGAATAATCATCTCACTTCTATCTCTTATTATTTATAAAGCATATCGTTAAATACATCCTCTGCTATTTCCTCATTCTTTAGTATCATAAGTAGGGTATAGCCAAATTTAGATGCAAATGCAGGACCCTTTGCCGTTATAAACTTGTCATCAACAACTATCTCATCCTTTAAAGGCTTAGCTCCCTTTAGATGCTCCTCCATCTGTGGATATATTGTTGCGTGTCTGCCCTTGAGTAGACCCAATTCACCAAGAATCATAGGGGCAGCACAAATAGCTGCAACATACTTATCCTGTTCTACAAAATCCTTTATTTTTTCTATTAGTCCGCTGTGATTTTGAAGGTTTAATGTACCAGGCATACCTCCTGGAAGAACTATCATTTCGCAGGTATCATAATCAGCCTCATCAAAAAGTATATCTGATTCTAGCTTTATTCCGTGAGCGCCTGTTACAGTTTGAGCGCCTGTCATAGATACGAGCTGAACCTCCACTCCTCCTCTTCTTAGTATATCGGTAGGAATTATAGCCTCAGACTCCTCAAAACCCTCTGCTAAATGTACATATACCATAAATTTTCTATCCTCCTCTTTTATACGTCAAAAAAACCAAAAGGAGATACTTTTATTGTAAAATTACAATAAAGGCACCTCCAAAAAGCTTAGCTTTTATTTTGTTTCCTCTTGTTCCTCTTGTTCCTCTGCTTCTTCTACTTGCTCAGCCTTTACTTCTTCTTTAACTTCTTCCTCTGTCTCTTCTGTTTGCTCGCAAGTGCAATTTTCGCACTCACACTCATCACATAGGCACTCGTCCTCATCATCATAGTAATCTATAAAATCATCGTCCATATCATCACATAATGCACAGCTCTTTCTCTTTAGAAAAGCAAGTACGGATATTATAATACCAACCATTGATAGAATAAGTGCTACAACAGCAATTTTTGAACTTTTTTTCATAATAAAGCCTCCATTTAGTTTCTAAATTTTCAATTTATATAACATATACTGTATATTATATATTGTACTGTCTATTATAATACTTTTGAACTAAAAAAACAACATTTTTACATAATTTTTATTATAATTTACAATTTATTTATATTATAATTTCATTTTTAGGCAATTCGTCATTGTGAGCGTCAGCGAAC
>SAMEA104404100__coassemble_1608_pt1 | contig 19827 bp, 24 predicted proteins | sample SAMEA104404100__metabat2_low_PE_067 | metagenome-assembled genome bin SAMEA104404100 (sample SAMEA104404100) | Balaenoptera acutorostrata | reverse complement strand
GTGAAATGAATATACTCTCCCATATATCTCTCCTTTAATCTTTGCTTGTTTTACGGTGAAAGGCTACCCCTTTTTTATTGGAGTAGCCTTTTGTATTTTTGTTAATATTAACTTTTTTATTATTTATAACTTTTAATTTTTTAAAAATATCTTTTTTCATCTTATTCTCCTTTGTTTATCAGTAGGTTACTTCAGGTGATATATCATCAATTTTTTGACCAAGAGCAAGCTTCTTTTCCCGCAACTTTCTTAGTCTTTTGCTGTCAATTTTAATTGTAGTATTTTGCTGATACGGTTGGTTTGTTTCAAAAAGATTAGCCAGCTTTCTCATTAAATTAAGTATAGCTACAGACATTTCAGTTTTTACATTGTTTTTGGATGTATAATTTTTAAACATATGTTCCGTATCAAAATTTAAATTGTTTTGAAATGTATTTTTGGGAAAATGTATTTTTTCACCCTCTAAATTGTTTTTAAACGAAAAGTCAACAGCTGATTTTATAATATGATTTTTAATGGATTTGAATTCTTTTTGCTTTGATAAGGGTAGCTTTGGGATATCTCTGTCAGAATAATTATTTGAAATATCATTTTGGATTTGCCACCACAATTCATATGCTTTTTGAATTGACGGTTCATTGCATAATTCATCGGCAATATTGTCAACAATCTTTTTTACGGATTGCGGAAGATAACCGTAAACTTTTTTCCCTTTTACGGTTTTCAGCTTTTCAGAAAGCTCAAGAAACATCTTTTCAAGATTATTGTTTTGGGCAATCCCATTATTTTCAAGTCTTGAAAATATTTCTCTGATTGATTTTTTGCTTTCTTCCTTTAATCTGTCACGTTGCTGTGTCTTTTCGGCATAAATCAATTCCAGCTCATGACCGTAAATGCTTTTCATAAGCTCTGACTTGATATTTTTTATTCCGGTCTTTGACAAAAATCCTTCTTTGGGATTTGTGGAATAACAAATCATATGTACATGTGGGTGATTCTCGTGATTGTGATACGCGGCATACCAACGGAAATTTGTATCCGATATTTTAAGGTTTTTAGCCAAATCAATGGCAAATTGTTCCAAAAGCAGCTTCCAGCTTTCCGCATTGTCATATCCTGTTCTCTCGGCATCTTCTCTTTTAAGAGCTATGATAGGTAACCAAACATTACCTTTGTGTTCGGAAACTTCTTTTGCAACCTGTGACAAAACAATTTTTTTATCTCCCGCAGTAAACAGTCCATGTGAACTTATCCTTTCAACCTGCGGACGGTTTGCAATATAGTTTACATAGTTTTCTTTTTTTGAAGCTACATCTATATTCAAATTTATTGCTGTCAAAATAAAATCAGAAGCAGTTTCAATGGTTGGCATATCTTTGTACTCATTGTATTCAAATAAATATTTACTGTTGGGAAAATCTTTCAGAATATCTTTTATCAAATTCTTTTGTTTTTTTGTTGCATGTAGGTTTCTGTATTTTAAATCAATCTTTTGCACACCCTTTCGTGTGGAAATGTATTTTGTCATATTTGTTAGGTGAGAAATATTTTTACCTCCACCTTTAAGATACGGACACTTAAAAATCAGCTGCGCCATTAATATTCTTCATCTCCGTCAAAAGTATTTGCATCGTGAAGAGCATCTTCAAAGGTATACTTGCCTTTTTGATTTCTTACAGTTTCAACACAGCGACTGCGGATTCTTCTCACATATTCATCGGGAACATCCATACCCTTCGCAAGCAGATTCATCATAATACTCATCTCAACCGAAAGTCTGAAAAGATTTGCAGACGTTCTGTTTTCATTTTCTTTTAGCGCTGCTTTGATTGCGTTATATATAGCAGGGTTTAAAAAATCAGTGTAACTGTTTGTTTCTAAAAAACTTATATAGTAATCAATGGCTTTTTCAATAAATTCGTTTTGACTGAAGCAGTTAGCCTTTTTGCATAAGCCTTTTATCATATCTTGCTTAGTTTTATCAATACGAAGTGGAAATACAAATTTTTCGCTATCCATTTATTATTCTCCTCCCTGATATCATTTTATATATTTGAACAAAGTCCTTGAATTTGGTAATAAAACGGACTATGATACTGTCTTTGATATCACAGTCCGTTTTTTGATATCATTCAAAACCACCGATAAAGCACGGCACTGCCGGGCTTTGTCCAATTGCGTGATATCACGCTTTTATCTTGCACAACTATAAACGGTATTTAAGCGTGTAAAAAGGTTGCCAATGTGGGTTTAAAATGGTATAGAAGCAACGCTTAATATGGAGTAAAAAAACCTATCAGCCTTAAAACCGTTTGTAGCCGATTGCTTTTATCGAAACGGATAATCGGTCGATAGGATAATTACGTTCGCCTGTATCAGCCTTCTATACCACCTATATTTCCATTTGTATCAGGAATATTTTCCGCAGTAGGTTCTTCGGCTTTTTTAACCTTTTTGTTTTTGCTTGTTGAGCCTTTGACGTTTTTTTCAGAGTCATCGCTAAATTCAATATATTCACGTACCTGAACAGGAACGTATTTTTCATAAAGCTTATTAAGAGCGTCTGTAAGCTCATTTTCTATAGACACATCTTTTTTGTTTATGTATCTTCTCAGCGCCTTAATTTTTTCAGAGTCCATACTTACCGTAATGTTTTCAGCCTTGCTCATTTTCACATACCTCCAAACATATCAAATCCCATAATTGTTATTCGTGGCTCAAGCTCCGGTTCGTCACCTTTAAATTCAGGAACAGCTTTAAATATTTGAGAATATTTTTCAATTTCTTTCTCCGATAACGAGGCGAAGTTACCGTCCCTTGTATCACCGCAAATAAAAAACGGTCCGCAGATAATATCTGAGCCTATGCGTCTGTTTGGTTGCATACCGTTGATTTTACCTTCTTCGTTGATTACAGCTATCGCTCCGTCGTCAAGGTAGACGCATTCTATAAGTCCGTCTACTTCTTTTTGCAGAGCTTCAAGCTCGTTGGCTATCTCTTTTTGGTATGGAGCTTTTCCAACTTCAATTTTTACAATCTTAATCATTTTTTCTTTCATATTTTATCTCCTTTATTAAAAATTATTTTTACACACGGGAATATATCTCATGCGCATTTATCTTGTTTTCATCAGTTATGGATATGTTCATTAGACTTTCAAGCTTATGATATGTAATCTCCATATCGTTTATGGGAACAGCGACTGTATAGGTTTCGGTGATTTCTGTTTCGTTTCCGTTCTCATCTGTAACCAATACTGTTCTTGTACGCTCCTCATAATCAACAAAGCATTCGACAAACTTTTTGTGTTCACGCTTTGATGGACTGTCCGAACCGAAAAACAGAGAATAAAAAACAGCCTTGATTTTTTTATTATCAAGACTGTTCTCTCCGTCAATATTTAATTTTTCTGTTTCATCATCAATAAGTTCAAAGCTGTAACGCATATCCAATATATATTCTCTGTATTCCTTTGGAACTTTACTTCCTATATAACCACCGTTAAAGCATAAATCAAGCGCAGTATTATTGTGATTGGCAAATCCGTTTAGCAAGCTGAACATAATAACTACGATTAAAATGACAGGCGACAGAATAAGTCCTATTGTCAAAGCAACTTTATTTCGCAGTTTTTCATCTGACAATACAGCTGCAACAAGCTTGGCTATTGCTGAAGTAGACATATTAACACCACCACTGCATTTGACTGAAGCTTAAATTTTGATTTTGTTCTTTTTTAATGAGTTGTTTGATGTTTTCGATTGCATCAAACAATATCTGCTCATCAAAATCGAATTCCTCATAACCTTCAAGAATTGTATTTATATAAAAATCGGTCGGTATACCTAATTGATGACCGGGTGTCATCCTATATGCAAATGCCGTTACCTTTTCATTGTTAAATTCAACTTCCATAGGTTCTTTTTCATAAAAAACAGGATAGCCCTCGTATCTGTCGAGAGCTTGTTCATCACTGTCCTTTACCGTCCACAGTAAAATCGGAACTGTTTTACCTTTGCAGGGTTCTATATTTGCGTATGCGCCGGTCTTTGAACCACGGAAAATAATTTCATAATCTTTTAGCTCCGATGTTCCCAATACTTTGGCTGTCGGACATCTCTGCGCCATTTGTTTAAGGTTTAAATTACTGCCATAGGCAATATATATTTTTTCTTCCATAAAAAACTCTCCTTTACATACTTATTGAAAAGCCATGAGTATTTTCTTCAGCTATTTGTTGTGTTTCTTCTGACGGTAATTCCTCATTGGTCTGTTCTGTTTCTTGATGCTCTGCCATATTTTGCTGTTCTCGTTTTTGTCTTAACCTTTCTTTTTGAGCTATCGCCTGCGCCGGATCCTTCCAAGCGATATTGCCTTCCAAGTGATTTAGCAAATGGGCTCTTGCTGTTTTAAACTCATCACCTATCAAACCAAGACGTAACAGCCACCCACGAAATGTGTATTTTTCATTTTCCGAAACAGTTTTCTTTGGAGAGGCATATCTCTGATTGTACGCCTGAGCAGTTACAGCCATACAAAATTGTATGTAAGCTTTAATTTTGCCTGCGTGAATAATTCCACCGCCACCCGCATCACCCGAATTAAAGGCTCTGAATTCTATTGTGCCTTTTTGAAATACAGAATGCAGATTAAGACAATGATATCGACTTTCGTGATAGTGCTGGCGACTGCCGTCGCCGCCTTTATACCAAATTCTTTTCAGTTCATCCAAGGTTTTAGGTTTAGCTCTATTGATTGCATCCAAAAATGAAGTATCTATTTTTTTACAATAGCGTTGCTCTCTACGTGATTCCACCTGCAAAGCCTTGTAAATCATATCTTCTTTTGAGGCTGTAATATTTACAAGATTGCATATTTTCTCTGCTGTGAACGGCGTAGCATCAATATGTATATGTATACCAACCGATGAATTTGCGAATGCTCCGGCTTTTCTCAGCTCTCTGACAATTTCCTGTATTTTTTCAATATCATCGTACTCACATATCGGACTAACCATTTCCACAGCATAATCTCTTGGGGCAGATAGCTTTCTGCCTTCTATTTTGCTCTGGCAAACAATACTTGCATCACTGACCACCTTCCAATCACGTCCCATATTGTCTTTTATATAATAGGCATCATACGAACCACCTACATAATCTGCATCTGAATTAAAATATTCTGCAATTACTTCCGCAGCTCTTGCGCGTGTCAGACCTGTCATTTCAATTTCTATACCAAAGCGTTGTTCACGTAAATCCATTTCATCACCATACGCTTTCTTTGGACACTATTGAGCTGACATTGATATTTGGCGATGTTAAGTTCAGTAAATTTATCAGCCTTTCTTTACGCCAGTTATCCATTATCTGACCTCGACATTCGTCATTTAGCTTATTTATTTTTCTTATAAGCTTTATTAACTGTTCTTCACCTATATTATCCAAGTATTCAAACAAACAGCTTTCAAACTCTTTGACATCTTTTTTATCGTAATGTTGATACGCTGCGTATGGATTTTTATATGGCTCATCGTTAATACAATGCAAAAGCTGCTCCATAATGCGCGGACGTTGACTCGGTAAGCCTTTTATGTATTGCTCCATAAAACAAAGTATATCATTTTCTTTGTTGGGTTCGTATTCAATACAGCCATATAAATCTTCGACAAGCAATTCAATTAAATTTTTGATTTCATCCAAATCCATTATCTTCCACCTGCCTTTCCGAAGAGCTTCGCTTTGTATGGCGGAGCATTGACAACAAGATTGTATCTTTCAAGACCGCATTTATACAGACACACTCCACGTTGCGGAAGCCTTATGAGGTCATATTCGCTTTTTTCAAGCTGTAATGTGTCCATATAAAATTTACTGTCAACTGCGCCTGCGTTGAATAAAAACTGATGCGTGGGTATAGAGAACAGCGGTTTGGTAAGCTCTCTTATTCCCTCAATATTAAAGTCCTCCAGATTTTGACTGCTCAAAATCACAGAGGACTCTTTTTTTCGCACACGCTTCATAAAATTTCGGATGTATTCAATCGCCGTTAAATTTGTAAGGAACAGATACAGTTCGTCTATAGCTGCGGCTGTGTTGCCTTCGCTCAAGAGCTTGTCACTCATATATGAAAGCACATTAAACAGCATTGCGTTTTTAATATTCCTGCTTGCCTGTAGCAATCCTTTTACGCCAAACACAATAAATCTGTCTGATTTAATATTTGTATGACCGTTAAAGAATTTGCTTTCCGCGCCCTTACACATTGAATGTAACCCAAGAAGTATTTCCCGGAGCAATTCCGATGTATACAGCTTATGTCTGTCTTTATCGTAATTTACATATTCTTCTTCGATTAAATCATATAGATCCGAGAGTATGGGATATTTGGCAGACTCAATATTTGCAAAGTCGGTATTATCCCCAAGATTAAATTTGGTGTAAAGCTTTGCAAGCATTATTTCGATTACATCAATATGCTTATCTGTAAAATCTTTATATGTTCTGAAAAAATCTTTTAGAAATGAAATATGCTGACTGAGTTTTGAATGAACTCTGAAGGTCATAGGTTCAGATTCGTCATCAGTTGATTTCTCGCTGCTGTTGTCCCATATTTTGGGTTCAAGAGGATTGATTATATATTCTCCGCTCATAAGGTCAATAAAATATCCTCCGAGATTATTGGCAAGATCTATATATTCGTGTTCAGGATCTAAACAAATTACCTTTTTGCCACTTTCCAAAATGTTACACAAAAGAAGTTTAAGCAAGTAGCTTTTACCTTGTCCGGAGTTTCCCAAAATTAAAATACAGGGGTTTGTTTTATCATTATCACGTTTATCAAAGTCCACTATAATGTTAGTGCCAAATTTGTCTCTGCCAATATAAAAACCGTTACTGTCGGTCTTACCTGAATAGTTAAACGGATATAAGTTTGCGACAGAGCTTGCCGGCAGAACTCTCTCATACTGATCGCCAAATACATTTCTCCCTGACGGACTGACACACAAAAAGCCTTCCTGTTGACGAAGCAGCAGCCTGTCCACGTTCAGCTTACTTCGTACAAGCTCTGTCATAACATCTGCCTGTAAAAGCTTTAAGCTGTCATAGTCATGGGCTGTCAATTCTATATATACAGCGCAGTGAAGGAGCGGTTCTCTGTTACGGTGCATAGTCGACACCATTGTAACCACATCTTGAAGATTGCTTTCAGCGGTTACTGTTTCTTGAATATTGTTGGTTTGAGTTCTTTGCATTCTGTTTTTGTTGGTTGCGTTATGGATAATATTCTTTTCTTCTGTCGGTGTGACCTGCCTTGTATAAATCCGCAAGGTGACACCGTCTTTTTCGCCAAGGTGTCTGAGGATTGCCTGTTCCGGTGTGCTTGTCGGATATTCACGCAAGGCGTAAACACATCTGAATGTATTTCCGCATATATAATAATCTGTGTAAAATTTGATAACGCTCGGCGCTATCATATCCAAATAGCTTTTGACTTTGGAATCAAAAATATTTTCATTTACCTTTTTCTTATTCACCTAATATAACCCACCTTTCTCCGTCAAAATCTTCATAGCTGTCCGTTGTTACATTTTGCTCGAAATATACGGCAATAATTTTTTTAATATCGTCATTGTCTGCTCTTTTTGCGGTAAATCCCTGTTCTTTCAATATTTTTTCTATACGTGACAGATACGGTAAATTTTCACCGTCTTTTTGATTTTGCAATCTGATAATTATCAAAAATTCTCTTGAAGTAGCCGTTTGTACTTGCATACGATCCAAATTTTGACTGTCACTTTGAAGTAACTTTTGAATTATTGGATTACTTTCTTCTTCCATTCTCTTTTTAAGATATATTTTATTGTCATCAAAGTTTTCTTTTGAATTTAAACATATCATCTCAACATCTATAATTCCCTTTAATACAGTCATCAAAGCGTAAATTCTATTGCTGATACTGCTTTCGGAAAGAACAGATATATTGGTAGGCTTTATAATAAAATACACAAGCTCACCGTATTCGGTTATCAGACTGTAATCTGTAATGGCTTTTATGTTTATTAAGCCCTGCGTAGATATGGAATTTTTATCATATTGTTTTTTACCCATTGTTTTCACCCCATTCAAATGTTTGTCGTTTCAAAAAAAAGTAAGCTGTGGCATATTTTATAAAGTCAAGTATGCTTACATCATCAAAACGTATTGAGAGAAAAGCGTATACAACAGTTAAAATTAACGGAAAAAATATGCCTGTTTGCGCAAATGCAAATACCGAGACAAGAAGCCCTACGCTTATAATACCGATATCACGAAGTTGCCACAGCCACAGCGTGGCTTTTGATTTCATATTATCAGGATATAGATATTCCATCTTTTATTACCTCCTTTTCTTTCTGTAAAAAATAGGCAATCCCACGCATCACAAAGTCAACGCATGGAATTGCCACACTGTTTCCGAGAGCCTTATATCTTGGCGAGTCGGATGCATTGTTAATATTTGTCCAATTATCCGGAAATCCTTGGAGTCTTTCACATTCAAGCGGAGTCAGTCTGCGGACAAGATTTTGATTGACTGCAAGATTTTCGCTTCCGCCGCCATTTGTTCCGCCGCTTGCCCTAAGAGTACTGATGCCTTCGGCAAAATTTGAATAACCTGTTCCGCCGAACACCACAGAACTGTTATCCACAATACATTTTCCTTGACTTACATATTGATTTCCTATACCCTTGTAATCTCCGTTACATAGAGCGCCTACTGTTTCTTGATATGGCTTATCAAGAATACACTTATTTTGATTGACATAGATTGAATTCACTCCCTTGTAATCTCTGTGACACAGCGCCCCAACTACTTCTTGGTATGGCTCAGGCTTATATACAGCGTGAACATCAGAAGTAGTAAGAGTATAGCTTACGTTACTTTGAAAGCCTTTTCCGTTACCACCGTTTTGAGGCTCTCTGTCAATAGTGTTCGCTGCAATACAATAGCTGTCATCATTTAAGGGTTGAGATAAAAGAGGTATGTTATTACCACCTGTTCCATAGGTAGCGGCTACAGTAGGCGCTACCTTTAACGGTCCGTTATATCTGCAGTCTTTACCATGGTTATCAAAAAGCGCCGGGAGGCTATCGGCTTTATCCGATATCAAAGACTGCGTCTTTAAGCCCTCGTCACCTTTAACATCACACTGTGATGTTAATCGTAAAACAACCGGTGAATTATTGCCGCTCATCCCGGCTGACGATGTTATTGTGGGACATAGACCTTTACAGATTTCGGCATTGCTTTGCTGTGTTGCCATAACAATAGGCTGATGCCCGCTCATGCTCGCCTTTAATGTGCCTGTCATATCATCACATATATCCATCCTTTCTCCGCCTTGATCACACAGACAAAGTGTTGACCGACTGCTACTGTCAGTTAAGGTCTGCGTTATTACGCCTGCCTGTATTTCCAGAGCTGTTTTAAGCTGTATTGGCAGCTCCTTATCTCTCGCTTTCGCGCGTCTTAAAATTCCCAAACAGGCTGTCTTGCTTAAATAATATTTCGGGAGCGGTGAGACCTCCAAAATCTGCGACAAGGAAGATTCTACGGCGACGTTGGGCGACTCCCCAGTATTGAGCGTTGAGGACTCTCCAAGCCAAGCTGAATTCGTTTCCCAATATGATTGCCCCAGCAGATTTCCATGCCCTGTCGTCAGGTCGAGGAACATAACGGGAGCTGTCCTTAATACGGACAATTTCTTCAAGGACGGCGCGAAAGTCCTCTCCCTCGGAGCTTGAGAAAGCTCCGGGGACGTTTTCCCAGACCATATATCTTGGTCGAATAAGCTTAACTGGGATACCTCGTTTTTCATCTGCATATCTCATCTCCTTTACTATACGGGTTTGTTCCATAAAAAGTCCTGAACGTTCACCGTCAAGTCCTGCCCGTTTTCCCGCAACAGACAAATCCTGACAGGGTGAACCGCCACATATTATATCGACAGGTGGCAGAGTAGCCCCGTTAAGCTTGGTTATATCCCCAACATGAATCATATTCGGAAATCTCATCTTTGTCACTTCTATCGGAAATGCTTCTATTTCACTTGCCCATATCGGAACAATACCGTTGCGTACTGCCGCCAACGGAAATCCTCCTATACCGTCAAACAAGCTTCCCATAGTTATCATTGTTATTCACGTCCTTTCTCTTATTTAGCCACTGCTTGTGTTATGGTTCTTGTTGTGTTTACTGCCGCTTGGGCGGTATAAACTGCGTTCATCATATTTGCCTTTGTTGAAGTATCCAGTCCGAATGCCCCGGCAATTCTCGGAACTTCACCTGCGGCAAGCATAAGTCCGAGTCCGAGCAAACAATGTTCCCTTAAAACCATAAGTCCTGCCGTAAGTATTGTCGCTTGTAAAAATGTTGTCAGACATAACCCTACTATTTGCTTGCACCACTGAATAAATCCATCATAATACCCCCTTGGAACAGAAAACATATACAAACTTCCCACAGCAATTTGTATCAGTAAAATACCACCGCGTTTAAGGTTTGAAAAGAATACCTTTATTACCGCATATCCCATCATAATAATGATGAATAACATAAAAATAGGATTTGTAATTGCTGACAATCCTCCGAATATACCCGATCCCATTATATCTTCCATAGTGTTTGAGGCGAGAGCTTCAACAAAACCGTTTGCCACTTCTCCGAAGCTGCTTCCATAACCCGTAATACCTGATGTCAAACGGCTTTGCAAATTAATTGACAATTCAAATAATCTGACGGGAACAACAGTAAACAGTGAAACAGCCATAAAGCCTTTGACAGCGTTTAAGAGTGATTCTTTGATACTGCCTTTGCCTGTTTGGTAATCAATTCCTGTTTCAAAGCACGACACGACAAGTCCTATGACATACAGAGTCCACGCAAAATACGAAAAGAACAAAACAATACTTTGCACCCAAGTCATATTAAACAATTCCATTCCCATATTTCCCATTTGCGAAAAGAAGTTTCCCAAAAATCCCACTATCTGACTGTATACCCAATCAATAAGCTGCTTCATTATAGTTTCCAAAACAAAATCCCATATAAACAAAGTATCATCTCCTTTACAAATAAAATAAGGATAGGCATTTTGCCTATCCTATATAGTATTCATTATTTATCGTCTCTTTGATTTTTTGATATTAACTACCCTTAATCGGATCTTTCAATGAATAATATGTCATTCAATATCTGTATGATCTTTCACCTGTTCATTGTTTTGTATTGGCGCTAACTCATCAAGAGCCTTTGTTATGAGTTCTGTAATAAATGCTTTTTGAGTAAGATGCGGAACGCTGTCCACATATTCCTTTAATCTTTGAAACAGGCTGTCTTCAATTTGAATTGCGAGTGTTTTTATTTGATTCATATTTTTTCTCTCCTTTAACTCATAATATTCGGTTATTATTTTTTCAACATATTGATTTAGTGTCAATCCACTTTCATCTTTGCTTGCTGTGACCTTATTATGTAATTCAATAGGTATAAGGGCGCATAAGCTTTTTGTTTCTGCCATTTAATTCACCTCTTTGCTTTATATTTTGTAAAGCAAGTATATTATTAACAGCATTTTAAAGCTATACCCAATATCAACAATTAATCATCTCCATTTTTTAAATTTATTACATTCCCAAAATAGTCCAAAGTATCCTTGCAAAAGGACGGTCAATCGTGGGGTGCGGGTCTCCCGCCCAGCAGTATAGGCGTGTAGCCGAATGCGATGCTGGCTCTCTCCGAGGAGAGAATGTGTAAGCGGTAATTCTTGCGGTTTAATGTATAACTGGCAGAGAAGAAAAATGCACCCTGTTGGGTGCTTGGGTTGGTCGGCTTTGGGTGCTGTTTCGGGCAAATAATCGCTCATGACGGCTTTGCCTGCAGTGGGTGGAGTAGTTACTCCTATTGCTGTTACAATTGGCACACGGGGGGCAACGTGTGGGATTAACTTCAAAAAAAGAAGAATGCAACAATGTAAAGTCTTTAAGTACTTACATCCTTGCACTCTTGATTTGATAACTTCCAAAACCATTTGTCACTAACCTTTTAATAAAGCACACTAGGATTTTTTTCGTTGTCATCAATGTTCTAAGGGATATTATCCATATCACTTGCTCAATTCTTAACTTCTTATGATTACACAGGCTCTTGCAACAGAATTTTTTAACTCATCGTTCATAATATAGGTATTTTGCATTTGCAGTTCCATTTCACACAGCAATTCATCAACTGTAGTTTTACAAAAACCTTTTCAAGCAAATCCAGTTTGGAAAGTTATTTCAAAAGTAATAAACTTAATCTCGAAGGCAATTTTACTTTTATAGTGATCAACAATTTTAATAGTCGGCTCATTTTTACTCTATCAACAACTAAAAAACTTCTTATTGCTGCATGAATATCTATTGAAAGAAAATTTTTGTAGGTAGATTTTGATTCGCTCATTTTGTTCATCTGAATAAAATGAATAACAACATAACTTGTGCGTTTTGCAAGTAGAGCGAGTTTTTTTATAATAGGTCAATTTTCATTTGCTATTTCCATATCAACATTTTCTTTCAATAATCTTATATAGGAGCAAGTACAATGAATTTATCATTTATTTGGTAGATTTTCTGTCCCAAGCGTTTATCAGATAATGTTAAACATATTTCATTTTTATTAATCATCTTTGCTGTTTCATAATCAGAACACACAGATGAAAGGAGACCCTTAATGGTTAATCATAGAAAATCATCAGTTGTTTGATAAATGACATCAATTGGCATCACTATTTTTAAAGTGCTTTGATTGGGTTATGTTAAGAGTACAACACCAAGTATGAATGTGTTCATACACTCACCGTGCTTACCTTGCAATATATTACTAATTTTATTAGCTTAATTTACTTGCTTAATTTTTCATTCTCATTTCTATCGGTATTCTAGCAGTTTGTGAAATTTGCTTTTGAAACTATCATGATAGAGATATTCATGTCGGCTACATCTAAGTTTATATATGTAAAAAGCACTAACCTATCTTTTGGATAAGCCAATGCTTTGAACATCGTATTAAGTTCAGAGAATAAAAATGGCGAACAGCTAGCCTTTAATTAGTTTAAACTGTTCGCCGTCTTTTTCAAATATTTCTAATATTATTTTAGCTCTCATACAGAAGTATCAGCAAAGTATTTCTTGGCACTAATGGTGTGATTTTCATCTGCTCAGAAATATATTTTTGCACTAGCTTACGCTGTTCATCGTTAAATTGTTCTATTAGCTTTTCCTCAAGGACACTTATCTTTTGCATTGCTTTTTGATAGTCATTACCTTGGACAATTGATTTAGCAACAGGATTTAAGTTGCCATGGTACAGCTCACTTAATATTTTTTTCTGCATTTTCATCTCCTCCTCAAGCACAACACAATACTACAAGAGGGGAGGAATAGCTATACTTTTTTACGATATCTTATAATTTAATATTGGCACATTTTTTGGAAATATCCAATAATCCAATCAAATCTTTATGATCCAAATGTTTGTTTATGCCTATTTTAAATGTATTATTACTGCTATAGTAAAAATCCAAATGATTTAGGGGGTGTGTTTTGCTACATTGAATATCATCATAATCAAATCGAAGATATCCAGTTTCAAAAACAAGTAAGAAAGTTATAAGTTTTTCAATCGTTTTTGCATCAGTTTCATCTACCTCTAAATCGTATATAGCCGACCAATATAATTCAATCATATCCTCTAATGATTTATGATCATCAAAATCATTAAATACATTAGATAATAGAGTTAAAACATAACTAGCCATTTCAATATTATTATATTTAATTTTGAACGAGTCATCTGATATTGAAATCATAAATGGAAATTGAAAAGTATGTATTTTATTCTTCTCAACAATAAAGACCCTACTCATTTTATCAATATGTATTATTAATAAAATTTGATTTTCACTATCTTGTATTATTAAATTTTCTAGTTCTTCTGGTTTATTAAAATTCAAAAATCTTACAATACTAATAAGTAGTGTTATAATATCACCCTTGTTTCTAATAGCTGAATTATAATTAATTAAACTAGGATTTATTTGGAGAGCGAATGATTTCATTTATTCGACCTCCAATACATCCTCTATAAGAATACGGGCTTTCTTAAGAATCTTTTCTTCAGTTAATTTTGAACTAATATCTCTTAAACTGTTTAATACATATTCTTTATTATTTATATTAATATTAGGATACTCTTTATCGAATAATTCATCTAAAATATCATTAAGTTGACGTTTTTGTTTAGACAAAGAGATTCTAATCTTATTAGCCATTTCTGATTTTTCTTTATCTGTGGGTTCTAATAAATCCATTACACCTTCTGTATTTATTTTATCAATCGCATTTTGATATGTTTTTATAAATGTTTCATTATTGCTGTTTACAATAAAATATGATGTTAAAAATGATCTTGTTAAGGCCATATATATTGAGTTTCTATATTTAATATTATCTGAAATTATACCTAATACCACACAAATAACAAACGGAAATTCAAGACCTTTTATATTGTTTATATTACTTATATAAACTTTATCAGATATTTTAATTTTAGTTTCGTATCCTTTAGAACATTTCCATCCATAATTATGATATAACTGAAACTCTAATTCATCAGAAAAATTACACATTTTCTTGTATTCTCCTAAAATTACACTTCCTATATCTTCAGGATTTACAGTTGGATTTTTATCCTTAATATTTTTAAGAACCTGCAATACTTCATCAACGTAGCTATTATTTTTGCAAGATAATAGTTGTATAGTATCCGTTTCTTCTAAATCCTCAAAACGCCTTAGTGGACTACGACTAAGTATAAAATGATCTTTTTCACGATTATATATATAACCACAAGAGTTCCATCCAGAGTCTTCCAACCAATTCAGTGGTGGTTTTTCATATAATCCCATTCCTACCGAATGAGCAAACATAAGAGTCTTTGGATCTGTTCTATAGCATTTGTTTAACAAAAAATTAGGCTTTATGTCTGTATTTACATCAGTATCGTAGATATTTTGAAAAATGTCTCCAGCAACATAAACAGATTTATCAGTTATTTTCTCACAAAGTTTGAAAAATTCTTCTCCAAAATCTTGGCTTTCATCTATAAAAATATAATCGAAGCAAGGCTTAAAATCTTCTAAATTATTCAATTCTTCTATAGCTTTTTTACATAATTCATCGAAATTATGATTTTCTTTATAGTTACTAAAAGAAATTTTATATTTGTTACATATATAACTGTACATCCCTGATTCTGGCTGATTTAATGATCCCCAACTTGAAAAAACATGTAGTCTATTTTCCCAATCAATCTGTTCATCCACTTTCATAAAATTGAAAAACTTAGGAATTCTATTTTTCATATCATTTGCTAAGACTTTATTAAAACAAGTAAACGCAATAGATGTATCTTCTCCATTCGCATAAATGTCTTTTAGCTTATGAAGTAACAACTCCGTTTTTCCCGTACCAGCCATGCCTTGAATTACTACTCTTTTTTCATCAGTAGCTTGATATATAAAACTACTTTGTTTACCATCAAATAGAACAATTTTTTGTTTTACTTTATCTAGAATTGTAGTTGGTTCATTCTCTCCTATTTTATCAATACTGTTTATACTACCAATTAAAAGTGAAATTAATAAGTCTATTTTACGTATATGTCGTGCATCCACTTGAGTATCTACATAATTAGTTAAATCAAAATTATTAGCATTATAATATTTAATCAATTCTTCTGGCCATTTTCTTACTCTCCCCAAAAGTTTATCATAATTATATTTGTCAGACAAATGTCCTAAATCTTCTTTAAAATCATAGTAATAGTCCTCAAGTTCTTCATCATTCCTATTCTCATTATCATAATTTAAAAGTAAAATTGGATGTTGGGGCATCAAAATGTATGCTACATTTTTCAGATTATATTGATACGGTTTCTTTACTCCCAAAGCTTTATTTAAAATATAAACCTGTTTATTATTAGTTGTAGAGTATTCACGTAGTTGTTTAATAATATTATTTATTAATGAATTCTCGCTATCACTCGGTATATCACAATAAAACAAACTCTCATCTTTATCAGATACACATTTATTTGTCATAATAACTTCTCCTTAAAAAATATTGCATGAAATTCTCAAACCATCTTAAAAGTACTCATATAGATTATGCATCTTTACGTTTAAAATTAAACAGTATTTGAATATTCATGTTAAAAAACATTGCCATTATTCTTTTTTAGATAAATAAAACTTAACCAATTTAAATGATAAATTAAACTTTTATTTATATTGCACTTTTATGCAAGGAATATTTGTAACTGTCGCAATGGGGTTAGAAACAACTCTGCCCTTTTCCCAACGATTTACTGTTGGAAAATTAAAGTGCAATTTTTCTGTAAAAGCCATTTTAGATAATCCAAGAAATATTCGGCTTTCTTGGATTACTTCATTAATGTTCATGAATTACACCACCTCACTGAATTTTATTATAGCATAATCTATATAGCATTGTCTATAAAGTTGCTAAAATCACTTTGATACAAATTGTTATAAGCAAGGGCAAGCTTTCTGGTTGCCCTTGCTATTTTCACCGTCATTATGCGAGTATCTGCCAAATATATGTTGGCGCAGTAATTGTAAATATCAGACAAGCGAATAGAATAGCCGGTCCTGTCCACTCAAATTGTCCACTTTTTCGATAATCAAAATATGCCATACCTAATTTAGCAAAGAAAAAGACAGCCAAAATCAGATCTATTGCCGGAAATATAACCTTATTTACAACAGTTTTAATTTGTGATGAAGCATCTTTCCATGTGCTTTCAATAGCACCTGCCACATCTCCTGTGCCTGCCGCAAAAGCAGTAGTGCTGAAAATAAGGCATACGAACAATGTTATAGCAAGACAGAGTATTAGTTTTTTGTTTTTCATAATAAAATTATCCTTTCTTTGTTTTAATCATTTTTTTGCGGACCTATGTGCCAGTCATCCCATAGATTTCCGTCAATATACAACGAATCACTTAAATTTACAGACAACATACCGTCAGGAGTCCAGCAGTCAATTACCCAAGTATTAACTGTATAATCACCATCCGGAAACCAAATGGGTGTAAAATGTGTTCGGTTTTTATATGTGGAATATTTATTTTGTTTGAACTCAAAGCCACTGCCTATTCTGTCAAGCAATCTCCAATAATTCTCATAATTAAATTCAGGGAAATAGCTGACTGCATTTTGAGGACGGGTGACGGCAGAACGGTTATTGGTATGATAGCTTGCCGATACATTTTGATTTATCCCATATCCACTTTTCATTGTTTTGCCATTGGCTGTGGGATTTTTGGAATCACATTTGATACTCATATTTGCCGATATATCCGCATAATAGTTAAGAGAATCAAATTCCCACCATCCTTCATCCTCCCATTTCGAAATCCAAACATCCTTCGCATGCCAATTACCATTGGAATCTTGCCAATAACGGGTGGTATAATGTCCGTTGTCAACCATATGTTTATGCCATTTTGGCTTCCAAACTGACCAAGATGCGCTTGTCCTTTCAGCTCTTGTGGGAATACTTGACTGCGTAAAACTGTCGTTTCTGTCATCGGCTGTCGGATTTGGAGGAGGATTTTGATTCAAATCCTCTATTTTACAATTAATTGTAGCTTTTTCGGGACTTCCGGGCCCTTTTACAGATACATTAATAACTATATTTTTAGGTGTTCGTGGAGTATGCCATTTTACCCAAACCAATTGCGAATCTCCTTCGGGATAATAAACATTACTTACATTATACGTTCGTCCTTCAATATTAAAGCTGACAGTTGTTGGATTCTTTGGATCTGATTGTCCGCCTGAAACGGTTACAGAGGTAATTACATCAGTATCCGTTCTATACACATAGTCATAGGATGAAGGCATATTTTCAGGAATTGAAGGCTTTCCACTTTCATCATCAGTAAATTTAACAATACCAATACCCAAACTTGTAACAACTGCGCTACTGTCCACATAACCGCTTGTTGTACCACTCCAAGCTGAATATCCCAAGTCATCTGTTTCCAAAAACATTGCAAGTGGTAAGTTTCTATTGGTTAAGTTTCCCAATACGCTTCTTAGGTGTCCGCCAACTATTTGGTCATATAGAGCTGCTTCCGTAGCTGTGCAAAGAAACATTTGCCCTTGGTATTTAAAGAATGCAAGCGGTTCAAGAAGTAGCTTGTAGTTACCACTTATAAGCGTATCAAAATCCATATCAACATAAGATGATATGGAACGTACAACTTGCTCATCTGTAAAATAACTGCGAATCTCAGAAATATTATTTCGACCGTTTGTAGTTACAATTTTGGGAATTGAACGTATAGGCTGTATACAATAATAACTGCTTGATTTAGGATTTAGAGCAAAACCGTTATTATAATTTGTTTTACATACTTTTCCAAAATGTATTAAATTAACAGGTGGTTCTCTATTCGTTATGTCAATAGGAGTGCTAATGGGTGAACCATCATTTGCATCGACAACAGTTATCCTCACTCCATCATTTCCCGGTGACCAACTGTTTACATTGGTACCATCAGTCATACCACCGCCGCCACTGTCAATATTTCCGTCAATATCTGCAAATACTGTTAAAGTAAAAATTGATAACAAAATTATCTTTATGAATATTGCAATTAATATTTTTCTCATATTATCTCCTAATGAAAAAAGACATTGCAGTTTGATTTACTGCAATGCCTTTCTATGCTATTTATTTGTTATTATCCCATTACACCTATTTTATTTCCGTTTTCGTACATATCTTCTGCAATCTCACATTTATTGGGACCACCTTTTTTTATGTAACCAAAACCCGGAACATATACTTCATCTTCCTTTGGCGGTTCTTTTGGAGGCTGTGGAGCAGGTGGTGTTTGATCTATATCGTTTGGTTGCTCCGGTTCTACCGGTTCCACCTCAACTTTGGGAAATTCTTCTTTTTCTGTCTTATCTTTAGTTTGAGGGATTGTTTCCGGTGTCGTTTCTTCCACAACAATATCTTCTGTTGATTCTCCGCCTATTTCCTCTTTTATACTTTCTTCGGATTTAGAAATGGTCAGTTCATCAGCTTTTATTTCGGGAACTTCAACAATAACTTCTTCTTTCTTTTCTGATTCTGTAACAGTAATAGGAGAATCTGTTATTGTCGGTTTCTGAAATTTTTGCCCTATTGCAAATATCATTGCAATTATACCGATCACACCAATAGTCAAAACAATGCTTTTAATAACCGTATTTTTCTTCATATTTTTATCTCCTTTCCAATAAGCTATCTTATTAATATTACATTATCACATAACTTTATAAATAGCCAGAGTTTTTTATAATTATAATTAAAAAATAGGTGTATATCCTGCCGTTGTTTTTAATTTAAGTCGCATTGGAGGCAACACTCTATCGACAAAAGGTATCGGAACATACACATTTACATAGCTCTCTATTTTAAATCTTTGTGCGTTGTCATCTTTTGTATATGGGGCATTTTGAATTTTTACATCGAGACCGTTTATATAAAATTCTATTTCTCCACCATTATACTTTATATGTTTATCACCACTTCTTATCAGTCCTAAGTTATTATCCAGTCGGTCATATATATCACCATAATCAAGCGACGCGCTGAAAGAACTGCCGTTTGGCATATATGCTCCCGAATAGCCTTCTCTTGTTCCATGATACACATTATCATAATTTTC
>SAMEA104404100__coassemble_1589_pt1 | contig 20030 bp, 16 predicted proteins | sample SAMEA104404100__metabat2_low_PE_067 | metagenome-assembled genome bin SAMEA104404100 (sample SAMEA104404100) | Balaenoptera acutorostrata | reverse complement strand
ACTAGGCTTGCTCTCTGTCTGCTCGCCTTGTGGCTTGGTATCTTCGCTAGGCTTACTCTCTGTCTGCTCGCCTTGTGGCTTGGTATCTTCGCTAGGCTTACTCTCTGTCTGTTCATCTTGTGGCTTGGTATCTTCACTAGGTTTATTTTCTTCTTTTTCTAATGTCTTATCATCTATCTTTTCCTCAGTAGTAATACTTGTAGATGTGCTACTATTGTTTTCAGCCTTAGCAGTAACACTCTTACGGAATATTAATGTGCTACCTATAAGAAGTATCATTGCAACTAAAATTGATGTTATTATTATTGTCTTTTTTTTCATATTTGTTCGCTCCTTTATGTATTTTATTTAATATAATATATTTTCCCATTATATCATACCATTTTTACATTGATTTGTCAAGGCTTTTTAGCAATCCTTTTTTTATTTTGTCTGCTTTCTAGCCTAAGGATTTTTTCTTTACGATAAATACATCGAAAGAGGACTTTAAAAACGCTGTAACTAGGTCTGATTTTCTTTTTCTGCCTTACAATATAATAACCTATACCATAAGGAATAGGTTATTGACAATTATTATATATTTGATATAATGAATATAGAGACAGACACTACTGATAAACAGTACGTCCAAAATTAAGTATTAAAATAACTGCTCAACTTTGGCAAGGGGGCAGTTATTTTTTTTGGAATTAAATATATACATCGCAAGTATAAAACCTACAACACCTACATTAATAATTAATGTAAGAATTGCCATTAAGTCTGATAGTGTTATGTACATAATACCACCTCCTCTCTGATGTGAGAGGAGTAACAAAAATATCACGTCCTCTCTTTTCATTGAGGACGTACTGCCTACCATTTATGTAGTGTCTGCTAAATTTATTTTATCACAAGCTGTCATATTTTGCAATATAAAAACAGAAGTCATTCCGCTAGGATTCTGACTTCTGTTTTTTTACATTTCAAGCTCATCTTCACCTTGCAAAAGATTATTTTTGTCAAACAAAAAAGCCAGCCTAAAAAAGCTTGAGCTTAACCCCTTTTATTTCATTTGATTTAGGCGATTATTGAAAAAATATATAAGATATAATGAATAATACAGAGAGATACTGATAAACAGTATGTCCAAAATAGAGTATTATAATATCTTATCAACCTTGGCAAGAGGGGCAGCTATTTTTTTAGGGAAATTAAATTCAATTCTTATATCAAAAAAGCTTTGGTATCTATAGAGAATACAAGGAGTAAGAAAAAGAGAAAATAAAATCAGATAAGGCTAAAAAATATACAAATACTCATTGTATTTTATATATAATTTGCCGAAATATAAATTTTAAATTTTATTTTTTGTAGAACATATTTTATATATATTGCGAAAAGCTATTTATGGGTTATATAACTTTTTGTGGGAGAAAATATCTAAAATAATAAATGATATATTAGAATAAGAAATTTATTAATACTAAATAGCAATAATATAGAGAAAATAATAATTGAATAGGAAAATACGCCCAGATGGTTATGAATGTTTATTAACAAATGTTAACTATACAATATATATAATATGTATACAATTAATGTGTGCATAATGTAGTATCAAGAAGAAAAATGATGAGTTAACTGTGTTTTTTGCACAAATAAAATCTATATATTAGTTAATACTGACAAAAAATCGCATTTTATATATATTAATATAATAAACAATTGACATCGTTGTTAGGTTACAATATAATTTATATATGCTAATAAGTTAGCTTACAACTTTGCATGTGAACTATATGATTTAGGAGGATTTGAAAAATGAAAGGAGAGCTTAAGCTATGAATGACGCCTTAGCTATAGAAAAAAAAGACACAAAGAGACTTAAAAAGCAAGCCAAAAGAGAAAATACAAAAAAGGACCTAAAAAAATGCTGGCAGCTATATATTTTTTTAATACCAGCTGTAGCAGGTCTTATTTTGTTCTCGTATGTTCCAATGTATGGTATATTGTTAGCGTTTAAGGACTACAATCCATTCGACGGAATTTGGGGAAGTGAGTGGGTTGGAATGGAATACTTTGTTAGATTTTTCCGTTCACCGTACTTTAAGGTGCTTTTAAAGAATACTCTTACTATTAGTATATATGGACTTTTAGTTGGATTTCCTATTCCTATTATACTAGCGTTGGGACTTAATCAGGTTAGAAACCTTAAATTTAAAAAGACAGTTCAGACAATAACCTATGCCCCACACTTTATATCAACAGTTGTTATGGTAGGTATACTAAATATTGTACTTGCTGACCAAGGCTTTGTTAATGCAATACTTAATATGCTAGGAAAAGACTCTATACTTTTTATGGGTGTAGAAAAATATTGGAGACACATCTATGTTTGGTCAGGAGTTTGGCAGGGAATGGGTTGGAGTGCCATTATATACATAGCGGCGCTTGCTGGTGTCAGTCCAGAATTGCACGAGGCGGCAATAATTGACGGTGCAAATAAGCTACAGAGAATTATACATATTGATTTGCCAGCCATAAAGCCTACGATTGTAATTACTCTAATTCTAAACTGTGGTTCAATAATGGGGGTTGGCTTTGAAAAGGCATTTCTAATGCAAAACCCTATGAATACAGGTGTTTCTGAGGTTATAGCAACCTATGTGTATAAGACGGGTCTAATTGCTGGTGACTATGGATTTTCTACTGCTGTAGGTCTATTTAACTCATTAGTTAACTGTATTCTTTTGTTAAGTGTAAATGCGGCGGCTAAAAAGCTTGGCGAAAGCTCAATATTCTAAGGGAAGGTGTAATAATGGAAAATACTATTAAAAAAAGGTACCTGTTTGGCAAAGATTTTGCTAGACAAAGTAAGCCTGATAAAATATTTGATGTAGTAAACTACATTTTTTTAGCGGCAATATTACTTATTGTTCTTTATCCACTATGGTTTATTGTTATTGCTTCCTTTAGCTCACCTAATGAGGTTGCGGCAGGTAACGTACTATTTTTACCAAAGGGCTTTAATATTGATGGATACAAGGAAATCTTTAATTTCAAAAAAATATGGATAGGCTATAAAAACGCTATACTTTATACTGTTGTGGGTACTGCTATAAACCTTATTTGTACAATTCCAGCGGCGTTTGCCTTTTCACGTAGAGAGCTTGTAGGTTCAAAGTTTATAATGGGCTTATTTACATTTACAATGTTCTTTGGTGGTGGACTAATGCCAACATACCTACTTATTCAAAATCTAAATATGTACGACACTATGTGGGCGTTAGTTTTACCAGGTGCTGTAAGTGTGTATAACCTAATTGTTGCAAGAACCTTCTTTGACCAGAATATACCAAACGAGCTTTGGGAGGCGGCAAATGTTGATGGTTGTGACCTATTTAAGTATTTCTTCCAGGTTGTACTTCCTATTTCAAAGCCTATTATAGCAGTTATGCTACTAGTTTATGCTGTTGGACATTGGAATTCATACTTTAGCGCACTAATATACATAGCTGATGGAAATAAACAGCCACTTCAGGTTGTACTTCGTGAGATACTTATTCAGCAGCAGAATATTTCAAACTTAAGTGCTACAAGTATGGAGGTGCTAGAAAAGCAAAGACAGATTGCAGAGATGATTAAATATGGAGTTATAATAGTTTCATCGCTTCCTGTTTTGATACTATATCCATTTGTACAAAAGTATTTTGTAAAGGGACTTATGATTGGTGCTGTAAAGGGCTAATCTAATATAAATAAATTATTAATTATAAATAATACGGAGGAAAATTTATGAAAAAGAGAGCGATAGCTATATTACTAGCGACTTCTATGCTAATGGGTACTTTAGCAGGCTGCGGAAATAAATCTGACAGCTCATCTAACAAAAATGTTGCACCAATCGAGGTAGCGAAAGAGGGATACCCAGTAGTTAAGGAACAGATAACATTTAACGCCTTGGGCTTTGGTGAGCCAGGCTGTGGTGAATGGAATGAATTTCCTATATTCCAAAAGATAGAGGATAGATGTGGAATTGATGTTCAGTGGCAGACAGTAAGCGGAGAGGGTGCTGACGAAAAGCTAAATCTAATACTTGCTTCAGCAAAAAATCTTCCTGATATGATTTTTTCAGGACTGTCAGGCACAAAGATTTCTTCATATGCTAAAAAAGGTATAATAAGACCAATGGACGACCTAATTGATAATGGCTATGCTCCAAACCTAAAGAAAATATTTGACGAAAATCCAAACATCAGAAAAGCTATAACAATGCCAGATGGACACATATATTCACTTCCTAGTATAAATGACCCAGACCCTGTAATGACAACGACTCTTAATATAAATAAGGATTGGTGTGATAAGCTAGGAGTTAATCCAGAGGATATTAAAACTATAGCAGACTTTGAAAAGCTTCTTGAGAGATTTGCAAAGGAGGACCCTAACGGAAACGGCGAAAATGACGAAATTCCATTTAGCTTTGAGGCGGCTCCACCATACCACGTATGGAATGGCGACGCTGACTTTAGTGGTGCCTTTGGTGTAATGACAGACTGGGATCCAATTATGCTAAAGGATGATAAAATTGTATTTTCACAGGGTATAGAGGAGTATAAAACCTATGTAAAATGGTTTGCTGAAATGTATACAACAGGACGCATAGACAAAGAGGTATTCACTCACGACCACAACCAATATATGGCAAAGATAGATGCAGGCAAGGTAGGTGCATACCTAACAAATGGTCCAGTTGTAGGCGGAAAATGTGAGTATGTTGCAATTTTGCCACTAGAGGGTCCAGCAGGCAGACTTTGGGGTGCACAGGATACATCTCTTGATAAGGGACGTGGACTAATTACAACAGCTTGTAAATATCCAGAGGCAGCTATGAGATTTATAGATTCCTTCTATGAGATAGATAATACTCTAGAGCTAAGATATGGTATATATCTAGTAGATGCCGAGGGTGGTAAAAAACAAGTTCTTCCAACAGAGCCAGGTAAACCATCCCAAGCTCCAGGCTCATACGTTGCAACAAAGCTAGAGCCAGACCTTGCAAGAGAATATCTAGTTCCAACAGAGCTTGACCTAATGGCAGAGGCTAGAAAGAAGGCTTATGCTCCATACCTAATGGACCCTGTTCCACTACTAAACTACACAGCCGAGGAGTCAAAGGAGCTAAGTAACATTAGTGCGGATATTACAAAATATGCAAACGAGCAAAAGGCTAAATGGTGTACAGGTCAAGGAAATATAGATGCTGAGTGGGATTCATATCTAAATAACCTAAAAAATCTACAGCTAGACAGATATATGGAAATACACAACAATGCCTACAACAGATTTAAGGGTAATAACTAAATAAAGAAACCTAAGATTTAAGTCAGTATACATTCTTAAATGCAAAGGACTTATATCTCCGTGATAGAGAGACGTATGCTCATTTATTCTGACCATATGTCTCTTTTGTTAGCTAAATTTTAATGAAAAGGAAATAAAAATATGAGAAAATATATATCAATAGGTTATGTTGAAACAAAGGCACTAAATACTGTTACCACAGAGGATATAAAGGCTCTTGATGTTATAAATCTAGCCTTTGGACACATAGTAGACGGAAAAGCTGTGTATGATATGGGAGAAAATGCAAAGGAGATAGCTAGAATAAAGGCTATTAATCCTAATATAAAAATTATACTATCCATAGGTGGCTGGAGTGCTGGCGGATTTTCTGAGGCTGCGTGGGACAAGAGTTCACGAGAGCTATTTGCAAAAACTGCGGTTGAAATAGTAAAAAAATATAGACTTGATGGACTAGATATAGACTGGGAGTACCCATGTATAAGTGTTGCGGAAATAGTCGGACGCCCACAGGATAAGGAAAATTTTACTCTTATGCTAAAGGAGCTGAGAGAAAGCCTAGACACTGTAGACACTAATTACTACTTAACTATAGCGGCTGGCGGTGACAGCTATTACACAAGATGTACAAATATGGCTGAGGCTCAAAAGTATCTAAATTATGTTCAGCTAATGACATACGACCTAAGAGGTGGCTTTTGCACACATACAGGACACCACGCAAATCTATTTACAAAGAATGCAGATCTATCTGTCGCTAGTGCTGATGAGGCGGTTAAATGCTTTAATAGAGCAGGTGTTCCAATGGAGAAGCTTGTTGTTGGTGTAGCGTACTACTCAAGAATGTGGAAAAATGTTCCAAATAGAGATAGTGGCTTAATGCAGATGGCAGGGTCCACAGGTGGATATGGTCCATCATACAGCGAGCTTGTGGATAGCTACATAGATAAGAACGGATTTAAGAGCTACTGGGACGATGAGGCGAAGGCTCCTTGGCTATTTGATGGTAGTACATTTATTAGCTATGAGGATGAGGCGTCAATTTCTGAAAAGGCAAAATATGTAAGAGAAAATAGGCTTTGTGGGCTTATGTACTGGGAGTATAGTCTTGACGCATCTCACAAGCTGACAACTTTTTTAAGAAGTGAGCTTGATAAATAATATAGGAGGTATATTGAAATGTTAATTGTAGATATACAAAATGATAGAGATATAGACATTTTAATTGAGGGCTGCTATATAGAAGAAAATAATGAGGACATTCCATTTTTTATGGCTGATGGAAAGATAACTGTTATACCATCGCTAGAAAAAAATTTACCACACAAGGTGCTTGTTGGCTTGGGAAAGCAGAGCGAGCTTACAGCAAATAAGCTTCGCAATCTTTCGGCAAGAGTCGCAAGAGCTACTGCAGAGCTAGAGGGAGATAATATTTCTGTAAGCCTTCCATTAACCAAAAAAATGGGGAGAGATGAGTTTTTTTCCGTGATTACAGAGGGAATACTACTTACTGACTATTCACTAGATAAATATAAATCAGGTGCTAAAAAGCCAAGAGAAAGATTTTTTACCCTGGCAAACGCAAGTTACGAGGATAAAAAAGCTATTGAGGAAGCAACTGTAGTATCAAATGCTATTAATACTATACGTCCACTTGTCAATGAGCCGTGCAACGAGCTATATCCAGAAAGCCTTATTAGAAGAATAGAGAAAATAGGAGAAGAATTTGGATTTGAGGTTTCAGCTATTGATTATGACGGATTATTAGAAAAGGGACTTAATGGAATAGTATCGGTTGGCAAGGGCTCAGAGCATAAGCCTTATTTAATTGTTATGAGATATAGTGGTGATGAGAGTGCCGAAAAAATAGGTCTTATCGGTAAGGGTATAACCTGCGATACAGGTGGATATTGTCTAAAGGGTCGAGAATCCCTGCCATATATAAAGGGTGATATGGCAGGAGGAGCAAATATAGTGGGAGCTATGTGTGCTATTTCAAAAAATAGGCTGAGGGCGAATGTTGTGGGAATTATTCCAACAGCAGAAAATAGAATTTCCTCTAGTGCATATATGTCCGGTGATGTAATTAAAATGTATAGCGGAAAAACTGTGGAGGTGTTGGATACAGACTGTGAGGGCAGAATGGTTCTTGCTGACGCACTTACCTATGCTGTAAAAGATGAAAAGGTAGACAAGCTTATTGATATGGCAACTCTTACTGGACTTGCGGGCAGTACATTTGGAAGTCTGTACACTCCACTTTTTGGCAGTGATGAGGGCTTTACAGAGAGCTTTCTAGAAAACGCAGTATTCACAGACGAGGATTACTGGAGAATGCCACTTGATGACAGATATAAGAGCTATCTCAATAGCTCAATAGCCGACCTTGCAAATAAGGCTGGTGCTGGAACAATAACGGCGGCTATGTTTCTAAAGGAATTTACAGATAATAAGCCGTGGATACATTTGGATATAGCGGCAACAGCCACTCAGTATCCCATTGTAAATGCATACACAGAGAATGCTCCAACAGGAATTGGAATAAGAACAATATATAGAATGCTAGGCGGTTATTCAAGATAAAAAGGAGAAATATTTATGATAGCACAATGGTTTGACGATGCAAAGCTCGGAATATTTATACACTATGGAATATATGCAGTAAGGGGAATAGGTGAATCGTGGTCCTTTTATAACGGAGCAATTTCCTATGAGGACTATATGAAGCAGCTAGATGGATTTACTGCATCAAGGTTTAATGCTGATGAATGGGCAGATTTAATTAAGGCATCAGGAGCAAGGTATGCGGTACTGACTACAAAGCACCACGATGGTGTAGCTATGTATGATACTCAGTACAGCGATCTGAGTGTAGTAAAAAGAAGTCCTGCAAAGAGAGATATTGTTAAGGAATATGCAAGGGCTATAACAGATAGAGGTATAAAGCTAGGAATGTACTATTCTCTTATAGATTGGTCACATCCTGACTATGCTAGTGTGTTTTATGATAACAAGGTTGATGTGGAAAATGCACACGAGTTTTCTAATCCTATGGACGGAATAGAAAAGCCAGAAAAGTGGGATAGTTTTATGGAGTTTGACCGCAATCAGCTAAGAGAAATACTTACAAACTATGGTAAGGTGGATTTGCTTTGGTTTGATGGAGACTGGGAGAGAAGTGCAAGACAGTGGCAGCTTCCAGAGTTTAAGGATTATCTAAAAGCATTTAATCCAGAGCTTATAATAAATTCAAGATTACAGGGCTACGGAGATTACAAAACACCTGAGCAGGGTATTCCAATAACAAGACCAGAGGGTTCTTGGGAGTTTTGCACCACAATAAACGATTCTTGGGGATACCAGCCACAGGATAACCACTACAAGAGCATTAAGCAAATTATACATATGTTTGTTGACTGCATTAGTATGGGTGGAAATATGCTTCTTGATATAGGTCCACGTGAGGACGGAAGTATTGACGAGAGACAAAAGAATATCCTTCTTGAGCTAGGCGAGTGGGTAAACACTCACAGCGAGGCTATCTTTGGCACAAAAGATGGCGTTATGCAACGCTACTATGCAAATGGAAGTACAATTTCAAAGGACAATAAAACCCTATACCTGTTTATTCACGATACACCAAAGGAGAGTGTGTGCCTAAAGGGACTTTGCAATAAAATAAATAGGATAACCGTGCTGCATAGTGGAAAGGAGCTAAGCTGGGATATACTAGGTGGAGTACCTTGGTTTAATATTCCAGGAGAGGTGTGGATTTCTATAGCTCCTGAGGACTGCCATAAGCACACAACTGTTTTAAAGCTAGAGCTTGACGGAGAAATTGAAATGTACGGTGGCAGCGGTGCTGTTGTAACACATAACTAGGAGGAGAATTATATAAGAATGGAAGAATTGAGAATACCTGTTTCCTACCTTGAGTGGAACCCTCCAAAATATTTTTGTAGGAGAGCGAAAAAGCCATTTATTCTTGACGGAAATATAAATAAGGACTTTTGGAGTGATGCAGAATTTACCGAGGATTTTGTGGATATAGAGGGAGCTAGTAAAAGTAAGCCACGCTATAGAACAAGGGTAAAGATGCTTTGGGATGATGAGAACCTATATTTTGGTGCAATTATGGAGGGCGATGAGATATGGGCAACCTTGACTGAAAGAGACTGTGTTATATTTTATGACAATGATTTCGAGATATTCATAGACCCAGATTCAGATACACATCAGTATTTTGAATTTGAAATGAACGCACTCAATACAATTTGGGATCTATTCCTTACAAAGCCATATCGTGACTTTGGTGGCAGACCACTTGATGGCTGGGATATTCACGGACTAAGGACTGCTGTTCATATAGAGGGAGACCTAAATAATCCAAACGCTGAAAATAAATATTGGTCAGCAGAGGTGGTTGTTCCCTTTAAGGCACTTAAGGAGATGGCAAACGGAGCAAAAGAACCAGCGGTAGGAGATTATTACAGACTTAATTTTTCAAGAGTTCATTGGGATGTGGATATAGCTAATGGGGAATACATAAAGAAAAGAAATCCTGATACGGGAGCTGTATTGCCAGAAAATAACTGGGTTTGGGCGCCTACAGGGCTTATAAATATACACTATCCAGAGTATTGGGGCTTTTTGTTCTTTACAGAAAATGGAGAGGAATATGAGCTTCCAGAAATAGAAAAGCTTAAGTGGGAGCTAAGAAAGATATATTACCTTGAACAACGTCACTTCGATAGGCACGGAGAATATGCAAATGAGCTTTCTAGGTTAGATATAGATTTACCAATAAGTATTTTTCCTGATATTAAAGTTGCAGGCAGAAAGTTTGAGATAAGCGGGGTAACATCGGATGGAGAGACAAGAGTATATATATATGAGGATGGAAGGACAGAGCTTAGAACAGCCGAGGAGGAGGAGAATATTCTTCGCCGACCATCAGCCTACATAAAAAATAGCTGTACACCAAAGGAATATGAATATGTAAGGAGCCTATATAGAAATATGCCACTAGCAGATATTTCTATGTGTGACGACGATTTTTTTATAAATGTAGTAAAAAGAGCCGTGAAAACAAGGAGCCTAGTTTCTTGGAGTAGTGAAATAACTGAGGAGCTATTTGTTAACTTTATCTTGCCATATAGGGTTAATAATGAAAATCCTGTATTCTATCAGGAGGTGTTTTTTAATGAGCTTTATCCTATAGTAAAGGATATGTCACTAAGGGATGCGGTAATAGCGGTAAATTACTGGTGTATGAGTAAGGCTGTGTATACAGCTACAAACGATAGAACTGGCTCTCCATTTACAGTTATAAATAATGCCTTTGGTAGATGTGGAGAGGAATCGACCTTTGCTGTTTCGGCGTTAAGAAGTGTAGGAATACCAGCACGACAGGTCTATGTTCCTCGCTGGAGCCACTGCGATGATAATCACGCATGGGTAGAGGTATATACTGGTGACGGTTGGCACTATTTGGGAGCTTGTGAACCAGAGAGTCGTTTGGATACAGGTTGGTTTAGTCTGCCCGCATCAAAGGCTATGCTTGTACATACAAGAGCCTTTTCTGATTTTGCAATAACTGAGCCTATTGTTAAGTCCGAAAGGTCAAGACAAGAGATAAATACCCTTAAAAACTATGCTAGCACAAGTATTCTTACTGTAAGGGTTACTAATGAAAATGGAGAACCAATAGAGGCTGCACGAGTTGACTTTGGAGTGGTAAACTATTCAGAGATATTCCCACTTGTAGCTCTCCTTACAAATAAAAATGGTGAGGCATCACTATTGACTGGTAAGGGAGATCTAATTTTGCACATAAGTAAGGGTGGTCTATATTGTCATAGACATATAAATGTAGATAAGCAGCCATATGTAACTATTGATTTTTCTACTGCTGTAGAAAAGGAGAGTGAATTATATAGCTTTCATTTTTATCCACCAGTTGGCGGAATTACAGAGCTTCCAGCTCTTTCTGAGGTAGAGATTAAAAAGGAAAAGGAGCTTTTTGATGAAAATACAGCCCTGCGAGCTAAGAGAGTAGCAGAATTTCCGACAGAGAAGGATGAAAAAGAGCTTGCTACAAAATTAAATGTAGAAACTCTTGATGGAATACTTATTAATTCAAGGGGTAATCATAGGCAAATAGAGAAGTTTTTATTATCCTGTGACGAAAATAATTTAGACCTTGCTATTCGATTACTTAGCACACTACTCCAAAAGGACTTAGCGGATATTTCATCAGAAACCCTGAGTGGGCAGCTATATTATGCAAAAAGGCTAGAGCTAGAAGCAAAAAATGATGGTATACCAATGGATATTTTTGATAAGTATGTTCTTTCTCCAAGAATACATATTGAGTTTATATCTGCCTTCTACAAGGATATATACAGTAATATACCAAAATATGAGCTTGAGCTGTTTAGAGCTAATCCAATGAGAGTAATAGATTGGGTAGAAGACCATATAATTCTTCTTAAAAATATGCCACTTCCTGTAATAGAGGCCACACCAGGTGTTACGCTAACGCAAAAAATGGGAAATGATATTTCAAGAAAAATTTTGACAGTAGCAATTATGAGAGCGTGTGCAATCCCAGCAAGGCTCGACATAGCGGATAGCTGTATATCATACTATAGAAATGGTGAATTTGTAAGAATTAAGGATAAAGAAGAGACAAATATAAATTCAAAGCTTATTCTTGTTAGAGAGGATGGAAGTCTTCGAGAGTACTACAAAAATATAACTATAGCAAGGCTTGAAAACGGAATATATAATACACTTGACTTTAGTGGTCTTGTATGGAAAAATAATAAGATTAACTGTTGCATTGAAAGCGGTAATTATCGTATAATAAGTACAGACCGTCAAACAGATGATTCACTAATAGCTGTTGTGGACTTTGTAGAGATAGGTGAAAATGAAAATCGAGAGTATTTTCTTCCGAGTGCAGTAATAGAGGCGGAAAAAAAGGACGTAGCTATTGCAAATAGGGAGCTAGAAGCTATTAATGGGAAAAAACTAGAGCTAGAGGATTTGCTTTCATCAAAAAATGGAAATGCCTTTTGCTGGATAAGAACAGAAGCTGAGCCGACAGAGCATCTATTAAATGAGCTTATTGAAAATGCGGAGAGATATTCTGCACTTTCGGAGGGGATAACCATTGCTATCAAAGATGAATCCGAGCTTAGTCATAGGACACTTAGAGCAGTTATGCAGAAAATTAAGAACATAAATGTAGTTATTGACAGAAGCTTTAAGCTTGATAGCATATATAATGATTTTCAAATAGATAATAAAAATTTACCACTTATAGTAGTAGCAGAAAATGGAAAGGGTAGGTTTGCATTTTCGGGCTATCAGGTGGGAATAGGCGAAATGATATTAAAATGCCTTAATATATAAAAAAGAGAGGATGTATGCTGTGTCAAAGGAAATAACAATGCAGGATATTGCCAGTATGCTCGGAATAAGCAAGGTCACAGTATCCAAAGCATTAAACAATAAGGATGGAGTAGGACAGGAGCTAAGAAAAAAGATTTTAGATATAGCAGAAAAATACAACTATCATTTACCACAAAAGGTAAAAGCGGAGGCACTAATTGGAAAAAAGGTGGCTGTATTTTGCAGTGATAAATATTTTGACACTAGCGACAGCGGATATTTTTATATAAAAATTTATACTCAAATAACAGAGGAGCTTGCAAAAAAGGATATTGTGGCATCACTTCTTACTGTAAAGGAAAATATGGATTACCAAAGCTTAAAAAGCTTCCTATATGCTCAGGAATTTGATGGAATAATATTGCTTGGTAATCTACCAAGGAGGTTTAGTCAGTTTCTGGGTAATATAGATATTCCCCTTGTGTTTGTGGACTCTGATAGGGGTGTGCTAGATGGAGACTCTGTTATTATAGAAAACTTTTATAGCACATACAACATAACAAAATATCTAATAGAAAATGGACACAGGCAGATAGGCTTTATTGGAACAATAAATACTACACAGAGTATAAATGATAGGTATTTAGGCTTTTGTAGGGCTATGATGGAAAGAGAATTACCTATATGTAGAGAGTGGATTATTGACGACAGAACAAAAGAAAACACACATAGGGAAATGGATTTACCACGAACGCTGCCAACAGCTTTTGTGTGCAACTGTGATTTTTCAGCGTATCACTTTGAAAAGCTCTTAATAAAAAATGGAATGAGAGTGCCAGAGGATGTATCAATAGTTAGCTTTGATAATGACAGCTTTGCTGAAATTTCACCAGTTCCACTTACAACGGTTTCTATAAATATTGATGATATGGTGCAAAAGGTTGTATTTTTGCTTATAGAGAGGATACAAGGAACCACACTTTCAAAAAATCTAACACAAATGGTTGATACTGATATAATATACAGAGGCTCAGTAAGAAGTATACTGTAAATTCTAGCATAAACCTTAACACATTCAGAATAATATAAAGTAGAATAATAAGGGAAAATAATAAAAGACTCTGATTTTGCTAGTACGAAGTCAGAGCTTTTATTTTGTATGCCCAATATATCATTTTTTATATTCACACTCGAAATTTACATTTGAATAACAAAAGACAAAGGCAATGAGAAGTAATTTAATACGATAAAAAGCCATCCATGAGGGTGGCTTGTGTGTTTTTGATAAAGATAAAATTGTATTTTTGTAAAGATATTTTATAGACAAGTTGTGTTTTGGGTGGTAAGATAGAAAAAAGAAAGTGTTAGAAAAATCAAAATTTATTTAACACTTAATTACAAAATAAGATGAAATTGTAGAGGTTAAAATGAAAGTTTATCATATGAGTCAGTCATTAAAATTAGGTGACGAACTACAGGCAGGCTATAAAGAAAATGAAGAGCGATGTGATACCTTTGTTAAGGCATTGGAAAAAAGTGAAGATTGTATTCATAGCTTGATAGTTTCTAAAAAAACAGAAACGGAAAAATGGAATGATTATGTAAAGTGGTGTGTTGAGGCTGTGTTTGAGTTTGTTAGAAAAACTGAATTTCCGTCTATTCCAAGCAGATTAAACTGCAACTATTATTTTGATGCTCTCGAACCGTTTAAAGTATTGTATGAGGCTGGCTGGGCACAAGAGCCGGAGGAAGAACGTGCAAAAATTAGGCTTTATGAAATTGAACTTGATGAGGAGCATCCTATTAAATGCGATATGTTGCTTTTTGATGAAGCTTATGATAGGATGTTTGATAGTCAAAACATAAAAGATGTTCTTAACTGTGCAAGGAAGTATTTCTCAGGTTGTAGCAGCACTAATCCGATATGGGAAATTATGAGTGACAAGCCTGCAAAAGCTGTGAAAGATATTTCAGAGTATTTAAAAGCATATACCAAGTCAGATATATAGTGAAATCTCCGTATAGTGTTAAACTTATTCCGATTTCCTTAACAGATAATTTTTTAGAAGGAGTGATTTAGATGAAAAAGAAAATCAACGTTATTATTGCTATAGTTCTTCTTGTTTTCTTTATTCTCGTAGGCTCCCTAATTGGCTTATCTTGCAGAAGAAAAAGCAATACTTTTTCAGCGGTCTTAACCTTTGCCTGTGATGTGCAGAAATATGAACAGAAATCTGATAAAGGATATTTAACATTTGAGTATGAGTTTTCTGACAAAAAATTTGTAAAGAATATTGCGATAAATGAAAACCAAATTAAGGAAAACTCTCTCCAAAATATTGAAGATATTATAGGGATAACAGTAGAAATGAACATTCCAAAAGAAAAAATTCAAACATACGATATAAGTTCCCAATACAAAGATTTTGAATGGATTCTCCTTGAAGATGGAATGCTTGATGATTACTGTGAAATTGTAGATATTTTTTTTATTGGTGAAAGCAAATGATATAGAAAGGAGATAGATATGGCACAAACAAATAATATTCGTTTGGATGAAGACCCCAAAAAACAATCTGACGCATTTTGTTCTGATGTTGATATATCTGCTGAAAGCGACCCTTTTTATAGTCCATCCAATATGGCTAGGTTAAGAAAGTCGATAGCACAGATGGAAGCTACAGGTGGCACAGTTCACGAAGTAAGTCTTTGATGATTAAATCGTGAGCTGACTATATTATCTATTTTGTGAAAGGTGTTGAAAAAATGTATGCTATCGCATTTGATTTTAAAATTGATGATTTAAAACGAGAATATGGAGAGCCATATAATAGAGCTTATGACGAAATAAGACAGGAATTAGAGAGCTTAGGTTTTGAATGGACACAAGGCAGTGTTTATATTAACAATAGCGAGAAAGACAGCTTAACAACTGTTTACAAGGCTATAAATAAGCTATCTCGTATTAACTGGTTTAAGCAAAGTGTAAGTGAGATCAGAGCTTTTAAGGTTGAAGAGTGGTCAGATTTTACTGAAGTTGTAAAAGGTGAATAAAATGAGGTTGCAGTGTATTTTATCGGCGGCACAAAAGAAAAAGTTTATTTACTTTAAAAATTCTTCAAAAACTGTATCCTTGATTGATGATGTTTTATTATATCTATTGACAATAATTGTTTTTTGATTTATAATTTTAAAAAAAGAAAGGGCGTAACATACGTAAGGTGAAAAAATGAATAAATAATTTAATTTGGAAAAACACAATATTTTTATAAACCTTTGAATTTAAAAAGGTTTGTTTGTGTAGCCGAATTAAGTTTTTTTCATTTATTTTACTGTGTATTTTGATGTTATGTCATATATATAGGTTTATTAAATGAGTCTGTTTTCGGTTGCGAAAGCAGACTTTTTTAGTTTCTTGATTAAAAAGGAGGACCTTAATATGTTACAGATAAAAAATTTAAATATAACTCATAAAAAAGATTTAAAAGATATTATAAAAGATTTTAATTTAAGTTTAAATTACGGTGATAAGACAGTAATTATAGGTGAGGAGGGAAACGGAAAATCAAGTATTCTTAAATGGCTGTATAGTCCCAATTTAATAAAAGATTACGCTGAATTTAACGGTGAACTTATTTCTACGAATGAAAAACTCGCCTATCTTCCACAAGAATTAAGTAGCATAGATAAAGAAAAATCGGTATATGAATATTTTTCTGAAGAGCCAATGTTTTGGGAGAAGAGTCCAAAGGAGCTTTCACAATTAGCGAGTATTTTTTCATTTAAAAGCGATATTTTTTATAGCGAGCAAAAGCTGTCATTACTTTCGGGTGGCGAAAGAGTAAAGGTTCAAATGATGAAAATACTTATCACAAAGCCAACTGTGCTATTACTTGACGAGCCGTCAAACGATATAGATACAACTACTCTTGAATGGCTAGAAAAATTTATAAACGACTGGGAGTATATAGTGATCTTTATTTCACACGATGAAACATTGATTGAGAATACAGCGAATATGATAGTCCACATTGAGCAAATCAAACGCAAGACCGAGTCAAGATATACGATAGCTAAGCTAAACTACAACGATTATGTATCCGAACGACTCAATTCTTTTAAAAAGCTGGAGCAACTTGCAGCAAATGAAAAGCGAGAAAAAGAAATAAGGGACGAGAAATTAAACAGAGTTATGCAGAGCGTTGAACATGCGCAAAATACTGTTTCAAGGCAAGACCCCTCGACAGGAAGACTGCTTAAAAAGAAAATGCACGTTATTAAATCAATGGAAAAACGCTTTTTAAAAGAAGATGAAACTATGACTCAAAGACCTGACTATGAAGATGCAATAGGCTTAAAATTAAGTTCTAATATTAGACCTATTCCATCGGGAAAGATAATACTTGATTATCATATTGACTGTTTAAAGAGCGCCGACGGATTAAAGGAGCTATCAAGAAATATAGATTTATATATCGAGGGTGCAGAAAAGATATGTATAGTCGGCGATAATGGAGTTGGTAAGACAACATTACTTAAAGATATAGCTAAGGCTTTAATTAATAGGGAAGATATAAGTGCAATATATATGCCGCAAAATTATAGCGACGAGCTTGATATGTCACTTACTCCCATTGACTACCTTGATACATCGGGAGATAAAGCCGAACGCACAAGGATTCAGACTTTTCTAGGCTCTATGAAGTATACCGCAAATGAAATGTCACATTCTATAAGCGAGCTTTCGGGTGGACAAAAGGCAAAAATTTTACTCCTAAAAATAGTTCTTTCAGATGCTAATGTCCTACTTCTTGATGAACCAACTCGAAATTTTTCTCCACTTTCGAATCCAGTTATTCGCAGTATGTTAAAAGAATTTAAAGGCGCGATAATTAGCGTATCTCATGACAGAAAATATATAAATGAGGTTTGCGAGAAGGTATATGTGCTTACGAGTAATGGACTTAAACTAAAAACTGATTAAAAAGAAAATCCACATAATTATATTTATTTAATTTTCTCATTTCTTGATTAGTATAAACATATCTTCAAATCATACCCTATATTTGAGGTAAAAGTTGCAAACATAATGACAAAAGCAGCACAATAAACACTAAACACAAGCCATCCGTGAGGGTGGCTTGTGTGTTTTGAAAGAAAAATTGAGTTGTACTTTTGTAGAGATATTTTATAGATAAGTTGTGTTTTTAGTGGTAAGATAGAAAAAATAAAAGTGTTGGAAAATCAAAATATTATAAATATATAATGATTTAAATAAATTTTAAGTCCTGCAACCGTTGGTTGCTGGCATTATGCAACTGGTAATTGCTGAATTTCAAGCTGCTATATGTAGTAATTTGTTTTTGTATTTGTTATAATTAAATAGAAATGGAAAGGAGTAATGTGTATGACACTTGGAGAAAAAATAGTTTTTTATCGAAAGAAGATAGGAATGTCACAAGAAGCTTTAGCCGAAAAACTTAATGTATCTCGTCAGGCAATTAGCAAATGGGAAACAGGAGATTGTGAGCCAGAACTCTCGAAAATTAAAGCACTTTCTCTTTTGTTTGGAATTACATTAGATGATTTTTTATCACAGAATTTACAAAATGATGGAGAAATTCAGAAAATAAAAATGTCTACAAATTCAGTGGGTAGAGTGAAGTGGCACTATATTAGTTATTTGGTTTTAATATTTCTACTGATAGTTTTAAGCGTAACCATAGATGTTAGAATGTTTCCGTCTTTTTATATGAGAATTGATATAACTAATATTTCTCGTTTTTTAGATCCATTCATAATGGTGCTTATGACACTATTCTTTATTCTTATGCCGTTTGGTGCAGGATTGATCCGTGAATTAGGTTTGTCGTTCAAAGCAATGTTTTTTGAAATTAATTTGTCTGATGATGAAAAAGAACTGTGCTATAAAAGCACTAAACTTTCTTTGCTTGGGATATTTTTGGGAATAGCCTTTAACTTTGTTATTTCTCTTTATAAATTATCTGTTAGAATGAGTCCGAGTATTGAAAGTTTTTATGGTGTATTTATAAGTTCAATTAGCTGTGTGTTTATTTATGGTATTTTATTTATATTAGCAATTTTACCCGTATATGTCTTTTTTTCAAAAAGAAAATAAAGAGCTTCGTTTGTTGATTTTCAGATATTTGTATAGTGTCATTCTGATCACTAAATTCTAATTTATCTAACAGATGAATATATTTATTCAAAAATAAAATAAAAACTTTCGGTGTGCAGAAAATATGAATTTCTACACGCCGATTTATGTATTTATAAGTAATACTAGATTAGTATCTACGCTCGATACCTACACTCATGTTACCACAGAATCGCAAGTAAAAGTAGCGAAAACAATTAGTAGTATATTAACGAAAGCAGCACAATAAACACTAAACACAAGCCATCCATGAGGGTGGCTTGTGTGTTTTTGATAAAGATAAAATTGTATTTTTGTAGAGATATTTTATAGACAAGTTGTGTTTTGTGTGGTAAGATAGAGAAAAGAAGGTTTTAGTTAATTTTAAATAATTATAACAAATAGTTCTTGAAGGAGTGATTTAGATGAAAAAGAAAACTAAAACTGTGATTGGCGTTATTCTTGCAGTTATTCTTATAATTGTTTTAGCTATTGTGATTTTTATGACGTGGTTGGGAATTACTTGGACAAATAATCATAAATTTGGTGAGTATGTTAGCAAAGAAGGTCCTTGGGGAATGGATGCAACTTGGGTATCTGAGGATAGCACAAGTTATCTTGTATGCAAGAAGGAAAATGATAAAACTTTTGCCGATGTTACAGCCTATTTTCAATGCGATGGTAGTTGGCAGACTTATAAATTAGGTAGCGTTGATAGAATTGTCTATCTGGATACAGTAGAAAATGGTATAGTCGTTGACGGCACCAGTGGTCGTACGAAATTTGACGGGACTACATTCACCATTACAGATTTAGATGAAGAAATCTTTGGCGCAGATGAGTTTAATTATGTCATCACTGATAAGGAGTTCAGTCCTGATTAAAGTGTCAAACCAATTTCTATTTAACTAACAAAACAAAAAAATAAAAACTTACGGCGTGCAGAAAATATGAATATCTACACGCCGTTTTTAATAGGTTTGAACTCAAAATTAGCCGATTATTCGATTTTTAAAATTTGTAATGGTCAAAATATTGGTCAAACGAATTTTTGCAAGGTTTTGAAGACAAAGAAAAACCCCTTAAACACGATGTTTAAGGGGTTTGTGTGGTTGCGGGAGCAGGATTT
>SAMEA104404100__coassemble_1502_pt1 | contig 20843 bp, 23 predicted proteins | sample SAMEA104404100__metabat2_low_PE_067 | metagenome-assembled genome bin SAMEA104404100 (sample SAMEA104404100) | Balaenoptera acutorostrata | reverse complement strand
GGTGCTGTTACATTACTTGCTAAAGTATAGATTAGATGTGTCTATCCTTTCTGCCCGTGGCGGCTCGCCACTAAGACAGCTTAACTTTAGATGTGTGCTTTTACATTACTTGCTAAAGTATGGATTATATGTAACTATCCATTCCGCCCGTGGCGGCTCGCCACTAAGACAGCTTAACTTTAGATGGGTGCTGTTACATTACTTGCTAAAGTATAGATTAGATGTGTCTATCCTTTCTGCCTGTGGCGGCTCGCCACTAGATGCGAGCAGCTAGATTATAAGCAGCTCTTGTAGCTTCAAGCACACGACCAGGACGAGATGAGTCGCCTATGTTAAATACTTCTTTTGCGATGTGATTCTTTTGAACGTTGAAGAACATAGTCTCATCAGCTCTTCCACCCATAGCAAGAACAACTAGGTCAGCATTAAGAGAGGTATCCTCTGTCTCTGTGCCGAGCTTTTTCTCCATTGGGTTAGGAATATTTGTAGGAAGAAGAGGTTGCCATGTGTTGTATGGGTTAGGAACAGTCTTAGAAACATTTTTGTTTATGTTTACCTTGCCAGTGTCGAATGAAAGAACCTTAGCGCAGTTGATAAGCTCAACATTAGCCTTGTGTAAGTAGTGAAGAAGATGTCCACGGTTAGCAGTACATACGCCTTGCATAAAGTTAGGCATCATTTCAACGACCTTAACATCCTTGTTATGCTCATATTTTAGCCAGTAGGCAGTTTCACAGCCAACAACACCACCACCTACAACAACTATGTTTTTAGCATCGCCCATAAGCTCTGGATGTACCATAAGCTCAACAGCTTGTACAGTCTTCATTTTGTCCATTCCCTTGAAAGGAGGGCAAATATCCTTTGTACCATAGGCAAATACTATGCTGTCATAATGTTGTTCCTTTAGCCATTCCTCGGTAGCCTCTGTGTTCATCTTAACTGTGAGGTTAGGAGTAGCCTTAGCCTTTTCTAATTCATTTTCAAGATATAATAGGTAGTTTTCAAAGTCGTACTTAATCTTTGCAACACTGCCAGGCTTAACTCTACCACCAATGCGGTCACTCTTTTCAATAAGCTCAACTGTGTGACCTCTCTTTGCGGCATTTAGAGCAAATACTACACCAGCAGGGCCAGCGCCTATAACACCAATCTTTTTAGGCTCGTCTGTCTTTGGCAAAAATTCAGGAATTTGATCCTCCCAGCCTGTACGAGGGTTAACAGCACATTGAATATGACCACCCTCAACAAATTCGTTTACACAGCCCTCTTGACAGCCAATGCAAGGAATAATGCTCTTTGTATCACCCCTGTATGCCTTGTTACACCATTCGGGGTCGGAAAGAAGAGGACGAGCAAGCATAACCATATCGCACATACCGTCAAGTAGAGCTTTTTCAGCAAGGTCGGGATAACCGAGCTTACCAACAGCTACAACTGGAACCTCAATGCCCATATTTGACTTGATGTCGTTCTTTTTAAAGTAGTCCTTTACGATTTGAGAAACGCTTAGGAAACAGCCAGCAGGCATACCAGCAGGTGGGTGAGGTAGCCACCAGTTATCATAACAGCCAAGGTCAACGTCAAACATATCAACGCCAGCCTTAACAAGATTTTTCATATATTCAAGAGTATCAGCTATTGTTCTGCCGTTTTTAAATTTCTTTAGGCTCTTAACCTCGTCCATTGTGTCACCGTAAGTCTCGTTTAATGCAAGGCTAAGGTCAATTCTGTACATAATAGGATAGTTTGGTCCAACTCTCTTGCGAAGTTCTGTAACAACGTCTATGCCAAAGCGTTGCCAGTCGGAGTATTTACCCATTTTACGACGGTTAAAAGCAGGGTTTGTCATCTGTTCTAGTAGATAGCCCTCGTGACCGTGCAAGTAAACACCATCAAGTCCACATTCCTTGGCATCAGCGGCAGCTTGACCACAGTTTTTGATGATTGTAGCAAGCTTTCTGCCAGATAGTCTTGCACAAGGAACCTCTGGGATATAGAAGTTAGGATTGAAAGAGGCTGAACCAGGTAGCTTCATTTCGTTAACAACACAGGTTGGAGGGCCAACACGACCAAGACCAGGGGTTAGCTGAGCAAAGATTTTAGTGCCGTAAGCGTGAACGCCTTGAGCCAAATCTCTCCAGCCAGCAAAGACAGTTCTTGATCTGTCAATTCTAGGGAACATAGTAAGCTTTCCTAGCTCGGTTACTGTGTTATCTGTTCCGTGAGAAACAGGGATGAGTCCAGTTGTAATAAGACCTACTCCACCCTTAGCTCTTGCATAAAAGTATTGTAGCATTTTGTCGTTTGGTCTACCAGTCTCCTCACACATATTAAGGTTACCCATAGGACCCATTACAACACGGTTTTTAAGTGTAATTCTGTTAACTCGGATAGGGGAGAAAAGTGTTGTGTACGGATATAGTGCATTTGTCATTCTTGCTGTTCCGCCTATTTTGTTTTCACAGTCACCTTGCATCCAGTTGCCATAGCTGTCAATAAGCTTTTGAATTTCTGCGTCTTTTTTCATAGCAGTCTCCTTTATAATATTTTATTTTTTAATAATAAACGCCTCAAGGTGGTTAGAAATAATGCTTTCGCATTTTTTCTCCAGATTATATTCGCCCTTATTCTGGCACCAGTTATAAATAATTCCTCGTGATATAAGTAAAAGCTCGCTTGTAATATCCTCTGATGAAATATCGTTTCTTATTTCATTATTTTTTTGAGCATTACAAATTAATTTGTTAAGTCCGTCAGGAAGTCCACGCTCGATTTGTAGAAAATAGTCGTTTGCCTCGGTAATTTGAGCCTTGTATAGCTGGATCATAATATCAATACCAACGTTTTGAGCATACTTCATTTGACAGATTAAATATTCCTTTATTCTATCTGTGTATGTATCTCCAACTAGCTCATTTAGTATATGCTCGCTAAAGTATTCGTCACAATTTTTGTAGCCCTCTACAATTAAATCTTGCTTTCCTTTAAAATGATGATAGAAAGCACCTGTAGAAACTTTAGCTTCTGTGCATATTTTGTGCAGACTTAATTTATCGTATGGATAATCCTTTAGGAGATTGAGTGCAACCGACATAATATGCTCCTTTGTTTCCATAGCTTGTTGTTGTCTCTGAGTCATAAAAACCTCTCCTTTAATAAAAAAATAAGAAATAATAATTTAACATAATGTATTCGGCGAATATGTTATGTTAAATATACCACAACGATAAAAAAATAACAATGCATAAATATTATAAAAATAAAGAAAAAAAGACAGCTATTTTTACAAAAAAGCTATCTTTTAATATAAATTATCATTTTTTATTGTCGGATTTCTATAAGTAAATGTCTTGTGGTGATTTTTTGCTAGTTATTAATAAAAAAGTAAGAGTTAAAGGTAATCGTTCTAGTTCTCTAAACTCTCAACTTTAGTATCTCGATCGAGCTTGCTTCCGCAGTGAGGGCAAAATACGCTGGATTTGTCACATTCATTGTTACAGCTTGGGCAAATGGTAATATTATTAATATCGTTTATTTGTTTTTTTAGTACAAGAATTTTGTCTCTTAGAGAGTTTATTTCCTTTATTTCACTTGAAAATTCGTTATCAGGGTTATTTGCATTAATAGAAACATATTTTTTACCGATAATGGCATATATCTTTTCAATCTGTCTTTCTAGCTCATTAATTTTGATTTTAGTTGAGCCAGTATCCGTCATATCCTTAACAGTTGAAACAAATTCCTTTCCAGTTCGTTGAATTTTATCAAAAAAGTCCATAGTAATTTTCCTCCGTTAATATTTATTCAGATATACATTTATCAACAAGGTTATCGATAAATGGAATGGATATACTTTTTTGCTTTACTCCCTCGAATGCGAGTACAAAGAAAAGTACAGCCTTTAGTATCGAAAGAATGAGTTTAATTATAGTAAATACAATAGCCGCAAGTGGTATAATAGATGTAATTACTCCGATAATAGATGTTGCACACGAAAATGCAAGAGCTAATAGAAAGCCTTTAAATGCAGTCTTTTTTAACCATACATTATCCTCTTTTAGCAATATGTAGCCAATGAGAAGAAGCAGTACCACATAATTTTGAAAATAGCACATAATGTATGAAATAGCGGCAAGGTAATTAACAGGTATACCTAATTTAGAGTTGTTCATTGTATTTTCCTCCTTTAATAAATTAAATTATTTTAAAAGCTTAGTTTGAATTTATATCCGAAAAATATTTTGAGTAGACTGTAAAAAGCTCGGATCCCATACGACGCATATTTCCATAGAGATGGGCTTGGATACATTCTTGAATATGGTCAATATCGTGATTTTCAATAGTGTCGATTATACTTTGATGTTCATTTATAATTTCCGCTATGCCATTTTTAGTAGTTAGTCCAAGAATTTTAAATCTTATGTAATCTGATTTATCAGTTGTAAATCTTTCAAAAATATACATTTTCCGCATAGCCTTAAACCATATTTTATGTATATTATAGTCTAGCTCCATAAATATATTTAAGTCTACATTATCACCTTCTGCATATTTTTTTAGCTTTTCGTGGGCATACTTTATTTCTTGTAAATCCGCAGGAGTTCCTGTTTTAATAAAATCCCTTAGTATGGCACTTTCGACAGTTGAACGCAGATATATCATCTGATTTATTATATCATAATTAAGAAGCGTGACCATAGCTCCTCTGTATGGACGAATTTCAATTAGAGATGTATCTCGCAGTCTTTGTAGTACTGTTCTTATTGGTGTTCGTGATACGGAGAACCTAGCGCAGAGCATATTTTCATTTAAAATCTCACCAGGCTTAATCTTAAGAGTCATAATTTCGTTTTCTAAGATATCATAGATTTGTTCACAAGAAAGTGTTTCCAAACTTATTCCTCCATCAAATAATAATATATTTTATGCTTATAATTTGATTATAATTTACTTAATTTCAAAAGTCAATGACAAAATTGTGACAAAAGTTGTTTCTTTATAGACTTTCTTCATTTTTGTATCTGGTTTTAACAATAATAGTAAAAATAACATATTATTAGAACTAAAATTTGTATACAAAATTCTTCATATAATTAATATCTTACTTAATGTACTTTAAAGTTTTGAAAAGATATGCTATAATTTATCTTGTAGATATAAAATAATTGGAGGAAGTAAAAATGGCGAGTACAATATGTGAAAATTGCAATAATTATGTGTATGATGAAGAGACAGAGACCTATTATTGTTCTATTGATTTAGACGAAGATGAGATGGTAAAATTTCTTTCGGGAGATAACTATCATTGTAACTATTATGAGTCCAATGATGAATATGAGATAGTAAGAAAACAAAATTAAGGAGAATAGATGAAAGCAGTAGTACAAAGAGTAAATCACGCTGAAATTGTAATTAATGGTGGAGAAAAGAAGTCGATAGGAAAAGGACTTCTTATTCTATACGGAGTAAAGGATACAGATAACATAGACTTGTGTCCTAAATTTGCAGAAAAATGTGTGGGACTAAGAATTTTTGAGGATGAAGATGGAAAGCTCAATTTATCGGCTACAGATCTAAATTTAGATATTATGATAGTGTCAAATTTTACGCTCTATGCTGATACAAAAAAAGGCAAGCGTCCTAGCTTTATTTCAGCGGCAAAGCCTCCGCTGTCCGTGGACTGCTACAATTATTTTGTTCAGTGTACAAAAAAGCAAAATGTAAAAAGTGTTGTAACAGGTGAGTTTGGTGCGGATATGCAAATTACGCTAGAAAATGATGGTCCAGTAACAATAGTTGTGGATAGTGATGAGTGGACAAAATAATCAGTTATTGTAAAATATGAGTTAATTTTAACTAGTTAATATTGACGATTTACATATAAAAGCCTATAATAATCTAGTAGTGAGAAGATGATGGCAGATGGTGGAGAGTGAGTTCATTCACGCTCGCAATTATGAACGGCATAGTATTGTGACTATATTCAACTTAGTTCATATTGAAATCATACCAAGTGTCTGAAATCAAGACTTTATTTAGAATTACGAATTAGCTAGGCGGATAATTTGTTCTCTTACTTCTAATTTGCTTGTAAGGAATAGTTTTATTAGCTAGGGTTAGTATAGATTAAATATTATAGTCGGAGGTACCGACAATTTAGAGAATAGGAGAAGTAAGGTTGGAAGACTTAATAAATGTTTCTGATTTAAATGCTTTGATTGAACAGTTAAAAAATACTAAGCAAATACATCCACAGGATGTTCCCAATATAGATTTGTATATGGATCAGCTTATAACATTTTTGGACGCAAATACCGAAAATTTAAAGTCTGATGAAAAGCTACCATTTATAACCAATACTATGGTAAATAACTATGCAAAGGCAGGACTTTTGCCACCTGTCATAAAAAAAAGATATACAAGAGATCACGTTTTAACCCTTTGTGTAGTAGGTCAGCTTAAAAGAATATTATCAATCCAAAGCCTTAAAAAGATAATAGATACAGTAAGTGTAGAAAAATTTAGTACGGATTTGTACAACGTTTTTTTGGACGAGCAAAAAAAGAATATAGATAATACAGACGAGATAATTATAAATGCCCTAGAGACCTCAGAAAAAGAGGGCTTTGATGGTGATAGCTTAATTGCCGCTGCTGCTATTGCTTTAAGCACAGAGGCTCAGTATAAGGTAATGCTTGCTGAAAAGCTTTTGTCACTAATAGATACAAGCAAAAAGCCAGACGAAAAACAGTCGAAAAAGACAAAAGAAGAAATAATAAAAGAATAAAAATAAATAGAGAGTGAGATTAATAATTTGAGATTAAGAAGAAAACCGTGGGCAAGACCAGAGCTTGCAGAAAGCTATTTTTTTGTAGATGAACCAGCCACATTAAAAAATAAGTGGAAGGCAGAATTTAAAAACGACAATCCTATTTATATGGAACTTGGTTGTGGAAAGGGCGTATTTATAGCCACAGAGGCCGTAGAAAAGCAGAATATAAACTTTATAGCCATTGATATAAAGAGTGAGGTACTAGCCCTTGCAAAGCGTTGTGTAGAAAAGACATATTTAGAGCATAATATAGATAGAGTAAACAATGTAAGGCTTATGTCACAGGATATAGAGAGACTTGATATGATGCTGGGCGAAGAGGATAAGATTGAAAGAATATATATTAATTTTTGCAATCCTTGGCCAAAGCCACGCCACGAAAAACACAGGCTTACATACCCAAAACAGCTATTACTGTATAAGAAATTTCTAAATGATGATGGCGAAATATGGTTTAAGACAGATGATGACAGCCTTTTTGATGCGTCGCTTCAGTACTTTGATGAGGCGGGCTATGAAATTAAATTTATTACTAGGGACTTACATAACAGTGATTTTAAGGATAGTCCAGAAACTGAACACGAGAGAATGTTCACAGAAAAGGGTATACCTACTAAATTTTTGATAGCAGGGAAAAAGAATACTATATTATAAAATTAGGTATTTTAGTATAGGTCAAAAATAAATTACGCTATATATGCCAGCGACGGCTCGTCGCTCAAATGAACTGACTAAAAGCTATAATACAAAATTTTGATTTTAGGAAGTTAGTATAGGTCAAAAATGAACTAAGCTATATATGCCAGCGACGGCTCGTCGCTCAAATGAACTGACTAAAAGCTATAATACAAAATTTTGATTTTAGGCAGTTAGCATAGGTCAAAAATGAACTAAGCTATATATGCCAGCGACGGCTCGTCGCTCGAGTAATATTAAAAATAGGAGTAAGATAAAATGAATGAGGATAATATGAGTGGAAAAGAAAAATTAAAAAGCTTTTTTAAGGAATGGGTAATACCGTTTGTAATAGAGATACTAGTTGTGCTATTACTAGTAAAATATGTATTTTTCTTTGTAAGAGTACCTACTGCATCAATGGTGCCTACGATTATGGAGCATAGCTATCTATTTGCGACAAGAGTGCATAATCCAGAAAAGTCACTTGAAAGAGGAGATGTTGTAGTCTTTTATTCTGATGAGTTACAAGAAAAAATGGTAAAAAGGCTAATAGGACTGCCCAATGAAAATGTAGTGGTTAATGAAAACGGAGAGGTATTTATTGATGGTGAAAAGCTAGATGAGCCTTATGTAAAGTTTAAGGGCTTCCAAACAGGAGAATTTGATATACCAGATGATTGCTATTTGTTCTTTGGCGACAATCGTGGTCATTCATACGACGCTCGTTTGTGGGAAAATCCATATATCTCAGGCGATGACATAATAGGCGAAATACATTTTACAATATATCCGTTTAATAAGTTCGGAATGATTGATAAGGGGTAAGAATGAATAAAACGGCAAAATATTCAATAATACTTATGCTAAGCACTATGTTTGCTAAGATGTTAGGCTTTGGCAGAGAAATATCTCTTGCCTATGTCTATGGAGCATCGGCAACTAGTGATGCTTTTCTACTTGCATATTCAATTCCAACTATAATTTTTGCAGGAATTGGTTCAGCAATACTAACTGGCTACATTTCAATATATACAAGGATTGATTATGATAACCACGAGAACGCAAAGCAATTTACAAATAATGTTACATCAATAGTATTTTTACTTTCCGCGGCACTTATTTGCATATTCCTAATTTTTGATAAGCCAATAGTAAAAATATTCGCGGTAGGCTTTAAGGGAGAGCTACTTGATAAAACAGTAATTCTTGCTGATACAATGATGATTTCACTACTTTTTATAGGAGTATACTTTGTCTTGCAGGGATATTTACAGCTTCACGATGATTTTCTAGCTGTTGGACTTGTAAGCGTTCCTCTTAATATCTGTGTAATAATATCAATACTTGTTTCTAGTGAGAAAAATTATAAAATACTCGGCTATGGCGTAGTAATGGGCTATGCGATGTCATTTTTGATGCTTCTTATTGCGTCAATGAAAAGAGGCTATAGGTATAAGCCAGTACTCAAGCTTGATAGACATATAAAGCAGTTAACCTACATCATATTTCCTATATTTTGGGGCAAGGCAATAACTCAGCTTAACTATATGATAGATAAAAGCATAGCCTCTGTGCTACCATACGGCAGTATATCAGCACTAAGCTACGGCAACAGAATACTCGGTTTTATTTCTGCGGTATTTGTAATATCAATAGCTACAGCCATATTTCCCAAAATGTCATCACTTTCGGCAGAGCAGGATATGGACGAGCTAAAGAATATGTTTGGAAGTAGTGTAGGAATAATGTCACTACTTGTTGTTCCTATTTCCATGGGAATGATGCTATTTTCGGATGAAATTATACAAATAATATTTATGCGTGGAGCCTTTGATGTCGAGGCTGTAAAAAGCACGGGACAGGTACTATTTTTCTATTCCTTTGGACTACTTGCTTTCAGCATAAAGGACGTAATGATAAATGTTTATTATGCCATTGGTGATAGTAAAACACCTATGGTAAATTCAATTATAGCGCTAGCTATAAATACAGCTATGAATCTTATGGTAGTAAGGCGTCTAGGTCACAGCGGACTAGCTCTTGCAACGTCTGTATCTGGAATAATAACACTTGTTATATTAGCACTAGATTTGCGTAAAAAAATAGGAAGTATGGGATATAGAAAAATGTCACTAAGTGTTATAAAAATGTTTGTGGCAACAATAATAATGGGTGTGGCAATAAAGCCACTATATGAATTATTATTAAGACTAAATGGCTCAGTGCTTATAAGCCTTGTGATAAGTGTGCTTGCTGGTATAATAATATATGGAGTGTCTTGCGTATTACTAAAAGTAAAAGAAATGAATATGGTAGTTAATACAGTAAAGCAAAAGCTCGGCAGAAAAAAAGCGTAGATTTAAAAATTAAGGAGAACTGTATGAAGAAAGTACTTGTCGCTATGAGCGGCGGAGTTGATAGCTCAGTAGCCGCCTTGCTACTAAAGGAGCAGGGTTATGACGTTGTCGGAGCAACCTTTAGACTTTGGGTTACTGAAAAATCAGAAAAAGAGATAAATGACGCTAAAGCGGTTTGCGATAAGCTAGGAATAGAGCATTATGTATGTGATTGGCAGAATGAATTCAAGGATAAGGTAATAGAGCCTTTTATTGAGGAATATATGAATGGAAAGACACCAAATCCTTGTATATTTTGCAATAAGCATATTAAATATGGACTTTGTTTTGATTTTGCCGATAGTCTCGGTTGTGACTATGTTTCTACTGGTCACTATGCACGAGTAGAGTACAATAAGGATAGAGACTATTGGGAGCTAAAAAAATCAGATATTCCACAAAAGGACCAAAGCTATGTACTATATAATTTAACTCAAGACCAACTAAAAAGGATAGTATTGCCACTTGCCTCTTATGAGAAATCAGAGGTTCGTGAAATTGCAGAAAAGTACGGGCTAGTGTGTGCTAGAAAGTCCGACAGTCAAGATATATGCTTTATACCAAATGGAAAGCATATGCAGTTTATTGAGAGCTATAGAAATTTAACCTTGGGTAACGGTCACTTTGTGGATATGAATGGCAATGTTTTGGGTGAAAGTCAAAATATATCGAGATATACAATAGGTCAGAGAAGAGGACTTGGAATAGCACTTGGAGTACCTCACTTTGTGGCAGAAATAAATCCAAATAAGAATGAAATTACACTTGTAAGTGATGAAACATTACTTTACAAAAGGAGTATAATAATAGGTGGAGTAAACTTTGTATCAATACCGCCACAGGCTGATAGCTTTAGGGCAGAGGTAAAAATAAGATATTCACATAAGCCAGCACTTGCTACAGTAAACCCTATGGCTGACGGCAATTTAGAGATAGTATTTGACGAGCCACAGCGAGCGCCGACAGTTGGACAAGCCGTAGTTGGCTATAATGGAGATGTACTTCTTTTTGGTGGCACAATGAGATAGACTAGCTAAGGCACTAAAGAAATGATAGTGTAGAGCCTCATCATATTGAAGTGGCTTTCATATAAAATTTTAAAAAAGGAGATAGATAAAAATGATTTTTAAGAATGGTAAAGTTTTTTACAAGGGAAGATTTTGCAATCTTACAGTTAAGACAGCTGGAGATAAGATTGAAAAGGTAGCTGAAGAAATTACAGATAATGACGAAGTAATTGATTGTACAGATATGCTTGTGATACCAGGTATTATTGATATTCATACTCACGCTTGCAGAGGTTATGATTTTTCAACAGCCTCAAAGGACGAGATGAAGAAAATGTGTGAGTTTTACGCCGATAACGGTGAGACAAGCGTTGTTGCAACAGGTATGACTCTTTCAATGGAAAGCCTAATGGATAGCTATACAAAAATGGGTGAAATTATAAGAGAAAAGCCAAAAGGTGCAAAGGTAGTGGGAATTAATATGGAGGGTCCATATATTTCATCAGAATTTAAGGGTTGCCACGACACACAATATATAATGCCTCCTACTCTTGAGCATTATCGTAAATTGCAAGAGGCTTGCGGAAATAAGATTAAGCTAGTAGACTTGTCGCCTTGCTATGAGGGAGCTATGGACTTTATCAGAGAGGTAAAGGATGAAACAACGGTTTCAATAGCACACACACCAGCAACCTATGAGGAATGTCTAGAGGCAATAGAGGCAGGAGCTACAAACATAACGCATCTATACAATGCTATGACAGGACTACATCACCGCAAACCAGGTGTAGTAGGTGCGGCTTTTGATACAGATGTAACGGCAGAAATGATTTGTGACGGTTTCCACGTTCATCCAGCAGTAATTCGCTCTACATTTAAGGTAATGGGAGACAGAATAGCTCTTGTTTCCGACTCAATGAGTGCTGCAGGTATGCCTGACGGTCAGTATGAATTGGGTGGACTAGAGGTATTTGTAAAGGACGGAAAAGCAACCCTTGCAAATGGTACAATAGCAGGTTCAACAATTACAACATACAAGGGTATGCGTAACGTTGTAAAGTTTGGTGTTCCACTAGAGGCTGCTGTTAAGTCTGCTACAGAAATACCAGCCAGAGCAATAAAGATGGATGACCAAATAGGCAAAATAGAGGAGGGAATGACAGCCGATATAGTTCTTCTTGACAAGGATACTCTTGACATAAGAAAGGTTATAATTGATGGTAAGATATATAAGTAATGTAAGTTCTGAGGGTAGAATTAAGAGACATAAGCTGCCTAAACGTAGCTCTGAAAAGATGAGAAAAGTTCCACTCTTTTTAATATTAGTTTTAATTTTTGCTTTAATGTCAATTCAAAGAACGCAAAATAAGCCAAAGCCTAATGAGGATAGCTTACCTGTAATAGAAGTAAATACAACTGTACCGACTGACAGAGAATTTAACGATGTTATAGATAATGCTTTTAGTGAAAAGCTAGGAGTTGAATTTTTTGATACAGCCACATATCTTGCAAATAGATATTTAGCAAACGATATGCAGGCACAATATTATGCTATGAAGCTTATTTCAAAGGGAGAGCTTTATAGCGAGGAAGAGCTAAAGCTAATTAATTCTCTTGACGATGCCGACAGAGTAGCTAAAGCTATTGAACACGTACACAATCTTATATTAGAAAAGAAACCATAATAAAAGTATAAATTTATAGATAAGAGTCGAGAGCTAAAGAAGACGAAAAAGTTTATCTTTAGCTCTCGCTTTTTGTGTAAATAAAAAAAGACGCAAGCAAAATTTGCTAACGTCATACGTTTGGTGGCTTGCCACTGGAGCTTCTGGACAGAATCGAACTGTCAACAAATCATTACGAATGATCCGTTTTGCCATTAAACTACAGAAGCAAGAAACTAAAATATTACTACGATATTATATCATTTTTGGATTTAATTGTCAAGAAAGGATATACAAAGTATATATAATAAATAAATAAATTATAAATAAAAAATATAGATATTGATTTTTTTTTCATTTGTGATAAAATGATATATACAGGGTGAAGTTATCCTGAAAAAATATATGGAGGTAAAAAATTATGGCATACGTTATAGGTAATGATTGCATTAGCTGTGGAACATGTGAGGCTGGATGTCCAGTAAGCGCTATTACAGCAGGTGATGACAAATATGTTATCGATCCAGATACATGCATTAGCTGCGGAGCTTGTGCTGCTAGTTGCCCAGTAAGCGCAATCAGCGAAGAATAATTTAGGTTCTAAGCTAAAAATAAAGGACGTTCTATTTTGCTTTATATGAGCATTAATAGAATGTCCTTTTGTTTTTATTATAATAAATTTTTAGCCCAGCCTATAGTTTAAATACAAGCTGGGCATTTTGTAGAAAATCTAGTAAGCTATTGAGCTTACATTTCTTTTTAGCTTTGAAGATTTAATTATTTAAGAGCCTTTATAATATTCTCATATACTTCCTCTGCATTTTCTGTCATTACAAGAACAACTGTGCCGTCGTCAAGCTTTGTAATTTTAGCAGCCTTTGCAATCTCGTATTGGTCGGCTAGGTATGTTTCAAATTGCTCTTTTGATGTCTCAACTCTTTGGTTAAGTACATTGTAGACAAATTCTTCCTTACCCTCAGCTGGCTTAAATATAGCAACTGTGTGAACCTGTGTCATTAGCGGAGATACAGATATTGCAAATTCCTCAAGGTCTGTGCTTGGGTTTATTTTTTTACCCTCTGCGTCTGAAAGCAGTGCGTAGCTCTCCTCTTCGTTTGTTGCTCCAAATATGATGTCTATATTTTGGTTAATTTTTTCTTCATATACAGAAAATGCAATCTCAGTAGCCTCTTTATTTTCATCTGTAATTTCTAGCTTAGCATTGCCTGATTTTGCTGCAAGGTCTCTTAGAATTTGTGCTGATGTCAAAAGGGCGTTCTTTTCGATGCTTATCATTTCAAGATACTCCTTGTCATCATCTGTGTCGTCCTCAGAAGGCTCTTGGTTATAAAATTCGTCCTTTGTTGTTTTCTCAAATGAGTCTGCGAGCGTTTGTATTACATCCTTATTTTTGTCTATATCTATATCCTCACCATTTATAAGAGCAGTAAGCAAGTCTCTCATAGCTATTGTTGAGTTTGATATAACAGGGAAGTACATAAGAATTTCCGAGGCTTCACCTGTAAAAGCGTTTGTAAGAACGTCGGTATAGCTTACACTTGCGTTTTCTGTTTGGGTTTGTGTGTTGTTTTCGTTCTTGTTGTCTGATTTACTTCCACAAGCTACAGCTGATAGCATAAGCATAAGAGCCATTGTAATAGAAATAATTTTTTTCATAGATTAGTTTTCTCCTTGTTTTTTTAAAATAAATTTTTGTTTTAGATATTACGATTGTGTCATAATACATTCATAAAGTGTATATCCAAGTCTTTTTTATTGCATGAATAATTATTAATTTTTAAATTTGTTATTATATATAATTTTATATAAAAATATAAAGCTATTATGTGCAAATAATACTATATTTATGCACGTTTTATTAGAAAAAGTTCAAATTTTCTTATTTACATTATACAAAATGTGTGCTAAAATTATTGTATAAATAAAAAATATTTGAAGGGTATGTGTGTATATTGAGGGTTTTTGTAAATCTTGGTTTAAATATTTGTGGAACAGTAAATGCTATTAATTCAAAGTCATATTTACACAGAGCTATAATTTGTTCGGCTCTATGCCCCGAAAATACAAGAATACTTAACGTACATAATATATGTACTGATGTCAAAAATACAGTTGATTGCGTAAAAAGCTTTTCAGATGTTGACTTTGATGTAGAAAACATAAATATAAAAAGTAATTTTAGTAAGTCTTGCGATAAAATTTTTAATTGTGGCGAAAGTGGTTCAACTCTAAGATTTTTGTTACCAGTTGTATCTGCTTTGGGTTTCAATGCTCATTTTGATTGTGAAGAGTCCTTAAAGAAAAGACCGATAAAGGATTTTATCGAGACACTTGAGTTAAAGGGGGCAGTGTATTCTAATAATTCTTTACCTTTTGATGCTTCTGGTAAGCTTTCTGGAGGTAAATATATTACAAGTGGAAGCATTAGCTCTCAATTTATAAGTGGACTTATGTTTGCATTGCCTCTTTTAAAGGAGGATAGTGAGATAATTCTTACTGATGATTTACAATCTAAATCCTATGTAGATTTAACTATTTCTGTCTTGAATGAATTTGGAATAGAAGTTGCAAAAAGAAAAAATGGGTACTATATAAAAGGCAATCAAAGATACACTTCTCCAGGTATAATAAATGTCGAATGTGACTGGTCAAACACAGCTTTTTTTCTAGCTCTGGGTGCTTTGGGCGGAAGTATTACAGTAAATAATATTTCTAAGGACTCATTTCAAGGGGATAAACAAATCCTCAATATCCTAGAAAATTTCGGTGCTGATGTCAGTATAGTAGGTAATAGTGTCACAGTCAAAAAAAATAAATTGAAGGGAATATCAATAAGTATAAAAAATATACCAGATTTAGCCCCTATAATAGCTGTGCTTGGTATGTTTGCAGATGGCGAAACTGTTATTTATGATACAGAAAGGTTAAAATACAAGGAAAGCAACAGAGTAGAAGCAATATGTAGCAATATAAATAGGATTGGCGGATGTGCAGAAAGCACGGATAACAAAATAATAGTAAGGGGCAGTAGTGATATTATAGGAGGAGAGATTAACTCGTATAATGACCACAGAATTGTAATGGCTTTTTCGGTAGCATCGGTACTGTCCCAAAATCCAATAATTATTGATGGAGCAGAGGCGGTAAATAAGTCATACCCTAGCTTTTTTGAAGATTTAGAGGCTATTGGCGGGAAAATTAATATTATTGAATAAGGGTGAGTGTTTTGAGTAATACATTTGGAAAAATGCTCAAGGTAACTGTCTTTGGGCAGTCGCATAGTGAGAGTATAGGCGTTGTAATAGATGGACTACCCTCAGGCTTAGAGCTAGATATAAATAGAATCATATCATTTATGCAAAGAAGGGTATCGAGTAGCCCTTTTACTACAAAGCGTAGAGAAGCTGATAATTTTAGAATTATATCTGGACTAGTGGATAATATAACCTGTGGAGCATCTATTTGTGCTGTAATTGACAACACGGACACAAGGTCTAAGGACTATGATAAGCTACGAGATATACCACGTCCAATGCATGCGGACTATCCAGCCTATATTAAATATAGTGGGTATAACGATATAAGAGGTGGAGGACAGTTTTCAGGGAGAATGACAGCACCTATATGCTTTGCGGGAGCTGTTGCAGAGCAGTTTTTGAGTAAATTCGGTATTTTTGCTGTTTCTCATATATCGTCTATTGGAAATATTTCTGACGATAGATTAAATAACTTATTTTGTGATAAAGAATTAATTAATATTTTAAAAACTGATAATTTCCCAGTAATAAATACTAAACAAAAAGCGGCTATGCTTGAGCTTATAAATACAGTGGCGAGCAGAGGAGACTCAATAGGTGGGGCAGTTGAAACAGTCATTTATGGTGTGCCTACAGGTCTTGGCGAGCCAATGTTTGACAGTATAGAAAGCAAAATATCACACAACATTTTTGGAATACCAGCAGTCAAGGGAATAGATTTTGGAGCTGGCTTTGACGGAATTAATTTATTTGGCTCAGAATACAATGACAGCTTTGTCGTCTCAGAAAATGGGAGTATAGAGACTAAAACTAATAATCACGGTGGCATATTGGGAGGAATATCAACTGGTATGCCTATAAATTATAGAGCTATAATCAAGCCTACGCCGTCAATAGCACTAGCTCAGGATTCTATTTCGCTAACAGAAGGAATAAATAGAAAGCTGGTAATTGAAGGCAGACACGATAGCTGTATAGTTTCAAGGGCAGTGCCATCAATAGAGGCTATGGGACTTCTTGCTATAGCGGATTTAATAATAGAGCATAGAAGGGATGAAATACTTAGTGAATTTAGATGAAATAAGAGCAAATATAGACGATATAAATATTAGTATATTAAAGCTTTTTTCAAAGAGACTAGAGCTTTGTGGTAAGGTTGCTAGTTATAAGCAAGAAAATAGCCTGCCCGTAAATGACAGTAAAAGAGAAGCGGAAATACTTAAAAAAATAAGTGAGCTATCAGAGTGGAAATATGCAGAATATAATAAGGAGCTATTTTGCGAGATTTTTAGGATTAGCAAGGAATATCAAGAAAAAATAATGGAGCAGGATAAATGAAAAGCGGGGAAAGGTATTATTTAATAGGTAAAAGCTTAAAACATAGTTATTCAAAAATAATACACAAAAAAATAGGTGGATATAGATACGATTTAAAAAATCTTTCGCCAGAAGAGCTAGACAGCTTTATGAGAGAAAAGAATTTTAGCGGAATTAATGTGACAATGCCGTACAAACTAGATGTACTTCCATATTGTGATGTCTTTGGAAAGGCTGTGGTTGATATAGGAAGTGCAAATACCATAGTCAAAAACCTTGACGGCTCACTATATGCAGATAATACAGACTACAAGGGACTTATATATCTAATAAAAAAGTCAAAAATAAATATAAGAGGCAAGAATGTACTTATAATGGGTACTGGTGGTACGAGCCTTACAGCTCACGCTGTCGCAAGAAATCTTGGTGCCAAAAAAATATATGTGGTATCACGCACTGGCAGTATTAATTATAGAAATGTGTACGCTATAAAAAATATAGAGGTTATAATTAACACAACGCCAGTTGGAATGTTTCCTAATAATTATGACAGACTATTAATTGATATAAAGAGGTTTGCAAACCTTGAGGCAGTAATTGATGTTGTCTACAATCCTTTAAAAACTCAGCTTATAAAAACAGCAGAGGATATAGGTGTAAATGCGACAGGAGGCTTATCAATGCTTGTGGCTCAGGCAGTATATAGTGCCGAGCTATTTTCTGGCAATAATAAATCTGTGCGTACTATTGAGAGAATAGATAGAGAGCTTAGGAGAGAACTAACAAACATTGTATTTATAGGAATGCCTGGAAGTGGAAAAACTACACTTGCAAAGATTGTGTCAAGAAAGTTAGGAAGAAAATATATAGATATTGATAAATATATAGTGAGCAAGGAAAATAAAAGTATACCCACTATTTTTGAAGAAAGCGGTGAAAGGTATTTTCGTTCACTAGAGAGAGAGTCAATTAAGCAGGTAGCCAAAAGCACGGGCTTGGTTATAGCTACTGGTGGTGGAGCTATAATAAACTCTCAGAATATGTTTAACTTAAAGCAAAATGGACTAGTATTTTTTGTTGACAGAGATACTAATAGTCTTTCTACAAAGGGAAGACCGCTATCCTCGTCAACGGAAAATATACAAAAATTGTATAGTGAACGAATTGATTTATACAATAATTATAGTGATTTTATAATTAATAATAATGAAAATGGTATTGTAAAAATAGCTGATAGAATTGTGGAGGTATACAATGAAAATTTTAGTAATTAATGGACCAAATATAAACCTACTGGGAAAAAGAGAGCCAGAGCTTTATGGACACGAAACCTATAATGACCTGCTTGGATATATAAAGGGTAATGCAATAATTGAGCATGTGGATGTTGAATGTTATCAATCCAACCACGAGGGAGATATAATAGATAAAATTCAGGATGCTTACGGCAAGTTTCAAGGAATAATAATAAATGCAGGAGGCTATACTCATACAAGTGTTGCCATTCTTGATGCCTTAAGGGCTGTAGGAATTCCGACAATAGAGGTTCATCTAACAGATATAAATAATCGTGAGCCATATAGAAGAAAATCATTAATATCTGAGTATGCAATAAAAAGCTATACAGGACAAGGCTTTGAGGGTTATAAAAATGCTCTATGCTACCTAAAAAATATGTAAAATAAAAATTGACTGAGACGAATTCTTGTGGATTATCACATTCTCGTAACAGTCGATTTTTATTATATATATTTAAGGAGAAAGAAACAGGCTAATTTTAGGGGGATAGAATGTAAATATTGCAAATAGTATAGAATAAAGTATAATTAGCAGAATACCTACTACATTACCATATCTATAATTTTTATCAGCTTTTATTATATTATATGATGTCGTATAGGTTAATATTACAGAAATGATAAATGTTAGTATATCCATTAGAAGATAATTTTTGCCTACAATACCTGAGTATGTGTAAAATATTATTGGAATAGATGCCATACCTATGGATATTGAGACAAACTTTGCAAAAAAGAAGTTCCCTTTATCCTTGCCGTATATCAGATATTCTGGAACTAGAAATATAAGAGTAGGGAAGAAGAGAAGCTTTATATGTTCCCATACACTTTCGTTAATTGCAGAAAAAATTCCGATAATGGTATTATATCCACTCAGCTTGTATGTGAAGTGAAGTAGGGAGCCAAGAGCAATAGTAAATATAACACCTATAATATGCATAGTCCTATTTTTGTTGATAATATCGACACTCCCATCTATTTAGCCTATACTATAGTATATGACAGGAAAGAAAAGTATATTCATTTTAGTTTATTTTAGACTTATACCAAGTGCCTAAAAGAGAGATTTTCTTTGAATTACGAATTACCTTTAGAGTTGAGAGTGGAGAGTTGGGGTTCGATGTCGCTCCAATGACGAGCGGCGAGCCGCCGCAGGCATATTCATCCTAATTTATTTTGGACTTATACCAAGTTCCTAAAAGCTAAACTTTGTTTTGAATAATAAACATAAAATAAGAGTTAAGTATTAAGGAAATATGGGATAATACCCCTTTCTCTCAATTCTTAACTCATATTTTTATAAAAATCTTGATTGAATTTTAGTATACTATATTTTTTATTTAAACTAGCCGTTTAGTTAATTCGTCATTCGTCATTCGTAATTCGTCATTGTGAGCGAAGCGAACCCAACTCTCAACTCTCCACTCTTAACTCTAATAGTTTAAAGAAGGTCTGTCATACCATATAAGCCCTTATCGCATTTTGATATGAATTGAGCGGCAGATATTGCTCCACCTGCAAAAATCTTTTTTGAATATGCGGTGTGTTTAATGGAAAGCACCTCGTCTGTACCAGCAAAGAGGATTTCATGCTCACCTACGATAGTGCCACCTCTTACACTATGTATTCCAATCTCGTTCTTTTCTCGTTTTTGACGTTTGCTGTGTCTGTCATATTCGTAGTGCATAGGAGTTGTTTCTGTCATAGCATCAGCAAACATAATAGCCGTGCCACTTGGCGCATCAACCTTTTTATTGTGATGCTTTTCTATTATTTCTGTGTCATAGTCACCATTTAGTATAGAAAATGCCTTTACAGCAAGCTCACGCATAAGGCTTACGCACAGTGACATATTCGCAGAAAAGAAAATTGGGATATTCTCGGCTGTTGCCTTTATCATATTAAGCTGTTCTGAATTGTAGCCTGTGGTAGCAAATACAACGGGCTTGTTATTTTTTACTGCAAAATCAATCAAATTTGATAGGGTGCTAGGGTGAGAAAAATCAATGATTACATCAAAATTAGTATCAATTGAGTCAAAGTTAGAAAATACTGGGTAATTGAAGTTGGTATCAGTATTTCTATCTACTCCGCAGACAATTTGAACATCATTTTTTTCTCGAGCAAGCTCGGATATTGTCTTTCCCATAGCACCATTACAGCCAGAAAGTAATATTTTTAACATAATTTTACTCCATTCATTGTGTTACTTCTTTTATTTTATATAAACATTAGTATAGACAAATATAAACTAGGTTGAACATCGCTGTCGGGCGCTCCCGACTAAAAAGTATACTATACTGAAAAATCTCGATTTCAGGCAGTTAGTATAGGTCAAATATAAACTAGGTTGAATATCGCTGTCGGGCG
>SAMEA104404100__coassemble_1426_pt1 | contig 21662 bp, 19 predicted proteins | sample SAMEA104404100__metabat2_low_PE_067 | metagenome-assembled genome bin SAMEA104404100 (sample SAMEA104404100) | Balaenoptera acutorostrata | reverse complement strand
ACGAATTACGAATTACGAATTACGAATTACGAATTACGAATTACGAATTACGAATGGCGAATTACGAATGGCGAATTACGAATGGCGAATTACGAATGGCGAATTACGAATTACGAATTACGAATGACGAATTACGAATTACGAATGACAAACTACTATTAGAGTTGAGAGTTGAGAGTGGAGAGTTAAGATAACTAGACGGATAGTCTTTTATATTAACTCTAGTGACAATTCGTAATTTTTAATTAAAATAAATTCTTGATTTTAGGCAATTGGTATAGGTTTAAAATAAACTAGGTTGAATATGCCTCCGCCGCCTCGGCGGTCGTCATTGTGAGCGTTAGCAAGCAAAAATTATATTCTGTTACTTATGGACAAATTATAATTATTGTGTTAATATGTTATTGTAAGTGATAGATAAATTTATCACAAATAAATTTATTAAATGACTAAAAACGACAAAATAATTATGAACGGAGTGGTAGGTATGAAGGTAAGGAATACACAGAAAAAGGTAATAAAGCAATCTACAGCGGTTAAGGCGTTGGGAATATTTTCTATAATAGCCTTGGTGCTTATGTTTGTAATGCAATTTGTAAGTATGACTCAAAGTAACAAGTTTGATAAGTGCATAGAAAAGCGAGATTATCTAATAGAAAATGCTGACAAGCTTTTTGACACATCTGGCTACCTAACAAAAGAAATTAGAGCCTATGCGGCTAGTGGAAATTCTAATAACTACCAAAACTATATGAACGAAATAAATATAAATAAAAATCGTGAAAAGGCAATAGAAAACGTACTAACTGCTGGAATAACTGTTGAGGAAAAAAATATTCTTGATAATATGCTCAAAAAATCAAATGAGCTAGCTGTTCTTGAGGAGAAGGCACTAAGACTAATTTCAGAGGGAAAGCACAATCAAGCCACAGCTGTTCTCTATGGTGGAGAATACTTAAGTAAGGCTGACGAAATAAATATGCTTGTCAATCAATTTTATAACCTTATAGAGACAAGAATGAATAATATAACATCACAGCAGGGACTAATTATTGATGTAGTTACATATATTCAGTTTTTATGTATAGTTTTGGTGGGAGTAGCACAGGTTTTATTTATTATTTATACAACTAGAAATCTATTAGAGCCTATTATCAAGCTAAGAAATAATTTGAGACTAATGGGACAGGGTGACTTTGATACAGAGACAGGATTATTAGCAAATGATACTGAGATTGGAGAATTAGTAGGAACGCTTAATGAAATTAAACAAAGCACAAAGGAAATGGTCGAGGATATAGGCAATATAATGGCACAGTTTGCAAATGGCAACTTTACATCTGAAACTTCACACGAGAGTGCCTATGTTGGAGTATATAAGCCTATTTTATTAGCTATGAGAGGACTAAAGGAAAAACAGGCTGATACCTTACTACAAATTCAAGAGGCAATAGAGCAGGTAAACTGTGGAGCAAGCCAGGTTTCTGATAGCTCGCAGGGACTAGCTCAGGGAGCTACAGAGCAAAGTAGTAGTGTAGGCGAGCTTACAACAGCTATGCAGGCTATGTCAAATCAGGTTCGTTCAAATGCTAGTAATGCTGAATTTGCAAACAAGCTAGTTAATGAGGTCGGCGATATGGCAATACTTGCGAAATCTGATATGTCGGAGCTTACAACGGCTATGAACGAAATTTCAACTGCATCTCAAAATATCAAGCATGTGGTTAAAACAATAGATGATATAGCCTTTAATACTAACATACTTGCACTTAATGCGGCTGTAGAGGCGGCAAGAGCAGGAGAGGCTGGCAAAGGCTTTGCAGTTGTAGCTGACGAGGTAAGTAATCTAGCCGGAAGCTCGGCACAGGCTACAAAGGATACTACTCGAATGATTGAGGAGGCAATTGAGACAGTAGAGAGAGGTCAATCAATTATGACTAAATCTGTTGCTGGCTTTGAGATGCTAACCGAAAAGGTCGGACAGGTAGTAACTGCAATAAATGAGATTTCAGAGGTACTAAAGGAACAGGCTGTCAGAACTCAAGAGGTTACAGATGGAATAGACCAGATAAATTCAGTTACCCAAACTGTCGCAGCTACTAGTGAGGAGAGTGCAGCCGCAAGTGAGGAGTTATCAGCCCAAGCAAGGCTTATGTTTGATTTAGTAAAACAGTTTAAGTTTAATTGAGATGTCATAGACTCTTAATATATATCATAAAATTTATAAAGGCTCAGGTTTACAAATGTGAACTTGAGCTTTTTTTATATCTATAAGTATAAAAACTATTGTTAATATGTCATTTAAGAGTTGATTCTTGACGAGAGTATTATTTTGATATATACTAAAAAAAGTATTTAGTAAGGAGAAATCTACCTATGTTTAGTGAATATACACACTTTGAAAATAAGCTAGCTCAAGAACAGATGGATACTGGAGAGGGGTTTATTACGTTTATTGGAGATAACAGCTTTGTTATTAGTGCGCCACATAGTGTAAGTCAGCTAAGAAACGGAAGAAGAAAGATAGCCGAGACTCGCACAGGCTTAATTGCTTATGAAATTAATAGAAGATTAAATTCTACAGCATTTATCAAAACCAAAAATATGGATGATGATGCAAACTATGACGAAGAGAGCGTATATAGAGATAGGCTTATAGAATATATAAATTCTAGTGATATTAAGCTTATGCTGGATTTGCATATTTCCTCGCCTATTCGTGAATATGATATAGATATAGGCACCGCCTATGGTAAAAATATAAATAATCGCAAGGATATACTCGATACAGTCTACTCGGAGTATAAAAATGTGTATTTATCTACAGAAATAGACAGTCTTTTCACGGCATCATACAAAAATACAGTTTCAGCAAGTGTAGGAGCAAATACTAAGGCTGTCGCCTTACAAATAGAAATAAACTGGAGCATAATTGATAATTATGAAAGTATGGAAAAATTTATAGATACTACTATGAGTGTATTAAATAGAGTAAAGGAGCTACTATGAAAAAGGGACTAATAGTATATAATGGTGCTTTAAAAACAGAAAAGACTCTTAAGCTTATTAATGAGCTAAAAAGCGTAAGCGAAGAAATGAATATGGACTTAACCTGTGTAAAAAATAATGAATTTATACAGAAATTTGACGAAAATGGTAATTTTATAGTTTCACACAATAATATGTCTTTAAAAGAAATAGATTATGCTATCTTTTGGGATAAGGATGTGTTTCTTGCGGAAAATTTAGAAAATATGGGAATTAGATTATTTAATAGAAGTGAAGCAATAGCTAACTGTGACAATAAGGCTCTAACCTTTGAAAAACTAAAAAATCAGATGATAAGGATGCCAAAGACTATAGTATCTCCATTTGTTTTTAATAATCAAGGTCTATCAGATGAGTATATAGATAGCGTAATAAAATATATAGGACTGCCAATGATAATAAAGGAGTGCTATGGTTCTTTTGGTATGCAGGTATATATGGCATCTAGTAGAGATGAAATGAATAATATTATAAGTGATATGGATAATCGACCATTTATTTTTCAGGAGTATATCGAAAACAGTAGAGGTAGGGACGTTAGAGTTGTAATTGTAGGAGATGAAATTGTAGGCGCTATGCTAAGAAAAAATCCAGATGACTTTAGGGCTAATATCACAATAGGTGGAAGTGGAACATTCTATGAGTTAACAGATGAACAAAAGAGCTTGGCTCTAAAGGCACACAGGGCATTGGGACTTGACTTTTCGGGTATAGATTTGCTTTTTGGAGATGACGGAAAGCCCATACTTTGCGAGGTAAACTCAAACCTTAATTTTTTAAGCTTTGAAAAGGTCTCAGGTATAAGCGTAGCAAAGAAAATTCTTAGCTATATTAATTCTTCCTTGGAGTGATTGAAATATGAATGGAATTATAATTTATAACAGATGTGATTATGAAAAAAATAGCTCATACGCTCTTTGGCTAAAGGAGGAATTAGAAAAAAGGAATGCAAGAGCAGAAATTGTCTTTGAGGATTTCTATTTGGATAGAGATAGAAATTATAGTAACATACAGTTTGCTGTAAATCGTACTCGTGACTATAATATAAGCTTAAGACTAGAGTTAGGTGGAATTAAAGTCTATAACAATAGTAAAATTACACTACTTGGAAATAATAAGCTAGCTGCTTATAACTATTGTAATCATAAGGGATATAAGTATATGACAACTGTTATAAATCCATTTAATAATGAAAATATAGTTGCAAAGCCCATATATGGACACGGTGGACAGGGAATATATATCCATAGTGACGAAAAAATAGCAGAAGACTATCTTTATCAAGAGTATGCACAAAATGTAATAGGAGACATAAGATTTTATATACTAGAGAATGAAATAGATATAGCTGTACTGAGAAAAAAGACAAAGGGTATATGTTCAAATTATTCTATGGGTAATCCGTTTGAGGTCTATAATTATCACAGCTCCGAGAAATCTTATGTAACTAGCTTTATAGATGAGCTTAATATCGACTATTGCGGAGTAGATTTTCTACTACTAGAAAACGGAGAGTTAATTTTTAATGAAATAGAGGATGTTGTGGGCAGTAGAATGTTAAGTGAGCTTAATATAAACCACAGTGCCGAGAAACTCGCTAGAATAATTACAAAAATAGATTGACAATGAGATATAGTCGTGATATACTAAATTAGTAATAATTATTATTTTTGGTTTGGAGGATAAAATAATGAAGAGAATATTTAATACATCAATAATATACTTTTTTGCCGCTATGGTGGGAGGAGTATTTTACAGAGAATTTACAAAGATGATGGGATTTACAGGAAATACAGCTTTGTCAGTAGTACATACTCACCTATTAGCTCTTGGTACAATTTTGTTCTTAATAATTGCAATATTTGCAAATATCAAGCCAGCATTACTTGAGAGCAAAAAGTTTAACACATTTTATATTCTATACAATATTGCACTACCACTAATGGTTGTAATGTTTGTAGTAAGAGGAATTTTGCAGGTACTAGCTGTAGATACAACAGGAATGATTGATGGTATGGTATCTGGATTTGCGGGAATATCACATATTCTTATTGCAGTAGCTCTATATATGCTACTTGCTCTAACAAAAAAACATTTTGCAGAGGGTAAATAAAATATAGTATTAGTAGTTAATAAAAAATAAAAACCTTTTAGTCGAACTTTCGATTAAAAGGTTTTTGTTATCTGATTAAAAATTATATTTCAGTTTAAAAGAAATATGCTTGTTGTAGTGAGTGAAATTTTTAAAATTATGATGAGTAGTTGAGCATTTTTTGCCTAGAGTTTAGATATGCTTTATTTCTAGGTTGCATAAACCTTAAACTCTAAGCGAAGTGGCAATTCGTCATTCGCATTGCGAGTGATAGCGAACCCATTCTCCACTCTAATCACAATTCGTCATTCGTATTTAGTAGCTCATTAAAAAGCTCTCTGTGTGTGCGGTCTATCGAGATAGGTGTTATTGATATGTGATTATTCATAACACAGTTTGTATCAAGAGCTAAATCTGTATCATATTCATACACACATTTTCCGTGAGCCTTGTACATATTATTTTCGAGTGTATCAAAATCATCTGAATAGTACATACCGCCTTGAGAGGTTATAAGCATATCCTTTGCGTTTTCTGGAATATTTACATTATATAGAGAATGCTTTTCCATAAGTCTATTTTTTTCAAAATAGTGCCATATTTCATCAAGATGAGCAACTATTTCATCAAAATGTAGGTCATAATTTTCAACATCGGTCGAAAAAGCTACAGCCTTAAGTCCTAGATAAGCTGCCTCACTTGCCGCATTCATAGTTCCTGAGTAAACTATATCGTGACCTATATTAAAGCCACGGTTTACACCAGAAAAGATTATGTCATAGTGTTCTTTTTTACCAAGGACGGCAAATCGAATACAGTCTGCTGGTGTGGAGTCTACAGCGTATGCGTGTACGCCTTCTACTAGCTCTACCTCTTCAACAGAAAAAGGCTTGTGTATCTCTATTCCGTGGCTTTTTCCGCTCTGCTCAACCTTTGGAGCATAAACTGTAACATCTCCATATTGTTTTGCCCATTTTACAAATGGTATCATTCCCTTTGCGTTTATTCCGTCATCGTTTGTAATCAATATTTTCATAGCCATACCTCGTGAGTTTCCTTATATTCCTTTACCATTTTGTCAGCCTTAGCAACCATCTCTATAAGCTCCTCTTGCGAGTGGATATTTGCTCCGCAAGCACAGTCGTGACCGCCACCGCCGTATTCTTCCGCTAGCGTATTTACAGGCATAAAGCGAGAACGCAGGCGTACTCTTATATCATTATTGGGGCTTTCGATGAATGCAAGCCAGCATATATAGCCCTTAATTGAGTCCATATATGAAACAGTTGCACTTGCTGTCTCAAATGACATATTGTACTCTTCTTGCAGTTCCTTACTTATAAATACATAAGCAACTCCGTTTTCTGTTCTCTGCATTATATCATAGAAGTGTGCCTTAAATTTATAGCTCTCGAAGTTGTCAAGATATAGGTTTGCATATAGTAGGTCTGTGTCAATACCAGTATCTAGCATTACACCAGCAAGGCGAAGAGTTTCCCCCGTTACACTACGGAAACGAAATCTTCCAGAGTCCGTAACCATACCTGTATATATATGAGTTGCCGCATCCTTTGTAAGCCTTAGCTCAGAGCTAAATGTATCATAGAAGTCAGCTATCATTTCACAGGTTGAGGAGCGTTCAGCCTCTACCCAAGAGTAATCTCCATAGGGAGTTATTTCAATATGGTGATCTATTTTTATAAGCTCTCGACATAGCTTAAATTTTTGATTTGATATTCTGCCCTCGTTACCTGTGTCTACAGCAATAGCTAAGCTATTATGATAAATTTCATCAGATACCTCGCTATCGTCAGTTCCCATAAATTCAAGGTAGTCACTTCTTTGCTCGTCAACGATGTAGACCTTTTTGTTTGGAAAGCTAGCTTTTATAATACCCTTTAAGCCTTTACTTGCACCCACGCAATCTCCGTCCATTCTAATATGACGAAATATCATTATGCTATCGTACTCTTTTATTTTATCTAGGATTTGTTTTTTAATTTCAGTATACAAATTTATTCCTCCATTCTCTTGTTTAAGTCACTTAGTAGCTGCATAGCTCTTTCTCTTGACTCAAGAGTTGCACCACAAGCCTTCGCGTGGCCACCGCCGCCATATTTTGTTGCTATATCTACAACACTCTTGTCACTAGAGCGAATTTCACAAAGTACACCATTCTCGGTTTCGGTAAAGTTTACCCAAGCACCTACACCCTTCATATCAGCCATAGTGTTAACCATACCTCTTGAAATAGTAAAGGTGTCAACGTTAAGCTCCTCTACTTCTTCCTTTGTTGTATAGATATATGCAACCTTATTTTCTGTAAACTGTATTTTTAGTATGAATTTTGCACGAAGTAGCTTGCTGTCGTAGTCCTCGGCATATAGCTTTTCGTAGATATTGTTCATATCAATACCCTTTGATAATAGGAAAGAGGCTCTTTTAAAGGTTTCTGGAGTAGTGGAGTCATAGCGAAATCTTCCAGAGTCGGTAGTCATACCAGTAAATAGGCTCTTTGCGGCAAGGGAATTTACATTAAGACCAGTATCTATTGCAAATTGTGCAATCTCTCCACAGCAGCTTTCGTACGAGGTGTCAATAAATTCCTCATCACAAAATTTTCCGCTGAAGGTGTGGTGATCTATTCTTGCTGTTTCCTTTGCATTTTTGTATCTATCATCTGAAATAAGTGTTTCTGCACCACAGTCAAGAATTATACTCAATGCAATAGTAAATACTGTATCGTCTATTTCGTCCATAGTGCAGTCATCCATAAAGGAATACCTACCAGCGCCATCACCTACAGCATATATCTTTTTATTTGGAAAGTTATCCATTAGTATATGCTTTAAGCCTATTTGGCTGCCAAGTGCATCTCCGTCTGGTTTGCTATGACGGTGTATTATAATAGTATCATATTTTTTAATTTGCTCTAATATTTTATTAAACATATTCTTCTCCTTTTTGATAGTATTTATAATGAAATAAAAAACAATGTTAATATATTATTATAACATATCCCTAAAAAGATGTCAATAATATTTGCTACGTCAATGAAATATACAGAAGAATAGTTATTAGAGTTGATTTGATGTTGTTCACAATCACAAATGGCAAATTAACTAAAAAGACTCTGGTTTCAATTAAGAAATCAGAGCCTGTATTTATATAGAAATTATAATTTGATATTAGTCTTGATAGAATGAACCCATATAGCGAATATATTCGTCTTCTGTGTGGTTTGCTTTCCAGTCGTGAACGCTCTTTTTATTGTGTTCGCCTGAGATAACTGAAAGCTCCTTACCTAGCTTCTCAAATGCCTCGTCAACAACAGCTTCAGGAGTTTGAGCAGCCGCCATTACTCTTTCACCAGCTGGACCACCTGGTAGGTTACTTAGTAGGCTTGGTGTAAGGGTTGTACCAAGAGTGATACACATAACGTCTACGTTTGTCTTTTCACACTCGCAAGCAACAGCCTCTGTCATTTTTAGTATATAAGCCTTACCAGCACCGTATTGACCATTCCATGGAGAAGATGAGATACCTGTCATTGAAGAAACATTTATTACTGCACCTCTATCTTGCTTTGTAAAAATTTGCATATAGTGGTAGAAGCATTTTAGGAATGTTAGAACGTTTACATTAATCATTGCTTGATGCTTTTCCCAAGGTGTATCTTGTATCTTGCCAAATGAGTGTAGGCAGGCTACATATGACATAAAGCCCATATCAAGACCCTCTGTAGCAGCGAAAACTGTTTCAGCAGCATCCTCTTTTGAGAAGTCAGCCTTTACAACCTTATATTCTACGCCATATTTTGATTTAATTTCTTCACCCAAGGCTTGTAGCTTTTCTTCACGACGGCCAACCATTACAACGTTCATACCGCCCTCAGCTATTTTCTCACAGAATGCTTTACCAACGCCTTCTGTTGCTCCAAGGATTACGCCCCATTCACCATATTTTTCCTTCAAATTCATCATCATTTTCCTCCGAATATTAATGTTTAGACATACTGATAAATATTTTTCAATATTATAGCATTATGTCAGTCATATTCTAACACTTATATAAAATTTTGTCAAATTTATTGATTTTAAATTTAATTTTGATTAATTTTAAAACCTTTATGTATTTTCCTTTAAATTAAATTGATTTACAAGGGTATTTAGCATTGAAGCTTGAGAAGCTAGCTCCTCACTAGTAGCCGCCGACTCCTCAGAAGCTGCTGAATTAGTTTGAATGACAGAGTTAATTTCATTAAAGCCCGATGTTATATCTGATATAGCTTTTGACTGTTCGTTTGATGCAACAGATATTTCATCAACTATATTTACTGTTTCAGAAACCTTTCCAATTAGTATTTTAAATGACTCATTAGTTTTGTCAGAAATTTTTACTCCACTATTTACAGCATTTATAGCATCACCAATTAATGTAGTTGTATTTTTTGCCGCCTCTGCGGATTTAGCGGCAAGAGAACGAACCTCATCGGCAACTACCGAAAAGCCCTTTCCAGCTGTTCCAGCCCGTGCCGCCTCCACTGCGGCATTAAGGGCGAGTATATTTGTTTGAAATGCAATATCCTCGATTACCCTTATAATTTTTTCGATATTGTTCGATTTATCATATATCTCATTCATTGAGCTTTGTAGAATTTGCATATCCTCAAGTGTTAGTTTTGCAAGCTCGTTTGATTCACTAGAAAGACTTGTAGCTTGCTTTGCGTGTTCAGCATTGTATTCCACCCTTTTAGATATATCGCTAAGCTTAATAGATAGATTTTCTATTGTGCTTGCCTGTTCTGTTGCTCCTTGAGCTAGCATCTGAGCAGAGGACGATAACTGACTTGAGCCAGTTTCTATTTCACCAATCGAAAGCTTTATTTTCACAAATACATCATTTAGGTTAGTGATGAGCTTATCAATAGAATTTTGTATAATTTGTGTTTCTCCGTTAAACTTTTTATCTACTTTAAAATTAAAGTTGCCATTTTCAAGAGTCTCGACCTCTTCAGAAATGGTTCTTATCATATCACTGAAGCTATCAAAGCTAGTTTGTAAATTCTTACATACAGCTCCAAATTCATCATTTATTTGATAGTCAATAGATTTACTGAAATCTCCATTTGCAAGATTTTGTGCAGCTGTGGTTATTTTGTTTAGAGGAACAAGTATTAGTGTCATAAGTCTCTTCATTATTAAAACTAGAACGATTAGAACACATAGATTAAAAAAATAAAGAGTAGCTTGCAATATAATATTTAGTTTATTAGCTCCCTGCTCCTCAAGAACTATTTTCTCATTTTCTATAGAGGAAATTTTTCTTATGAGATTTATCTCATCGTCAAGAACGGTAAAAAGCTCAGCCTTGAGCGAGGAATTATTGTCACTAATAGAATTTATATTATTAAGAAACCTACTAGTTATAGTACTTAGCTTATCGTTAGCTTTATTTAGCTGTGTTATTAATTCTGGGTTAATACTATTATTTTTTTCAAGAGCCATAATAATATCCTTGTTACTAGCTATGCTGCTATTAATATGGTTTATATAATTTTCCTTTTGGCTCGGGTTATCACCTTTTGTCAAATATAGTAGGTATATCATATTGCTCTCAAGGTTTGTTTCGATAGTATGTATTTTGTCTTTATTTGGGAGGGTTTCCTCCATAATATTTTCAAGCATACCATCAAGTACATTCATTCCTACAATACCACTAAATGTAAGCATTGCTATCAAAAGGATAATTACACTAAAGCTAAGTAATAGTTTTGTTTTGATTTTAAGTTGTTTCATTAGTTATTCCTTTCTTAGTGAGTAAATTTTATGTGGACAATAATATTATATAGAGTGGAGTTCGCTCACAAATGACGAATGACAAATTGTCACTAGAGTTAAGAGCTAGTAATAAAATTTTCGCTCTATTTATTTTTGATATTAGGAATATAGTATATATATTATATTTTTTCCTAAGTTAGAACTACAAAGAAAAAGACGTAAGCAAAATTTGCTCACGTCTTTGATTAGGTGTATTATTAAAGCTAGGTATCTATACTTTTTAGGGGTGGAAAAATTAGGAACACTACTAATTATTTTTCTTTAAGCCTTTGGTTTATTTTTTTTATTTTATTTCTATCTATTAGCCACATAACAACATAAATTAGTGAATATATAACGACAAATTCGACCAAAACTATAACGAGATAGGCTCTGTAAAATAGAAAAATATTTATCATTGTAATACTTAGACAAATGAAAAAATGTATTATTGTGCATGAAAGTAAATTTAGATTTTTGCTTTCAAAAATGACAGAAGTCAGACCATATATAGCTGAAGCTACAAGCCAAGCAAAAAGCTGCTTTGTAAGCTCGTTCACTCCCACAAATACTAATAAGGAAACAGTTGTAATAATAAAGCCTATTCCTAAACCCCTAAGTAGATAATTAAAAGTTTTCATAATTTATACCTCCATAATAGTTTTTCTCAAATTTTTCATATAAAATCTTGATGCCAAAATTTTTTCACCATTATCTAGGGTTAAGATATAATTTCCGCTAAATTCTGCCTCAAGAGAGATTATATGATTTACATTAACCAAGGTAGCCTTAGATGCCTGCACTATTTTGCACCTACTAAAGATAGTAAGTATTTCGTTTAAGGAATATTTGCATATAAGTCTTCCTGTAGTTGTTAGTGCATATACATGCCTGTTTTCGACTGTAAAATAATAAACATCCTCAAGTCTTGTGACTACCTCTTTTGAACCATCCCACAAAATAAGAGTGGAAATGTCTGAAATACTGTTTACTATAGAAATTAATTTTTGTAGCTTTGGGTCTTGTATATTTCCCCTTATTATAAGCTCTATATCCTCGGTAATTGTATCTTCAATGGTTATCTTCATCGCCCTTAACCTCCCTTCCTATATCTCCCTTGTATATAATTATACATAATTTTTTATATATAGAAATAGCTTTTGTCTAAGTGGTTATAATTTAAGTACAAGTGGTAGTTCTAGAAGCTTTAAACACAATAAAGCAAGGAACAAAAAGAAAATCTCAATACGAACAATACTATGCGAATTGGTGATAGTTTAAAAAAACAAATAAGGAGATTGAAATATGTTTAAAAATTTTTAAAATTTATTACTTACATTTATAATTGTAATCGCAGTATCCACTGTTTTATTATTAGAAAATATAGATAGTAATTTTCAGTAATGGGGATAGGAAATCTTTGAATTAAATTTTTCCTTATAAATATAGAAGAAAGATTTTTATATCCAAAATATTTGCATCTCGCTCTATATACTGCTTAAATTATGACAGCTTGTCAAAATAAGCATAATTTGTACTCCAAAATATGAGGCAAGGAGGTTATGTCAAATCAAAGCAATGAACAAGGCAATGCGTTGGATAATTTTGACAAAGACAATTATAGCCTATATACACTTCCAATAGTTTAGTCTATCATTTTATTTTTATAGCCTATCTTCCAAAAGCTATTATAAAAGCACAATAACATAAAGTTAATGTGCTTTGGAAATTTTATTTCTAAATCATATTTGTTATAAAAACAAAAGGTTGACAACCTTACTAAATTAAAGTTGTCAACCTAACTTGGAGCTACTAACGAGATTCGAACTCGTGACCTCGTCCTTACCAAGGACGTGCTCTGCCTACTGAGCCATAGTAGCGACTACTTTGCTAGTATATCATATTAAATATATAAAGTCAACAACTATAATTCAGAATAATTACTATATCTCAATTTTGTAATTTTATTTTCGTACATTATATATGATAAAACCCACACATCAAAATGATATGTGGGTTTTGTTGGCGGAGAGTTAGGGATTTGAACCCTAGGTCAGCTCATCACCGACACGAAATTTCGAGTTTCGCACCTTCGACCACTCGGACAACTCTCCAAACTACTATTACTATACTATTCTATCATATATGATAAAAAAATGCAAGTGTGAATAAAATTAAAAAGATAATAAAATTTTATGTTAAAAAATACAGTAATTTATGATAATTTATATTTTTATTTAAGAAAATAAAGTTTGCATATTAATTTGAAATGTTATATAATTAATATGATTGCAAAATAAACTAGAATTTGATTTTTGTATGCCAAATTAATATATAAAAAGACATATGGTGGTGTAAATAATTGATAAAGCTTGTAAATGTTACAGAGAAATATAATAAGGGAGCAGAAGCTCTTACAAATATAAATTTAACGATAAATGATGGTGAATTTGTGTTTATATTAGGTCCGTCGGGAGCGGGAAAAACTACTCTTTCAAAACTACTCTTGAGGGAGATAGTTCCAAGTAAAGGAAAGGTGCTAGTAAACAATATTGATTTAGCAACGCTTAAACGAAGTCAGGTTGCAAAATATAGACGTACCTTAGGAGTTGTCTTTCAAGATTTTAGACTTATTTCTAATAAGACAGTGTATGAAAATGTAGCTTTTCCGCTACAGGTAATAGGTAAAAGCTCCCAGTATATAAGAAAGAAAGTCCCAGCAGTGCTTAATTCAGTAAATTTACTAGGAAAGAGAAATAGCTTTCCAGAGGAGCTAAGTGGTGGTGAACAGCAAAGGACAGCTCTTGCTAGAGCATTAGTAAATGACCCTAAATACATAATAGCTGATGAGCCTACAGGAAATATAGACCCTAGTCTTTCTCTTGAAATAGTAAAGCTACTCAACGAAATTAATAAAAGAGGTACAACTGTAATAATGGTTACTCACGCTCACGACCTTGTTACTAAATTTAACCATAGAGTAATAATTCTTGAAAATGGTAATATAACGGCTGATTATCCTCCTGTTGTAAAAAGAAGACCTCAATATCAAGATGCAAATGGGGGTGTAGCTTATGTCAACAGGTAGTGAAAATCGTAGTGGCGTAGGCTTTTTGTTGGGAGAGGGCTTTAGGAACTTTAAGGATAATAAGCTTATGTCATTTGCAACAATAGGTATTCTTACAGCTTGTATGCTGCTTATTGGTATGTCAATTCTTTTTGGTATAAATGTTCAGTCAGTTATGAATTATATTCAGGACTTAAACGAGGTGGTTGTATTTTTAAACGATGACGTCACCGAAGAGGAAGCTCTACAGCTAAAGAGTGTATTTGCTCAAAATGATAATATTTTAAGTATTGAGTATATATCTAAGGAGGAGGCTTTAGAGGGACAGCTTGATGCTATGGGTGAAAATTCCGACCTATTTGCAGGACTTCTAGGAGATGATAATCCCTTGCCATCATCCTTTAATATAAAAATAGAGGATTTGTCACGATTAAAAGAGACAGTTACAATGCTTGATAATACAGACGGAGTATATTACACAAAGGCTCCTACAGATATAGCTAATACTCTTGTAGATATAAGGAAGGCTGTAAATGTTATAAGTGTAATAATTGTGGGTATTCTTGTTATGGTTTCTATTATCATAATAAATAATACAATAAAAATGACAATTTTTGCAAGAAGTAAGGAAATAAATATAATGAAGTATGTAGGGGCATCGGATTTCTTTATAAGAGTTCCTTTTTTAATAGAAGGAGTAGTTATCGGACTTATATCGGCAGTTATATCCTATATTCTTTTGTGGGGTGGCTACAAGTATATTTATAACTGGCTTATTTCATCGGAATCAAGCTGGATACAGCTAGTAAGTGACAATATAGTTCCTTTTAGTAGTGTAATGGCATACTTTATTCCAGGCTTTCTCGGCTTTGGTTTGCTGTTTGGAATATTTGGAAATCTGCTGTTTTTGGGTAAGCATTTGAAGGTGTAGGTAGTTAGTTTATAATAAAGAAAGGAAGTTATTAAAATGCACAAGTTTTTAAAAAGATTTTTATCCCTTATTCTATTAGTAGGAATGCTTGCAACTATGTCACCTATAGACAGATACAACATAGCTAATGCATCTGTTGAGTCCACACAAAATACACTAAATCAGCTTAATAAACAGTTTGGAGAGCTTGAAAGACAGCAAAAGGTACTACAGGACAAGATAAAAAATGCAAAAAACGAGAAAGAAAAGCAAATTGCAGTAAAAAATAAGACTGAAAACGAAATAAAAATACTAAAAGCACAAATAGATATTCTTATCCAAACAAAACAGCTTATGTCTGAGGAGATGGAAATTAAACAGGCAGAAATAGAGTCCTTGCAGACGGACCTCGACGACAACCTTTCTCTATTTAAGGATAGATTTAGGGCTATGTACATAAACGACAATTCAAGTATGCTAGGTCTTGTGCTAGGTTCAGATTCTTATTATGACTATCTGACAAAGACAGAAACTGCCGTTAGAATAGCAAACCACGATAAGGAGCTTATGGAGGATTTATCCCTAAAGCAAGCAGAGGTAAAGGTTATACAGGAGGAGCTAGATGCTACAGCAAAATCTCTTGTGGAGACACAGGCATCCATTGAGGCAAAAAGCGAGGAGCTAGACAGTATTCTTTCAAAGACAAATGAACAAATATATAGCCTTGATAAGCTAGAGCAGCAATTTATTAACAACGAGGCACAGCTACAAAAGCAAATGAAGGATATGCAAGCTGAAATTGATGAGGTATTTAAACAGCTCGAAGAGGAGAAAAAGAGACTTCAAATTCAAAATAACGAATATGTTGGTGGTGGCTTTGCCTATCCTATAGCAAAGTTTAATAACCGAAAGATTACCTCGTACTATGGCTGGCGTTTTGGTGGAAAGGACTTTCATACGGGTATAGATATAGCTGGCTATGGAGTTAACGGAAAGCCTGTACACGCCGCCAATGCAGGAACAGTAATTTTTACAAAGACAACCTATGTTCACGGACAGGGTTATGGTAAGTATGCAATTATAGACCATGGTGGAAACTACAGTACACTTTATGGTCATATGCAAAAGATAGTGGTACAAAAGGGTCAAAAGGTAAATAAGGGTGATGTAATAGGCTATGTTGGTTCAACTGGCTGGTCAACAGGTCCACATCTTCACTTTGAAATTCGTATAAATAATAAGCATACAGACCCTATGAAATTTTTACCTAGAATGGACTAATAGAAAATAGGAGTGAATAATGAATAAAAGAATATCCTTGGGAGCTGCAATAGCCTATATGGCGATAGCGGCTGCCATAACATTTTCCATTACGAAGATTTATACAATGAAGAGCTTTAACTCTATGATGGAAAATATAAACGAAAGAGAAAGTAGCTTTGAAAAAATAGCCGAGGTAGATAGAATTATAAGAGATAATTATTATGGCTCTATTGACCAAAAGGCTCTGGATAATTCAACCATAAATGGTATGGTGTATGGTCTTGACGATCACAATTCATACTATATGACACCGAGCGAGTACGAAAGCTTTGTAAATTCGGATACAGGAAGATATGTCGGAATAGGAGTTGAGGTTGAAAAATCGGATGATGGCTATATAAAGGTTGTAGATGTATTCCCTGAGTCCTCAGCTGAGCTATCGGGCGTAAACGTTGGTGATATAATTGTAAGCGTCGACGATGTACCAGTAAATAACGACAACTATGCTGAGCTTGCAGGAAGTCTAATTGGCGAGGCAGGTACAAAGGTAAAGCTTGAGAGACGTATAAACAAGGAGCAGGACATACTAAATATAGTTAGAAGAGATATAGATATACCAACTCTTGAATACAAAATGATAGATGACGGAGTGGGATATATAGACTTTAAGGATATTAAGGTCGGAACAGCTCGTCAGCTTGATAAGGCTATAAGAAACCTACAGACTGAAAAGGCAACATCTCTTGTTTTGGATTTAAGGGATATATACTGTGATAATGAGGAATATGTTGTTTCCATACTTCAGACGCTTTTGCCACAAGGAAACATAGGCAATCGAGTATATAAAAATGGAAAAGCAGTAAGTATTGGCAAGGCAACTACAAAGGGTGTGACTATTCCAATTACACTTATAGTAAACGATAAGACGAGTGGAACAGTTGAGTTTTTGGCTGAGGCTATGCACGAGCTACCTAACTGCAAGATAGTAGGAGCTAGAACAGCTGGTAATGGACTAGCTCACGAGCTTATAAGAATTTCCGATGGCTCTGCTGTAATGCTTACAACTTCAATATATGAGACAGACTCTGGTGTTAGATACAACGAAAAGGGAGTAATACCAGATTTTGAAGTAATTATGGACGTTGACGAAAACAAAAAAGAGAGCATTTATGGAAATCTTGAGGTTGATATTCAGCTCAAAAAGGCTAGAGATATTTCACTTGCTTTTGCAAGAGCCAACGAGACAATTACAAACACCGAGGGGTAAGAGTTTAGAGTTGAGAGTTGAGAGTGGAGAGTTGAGTTCGCTGTCGCTCACAATTAAGAATTACGACCGCCGAGCCGGCGGTGGCATATTCAACCTAGTTTATTTTAAACTTAACCTAAGTGCCTGAAAGCAAGGCTCTATTTCAATGACGAATGCCGAATTGACTAGAAAGAATAGTTATATAAAATTTTTAGTCAAGCTTTTTATAAAACAAAAATATATATTAATTTGGAGGAAAATAATGATAACTGTAACTGATGTCAGCTTAATGTTTGGAGGAACAAAACTGTTTGCAGGAGCAACACTTAAATTTATGCCAGGAAACTGCTACGGAGTAGTAGGAGCAAATGGAGCAGGTAAATCAACCTTCCTTAGAATTTTATCAGGCGAGCTAGAGCCAACTACAGGAACTGTTGAAATTCCAGCAAACAATAGAATTTCTGTACTTAAACAGGACCAGTTTAAATATGACGAATATCCAGTAATGGATACTGTTATTATGGGTAATCTACGTCTATACGAAATAATGAAGGAAAAAGAGGCTCTTTACGCTAAAGAGGACTTTACAGACGAGGACGGAAACCGTGCGGCGGAGCTAGAGGGCGAGTTTGCTGAGCTAAACGGTTGGGAGGCTGAAAGTGATGCGGCAAAGCTTTTGCAAGGACTAGGCTTGGGAGAAGAATACCACTATCAGCTAATGAGCGACCTTAAGGGTGGTCAAAAGGTTAAGGTGCTTTTGGCGCAAGCTCTATTCGGACAGCCAGATATACTACTAATGGACGAGCCTACAAATAACCTTGACTTTGAAAGTGTTGATTGGCTAGAAGGCTATCTGCAGGATTTCCCAGGAACTCTAATAGTTGTATCCCACGATAGACACTTTTTAAATAGTATTTGTACTCACACAGTTGATATTGACTACAACCAAGTTAAGCTATATGTAGGTAACTACGACTTTTGGTATGAATCAAGCCAGCTTATGCAACGACTTCTTAATGACCAAAAGAAAAAGAGAGAGGATAAGATTAAGGAGCTACAAAGCTTTATTCAAAGATTTGCGGCTAATAAGTCTAAATCAAAGCAGGCTACAAGCAGACGTAAGCTAATTGACAAGCTAACTATTGAGGAGATGCCAGCATCATCAAGAAAGTATCCTTATGTTGCATTTTCTCCAGAAAGAGAGGCAGGAAAGGATATTCTTACAGTTGACGGAATATCAAAGACTGTTGACGGAGTAAAGGTACTAGATAATGTAAGCTTTATTATAAGTAAGAATGATAAGGTTGCATTTGTTGGCAACGAGATAGCGGCTACTACTCTATTTAAAATCCTAAGCGGAGAGCTAGAGCCAGATGAGGGTACATATAAATGGGGTGTAACAACTACTCAGTCCTACTTCCCTAAGGATAACGGTGCATACTTTAATAATAACGAGCTTACAATCCTCGAGTGGTTCTCTCAATTTACAAATGACGAGACAGAGTCATATATGCGTGGTTTTTTGGGCAGAATGTTATTTTCTGGTGACGATGTTTATAAGCAAGTTAAGGTGCTTTCCGGTGGTGAAAAGGTACGTTGTATGCTATCAAGAATGATGCTTTCAAATGCAAACGTGCTTATGCTCGACCAACCTACAAACCATCTTGACCTTGAGTCAATAACATCTGTAAACACAGGTCTTTCTGAGTTTTCTGGTACTGTACTATTTACCTCACACGACCACGAGTTTGTACAGACTATAGCAAACAGAATTATTGAGCTAGGTGGAGACCACGTTGTTGATAAGATTTCATCATTCGACGACTTCCTTGAGTGGAAAAAGGCACAGCACAAATAAGCCTAGAGCTAAATCTGAATATAGGCATATTTTTATGGTTCGTATGAGCGAGCTAGATATAGTCTAATAAAAGAGAGGAAAAGAAATGATTAAGATTGCTTTTTTTGATATAGATGGAACACTTATTTACGGACCAGACCTAAAAATGCCACAGTCCACGCTTGAGGGGTTAAAGGAGCTTAGACAAAAGGGTATAAAATCATTTATATCAACAGGACGCTCCTGCACAGATGCGGAATTTATAAAAAAATATTATGACTTTGACGGTATGGTATGCTGTAATGGACAGTACTGCATAGATTTAAAATCAAACGAGGTAATACACAAGCAGTGTATCCCAAAATCTGAGATACTTAATATGTATGACTATGTAGTATCTCAGCAGGAGAGAGTGGAGTTTTTAACTAATAAGGGCAGATATATTCTTGATATTTATACAGGGGAAAAGGCGGAAAACGTAAAGTACATAACCAAAGATGAGCTTATGCGACAGGAAGTACTACAGGTGAATATTTTTAACCCACCGAGTGAAGAATATAAATTTAAAGAATATTGTCCAAATTGCAGTATTGTTCGTTGGAGTGATGATTTTGCCGACATTATGCCAATAGGTGGCGGAAAGGATAAGGGTATTGAAAAGATACTTGAGCATTTAAAAATATCAAAGGATGAGGCAATAGCCTTTGGAGATGCTGGAAATGACATTTGTATGCTTGAGTATCTACCTAATTCCGTAGCTATGGGACAGGCAGGCGAGGGAGTAAAAAAATCAGCTAAATTTGTAACAAAGCCCGTAAGCGAGGACGGAATTTATTACGCACTAAAAACACTAGATATAATATAACAGCGACGAACCTACATTGAGAGTTGAGAGTTGAGAGTTGAGAGTTGAGAGAACCTAAACGGTTAGTTTTTCTCTCACTTTTAATCAATGACGAATGACGAATTGATATTAGAGTTGAGAGTTAAGAGTTGAGAGTTGAGAGAACCTAAACGGTTACTCTTGGCTCTCTTTTTTAAAATGACGAATTATAGTAGCTATTATTTAATATACATATATTATGTAGTTCTATTTTAGAGGGGGCGCATAAATATGTATGCAGAGATACTAAAAAATGCTATGGGTAATATATTTTCCCTTGCCTTACACGTAATTAATTCAAAAAGCTTTCCAAATCCACTAAGCTATGAGGAAGAAAAAGACTGCTTTAAACAGATGTCCGAGGGGAGCGAGGAGGCAAGAAACAAGCTTATTGAGCATAATCTCAGGCTTGTAACACACATAATAAAAAAATATTATCGTTCATCTTGCGACTACGATGATTTAATCTCAATAGGTACTATAGGTCTTATAAAGGCTGTCTCTACCTTTGACTACACAAAGGGTGCGAGGTTTGCAACCTATGCGGCAAGATGTATCGAAAATGAAATACTTATGGTCTTTAGAAAAAAGAAAAAGGAAAATGGTAATATGCTATTAAACGACCCCATTGATACAGACAGTGAGGGAAATAGTCTTACACTTTTGGATACAATTACAAGTGATGATGATATAGTTGATGACTACATAAGTAAAAGTATGGTGGAAAAGCTATACAAGGCTATAGATAAATGTCTTACAGGTAGAGAAAAAAATGTTATTATACTTAGATACGGCTTAGGCTCAGAGCTTCCTATGACACAGATAAGCGTTGCTAAAAAATTAGAAATAAGCAGAAGCTATGTAAGTAGGATTGAAAAAAAAGCTCTTACTAAGCTAAAAAATGAGATGAGTGACGATATATGAAGGTTTTAGTAGAGTGGAGAGTGGAGAGTTGAGTTCGCTGTCGCTCACAATTACGACCGCCGAGCCGGCGGTGGCATATTCAACTTAGTTCATTTTAAACCTATACCGAGTGCCTGAAATCAAGACTCTATCTCAATGACGAATGACGAATTAACTAAAAAGGATAGTATGCCGAAAGTTTTACTCAATTTTTTTCAAAAAATTGCGGTTTCAAAAGGCGGAGCCTTTGTCGCTCGTCGCAACGAGCGAAACACTATTGCCGTGCAAGAGCATTTTCGAAAGTGAATTTTGCCGTAAGGCAAAAGAGAAAACCTTTTGCGATAAAAAAGGTTTTCTAGTCGGGAAGCCCCGACAGGCATATTCAACTTAGTTCATTTTAAACCTATACCGAGTGCCTGAAATCAAGACTTTATCTCAATGACGAATGACGAATTGCTATTAGAGTTGAGAGTGGAGAGTGGAGAGTTGAGATTACTATAAAGGCTGGTTTGTGCCTCGCTTCTAATTAATGACGAATGACGACCGCCGAGCCGGCGGTGGCATATTCAACTTAGTTCATTTTAAACCTATACC
>SAMEA104404100__coassemble_1385_pt1 | contig 22132 bp, 21 predicted proteins | sample SAMEA104404100__metabat2_low_PE_067 | metagenome-assembled genome bin SAMEA104404100 (sample SAMEA104404100) | Balaenoptera acutorostrata | reverse complement strand
TTTATGTAATATATAGGTAGTGTAGGCTACTTTTTATAGAATTTAGACTTTAGACAATGTAATATTAAAAATAAACTAGGTTGAATATAGCGGCGGGGCTACCCCGCAGGAGGAAAATATGTTTATAGATAAAGCGATAATAAAGGTAAGGGCAGGAAATGGCGGTAATGGTGCTGTATCATTCCATAGAGAAAAGTATGTAGCGGCTGGCGGACCAGACGGCGGAGACGGTGGCAAGGGTGGAAATATAGTTTTTCAGCTTGATACAAACGTTAATAGCTTGCTTCCGTATAAATATAGAAAAAACTATGTGGCAGAGGACGGAGCAAAGGGTGATAGACGTCGTAGAAGTGGTAAAAATGCTCCTGACCTTGTACTAAAGGTGCCAAAGGGTACAGTAATAAGAGATAAGAAGACAGGTGCGTTACTTGCTGATATAAGCGATAGTGAGCCAGCGGTTATTGCCTATGGTGGAAAGGGTGGCTGGGGAAATAGCCATTTTGCAACTGCAACTCGTCAAATTCCAAACTTTGCAAAGGGTGGATATAAGGGCGAAGAAAAGGAGCTTGTGCTTGAACTAAAGCTACTTGCTGATGTTGGACTAGTGGGCTTTCCTAACGTAGGAAAATCAACGCTAATTTCTGTTGTAAGTGCCGCTAAGCCAGAAATTGCAAACTATCATTTTACAACACTAACACCAGTTTTGGGAGTTGTACAAATGGACATTGACCACAGCTTTGTAATGGCTGATATTCCTGGACTAATTGAGGGTGCAGCAGACGGAGTTGGACTTGGTCACGAGTTTTTACGCCACGTTGATAGATGCAGACTTATGCTACACATTGTTGATGTATCAGGTAGCGAGGGCAGAAACCCAATAGACGATTTTAATGCGATAAATAGAGAGCTTGAAAACTATGATATAGAGCTTGCTGATAGACCTATGATAGTAGTAGGTAACAAATGCGATATTGCAGAGCCTGAGCAGATAGAGACATTTAAAAAGTATGTTGAGGAAAAGGGTTATGCCTTTTTCCCAATAACTGCGGCAACAAAAGAGGGTACTAAGGAGCTTATGAACTATGTTTATGAACAGCTTTCTTCTCTACCCCCAATAGTTAGATACGAGCCTGATGCAATCGAGAGCTTTACAGAGGTTGACCCTAACGCATTCGAGATTAAAAAGGAAAATGGCGTATACTATGTTGAGGCTGACTGGCTACTTCATACTCTTGGTATGGTTGATATGGACGACTACGAGAGCTTACAATACTTCCAAAGGGTTCTTCGTGAAAGTGGTATAATCGCAAAGCTTGAGGAAATGGGTGTCAAAGAGGGTGATACGGTTGATGTACTTGGCTTTGAATTTGAATTCCTCTACTAAGCGGTGCTACACCGCTGTCATAAAGGACAGTTACATCGAACTCATACTTTTACTCAATGACGAATTGTCATTAGAGTTGAGAGTGGAGAGTTGAGAGTTGAGATAACTAGACGGCTAGTTTAAGCTTTCAAATGGTGTATCCGAAAGTTTTACTCAATTTTTTTCAAAAAATTGCGGTTTCAAAAGGCGGAGCCTTTGGCGCTCGTCGCAACGAGCGAAACACCATTGCCGTGAAAGAGCATTTTCGAAAGTGAATTTTGCCGTAAGGCAAAAGAGAAAACCTTTTGAGATAAAAAAGGTTTTCTTAACCGCCGAGCCGGCGGTGGCATAAATGATAGACATATCTAGCCTATACTTTAAATAGAGTTGAGAGTGGAGACAACTAGACGGCTAGCTTGAACAAAAATGAATAGAGTGATAAAATATATGGTGTTTATTGTGTGATTTATATATTATGTATAGGTGAGGAGCAAGATGAGTAAATTGTATTTTAAATATGGAACAATGGGTAGCTCAAAAACTGCACAGCTACTTATGACAAAAAGAAATTATGAAGACAAGAATATGAATACTTGGCTTATAAAGCCTATAATTGATAATCGTGACGGAGTTAATGTTGTGCGTTCAAGAATAGGATTACACGAGGACGCTGACACAGTTATTAATACTACAGATAATATTCTGGATATATTTCATAGTCTTGATAAAAATATTGATGTTATCCTATGCGATGAGGCTCAGTTTTTGACAACAGCTCAAGTAGAACAGCTTCACTACATAAGCTCAAATTCCAATATTAACGTTATGTGCTTTGGATTACTAACCGATTTTACAAGTCATCTTTTCGAGGGAAGTAAGAGACTTATAGAAATATCCGAAAGCATACAGGAGCTTAAAACTGTTTGCCGTTGCGGTAAAAAAGCAACTATTAATGCTAGAATTTGCGATGGCAAAATAGTAAGCGAGGGCGAACAGGTACAAATTGGCGGCGATGAAATGTACGAAAGTATGTGCTACAACTGCTGGGTAAAGCGTATGGTGGAGCAGATGAGCTGAAACATTAGAATACTGCATAAAAAGGGGCAAGTAGATAGTTCTACCTGCCCCTTATTTTTATATATTAATACTAGAATTAGTCGTCCCATTTATCACACAGAGCTTTAACTTGGTCGGCAAATTTTGCTATATCCTTATTAGGACGCTCCTTATATCCCTCTGCAATCTTAACAAGTCTATCGACCATAGATAGAAGCCTTGTAAATACAGGTGAGCCTTTAGATTTAAGCTTAACCTTACTTGAATGTGGCTTGTACTCATCTCCAAAGTCAATACATTCGCCAGTTGCTAGGTCATAAATAGAGTTTTTGTTTGGTGCTACAGCGTTAAGTCCAAAGTTATGTCTTAACATTCCAGAAAAGTCCTCACTAACCTTTGCATCACCATGAACTACATATACACCCTTTGGCTTAGGTGAATAGCTGTTTATCCATTTTAATAGTCCAGATTGGTCTGCGTGTCCACTCATCTGCTTCATAGTAAGTATTTGAGCCTCAACATCTATTTCCTCACCAAAGATTTTAACAGTCTTAGCACCGTCATATATGCTTCGTCCAAGTGTACCTACAGCTTGATAGCCAACAAAAAGTATAGTACATTCTGGTCGCCATAGGTTATGCTTTAGATGGTGCTTTATTCTTCCTGCCTCACACATACCGCTGGCTGATATTACAACCTTGCAGTCTGTATCAAAATTTATAGCCTTACTTTCATCAGAGGTTACTGAGGTTATAAGTCCATTAAAGCTAAGAGGATTTATACCTGCATTTACAAGTGCCATAGCCTCCTCGTCAAAATATCCAGCTATATTTTGATTAAATACCTGTGTAGCCTCGACAGCAAGAGGACTATCTACATATACCTTAAAATCAGGATTTGTCTTTACAAGTCCACGCTCCTTGATTTTACGCAAGAAATATAGTAGCTCTTGAGTTCTGCCCACTGCAAATGACGGAATGATTACATTACCGCCACGTTTAAATGTTGATTCAATAATTTCTGTAAGATTATCGACATAATTGCCCTCGATAGGCTCGTGATTTTTATCTCCGTATGTGGATTCCATTACAACAAAGTCAGCTGATTTTATATAGGTAGGATCTTCTATTATTGGTTGGTTTAGGTTTCCAATATCACCCGAAAATACAACTGTACGCTCTAGCCCATCCTCATTTATTTCTACGCTAATACTAGCAGAGCCGAGTAGGTGTCCTGCATCCCTAAAGGTTACGTCTATTCCGTCACATATATTTACTGTTTTGTCGTATTCACATGGTACAAAGTGGGTTAGAACCTCTTCGGCATCCTGCATATCATATATAGGCTCAACCTCTGGACGTCCTGCTCTTTTTCCTTTTCTGTTCTTCCATTCTGTCTCGAATTCTTGAATGTGGGCAGAGTCTCTTAGCATAATATTACACAGGTCTGTAGTTGCTCCTGTAGCATAGATTTGCCCCTTAAAGCCATACTTTGTAAGTAGTGGCAAATAACCCGAGTGGTCGATGTGAGCGTGAGTTAAAAGCACATAGTCAACCTTTGTAGGAGAAATAGGGAGCGAAAGCTCTTCGTCATCATTTTTGTCTTCTCCCTGTCGCATACCAAAATCAATTAGTATTGTTTTTCCGCAAGCCTTTAGACAATGACAACTGCCTGTTACCTCGTGAGCTGCTCCCAAGAAAGATATATTCATATAGAGACCTCCTTATAGTGTTTGTGGATATTTGTTAGAATATCCTATATTTAATATAATAATATCAAAAATACTGTCAAAAGTCAACAAAGAAAAAGAGCTGGTTTATTGTATAAGTCCTTTTAAATTTTATATTATTTTTATTAAAATTAAAGAAATATTGTCAAGTGCATTACCTTTAGCAATAGCATTTCTCATATTTTGTGCTAGGAGCTGTATGTCAATACCCTCACTATTCTCTAGTATTTTTTCAAAATTATTCCACGGAAATGCATTGTAAAAGCCATCACAGGAAAGAAGTATATAGCTAGTTTTTTTAGGTATCTTATTTGAAAGCTTTTCTGGTTCTATATTTTCACGAACACCTATACATTGTGTAAGTATATTTTTTCGTGGGTGATTTTCTGCCTCATCAGGAGTAATATTGCCACGCATTAGCTCCATATTTACATAGGTGTGGTCGGTTGTCATTTGATGTAGTCCCTTGTTGTCATAAAAGTAAATTCTGCTGTCACCGATATGCCTTATTATATATGAGTCCTCTATAATAACTAATAGTGTCATAGTAGAGCCGAGCTTTTCATTTGTAGCTTTAGAGTAGTCAATTATACTTTTATTAACATTTTCTATTGCTATATCAAGCTCTGAGGTAAGTCTATCTATATCTCTAAGTTTGAGAAGCTCCTTAAAGCTCTTTTCGTACCAAGCGTTTATTCTATCACTTACCATAGCGCTGGCAACCTCACCGTGAGACATTCCTCCCACTCCGTCAGCAATTAGAAATACTCCATAGCTTATGCCAATTATATTTCCCACTCTTATAAATACCTTATCCTGATTATTTGGCTTTTTGTCACCTATATCGGATAGGTAGCCGACATCGAAAAAGTCAAGCTTTTTATCGACGATAGCATCTATTATAGGGATATTTTTGGGTGCTTTTACATCAGCTTTATTTATGTCATACTCTAAATTAGAATTAAGCTTGCAGGTAATATTATCTTTATTTTGATTTTCTTCTAGTATTGCTGTTTTGTTGCTCTGCTCCAAGACCTCTGTTAAGACATCATCACCTTCGTCCTTTGCGTCCATACGATTTATCATATATTCTTTTATTGTATCCACAGTTTCAATATATCCGCTATCGTCTATTTCTGCATTTTGAAGTGGTAACAGAATAAATTTTATGTTTTTAAATTCATCTATATATATGTGCTTTACATTAAATAGCGGATATTTTCCAGATAAAATATATGTTTTTTGCATATTTGTAACTAGCTGTAGCACAGTTTTAAGAAGTAGATAGCTGTCCTTTTTCCTTAGGTGATATATGTTTAGAGGAGTGAGGTTTTTTATATCATACATAACGCTGAGCTTATCCTTATTAATGCTGTACTTCCAGCGAATAAAGGATGAATTAAGCTCCTGCTCATTTTTTAGCTTCATTTTGTCATAATATGGCATTGGTATATCTATTTTTAGGTATTTATTTCCGCTCATTCTTTTTTTTGAGACCTTAAATTTTCCATAGTTTTTTGAAAACATAAAAAACACCTCATTTTTTGATAATTTTGTATAGGTTTTAAATTTTACTCTCAAAGAGTGTATCCGAAAGTTTTACTCAATTTTTTCAAAAAGCGGAGTGCCTCCGCTAGCATAAAGGAAAGTTACATCAGACCTATACAGTAGTAAGTAATATAAAAGTTCGTATTAAATCTAAGTACCTTTGTCGTGAAAGAGTATTTTCAAAAGAGACCCACTTTTTTATTATGTCCGCTGAGTCATCCCAACTAAAAATTTTGTATAATTATCTTTTCTAGTTTAAATTAACCGTCTAGTTAATTCGTAATTCGTAATTCGTCATTCGTCATTCGTCATTGTGAGCGAAGTTCTGCAAGTAGTAAATCTACCATTCTTCCGTAGCTATCGACTCCGTCCTTTTGGTCGTTTATTTTTAAGTATGTGTCATTGGCTGTGTTGTATACCTCTCCGACCTGTGATTTGTGTGCGTTGTAGTACTCGCTGTCAAGAATTAAATCTGTACGAACCTTGTCCGAGCAAATAGACATAATTTGCTGGTGTAGCTCTCTATCACGGCTATATAGCGCATTTGAGCTGTATATAAAAGCAGACATAACTCCGCTGTAGTTTACAAATTTATTATCAGATGCCTTGCAAACAAGATAACCTATAAAGTTTGCCTCATCCTCTCTCATAAAGCCTGAAATATGGGCAAGCTCGTGTGCCATACTTGCTGGTATATCGAAATCAGTTGTATGTACATTTACATTTGCCTCAAGAGTAAAGGGTGTTATTGTACCCGAAAGCTGTAGGTATGACATTCCCTCCGAAAAATAAACGGGTTTTACTGGTATTTTTTCGGATAGCCAAAATAATTTTTCATATTCTGGATTTTGTTCTATTAGATTTTTATAGGATTGATTTATTTCCTTTGAAAGCTCCCAAGGTGTCATAGGTGAAAAGGTGGATGCTCCGTTTTTGTCCGTTTTAAGCTCCTCACGAAGTTCATTTGCCTCATTTACAAGCTTTTCACAGAGCATATATAATTCACTTACTGGGCTTGGGTGTACGTCTAGGTTTGCATAGTGGGAAAATTCATATCTAAAGTAGTTTGTGCTAGCTCCCATTACAAGCAAAAATAAAAATACAGAGCAAATAGTAGCTACTCTCATCATAAAGCTACCAAGCACCTTTAAAAAGGATTTTTTTGCACGTATCATATCAATAATGAGTATGACAAGATAGAAAGGAATAATAATTATTAGCGTTATAATGATAAATTCACCCACGGAAAAGGGCAGATACCTTGTAAGAATGGACATTGTGTTTACCCATACAGGATATATACCAAGAGAAAAGTATTTTTCTGTAAAGCTTGCAGGTGAAAATCTACCTAAGCCATATATAATTGCCGAAAGAAAAACGAGAATTGATGTGGCTATTATCAAGCCTTTTAGTTCTCTTCTTGATGCGGGCTTAGTAAAAAAGTTTAAAATTGTACGCTTTTTCTTTTTTTCATCGAAATGTATTATTTTTTGCATAGGCTTATAACCTCTTTGTAAATTATTATATTACAAATATTTTCTCATATTTCTAGTCTATTTTCAAGCCTTTATTTAAACTATATCCTTTTTGGAGATGCTCATATTTAATTAAGAATTGTTATTAGAGTTGAGATAACTATTCATTCTACTTTTCATTAACTGTCTGGTTATTTTAACTTCATATATTTAATTTTTTCCTTTCATTACAATTATTCATTATGAAAGTAAGCAAGCTATTATGTCTTGTAAAGGTATACGTCTTATGCTAAAATGATACTATGCTACATTCCTATTATTAATGGAGGAAAAGAAAAATGACAAATAAGCCATTAAAAAGAGAATCTCTTTCAAAACAGGTTTCAGATAAGCTGGAGGAGATGATTGCATCTGGAGAATATTCTATAGGAGACAAGATACCAACAGAGCCAGAGCTTATGGAAATGTTTAATGTAAGCCGAAATACAGTTCGAGAAGCTATACAGTCGCTGACGTGGACAGGACTATTAGAAGTAAAGCAGGGAGACGGAACGTATGTAAGTGCAACAAATCGTTTCTATGCCAATATGGAAAAAAAGTATAGAGAGGTCTCACTTGAGGACATAAGGGAGGCACGCAATTGTCTCGAGGTCACTATAGCTCATCTAGCGGCACAGCGACGCACAGATGAAGATATTATATATATGAAAGAGGCTCTTGAAAAACGAAAAGAGTTAATAGTTGACTCAAAGGAAAATACAAGTGCCGACCTTTTGTTTCATATATCAGTAGCAAAGGCTTGCCACAACAATATACTATCGGATATGTATCAGTCGATAGCCTATTATCTTGAAAATCAAATTGCAGATAGAAATGAAAATTCTAGTCTTAGCACAGAAGAAATTGATAGGCTACACGAAATATTATTTAAGTCTATACTAGATGGCAAAAAAGAAGCAGCCGCAAGGGCAGTCCAAAAAATACTTGAAATATGAATATAAAAAAAGAGAACTACCATATTACACAAAGGTAAAATGATAGTTCTCTTTATTTTTTAAATATTCTAATTATATTATAAATCTTAGTACTTGATAAGCCAAAAGTGAAGCTATGTAGGCTGTACCCATCTGGAAGCCTATTGCTTGCCAAGTTAATTTTGCAGAGCCTAGCTCCTTTCTAATTGTACCCATTGTTGCAAAGCAAGGGCAAGATAGAATAAAGAATAGTAGGAATGAAACAGCACTAGCAGGAGACAAAATTTGAGCCATAGCACCATTTACAGCACCCTCTCCAAATAATACGCCCATTGTAGCTAATAGGTTATCCTTTGCAACATAGCCTGTAATCATAGCGGCTATTAATTGCCACGATGCAAAGCCGAGAGGTGCAAATATAGGGCTTAATAGTCTGCCTATATCGGCAAGCATACTTTCTTCTAGCTCTACGTGCTGCATTGAAAAATTAAAGTACTTTAAAAACCAAATTACAACTGTAGTTAGTACGATTATTGTACCTGCCTTTTTGAATAAGGAAACTGTTTTTTCCCATACAAAGTGCCATATATTTTTTAGTCTTGGTATTTTGTATTCTGGAAGCTCCATTACGAATGGTGCAGGCTCACCCTTAAACATAGTTTTCTTTAGAAATATTCCACCAGCTATTACAAATAAAATTGAAAGAAGATATACAAGCGGTGGAATAAAGGCACTGTCCGTTACAAGACCTATTACAAGAAGAATTGTCGGCATCATAGTAGCACAAGGAATAAAAGGAGTTAAAAATATAGTCATTTTTCTATCGTTTTCATCCTCAATAGTTCTTGTTGCGGCTATTGCCTGAACAGTACAGCCTGTTCCGAGGAGCATTGGTATAAATGATTTTCCAGAAAGACCAAACCTTCTAAAAACTCTATCCATTATAAAGGTTACTCTTGACATATAGCCACATTCCTCCAAAATTGCAAGGAATACAAATAGTGTCATAAGATAAGGAATAAATGCTATCATAATTCCTACACCAAAGATTACACCGTCACAGATAAGAGAGACTAGCCAAGGAGCTACATTGAGAGATACTAGCATTTCATTTGTCCAGCCTATAAACTGAAATACCCAGCCAAAGGTTATTCCTACAATTTTTTTATTAGGTCCTGACGGATTTAGGCATACCCAATATATAGCATATATAATCGCAAAAAATATAGGGAGAGCGAGCCACTTATTTGTTACAACCCTATCTATTCTATCTGATAGTGAAAACTTTTCTTTTCTCTTTTTTAAAATCACTTCTGAGATAATTTCCTTTAGCCAAGTATACCTCTGTTCGGTTATAACACTATCCATTTCATCATCATATTTTTTCTCTAGCTTTTTTCTTAAGGCTGTAGCTGTATCCAAGGTGCTTGGAGAAATTATAGTATCAATTATCTTGTCATCACTTAGTAGCTTTACACTATAAAAATCTAAATTATATTTTATATCATTGTTTGCTAAGATAGACTTTTTTATTTCATTTAAAGCCTCTGTTATATCCTCGGGATAAGTAAACTGACTTTTTTTAGTATGAGGCTTATTTAAAAGACCTGACGCTGTCTTTTTTAGTTCTGTAAATCCCGTCTTATTTACAGCGGATATTTCACACACTGCACAGCCAAGCTTTTCGCCCAAAGCCTTTGAGGAAAGCTTTTCTCCCTTTCTTTCTACAACGTCCATCATATTAAGAGCAACAAGTACTGGTATATCTAGCTCTATAAGCTGGGTTGTAAGGTAGAGGTTTCTTTCTAGGTTTGATGCGTCAACTATATTAATAATTAGGTCTGGCTTTTCATTAAGAATATAGTCACGACTAATTATCTCCTCATTTGAGTATGGCGACATTGAGTATATTCCTGGTAAATCTATTACCGTAACCGCCTCTCCTTCTATTTTTGTCTTACCCTCCTTTTTTTCAACAGTAACTCCAGGCCAGTTGCCTACGAAGGCTGTACCTCCTGTAAGAGCGTTAAACAATGTACTTTTACCGCTATTGGGATTTCCCGCCAATGCAATATATTTCATTCTTACATCTCCTCATACTATAATTTAGGATTTATACTAGATATAAAATTCATCCAATCATCCTATGTTTAATAAGTTAGCATATACTAACTTATTTGTCAATACCCTTTGTGAAATTTTTTCAAAAGTAAAGCCTTACTTTCAGGCACTTGGTATAAATTTAATGTGAGCTAGGTTAAATATGCCACTGCTGGTTCGGTGGTAGTAATTGTGAGTAATAACAAACTTATTCTCAACTCTCCACTCTCCACTCTCCACTCTCAACTCTTAACTCTTAACTCTTAACTCTTAACTCTTAACTCTCCACTCTCAACTCTCAACTCTCCACTCTCAACTCTCAGCTCTTAACTCTCCACTCTCAACTTTCAACTCTCCACTCTCCACTCTCCACTCTCAACTCTTAACTCTTCACTCTCAACTCTCCACTCTCCACTTTCAACTCTCCACTCTCAACTCTCAACTCTCCACTCTTAACTCTCCACTCTACACTCTCAACTCTTAACTCTCCACTCTCCACTCTCAACTCTCAGCTCTTAACTCTCCACTCTCCACTCTCAACTCTCCACTCTCAGCTCTCAGCTCTCAGCTCTCAACTCTCAACTATTAACTCTCCACTCTCAACTCTTAACTCTTAACTCTTAACTCTGCGCGAAGCACTACTGTATTAGTTTTTTCGTATAAAATTAAAAGATTATTTATACTTTATTATATAAAATACTTGCAAAAGGTTGTTAAATGATATACAATAAGAGTGTAATGTTTTGTCAAAGCTTTTATTATAGCTTTGATTAAAGCAATAATAAATTTTTGCAGGCTGAAAGGAAGTTTTTAAAATGAATACTTACAACAAAATGACTGTCGAAGACTTAAATGTAAAAGGTAAAAAAGTACTAGTTCGTTGTGACTTTAACGTACCAATGAAGGACGGCAAAATCACAGATGAAAACAGAATAATAGGCGCTATGCCAACAATCAAATACCTAGTTGATAACGGAGCAAGAGTTATACTTTGCTCACACCTAGGTAAACCAAAGAATGGTCCAGAGGAGAAATTCTCACTAGCTCCTGTTGCTGCTGCTCTTTCAGAGAAGCTTTCAAAAACAGTAGTATTTGCAAATGACGATAATGTTGTTGGAGAGAACGCAAAGAAGGCTGTTGCAGAAATGCAAGACGGTGACGTAGTTCTACTACAAAATACACGTTTCAGAAAAGAAGAGACAAAGAATATCGAAGACTTCAGCAAAGAGCTTGCATCACTTGCAGAAATGTATGTTGATGACGCTTTTGGTTCATGCCATAGAGCTCACTGCTCAACAGCCGGTGTTACAGATTACATAAAGGATACAGCAGTAGGCTACCTAATGCAAAAAGAAATCAAATTCCTAGGTAACGCTGTAGAGGCTCCAGAGCGTCCATTCCTAGCTATCCTTGGTGGTGCTAAGGTTGCTGATAAGCTAAACGTTATCGAGAACCTACTAAACAAGGTTGATACACTAATCATCGGTGGTGGTATGGCTTATACATTCCTAAAGGCTAAGGGCTACGAGGTTGGTAAATCACTAGTAGATGACGAAAAGATTGAATACTGTGCTAATATGATGAAGAAAGCTGAAGAAAAGGGCGTTAAGCTTCTTCTACCAGTTGATACAGTTGTTACAAAGGATTTCCCAAATCCAATTGATGCTCCAGTTGAAACTCTAGTAGTAGATGCAGACAAGATTCCTGCTGATATGGAGGGTCTTGATATTGGACCTAAGACACGTGAGCTATTTGCACAAGCTGCAAAAGAAGCTAAGACTGTTGTTTGGAACGGACCTATGGGCGTATTTGAGAACCCAATCCTTGCAGCTGGTACAAACAGCGTTGCAGCAGCTCTAGCAGAGACAGATGCTATCACAATTATCGGTGGTGGTGACAGTGCAGCAGCAGTTGCACAGCTAGGCTACGCTGACAAGATGAGCCACATCTCAACAGGTGGCGGTGCTTCACTTGAGTACCTAGAGGGTAAGGTTCTACCAGGTATAGCTTGCATAGCTGACAAGAAATAATTTCACTTAAAAATTACCAAAAGACCACAATTATGGGGCGGAACAATAGGCGGACAATAAGCGGACGCGCTTTTGTACGTCCCATTAAAAATACTTTTAATAAAAATAGGAGAATACTATAATGAATAAAGCTCTAAGACAAGCAGTTATCGCTGGTAACTGGAAAATGAATAAAAACCGTAAGGAAGCTAAAGAACTAATTACAGAGATGCTACCACTTGTAAAGGATGCTAAATGTGGTGTTATTATCTGCGTACCATACACAAACCTTGAGACAGCTCTTGAGCTAACAAAAGGTTCAAATGTTAAGGTTGGCGCTGAAAATTGTCACTGGGCAGAGAGCGGTGCCTTCACAGGTGAAATTAGTGCTGAAATGCTAGCTGAAATGGGCGTTGAGTACGTAGTTCTTGGTCACAGCGAGCGTAGACAATACTTCGGTGAGACAAACGAGACAGTAAATAAACGTCTACACGCAGCTCTAAAGGCTGGTCTAAAGCCAATCCTATGCGTAGGTGAGCTACTAGACGAGCGTGAGGGTGACATCACAGAGGAAGTTGTTGGTATGCAAGTTAAGCTTGCTCTAGCAGGTGTTGCTAAAGAAGAGCTAGCTAACATTATCATAGCTTACGAGCCGGTATGGGCTATTGGTACAGGTAAGACAGCTACAGCTGAGCAAGCTGAAGAGGTTTGTCTATACATCAGAACAGTTGTTGAAAAGCTATATGATAAGGCAGCAGCTGACGCTATGACAATTCAATACGGTGGTTCAATGAATCCAAAGAACGCTTGTGAGCTAACAGACAAGGAGAACGTTGACGGCGGTCTAATCGGCGGCGCTTCACTAAAAGCTCCTGACTTTGCAAAGATTGTAGAAGCAGCAAGCAGATAATTTTTAATTTGGTATTTTACTTTATTAAAACCGACTTTTCAAGCTCTGTTAAGTCGGTTTTTGTTAAATCTGAGAAATATAAGGAGAAAAGATTATATGAAAAAGCCATTAGCTTTAATAATTCTTGACGGATTTGGTATCCGTGATGATGAGGTTGGCAACGCAATAAAGGCTGCTAAAAAACCTAACATAGACAAATATTTAAAGGAATGCCCAGTTGTACAAATTGGTGCAAGTGGTATGGATGTTGGTCTTCCAGACGGACAAATGGGTAACAGTGAGGTTGGTCACACAAATATCGGTGCTGGTAGAGTAGTTTATCAGGAGCTAACAAGAATTACAAAGTCAATAAATGACGGAGACTTCTTCAAAAACGAGGCTCTAGTTGGTGCGGTTGAAAATTGTAAGAAAAATAATTCAGCCCTACACCTAATGGGACTACTTTCAAGCGGTGGCGTACACAGCCACATTGAGCATCTATATGGCCTACTAAAGCTTGCCAAGGACGCAGGTCTTGAAAAGGTATATGTACACGCATTTATGGACGGCCGTGACGTTCCACCATCATCAGGAATTGATTTTGTTCGTCAGCTTGAGGACAAAATAAAAGAAATCGGTGTTGGTAAAATTGCTACAATAAGCGGTAGATACTACGCTATGGATAGAGATAATCGTTGGGAAAGAGTTGTACTTGCCTACGATGCAATAGCAAATGGCAAGGGAAATCGTGCGGCATCAGCTGTCGAGTGTATGGAAGCTTCATACAAAAACGATGTTACAGATGAGTTCGTAGTTCCTACAGTAATTGAGGAAAATGCAGAGGTTAATGCTAACGATAGCATCATCTTCTTTAACTTCCGTCCTGATAGAGCTAGAGAAATTACACGCACATTCGTTGATGAAAGCTTTAGCGGTTTTGAGAGAGCTAAAGGCTTTATGCCACTATACTATGTTTGTATGACACAGTATGATGCTACAATGCCAAACGTACACGTTGCTATGAAGCCACAGTCGCTAACAAATACCTTTGGTGAGTACCTATCAAACAACGGTCTAACACAGCTAAGAATTGCTGAGACAGAAAAATATGCTCACGTTACATTCTTCTTTAATGGCGGTGTAGAAGCTCCTTATGAGGGTGAGGATAGAGCGCTTGTAAATTCTCCAAAGGTTGCTACATACGACCTACAGCCAGAGATGAGTGCATACGAGGTAACAGACGAGGTTGTTAAGCGTTTAGATAGCGGTAAGTATGATGTTATTATTCTTAACTATGCTAACTGCGATATGGTTGGACACACAGGCGTATTCGATGCTGCTGTAAAGGCTGTTGAGGCTGTTGATGAGTGTTTAGGTAGAACAGTAGATAAGATTATAGAAATGGGTGGTATAGCTCTTGTAACAGCTGACCACGGTAACTGCGACCAGATGTATGAGGCTGATGGCTCACCATTTACTGCTCACACAACAAATCCAGTACCATTTATGCTAATCGGTGGCAACAATATGAAGCTACGTGAGGGTGGAAAGCTTGCAGACATAGCACCAACAATGCTTGAGCTACTACAACTACCACAACCACAAGAGATGGATGGTAAATCACTAATTATAAAATAATAGTATAATTATATTATAACACTAACAGACCTATGGATATTTTCTGTAGGTCTGTTTTTTTATAGCTATTTTAATCTATGAATTGCAATTTATGGCTGTTTTGCCCCAGCTCAGATAAAATTGAGATAATTAGATGGCTAGCTTATCTCGGAAAGAATATTTATTAACAAAATGTTATTTTTTTAATAAAAATATATTGACAGAATTAATTTGTGCTGATATAATAAGCAAAGACTTAATTAAGTAAATACTTAAATAACAGGAGAAAAAATTATGGCATCAAAAAAATTTGCTGAGGTTGGAGATTATTGCGTTTCGTGTGGTAGTTGTGTAAAGGTCTGTCCTATGTCTGCAATAACAATATGGAGGGGCGTAATAGCACAGGTAAATAAGGAGCTTTGTGTTGGTTGCGGAAAATGTGTAAGGGAATGCCCAGCTGGAACAATAGAGCTAAGAGATCGTGAGGTAAAGCTATGAAAAATAAAAAGAAGCATTGGTACGACTATCTATGGATAGTAACACCCATATATTTAGGTCTTGGATTTTTTAATATAATGTTTGCGTGGATTGGTATGATTTTCTTTTTATTACCACTAATAATTGCAATATTTAATGGTAATAAGCAATATTGCAACCGCTACTGCGACCGTGGACAATTTTTACATCTTCTTGGTGATAAACTAAAGCTATCAAGAAATAAGCCAACTCCAAACTGGATGCGTTCAAAGGGCTTTAGATATGGCTTTCTAATTTTCTTTTTTGCTATGTTTTTCCAGATGCTATATGTTACATATTTAGTTGGAAGTGGAGCGTCAGGCTTAAGACAGATTGTAAAGCTATTTTGGACATTTAAGCTACCTTGGAATTGGGCATATCACGGAACAGCCCTGCCACAATGGGCGGCTCAATTTGCATTCGGTTTTTATAGTATGATGCTAACATCAACACTAATCGGACTAATAGTAATGGTACTGTATAAGCCACGCTCATGGTGTGTATTTTGCCCTATGGGAACAACCACACAGCTAATCTGCAAGGCAAAGGCAAAGGGCTGTGCTTCTTGTGGCGAAAATGCTAGCTGTAAAAAATCTGTAGCTGTAAAGGAAGATGATAGTAATGGAAAAGGATGCTAAAAGGGTTGCAGACCTATTAAAACTACTTTCTAATGAAAATCGTTTATTGATTCTTTGTGCTTTGTTAGAAAGACCAATGACAGTAGGAGAGCTTAAGGAGAAGGTTTCAAAAATATCAGCACCAGCTATTTCGCAGCACCTAAATAAGCTTACAGAGGCGGGACTTATCACATTTGAAAAAAAAGCTCAATTTAGTATATATGAGATTAGTGACCTACATTTATATAAGCTTATGGCGCTCTTAAAAGCGGAATATTGTAGTAGTGAAAATAATTTAAACGAGACTTAAATAATAAAATAAGGAGACATTAAAAAAATTTATGTTTAATATTATTCTATACTGTATTGCAGGAGCAGGACTAATAGTTTCGGCAGTTAAAGATAAGAAAAAGACAAAGCAGGCTCTAAAAAAAGCGTGGAAGTCGTTTGAAAATATATTACCACAGTTTTTATCCGTTCTTGTAATTATAGGCTTAACACTTGCTATACTTTCCCCACAACAAATTAGTAAGCTACTAGGCTCTGGCTCTGGTATATTTGGAATTTTTATATCTCTAATAATAGGCGGTATTACATTAATACCTGGATTTGTTGCTTTTCCTCTTGCGGCGGCACTTTTGCATAATGGAGCAGGATATGGACAAATAGCCGCATTCGTATCAGCACTAATGATGGTTGGGGTTGTAACAATGCCTATGGAAATAAAGATTTTTGGTAAAAAGGCTACCCTCTTAAGAAATGGCTTTGCAATAATTTTTTCGTTTATAGTAGCACTAGTTATGGGGGTAATTTTCTGATGAAACAGCTTGTGAAAAAATATAGAATATTTATTTTGTTATTTATTGTACAAATTATACTTATGTTTGCACTACCAGAAATAGGATATAAGTCATTACTCAATATTAGAAATAATATAAAAGAAATGCTTGGAGTAATTCCACCTGTATTTATACTTTTGGGACTCTTGGATGTGTGGGTTGATAGACAGACTATGATTAAGTATACAGGCTCAGGCTCTGGAGTGAAGGGAGCTTTGATAAGCTTTTTATTAGGCTCTGCCGCTGCAGGTCCACTGTATGCCGCCTTTCCAATAGTATCTATGATGCTGAAAAAAGGAAGCTCACTTTTTAATGTTTTCTTATTTATAGGAGCCTGGTCAACAACAAAAATTCCTATGTTAACCTTTGAGGCTGGTAGTCTTGGGGTGCCATTTATGGCTGTACGTCTAATTGCTAGTATTATAGGCATTACATTAATTGCCACAGCTATAGACCACTCGCTATCAAAAGAGGAAAAAGAAGAAATTTATAATACAGCCATTATGTAAATAAAATAAGCTAGCTTTAATTTTAAATGATATAGTAAAAAAAGGGGACTTTTTACGAGTAGAATTTGCTCACAAAGGGTCTCTTTTTGCTATAACTTATCTTATAGTATAGGTTTTTGTTTGGAGTAGTAGGCTAGTTAAGGGTTGAAATTATGTGCTAGTATATAAGTTTTTTACCTTTTTTATTGAAAAATTTGAGTATTTATGATAGAGTAATAAAGAAGATTATAGTATATTTATTGTTGTTTTAATAAAAAATATACTATAAGGATAAAGTATTAATTTTAGATATTTAGTATAGGAGTAAAGTAGAATATCTTGAATGTATTGAAAAATATTGTTATTTAGGTATCTTGGGGAAAAGGAGATTTTTTTATGGGGAAATTACAAATAATTTCGTTAATAGCATTATCAATGTATTTTTTGGTTCTTTTGATTGCTGTAACAAAAGAAAAGAAAAACACTAATGTACTCGATTACTTTTTTGGAGGAAGAACATTACCATTTTGGATGCTGTCTATAACATTTATTGCATCTTGGTGGGGAGCTGGCTCTGCTATTTCAACTGCAGACCTTGCATATAAGGACGGCTTGGGTGCTTTTTGGTACTACGGAGTACCAGTACTTATATCCACGTTTCTTATGATAGTTGGAGCAAGAGGAATTAGACGAGTAGGCTTTTTGACACAGGGCGAGATGATGAAGTCTAGATATTCAGATGTGACTGCTAAGGTCTTGTCTGTACTTATTCTAATTTTTATGACATTTACGGCTGCATCTCAAATGGTGGGTATTGGTGACTTCTTTGGAACATATCTAGGCTTAAATTATGAGCTTGCTGTCATAGTGGGAACGACTATTGTATTAATTTACTCATTGTTCGGTGGTTTTAGAGGAGTAGTGCTTACTGATGTTATACAGTTTGTATTGCTACTAGGCTCTGCTATTGCGGTGTTTCTTACAGCTATGAAAAATTCTGGTGGCTTTGGACAAATTAGCGAGGTGGCAAGCCAGCTTGGAAAAACTGAATATATGAGCATCACAGCAGGGGCATCAAAATATATGACATATGTTATAACCTTTGGTGGTGCGTGGATGATACAGGCGAATGTTTGGCAGAGAATTTCAGCCGCAAAGAATGATGAGGATGCCCACAAAATGACTGTTATGAGCTTTTTTGCGTACATTCCACTTTATCTTATAGTAGTATTTACTGGTATGGCTGGTATTGTAATGTTTGATACTATGCCAAAGGGTGGAATAGTTACGGCTATTGTAATGAATTATATGTCTCCATTTATAGGAGCTATTGTGTTTGTTGGAATATCGGCGGCAATTATGTCGACTATGGATTCACTAATAAATACAGGAGCTATGACGCTTTCTATTGACCTTTACCCACAGAAAAACAGCGAGGAAAAGAGACTTAATTTTTCAAGAATTGCTACACTTTTAGTAACAGCGGTAGCTCTGCTTATCTCGTTAAGAATACGCTCAATCCTTGAGATTTCGTGGATAGCGTCGGATATTATAACAACAGGGGTATTAGTACCTCTTCTTATGGGCTTTGTTTGGCGTAGAGGCAATTCAAAGGGAGCTATGTCCTCAATGATAGCGGGCTTTGTATATTGCCTATATAATTTACTTATAAGCTTTGGCGTAAAGCTACCATCATTTTGGCAGCCACAGTCGCCAGCGCAGGTAATTCTTGGTATAGGTATATCACTAGTTATGTATATTGTGGTTAGCCTTGTAACAGAGCCAGAATATGAAAGGGCAGATGAATTTATAGCTCTTGCAAGGGGAAAAAAGCTTGGGAGGTAAAGAAAAATGTTATATCACGCGTCAAATATTGAGGGACTAGAAAGATTAACTCCTCATATATCTACTCATGGAAAGCCCTATGTATATGCCATTCGTTCTAGGTTAATGGCAATATTATTTGGTACACCTAAGGATGATTTTGATATTTTGATTGATTCAAATTGTGGAAAAGCCATTTTATACGAATGTTATCCATTGGCATTAGAAAAAATTTATTCTGGAAAAAGCTGCTCACTTTATACAGTTGAAGAAGAAAATTTTCAAAATGGACTTACTGGGTGGGATGAGGAATTAGTATGCTCTACACCAGTAGCAGTAATTTCAGAGGAAAAAATAGATGATATATATAGTGAGATATTAAGGGCTACCAAGATAGGGGATTGCGAAATACATTTTTATGAGCAGAGTGAGGACTATTTATCATTTCTAAGAGATGAATTACAAGAAAGAATTGTAGCCTTTGGTATTGACGAGAAATACAGAAATAAGGATATTAGATTTATTAAATATCACAATCAGCTTTTGGAAGAAAAGTAGTTAATTTTATAGGGAGCTATAAGATTATGAACAAAGCGGAGATTACAGAAATACTAAGAAAAGAGAATATATTAGAGCTTTTAGATGATGGTCCAACTGCTATAGTTGTATCTAAGGGCAATAAGGATTTATTATTACAAATAAAGCGAGTAGACGATAATATTGAAGTAGTGACTGGTAAAATTATAAGACACAAAACACGAATTTCTATTAATGATATAAAAGATTGAGAGCTAGTAGTTTTAATATAGACTGAAATGAAGTAATTTATGAGGGAATATAAAAGTAAGGAAGAACTAAAAGATGAGATTAATAGAACATATACAAAGTATATTGCTGAATTTGATAGTATTCCAGAAGATATGAAGGATATTCGTGCTGAGGATGTAGACCGCACTCCAGCTGAGAATTTGGCATATCAAGTTGGCTGGACTACTCTTCTAATAAAGTGGGAAGAGAACGAGAGAGATGGTCTTGAGGTAAAAACGCCATCCGATAAATATAAATGGAATCAGCTAGGCGAGCTATACCAGTGGTTTACAGATACTTATGCTAGTATGTCAATTTATGAGCTTCGTACAATGCTAGACTCAAATATACAAAAGATATACAGTATGATAGATTCTATGACTGATGAGGATTTATTTACTCCACACAGAAGAAAATGGGCAGATGGTGCTATTAAATCTGCAGTTTGGGAGGTTTATAAGTTCATACATATTAATACTGTTGCTCCGTTTGGTACATTCCGTACAAAAATTAGAAAATGGAAAAAGCTAATGCTATAAACTAGCTATACAAATTTAATATTAAAAATTAAGTAATTTAATGAAAGCATTACAGTATATGTGATAGTATAATGCTGTGTTTTTAGTGCTAAGATAAGAAAGATGAGAAACTGTAGGTGTGACTGATGAATAGTTGTGAATGGTGCAATTATAAAGATAGCAAATGGTTAATTTATAAATCTATATATTGGTCTGTTTATTTGGCGGATGTTCAGGACTATGTTGGAAGATGTATTTTAGTGCTAAATAGACACTGCGAATGCATTTCAGATCTAAATACTTTGGAGTGGATTGACCTAAAATCTCTTATAGATCAGTTAGAACAAATTTATAAGGAAGTATTAGGGGCAGAGTTATGTAACTGGAGTTGTTTAATGAATAACTTTTATAAAGAAACAAATCCAAATCCGCATTTACATTTTCATGTAAGACCACGCTATAAAAATCCAATTACTATCAATCATCATTCATATGTTGATGTAGAGTTTGCACATCATTATGCGCTAAAGAAAGAACCTGTGTTAATTGCTGAGGATAGACAGGTATTATTTGAACAAATCAAAAGTCATTTTAAACTTAAGGTTAAATCTGTGGATATTTTGCTTTCAGACAGTGAAGTCTTGAGAGAATAATTGTAAGGTTTTTTGATAAAGTATCAGAGGCGAACAAAAACTTACGGCGTGTGAGAATGTATGAATTTCTACACGCCGATTTTTATATATAAGAAATATAGGAATATCTATTACTAGACTTTTTATTCGATACTAATACTTTTGCATGTAGTAAATTATCACAATAAATAAGCTCTTTGCGAGGATGGCTTGTATCTTTCATAATAAAAATAGCCTGTTTTTTTGTAAAGATATTTTATAGACAAGTTGTGTTTTTTGTGATAAAGTAGAAAAACGAAAGTGTTAGTTAATTTAAAATAATTTTGACAAAGACTTTTTTTAGGGAGTGATTTAGATGAAAAAGAAAATCAACGTCATCATTGCTATAGTTATTATTGCGTTGTTTATTCTCGTAGGCTACATAATCGGTTTATCTAGTAGAAGAGAAAGTGACATTTTTTCAGCGGTCTTAACCTTTGCCTGTGATGTGCAGAAATATGAACAGAAAACTAATAAAAGATATTTAACATTTGAGCATGAGTTTTCTGACAGGAAAATTGTCAAGAATATTGCGATAAGTGAAAAACAACTGGAGAAAATCTCTCCCCAAAACATTGAAGATATTATAGGAATGACAGTGGAAATGAACATTCCAAAAGAGAAAATTCAAACATATGATTTAAGTTTCCAATACAAAGAGCTTGAATGGTTTCTCTTTGAAGATGGAATGTTTGATGATTACTGTGAAATCGTAGATGTCTTTTTTATTAGTGACAGCAAATGATAAAGTGTTATATCTTTTCGGATTTATTAAACAATTCCTCTCAAAGCCCACTATTTACAAGGGTTTTCGCCGTTTACAACTGCATATTTTATGTATTTTCTACCGACTAGCTTGTCTAGCACGCTTGTGATATTCTTTTAGGAAATCAGTATTAGAATAAACAGAAAAGGCTCTATGAAAAAGTCCCCTGATGTGGAGCAATAACTAAGATAAAAAAACGCCGTGTAGGGTACATAACCATACACTCTGAACCCCCCGGCTTAACTGGGGGGTTTGATTGTTAGTATATTTAATTATTTATCAGTAAGTGGACCGTCTGAGAGAATTAGGGTATCTCCCATATTTGT
>SAMEA104404100__coassemble_1358_pt1 | contig 22430 bp, 34 predicted proteins | sample SAMEA104404100__metabat2_low_PE_067 | metagenome-assembled genome bin SAMEA104404100 (sample SAMEA104404100) | Balaenoptera acutorostrata | reverse complement strand
GTTAATTCGTCATTCGTCATTCGTCATTCGTCATTGGAGCGAAGCTCTCAACTCTCAACTCTCAACTCTACACTCTAATAATAATTCGTCATTCGTAATTGTGAGCGTTATCGAACCCAATTCATAATTTAATATTAAACTGTAAGCTAATAGTAAAAACTATACCTATATTCTAGCATAATTATTTCTATTATTTCAAGTTTAATACTTTTGAAATATAAATTCACATATTGTTTAAATAAGTAACATTAATAAAATATAAATATTAGTTAGTATACTATAATATAAAGTGTTTAATGGGGAGTTTTCCCCTAAATATATTATTTTAATGATGAAAAGGTGGTTGCCCAAAGGATGGATGAGGAGAAGGGACAGTCTAATTTTATGGTGAAGCTGGCTACTTTTATAGTAGATAAAAGAAAGGCTTTTTACTTAATATTTGCTGTTGCAATAGTTTATAGCGTGCTATCTATGTCGAGAGTAAAGGTAAATAACGATATTACCGAGTATTTGCCAGAGGATAGCGAGACAAGAATAGGTATAACGCTTATGAATGAGCAGTTTACAACCTATGGCGTTGCAAGAATAATGCTAAATAACGTAACTGAAGAGACGGCATTTGATTTAAAAGAAAAGATAGAGCAGGTTGACAGTGTATTTACTGTGGCATTTGCTGAAAGGGATGATGAGGAAAATCCCAACTATAAGGACACGTCGGCTATGATGACGGTATCATTTGATGATGTCTCCTCAGCACCAAGAGTAGAAGAGGGTATGCAGCAAATAAAGGATATGCTTTCGCCCTATGACTATGTTGTACAGAGTGATATAGGTAACAATTATCTTGATGGACTAGCTATAGATATGAAAAATATTTTGATTATGGCTGTTATTGTTATTATTGTAGTACTTCTTCTTACTTCTAAGACATATATGGAGGTGCCTGTATATTTACTTGTATTCGGAACTGCCGCATTACTTAATAAGGGTACTAACTTTTGGTTTGGGGAGATAAGCGTTGTTACAGACTCAATAGCTGTAATTTTACAGCTTGCCCTTGCAATAGACTATGCCATTATATTATGCCATAGGTATATGGAGGAGCATGAGACAAAGGATTCAAGAGAGGCTACTATAATAGCCTTGAGCAAGGCAATACCTGAAATTGCATCAAGTAGTCTAACTACTGTATCAGGTATGATAGCTATGATGTTTATGCAATTTAGAATAGGCTTTGATATGGGTATTGTACTTACAAAGTCAATTATTTTTAGTCTTATAACAGCATTTTTACTAATGCCTGGACTTCTTATGATATTTGCTAAGGGAATAGATAAGACTCATCATAGGAGCTTTGTTCCAAAGATAACACTTGTAGGTAAATACGCATACTGGACAAGGTTTATTGTACCACCTGTATTTTTGGTAGTAGTAATTTTGGCATTTATATTTTCAAGTAAGACACATTATATATATGATATTACCTCAATAGAGACCAGTAGCAAGACCGAGCAGCAGCTAGGTGAGGAAAAAATGGATGAAATATTTGGAAGTAGTAATATACTTGCCGTTGTATTCCCAAACACTAGCTACGAAAAAGAGGCGGCTATGGTTAAGGAGCTTGAGCAAAAGGAATATGTTGAAAGTGTTCTGAGCCTTGCTAATATTGAAGTAATGGACGGTTATATGCTAACAGATAAGCTTTCGCCACGGCAGTTTTCGGAGCTATCGGGGCTGGATATAGAGGTGGCAAGGCTTATGTATGGAGCTTATGCAGTAAACGAGGAGGAATATGGACCTATTGTAAGCGGACTTGAGGACTACAAGGTGCCAATACTCGATATGTTTATGTTCCTTTATGACCAAAAGCAAGAGGGCTATGTTGAGCTTGACGAGGAGCTTAATGATGAGCTTGATGAAATGTACGATATGCTAAAGACGGGTCAAAAGCAGCTACAAAGCCCAACACATAGCCGTATAATTCTTGATATGACATTACCAGTTGAGGGTGAGGAGACATTTAATGAGCTTGATGAGCTAAAGGCAATAGCTAGAAAGTACTATGGAGATGATGTTTTACTAGTAGGTACATCAAAGAGTAATAAGGATATGGAGGCTTCGTTTGTAACGGATAATACACTTATTACAGTTTTGACAGCTGTATTTGTTATGGCAATCTTGCTATTTACATTCCAGTCCTCAGGACTACCAGTACTACTAGTTTTGGCTATACAGGGCAGTATTTGGATAAACTTTGCCTTCCCTTATGTAACAGGTGGTAATCTATTCTTTATGAGCTCGCTTATTGTAAGCGCTATTCAAATGGGTGCTACTATTGACTACGCTATTGTTATAACAAGTAGATATATGGCACTAAAAGGGGTAATGCCCATTAAGCAGGCTATGATAGAGTCACTTAATCAAGCCTTTCCGACTATATTTACCAGCGGTACTATTCTTACATCAGCAGGCTTTATGCTAGGCTTTATTTCTCACGACCCAACCATTGCCTCAATTGGTATAGAGCTTGGACGTGGTACACTAATTTCAATTTTGATTGTTCTATTCGTACTACCTCAAATACTATTACTCGGTGATATTATTATAGAAAAATCTGCATTTACACTTAGACGTGATTTTGCTACGCCATTGCCGTCAGGCAAGATAAGAGTAAACGGACACGTAAGAGGTACTGTTGTGGGTACTATTGATGCTCAAGTAAACGGTGTCATTATAGGTGATATAATAGCTAATGTTCAGACAAAGAATGGCGAAAAGAGCTTTGAAAAGTTAAATACTTCAGAGCTTACGCTATCAGGTGATAGTGAGGATATAACAGATGATATTAATGTATTAAATACAGAAAAAATAGAAAATAGAGAAGAGGGAGATGCAAAAAATGAATAAACATAATAAATTCTCCCATAAGCTTTCTAAGAGTATTTTTTCGGTATGCGTGGCTGTAATGCTTATAGCTACTCCAGCCACAGCCTATGCTGGTGTACCCAAAAATGAAGAAAATAAGATAATACATAGTACCGTATGGGAAAAGTATTTTAAGAAAAAGGAAAATAACGCAAAGATTGTAAAGACTGTAACGATTGCAACAAAGGAGGATTGGCTAAAGCTTGCTGAGGAGTGCATATATGATAAAGCCTCGGAGGGTATGTATGTAGACCTTGTCAGCGACCTTAAATTTAACGAGGGAGAATTTAAGCCAATACCAAGCTTTAGCGGTATATTTGACGGAAATAATAATACAATTACATTTTCCTATGATGACGCAGGCTCTGCTCAGGGGTTATTTAGATATGTTGAAAAAACAGGCGTTATAAAAAATCTTATATCAAATGGCAGCTTTTCTCCCTGCTCAAAGGATGAGTACATTGGTGGTATTGCTGGTGTAAACAGCGGTCTTATTGATAATTGTAAATTTATAGGAGAGATAAACGCTCATAACTATGTAGGTGGAATAACAGCTCTAAATAAAAAGGATGGACAGATAGCCGAGTGTAGCAATAGTGGTACTGTACAGGGCATACACTATACAGGTGGTATAGTCGGAGCAAATGAGGGGGATATAGCATCTTGCGAAAATGCGGGAGGTGTAAATAACTTTGTACACGAGCTACGTCCAGAGCTTAATATAGAAAACTTTGAGGAAAAGCTTAACAAGCCTGAAAATGTAGCAGTTCATACTGATACAGGCGGTATAGCAGGCTACAGCAGTGGTAGGGTATTTACTTCATTAAATAATAATACAGTAGGATATAAGCACGTTGGATATAATGTCGGCGGTATAATAGGCAGACAATCAGGCTTTGTATATCAATGTGAAAATAATGGAAATATTATAGGAAGAAAAGATGTTGGCGGTATAGTTGGACAGGCTGAGCCATATCTTTCAATACAATACTATGAGGATATATTCCAAAAGATAGATAGAGAGCTTGGAATATTACAGGACAGAGTCTCGGAGCTTGTCACAGATATAAACAAGACAACAAAGAATGTAAATAGTAATTTGGGGGAAATACAGCACTATCTTACCAAGGCTCAAAATGAGCTATCGAGAATTTCGGAGCATTTTTCAGAGGTAGAAAAGCTAAAGGATATAGACCTAAACTTTATTGTCTCACGTTTGCAGGATTGTACAGATTATCTTGATAAGGCAAATACTGCATTTTTTAGACTACAGTATGAATTTGATGATGGCAGAGCTGATATTGTAAGTGACATTAGGGATATAGAGGATCAAATTACGAATGTTAGAAGTGTCATAAATAAAAGTAAGTCCGACATTATGAATGACGAAAAAGAAATACTTATAGATATTTCGGACAAGAAGAATAATAATGCAGAACCTGGAAAGATAGCAGAATGTAAAAACTTTGGACCAATTGACGCTGATACAAACGTTGGCGGTGTTGTGGGCAGTATGTCAATAGAGTATGATATTGACCCAGAGACAGACTTTAACGAGGTAAACGAAAAAACCTTTAACTCGGAAACCTATTACAGAAACGTACTTCAGGATGTTACAAATGTCGGAGACGTAACAGGCAAAAAGGATAATATCGGCGGACTAGTTGGTATGATATATATGGGTGCCGTTATGGATAGTGAGGCTGAATGTAGAGTTGAAAGTACAGAGGGGAGTTTTGTAGGTGGGCTAGTTGGATATGCTGACGGTACAATAAAAAATTGTAGCTCGCTAACAGATGTATACGGTAAATATAATGTTGGTGGTGTTGCCGGCAGAGGAAAAAATATAATAAACAATGTTTCAATGACAAGGGTTTATTGTGACAAAGCCTTTTACGGTACTATTGCAGGTAGTCTTTTTGATGATGAGGCAGAAAAGCAGAAAAACAAGGTGAACGGCAATATATACTGTGATGAGGGTATAGGCGCTATAGATAATATCACATACGCTAAGGAGGCTACGCCATATATATATGAAAGCTTTGTAGAGCAAAAACAGGTTTCCGATATGTTTAAGAGCTTTAAGCTTAGATTTTTAATTGATGGCAACAATGTAGCCGAATATGAATTTAACTATGGTGACACAGTAGATGAGCTACCAAATATCCCAGAAAAAGAAGGCTATTACTCAAGGTGGGAGAAAGAGGAGCTTAAAAATCTAGTAAGAAGTGAAAATATAAATGCTGAATATATAAAATGGATAACTTCAATAGATAGCGTGCAAAAGACAGATGAGGGCATACCTCTAGTTCTTGCTGAGGATAATTTCTATGAGGGTACACAGGTAGATTTACTTCCAGCAGAAGCTCCAGCCATTGAGGAAAAGGAAACGCTACTATTTAATTCAAAGCTTGGTGTTAGGTCTGACTATATAAAAACCTATTCCGATGCAAAATTTAGAGTACATCTTGATGATAAGTATGCAAAGATAAGAGTACTTGTTGATGGAGGAGTTGGATATGTAGAGGTGCCTCACGAGGTAGAGGGAAGCTATGCTGTTTTTAATGCAAGGTTTGGAGATAGCGTGGCTATTGTTGCAAAGCCTTCATATAAGTGGGTAGTTACATTAATAGAGATGACAGCTGTGGTGATAATTCTTCTATTATTGTTCATAAAGCTTATAAGGAAGCTTGTGAGGAGGCTTAAAAAGAAAAGACAGGAAAAAAGAGAAAGTAATAACAAAAAGATAGATAAGCATAAAAAATGATAGCTTAATACAAAGCGAGAGGGTTAGAGCCTTCTCGCTTTATATTTATATTATATAGAGGAAATAGGTATAGAAAATAAGAAAAATAGACGGCTATTGATATTTTGCATAAAAGACAACGAAAACACAGTGTTTTTATGTATATTTGATAGAAAAACAAAAAAGAATAAAAAAGTCAAAAAAAGGCTTGCAAATGTAGAAACTATGTGTTATTATAATTAAGCGTGACTGCACAGGGAACAAAGAAGAAAAAAGTTCCCGTTGATATGCGAAGATGTAAGAGGTTGCCGTACAAGCTACGGGTAATTTTTACGGAGTATGTCCGATTTTAAACCGGGCGGTAGGCAAAAGCAAAACAAATACAGGATATACCGATTAATGTGATTGGCGGACGATTCAAAAGTAAATTAGCGAGGAAAAAATTCCTCATTTTTTATTGAAAAGTTACGGAACACCCGGAATAGTTTACTTGTAAGCTTGCTTTGCAGCCGTCGCCGAGTAAACACAAATATTTTAAGGAGGCGATGATTGTGGCAGTCAAAGAAAAAATCAGAATCAAACTTAGAGGTTACGATCACAAAATCGTTGATAGCGCAGCTGAGAAAATAGTAGAAACAGCTAGCAGAACAGGTGCTAAGGTATCAGGCCCTATTCCACTACCAACAGAGAAAGAAGTAGTAACAATCCTACGTGCTGTACACAAGTACAAAGATTCTCGTGAGCAATTTGAAATGAGAACTCACAAGAGAGTTATCGACATTCTACGTCCATCAAACAAGACAGTAGATGCTCTAAAAACTCTTGAACTTCCAGCAGGCGTTGAAATAGAAATTAAACTTTAATTTTTGATTTCAGAATTTCAAAAACAAACAACCTGCCGGTCACGTTGACAGATGGTCAACCAATAACCAAATTAGGAGGAAATTTACAATGGAGAAATGTATCATCGGTAAAAAAGTTGGTATGACTCAGCTTTTTGATGAAAACGGCAAGATTATCCCTGTTACAGTAATTGAAGCAGGCCCTTGTACAGTTGTTCAAAAGAAGACAATCGAAAACGACGGCTATGAAGCTGTGCAGATCGGTTTCGGAGCATTAAGCGACAAGCGTGCAAACAAAGCAATAAAGGGACATTTTGCAAAGAGCGACGTTGCTCTTAAAAAGAATTTGAGAGAATTCAGACTAAGCAATATTGATACTATGAATGTAGGCGACTTAATCAAGGCTGATGTATTTTCAGCAGGCGAGCGTGTTGACGTATGTGGTATCTCAAAGGGTAAAGGTTACGCAGGTTCAATCAAGCGTTTCGGTAACCACAGACTAAAATCAACACACGGTACAGGTCCTGTTCACCGTCATGCTGGTTCAAACGGTTCAATTGACGGCGCACACGTATTCAAAGGTAAAGGTCTACCAGGACATATGGGTGCTGAAAGAGTTACAGTTCAAAATCTTGATGTAGTTAAGATAGATGCTGAAAACAATCTGATTGCGGTACGTGGTGCTGTTCCAGGTCCAAAGAATGGAATAGTTTACATCACAAATACCGTAAAAGCGTAAGGAAGGAGTGAATTAAACATGCCAAAGGTTACTGTTTATGATATGACAGGTAAAAACGTTGGAGAGAGAGAGCTTAACGAAAGCATTTTTGGTATTGAGCCAAATAAGAGCGTTCTACACGACGTTGTAAAGAATTATCTTGCAAACCAAAGACAAGGTACACAGTCCACTCTTACACGTACAGAGGTTAGCGGCGGCGGTAAAAAACCTTGGAAACAAAAAGGTACAGGCCATGCAAGACAGGGTTCAACAAGAAGCCCACAATGGAGACACGGTGGTGTAGCACTAGGCCCTAAGCCACGTAGCTACAACTACACACTAAACAAGAAGGTTCGTGTTCTTGGTATAAAATCTGCTCTATCTGCAAAGGTTATGGAGAACGAGCTAGTTCTAGTAGAAGGCCTTGCAGCTACAGAGTACAAGACAAAGACAGTTGCTAATATGCTAAAGGCACTAGACGCTGAGCGTAAGCCTTTAATCGTAACAGCAAACGTTGATAAGATGCTAGTAAAGAGTGCAAACAATATTAAGGGAGCAAAGACAGCAGTAGCAACATCACTAAATGTATATGATATGCTAAACGCTAACAAGGTTATCCTTTCAGTAGAGGCTCTTGATAAACTTGAGGAGGTGTACGCATAATGAAAACAGCACAAGATATAATCGTTGCTCCAATCATAACAGAGCAAAGTATGGAAGCTATGGCGTTACGTAAGTACACATTCAAGGTTCTAAAATCTGCTAACAAAATTGAAATTGCAAAAGCAGTAGAAGCTGTTTTCCCAGGCACAAAGGTTGCTAAGGTTAACACAATTAATTGTCTAGGCAAGCTAAAGAGAATGGGCAGAAACCAAGGCTACACAGCTAATTGGAAAAAAGCTATCGTTACTCTAGCAGAGGACAGCAAGGCAATTGAATTCTTTGAATCAATGCAATAATCTATAAAATTAAAATAAAAGTGTATGGAACATCTCCTGTTCCGCCAAATATTATAAGGAGTGTAAAGAATATGGCTATTAGAGTTTATAAGCCTACGACAGCTGCAAGACGTAATATGACTTGCACAGATTATACAAAGCTGTCAAAAGTTGCACCTGAGAAGAGCCTTTTGGAGCCACAAAAGAAATCTGCAGGTCGTAACAATACAGGTAAAATAACCGTAAGACATCACGGTGGCGGTAATCGTCAAAAATATCGTATAATCGATTTTAAGAGAAATAAATTAGATGTACCTGCAAAGGTACTAACACTTGAATATGATCCAAACCGTTCAGCTCATATTGCACTAGTTCAATATGAAGACGGCGAGAAGAGATACATTGTAGCTCCTCACGGTCTAGCAGTTGGCGACGTTATCTATTCAGGTAAGAACGCAGATATAAAAGTTGGTAATGCCCTACCACTAGAATCAATTCCAGTTGGTACATTTATCCATAACATCGAGCTTTACCCAGGCAAAGGCGCTCAACTTGCTCGTTCAGCAGGTGTTCAAGCTCAGCTAATGGCTAAAGAAAACGGTTATGCGCTATTGAGACTTCCTTCAGGCGAGCTACGTAACGTTCAACAAAACTGTATCGCAACAATCGGTCAAGTAGGTAACATTGACCACGAGAACGTAAGCATTGGTAAGGCAGGACGTACACGTCACCTAGGTTGGAGACCAACAGTACGTGGTTCTGTTATGAACCCTAACGACCACCCACACGGCGGTGGTGAGGGTAAATCACCAATTGGTAGACCAGGCCCAGTTACTCCTTGGGGTAAACCAGCTCTTGGCTACAAGACACGTTCAAACAAGAAGAGCAGTAACAAGTTCATTGTTAAGCGTCGTAACGATAAATAAGGCATGCTGAAAGGAGGCAAAACCACAAATGAGTAGAAGTACTAAAAAAGGACCTTTCGTGCAGCCTAAACTGCTTGAAAGAGTTGAAGATATGAATACTAAGGGTGAGAAGAAGGTTCTAAAAACTTGGAGCCGTGCTTCCACAATATTCCCACAATTTGTTGGACATACATTTGCAGTACATGACGGCCGTAAGCACGTTCCTGTTTATGTAACTGAGGATATGGTAGGTCACAAGCTAGGTGAATTTGCACCAACTCGTACCTACAGAGGTCACGCTGCAGATAAGAAAACTAAATAATGGACCGAAAGGAGGATAAACACATGGAAGCAAGAGCTTACCTAAGAAATTGCAGAATGTCACCACGCAAGGTACAAATCGTACTTAACCTAATCCGTGGTAAGAATGTAGAAGAAGCGCTAGCTATTCTAAAATATACACCAAAGGCTGCTTGTGAGCCACTACTAAAGTTGCTTAACAGTGCAATAGCTAATGGAACAAACGATGATAAGAAAAATATGGATCGTAACAATATGTACGTATCCGAGTGTTTTGTCACTTCGGGTCCTACAATGAAAAGAATTCGTCCTCGTGCGCAAGGCAGAGCTTACTCAATACTAAAGAGAACATGCCATATTACAATTGCTGTACGAGAGAGAGACTAAGCTGAAGGAGGAGGTAAACTATGGGTCAAAAAGTAAATCCACACGGCATACGTGTTGGTATAATCAAAGATTGGAATTCCCGCTGGTTTGCTCGTGATAACGCTTTCGGCGATATCTTAGTAGAGGACTACAACCTACGCAAATTCCTAAAGAAAAAACTATATGATGCAAGCATTTCTAAAATAGAAATCGAAAGAACAGCTACAAGAGTAAAAATTCACATCAACTGCGCTCGCCCAGGTATCGTAATCGGTAAGGGTGGTACAGAGATTGAAAAGCTACGTCTTGAGTGTGAGAAGATGATAAATAACGGCAAGGCTCAAAAGATGGACGTTGCTGTTAACGTTATCGAGGTTAAAAACCCTGAGACAAACGCTCAACTAGTTGCTGAGAACATTGCAGCACAGCTAGAGGGCAGAGCTTCATTCCGTCGTGCTATGAAACAAGCAATCGGCAGAGCTATGAACTCAAATGCTAAGGGTATCAAAACACAAGTTAGCGGTCGTTTGGGCGGCGCTGAAATTGCTCGTTCAGAGTCATACCACGAGGGTACAATTCCTCTACAAACACTACGTGCTGATATAGACTACGGCTTCGCAGAGGCTGATACAACATACGGCAAGCTAGGTGTTAAGGTATGGATATATGCAGGTGAGGTTTTGGCTGAGCGTAAAAACCGCAGAGACCATCGTAGAGAAGGAGGCCAGAGATAATGCTATTACCAAAGAGAGTTAAATATCGTAGAGTTCACAGAGGCAGAATGACAGGTAAAGCAATGCGTGGAAACTTTGTTTCTAACGGTGAATTTGGTCTTCAATCTCTAGAACCAGCTTGGATTTCTTCAAACCAAATCGAGGCTGCCCGTATCGCTATGACACGTTACATCAAGCGTGGCGGTCAAGTTTGGATTAAAATATTCCCAGACAAGCCAATTACAGAAAAACCAGCCGAGACTCGAATGGGTTCAGGTAAAGGTAGCCCTGAGTACTGGGCAGCTGTTGTTAAGCCAGGCAGAGTAATGTTTGAAATCGGCGGCGTTTCTGAGGAAACAGCTCGTGAGGCTATGCGTCTAGCAGCTCACAAGCTACCAGTAAAATGTAAATTCATTAAGAGAGAAGAAACACAGGAAGGAAGTGAAGGTTAATGAAAACAACTGAAATCAGAGATTTATCAGTAGCAGAACTAAATCAAAAATTAGCAGATTTGAAAGCAGAACTATTCAACCTTCGCTTTCAACATGCTATAAATCAACTTGACAATCCAATGAGATTGAAAGCAGTTAAGAAGGATATTGCTCGTATAATGACAGTAATCCGTGAGAAAGCTTAAGGAAGGAGGACGCAGTTATTATGGAAAGAAACCTAAGAAAAACACGTGTTGGTACAGTAGTTAGCGACAAGATGGACAAGACAGTTGTTGTTGCAATCGTTGACCACGTTAAGCACCCACTATACAATAAGATCGTTAAGAACACAGTTAAGTTCAAGGCTCACGACGAGGAGAACGCTTGTGGAGTTGGCGATAAGGTTGAAATTATGGAGACACGTCCTTTGTCCAAAGACAAAAGATGGAGAGTTGTTAACATAATCGAGAAGGCTAAATAATATTTGTCATAAAGGCTTTGACAAAAAACTCATATGAACCTAAGGTGTTTGGCACATCTGATAATAAAAATCGGGTGTTGCCCGCTGTGGGGTGAGGAAGTTCACCAGCCAGTTGCAGATTTTATTTAAAAAAATCTACGTAAAACATTAAAAAAAGGTAAGTCAACATATTTAGGTTGACATTGAAAGGAGGAACGCTCTGTGATACAGATGCAAACCCATCTTAAAGTGGCCGACAATACAGGTGCTAAAGAGCTAATGTGCATTAGAGTACTTGGTGGTTCACGTAAAAGATACGCTAATATCGGCGACGTTGTAGTAGCTTCAGTTAAGAAAGCTGCTCCAGGCGGTATGGTAAAAAAAGGCGACGTTGTAAAGGCAGTTATAGTTCGTTCAGCAAAGGGTGTAGGTCGTGAGGACGGCACATACATTCGTTTCGACGAGAACGCAGCTGTTATTATTAAAGATGATAAAAACCCAAAAGGAACACGTATTTTTGGACCTGTTGCAAGAGAACTTCGTGAGAAAGATTACATGAAGATTTTGTCACTTGCACCAGAAGTATTATAAGGAGGTGTCGCAGATTATGATGAATAAACTTCACGTTAAAAAGGGCGACACAGTAGTCGTTCTTTCAGGTAAGGATAAGGGCAAAAAAGGCAAGGTTCTTGAAGTAAGCCCAAAAGAGCAAAAGGTTATCATTGAGGGTATCAATATGATGACAAAGCACGTTAAACCTCGCAGACAAGGCGAAGCTGGCGGTATCGTTGATGCTGAGGGCGCTATGTACGCTTGTAAGGTAAACGCTGTTTGTCCAAAGTGCGGTAAGGCTACACGTCTTGCTCACAAGATTGACGAAAACGGTAACAAGGTTAGAGTTTGCAAGCATTGCAACGCAGAATATTAATAGAAGGGAGATTGAGTGATGTCAGTATTAAGAGAAGAATATAAAAACACAGTTGCTCCAGCTTTGATGAAAAAGTTTGGTTACAAGAGCGTCATGCAAATCCCAAAACTTGAAAAAGTTGTATTAAACGTTGGTTGCAGCGAGCTAAAAGAAAATTCAAAGATCATCGAGAACATCATCGGAGATCTTGGTAAAATAACAGGTCAAAAGGCTGTTCCTACACACGCTAGAAAGAGCGTTGCTAACTTTAAGCTTCGTGAGGGACAGGTTATCGGTGCTAAGGTTACACTACGTGGCGAAAATATGTATGATTTCGTTGAGAAGCTATTTAACGTAGCTCTACCACGTGTACGTGATTTCCACGGTATCAACGGTAACGGCTTTGATGGTCGTGGTAACTTCAATATGGGTATAAAAGAACAACTTATATTCCCAGAAATTGAGTACGAAAAAATTGACAAGGTTCGTGGTATGAATATTTCATTCATTACAACAGCTAAAACTGATGAAGAGGCTCGTGAGCTATTAACACTTATGGGTGCTCCATTTGAGAAATAAGGGGGTAGAGAAAAATGGCAAAGGTTTCAATGAAAGTTAAACAACAACGCGCTCCTAAGTTCTCTACCAGAGCATACAACAGATGTAAAATCTGTGGCAGACCACATGCTTACCTACGTAAATATGGCGTTTGCCGTGTATGCTTTAGAGAACTAGCATACAAAGGTGAAATCCCAGGCGTTAAGAAAGCAAGCTGGTAAATTTAAAAGCAAAAGGAGGTACACTCATGCATATTACAGATACTATTGCCGATATGCTAACACGTATTCGTAACGCGAATAACGCAAAGCATGAAACGGTAGATATTCCTGCGTCAAAAATGAAGACTTCTATTGCTCAGATTCTTCTTGACGAGGGCTATATAAAAGCATTCACAGTTATCCCTGATGAGAAGCAGGGTACAATTCGTATAACACTAAAATACGGTGAGGGTAAACAACCAATTATCCAAGGCCTACGCAGAGTTTCAAAGCCAGGTCTACGTATTTACGCTAGCAGCGAGGAAATGCCAAAGGTTCTAAAGGGTCTAGGTATTGCAATCGTTTCAACATCAAAGGGTGTTATAACAGACAAAGAGGCTCGTCGTGAACACGTTGGCGGCGAAGTTCTAGCATTCATCTGGTAAGGGGGTAGACTATAATGAGTAGAATAGGTAACAAGCTAATAGAAATCCCCGCAGGTGTAGAGGTTAAGTTCGACGGAAACACAGCAACAGTAAAGGGCAAGAACGGCACACTAGTTAAGTCATTCTCAGACCTTATAAGCTTTTCACAAGAGGGTAATACAATAAAGGTTACTCGTGCAAATGAAGAGAAGTTTACAAAGAGCATCCACGGACTAACAAGAACACTACTAGCAAATATGATCCAAGGTGTTAACGAAGGCTTTTCAAAGGAGCTAGAGGTTAACGGCGTTGGTTATCGTGTAGCTAAGCAGGGTAAAGATTTGGTTATGAACTTGGGCTACAGCCATCAAGTTATTATGCCTGAAATAGATGGTATCACAATCGAGGTTCCATCACCAAACAAAATCATCATCAAGGGCGCTGACAAGGAACAAGTTGGTCAATTCGCAGCTGAGGTTCGTACAAAACGTCCACCAGAGCCATACAAGGGTAAAGGTATTAAATACGTTGATGAAGTTATTATCCGCAAGGAAGGTAAAGCCGGTAAAGGTAAGAAATAAGGAAGGAGGAGTTAGAAAATGATAAATAAACTTGACAAAAAAGAGTTAAGAATAAAAAGACGTAAGAGAGTAAGAGCTAAAATAAGCGGTACAGCTGAACGTCCAAGACTATCTGTATTTCGCTCCGCCAAAAATATCTATGCACAAATCATAGATGATGTTAACGGTGTAACACTTGCAGCAGCTTCTACAATGGACAAGGGCTTCGAGGGCTTTGGCGGTAACGTTGAGGCAGCTAAGAAGGTTGGTCTTGCAGTAGCAGAAAAAGCTAAAGCAAAGGGCATTGAAACAGTTGTTTTTGACAGAGGCGGTTTTGTTTATCACGGTCGTGTTGCAGCAGTTGCTGACGGCGCTCGTGAAGGCGGACTTAAATTCTAATTGAAGGAGGGATACTTTTGGCTCGTATAGATGCATCAGCATTAAATTTAACAGAAACAGTAGTAGCTATTAACCGTGTTACAAAGACGGTTAAGGGTGGTCGTATATTCAAGTTTGCAGCACTAGTTGTTGTTGGAGACGGTAACGGTATAGTTGGCTTTGGACTTGGTAAGGCTTCCGAAGTACCCGACGCAATTCGCAAGGGCATAGAGGACGCTAAGAAGAACCTAATTAAGGTTTCACTAAAGGGTACATCAATACCTCACGAGGTAATTGGTAAGTTTGGCGCTGGAGAGGTTCTACTAAGACCAGCTCCACAAGGTACAGGTGTTATCGCCGGCGGTGCTGTTCGTGCAGTGCTAGAGGCTGCTGGTATTCGTGATATCAGAACAAAATGCCTACGTTCAAACAACCCAACAAACGTTGTTTCAGCTACAATAGCAGGTCTTGCTTCACTACGTGATGTAAACGAAGTTGCTGCTATCCGTGGTAAAACAGCAAAAGAAATAATGCTAGGTTAAGGAGGTAGCTTACTATGGCAGATACAGTAAAGATTAAGCTTGTAAAAGGCTTTGCAGGTAGAAAGAAACCTCAGATAGCTACAGCTTATTCACTAGGACTAAGAAAAATAGGCGACGAAACAGAGCAGCCAAACAATGCGGCTACTCAAGGTAAAATCGCAAAGATTATACACCTTGTAGAGGTTACAAACAAATAAGGAGGTGCAAAACTATGAAGTTGCATGAACTATCACCAGTTGAAGGCTCAACAAAAAGAGCTTATAGAGTTGGTAGAGGCGCAGGTAGCGGTAACGGCAAGACAGCAGGTAAAGGCCATAAGGGTCAAAACGCTCGTTCAGGCGGCGGTGTAAGACCTGGCTTTGAGGGTGGTCAAATGCCATTGCAAAGACGTGTTCCTAAGAGAGGATTCGTAAACATTTTTGCAACAAAGCTTGCAGTTGTTAACGTACGTGATCTTGAGCGTTTCGAGAACGGAGCTGTTGTTAATGCCGATGCTCTAGTAGAAGCAGGTATTATCAAGAATACTTTTGACGGTGTTAAGGTATTGGGTAATGGCGAATTAACAAAGAAACTTACAGTAGAAGCAGCTGCTTTCTCCGAGGGTGCTAAGAGTAAAATCGAGGCAGTCGGCGGAAAGGCAGAGGTGAAATAAGATGTGGCAAACCATTAGAAATGCTTGGAAAATAGCAGACTTGCGTAAAAAGATTTTGTATACTCTGATGATACTGGTTGTTGTACGTTTGGGTGCGGCTATTCCCGTTCCATTTCTAAACTCCGCAGCGCTAACATCTATGATGGCTGCTGACGGTAGCTTACTTGGATACCTAGATGTATTGACAGGTGGTGCACTTAGTCAAGCAACACTATTTGCACTTTCAATTTCACCATATATCACAGCATCAATTGTCATTCAGCTTTTGACTGTTGCAATTCCTCCTCTGGAGAGACTTGCAAAGGCAGGAGAGGACGGACAAAAGAAGCTAAAGAAAATAAACCGTTATACAACAGTAGGACTTGCAGTTTTGCAATCAGTAGCCTTCTACTTCCTATTCAAAAACGGTTATCAAGCTGTAAAGACATATAATAGTAGTGTAGCTAATTTCCTAGTTGCGACTACTATCGTAGCAACATTTACAGCAGGCGCTATGGTAGTTGTTTGGTTGGGTGAGCGTATTGATGAAAAGGGTATCGGTAACGGTATTTCATTAATCCTATTTGTAGGTATCGTTTCACGCGCACCAGGAGCTATCCACGCTCTATTCCAAAACTTCGCAAAGGGTCCTCAATACTATGTATATGTTCCACTTGTAATGATTTTGTTCGTTGCAATGATAGCATTCATAGTTGTTATGAACAGCGCTGAGAGAAGAATTACTATTCAGTACGCTAAAATAACAAGAGGCAACAAGATGTGGGGCGGTCAAAAGTCATACCTACCTATTAAGGTTTCTATGTCTGGAGTTTTGCCTATCATCTTTGCAAGTACATTCCTTGCAATTCCTGGAACAATCAAGAGCTTTGTAGACCCACAGGGACTAACAGGCTTTGGTAGATTTCTAGGACACTTTAACTACAATACATGGCTATATGCTGTATTGTACTTCTTCCTAATAATAGGATTCAACTATTTCTATATTGCTATTCAGTACAATCCAGTTGAAATGGCTAACAATATTAAGAATAACCACGGCGCAATACCAGGAATTAAGCCAGGTAGATCCACAGTAGAGTTTATTCAAAAGAGAATTAACAGAGTAACTCTAGCAGGCGCTTTAATGCTTGCTGTAATAGCTATTTTGCCAATACTTTTGGGTAACCTTATGAAGATGAACATCTCACTTGGTGGTACGTCAGTAATCATTCTAGTAGGCGTAGCTTTGGATACTGTAAGAGGTCTTGAATCACAGATGATGATGCGTCATCACAAGGGCTTCTTGGAGTAATCCTGTAGGCGATAGCGGAGGATTAAAATGAATTTAATTATTATGGGAGCGCCAGGAGCAGGTAAGGGTACTCAAGCGGAAATAATCAGCGAGAGATATGAAATACCAACTATATCAACAGGCGCAACCCTTAGGGAAGCAATAAAAAGTGGAAGCGAACTTGGCAAGCTTGCCCAAAATCTTATAGATAATGGTAGGTTTGTTTCAGATGAGGTTATAAACCCAATCGTAAGGGAGCGACTACATGAGTCAGATTGCGAAAATGGTTTTATCCTTGATGGATATCCACGCAATATGGAACAAGCAAAGGCGCTTGAAGAAATGGGAATCCATATAGATAAGGCGCTTTATATATCACTTTCCGATGAAACTGTTATAGAAAGACTTTCGGGCAGAAGAGTTTGCGAAAACTGCGGAGCTAGCTATCACACAGTATACAATCCTTCTCAAACAGGAGAAATGTGTGAGATATGCGGCGGTAAGCTTATTACACGTCGTGATGATAGACCCGAAACTGTCAGAGAGCGTTTGGAAATATTCCACGAGACAACGTACCCAGTTATTGAGTACTACAAAAGTCAGGGCATTCTACGAATAGTAGAGAGCGACGAGTCCGTGGAGGTTACCACCGAAAGAACGTTGAGGGCTTTGGAGGAGTAATTATGATAATTCTAAAGACCAAAAACGAAATAGCAGGAATTAAACAGGCTTGCAGAATATCGGCACTTGCTTTAAAAGCAGGAGTCGATGCTGTGAGACCAGGTGTTACAACCTGGGACATCAATCGAGCAGTTCACGATTGCATTACAAAAAATAACGCAAAACCCGCCTTCTTGGGTTATGGCGGTTTTCCAGCGGCTGCTTGCATATCTGTAAATGAAGAAGTTATTCACGGTATACCTTCAAAGCATAAGGTAATTAATGAGGGCGATATAGTCAGCATTGATGTAGGCGCTATTTATAACGGCTACTATGGTGATAATGCATATACAGTAGGAGCAGGCGAGATTAGTGAGGAGCTTAAGCAGCTTCTTCTGGTTACTGAAAAGTCACTTTACTTAGGTATAGAGGCGGCTCAGTGTGGAAATCGCTTAGGCGATATTGGTAATGCAGTGCAAAGCTATTGCGAGAGCTTTGGCTACGGAGTCATAAGAGACTTTGTAGGTCACGGCTGCGGTAAAAAGCTTCACGAGGACCCACAGGTTCCTAATTATGGAACAAAGGGCAGAGGAGGCAGACTGACAAGAGGTATGACAATAGCGATTGAACCTATGATAAGTCTAAAAGGCTCATCGGTGTATCAAAAGGCGGATGGTTGGACGGTAATTACAGAGTCTGGCAAACCGTCAGCTCACTTCGAGCATACAATAGCGATTACAGATAATGGTCCTGTGATACTTACTCAAATATAAGTAGGTGGCAATATGCAAGCAGGTACTGTGGTAAGGATATTGAGTGGTCGAGACAGCGGTAAGCTGATGATGGTGACAAGCGGCGATGAGAATAGTGTTTTTGTAGCGGACGGCAAAAGGCGAAAGCTTGCGAAACCAAAGCGAAAAAACATAAAGCATATTGCAGCGACCGATATAATAATAGAGGAAGCACTTGTTACAGGAAATAAAAAGCTAATAAGGCTATTAAAAAATATAGGCGATAAAGCTACTAATTAATTAGAGGAGGTTATACTAAATGTCAAAGCAAGATGTTATTGAGCTAGAAGGTACAGTTCTTGAGGCACTACCAAACGCACAGTTTAAAGTAGAATTGCCAAATGGACACGTAATACTAGCACATATATCAGGAAAGCTACGTATGAATTATATACGTATTTTGCCTGGTGACAAGGTAACAATCGAAATGTCACCTTATGACCTAACAAAGGGACGCATTACTTGGCGTTCAAAATAAGAGTTGTAGCGGTGATAAATTAATATAAGTACACAGAACAAACTGTTCTAAATCAAGGTTAAACTTAATAGGAGGTAATTTCAAATGAAAGTAAGACCTTCCGTAAAGCCAATTTGCGAAAAGTGCAAGGTTATTAAGCGTAAGGGTAAGATAATGGTTATTTGCTCAAACCCAAAGCATAAGCAACGTCAAGGCTAATAAGAACTTAAAAATAAGTTCCAAGTGAAAAACCATAGAGACCAATGTGTTTTTTTAACGTCTATGGGAAATCCACAGAATAATGGAGGTGCAATATATGGCTCGTATAGCCGGTATAGATCTACCAAGAGAAAAGAGAGTTGAAATAGGACTAACTTATATCTATGGTATAGGCAGACAAACTGCAAGCAAAATACTTGAAGAAACAGGTGTAAATCCTGACATTCGAGTTAAAGATTTGACAGAAGATCAAGAAAACGCAATCCGTGACTACATCGACAAGAATATTGCTGTTGAGGGTGACCTTCGTAGAGAGGTAGCTCTAAACATCAAGAGACTTGTAGAAGTTGGTTGTTACAGAGGCGTTCGTCATAGAAAAGGCCTACCAGTAAGAGGTCAAAGAACAAAGACAAACGCAAGAACAAGAAAAGGTCCTAAGAAGACTATTGCTAATAAGAAGAAATAAGGAGGGGAAGAACAATGGCAAAACAAGCTGTTAAAAAGGCAACTGTTCGTAAACGTCGTGAGCGTAAAAATATTGAACGTGGCGCAGCTCATATTCAATCTACATTTAACAACACAATCGTTACTATAACAGATACTCAAGGTAATGCTTTGAGCTGGGCAAGTGCCGGTGGTTTGGGCTTCCGCGGTTCTAAAAAGTCTACTCCTTTTGCTGCACAAACAGCAGCAGAAGTTGCAGCTAAAGCTGCTATGGAGCATGGTCTAAAGACTGTTGAAGTATATGTAAAAGGTCCTGGCGCAGGTCGTGAAGCTGCAATTAGAGCTTTGCAAGGCGCTGGTCTAGAGGTTACAATGATAAAAGACGTAACTCCTATCCCACACAATGGTTGCCGTCCACCAAAAAGAAGACGTGTATAATCGAAATAAAGGAGGTAATTTATTATGGCAAGATATACCGGAGCTTCATGCAGACTTTGCCGTCGTGAAGGTAAGAAACTTTTCCTAAAGGGTGAAAGATGCTATTCGGATAAATGTGCGCTAACTCGTCAAAGACCAGTTCCAGGTCAACACGGCGCAGGTAGAAAGAAAATATCAGAGTACGGTTTGCAAATGCGTTCAAAGCAAAGTGCAAAGAGATACTATGGTGTACAAGAGAGCCAATTCGCTCATTACTTTGAAATGGCTGAGCGTCAAGCAGGTATGACAGGTGAAAACCTACTTAGAATACTTGAGTCAAGACTAGATAACATTGTTTATCGTGCAGGCTTCGCTGCTTCTCGTAAAGAGGCTCGTCAGCTAGTTCGTCACGGTTTCTATAACCTAAACGGTCACAAAGCTAACATTCCTTCAATACTACTAAAAGCAGGCGACGTTGTAACTGTTGTTAAATCAGACAGCGAGAAGATTAAGACAGTTGTAGAGGCAAATTCAGCTCGTCCAAAGCCAACATGGATGGATATCGATTCAGAGAAGCTAACAGTTAAGGTTAATGAGCTACCAGCTCGTGAAGATATTGACTTTGACGTTGAGGAGCATCTAATCGTCGAGTTGTACAGCAAATAATAATTAGCGTACAGATAGTAGGAAGTAATAAGAACAACAAGTCTTATAAGGGGAGGTTAACATTTTATGGTTGAAATTACTGAACCAAAGATAGAAACCCAAGAACTAAAATCTGATGGTACTTATGGTAGATTTACCGCAGCGCCACTTGGTAGAGGTTTTGGAATAACACTCGGAAACAGTTTAAGACGCGTTCTGCTCTCCTCGCTTCCTGGTGTAGCCGTTTCTTCTATTAGAATTGACGGTGTACAGCATGAATTTTCTACAATACCTGGGGTTAAGGAAGATGTTGTAGAGATTATTCTAAACATTAAAGGTCTTACTGCAAAACTATATTGTGATGAGCCTGTAACTGTAAGAATAGATGCAGAGGGTGAAGGAGAAGTAACAGCGGGTTCTATAACAGGTAGCTCCGAGGTTGAAATTCTTGATCCTGGTATGCATATTGCAACATTGGACGAGGGTGCTAAGCTAAATATGGAATTGACACTTGAAAAAGGTCAAGGCTATGTTTCATCAGAGCGCAACAAAGCAATCAACAAAGACGCACCTGTAGGTACTATATTCGTTGATAGTATCTATACTCCTGTTTTAAAGGTAAATTATTCGGTTGAAAATACCAGAGTTGAACAGATAACTGACTATGACAAGCTAACACTTGAGGTATGGACAGATGGTACTATATCTGCTAAAGAGGGCGTTAGTCTTGCAGCCAAGATCCTCAATAGACAACTCAACCACTTCGTAGAGCTTTCTGACGAAGTGAGCTCAACAGAGATTTTGGAAAAGAAAGAGGACACTGGTAAGGATAAGATTCTTGAGATGACGATTGAAGAGCTTGACCTATCTGTTCGTGCCTTTAACTGCCTAAAGAGAGCTAACGTTAACACAGTAGGCGATTTGATTAGCAAGTCACCTGATGAGATGATGAAGGTTCGTAACCTAGGTAAGAAGTCTTTGGAAGAAGTTATTGCAAAGCTTGAAGAGCTTGGCTTTAACCTAACAAACGAGGGCGAATAATAAACAGGCGAAATTCAGAGTTTTCAAAAAAATAGAAAACATATTAGTATATAAAGAAAAGGAGTGATTATAATGCCAGGAGTAAGAAAACTAGGCAGAACATCCGACCACAGAAAAGCAATGCTCCGCGCAATGGTAACTTTCCTAATGGAAAACGGTAAAATCGAAACAACAGTTACCAGAGCTAAGGAAGTACGTTCTATGGCTGAAAAGATGATCACAGTTGCCAATGGCGGAGATTTACATTCAAAACGTCAAGTATATTCATACATTACTAAAGAAGACGTAGCTAAGAAGCTAATTGATGAAATTGCGCCTAAGTACAAAGATGTAAAGGGTGGCTATACACGTATAATAAAGATTGGACCACGTCGTGGTGACGCAGCTGAAATGGCTATCATTGAGTTGGTTTAATTTAATTTATAAGCTTTTAAATTAAAAGAACGCTCGGCTTTCATTATGAAGGCTGGGCGTTTTTGTTTGTTCTAACGATTAGTTTCTGCCTCATTTCTAATCATTGACGAATTGTCATTAGAGTTGAGAGTTGAGAGCTTCGCTCAATGACGAATTACGAATGACGAATTGTTATTAGAGTTGAGAGTGGAGAGTTGAGAGTGGAGATAATTAGACGGAGAGTCTTTTTTCTCACTTCTCATTTTCTTCTAAAGGAGCAGATTTCTTTTCGATTGTTTTAATAGAGAGTTTGTGCCTCACTTTTAATATATCATCTTGTCTTACTTTTTCAACTCACGCCGTTGGGGCGCATACTTTGTGATGTGACAAAGTATGCAAAGCACAGCAAGGGTGAACCCTTTGCAAACCCCTAGACTTAAAAGTATCTCTAAGATTTAATGTACCATTTCTTCTAATAGGTAAGTGACTTCTTTATTCTCATCTCCAAAACAAATTATACGGGGGTA
>SAMEA104404100__coassemble_1351_pt1 | contig 22460 bp, 15 predicted proteins | sample SAMEA104404100__metabat2_low_PE_067 | metagenome-assembled genome bin SAMEA104404100 (sample SAMEA104404100) | Balaenoptera acutorostrata | reverse complement strand
TTAGTTTGTCCACCACCAGAAGCGTGTATGTTTTTTCCACTATTTTTTTCGGTTGAATATCTTTTATACCATTCATCCTCTTTTTTTCTAAATACCTTTGCAACAGAGCTATATTTTTCTTTATTTATAATATTATAGTGTTCTGTTCTATCAATACTTAAATCATAAAGAATTTCGTCACCAGTTTTGTAATTTTTTATATATTTATACTCTTTGTCTCTTATCATATGGACTATTGTGTATTCGTCAAATATGATTATGTCGCTTTCGTCGTTGCTCGCACCATTAAGCTCATTAAAAAAGCTTTTGCCAGGCTGTAGAGGAGTATTTTTGTATTCTATATTAGCCATATCCAGTATAGTTTGATATAGGTCATAGTGTGAGTGAAGTGCACTGTTTACGGAGCCTTTAGCCTTTATAAAAGGTGCTTTTATTATAAATGGTATCTTTACGGACTCCTCGTACATATTAGGAGGATATGTGCCATTTCCTTTTCCCCATACTCCGTGATGTCCCATATTCATACCGTTATCTGATGTAAATATAATGACTGTGTTGTCGTATACTCCAAGCTCTTTTAATTTATTGGTAACTCTGCCTATGTTATAATCCATAGCTGTTATTGCAGCGGCATAGCCACGAAGATTATTATTTCTTTCCTCCTTTGTCTTTGGTACAAAGGAATGGTCTAGCTGATTTATATTGTAGTTTTCGTCTGGGATTGACTCAAATGTACAGTCCTTATACATATCAAGAAATTCTTGAGGGTGGTTATTTGCTGTCCACGGTGTGTGAGGAGCAGTATAGTGTAGGCTTAGATAAAAAGGATTATCTCCCTTGCATAAATCCTGTAGATATTCAAGTGCCTTATCTGTTATAACATCTGTTATATATTTACCTTTATTTGATGTAAATACATTATTTTCGACGGTTTCGCAGTTGTAGTAGTTGCCACCCCCACAAGCTATAGTAAACCACTTTTCAAAGGCTTTTCTGTGCTTAGGATTGTCTCCTAAGTGCCACTTACCGCTTAAAGCACATCTATAGCCATTTTCGGATAGATAATCTATATATGTCTTTTTGCCATCAAGGTAGTCTATGGCTACATCGTCCTTTTTAAAATGAGGAAAGCCCTTCATATATGGATAATCTGCTGTATTAAGGTTTCCACCATCAAGCCAATCGTGTATTCCGTGTGAGGATGGAATTTCTCCTGTAACTATGGACGCACGAGCTGGAGAGCATACTGGACTTGCACAAAAGAAATTATCATATCTTACTCCATCGCTACTTAGTTGGTCGAGGTTTGGGGTAATAAAGTCCTTATTACCCGCACAGCCCATAGACCACGCCCCCTGGTCGTCGGAGAGAATAAATAGAATATTTGGTTTATTCATAGCCTTTTATCTCCTTATTAATGTGGCTCTATATGTAAAGCCATCTGTCGATACTGCGGATACTATAGTTTTGTTATCCACAAAGCTAATTTGGATATTTTCGTTATCCTTTACTGCAAGCTCCCACTTTCCATTTAAAGTAACCGAAATAGTCTTTTTAATAGACTTTGAGCCTAGCCATTTTCTTGAATATAGGCTTACTTCCTTTTGTAGACCATTTTCGCAAAGCTGATCCTCCTCCTGTCCCTCATAAAGCCTTAGGTCAGGGTCACACATACTAATTTCTATTGTATTTTCGTTTGATTTTTCAGATACAAGCATAGGTGAGGAAACCTCTGTAATATTTGCAAAGTTAAGCTTTGCCTTACTATCCCATACAATGTATGCGTATGTATTGCTTTCGCAGTCATAGACACAGTGAAGGTCTCTTGATTTAGCTAGAACCTTATAAAGCTTATCTATATCTGCCCTAGCTGGTATAGCCTCTAGTCTATTTTGAGCAGGGAAGATGGAGTATTCATATTCCTCATCCTTTGGCATTGAGCCATGCTCTATTAAAGCTCTTGCAAATAGGTTGGAGGTTTTTTCTGAAGTATTTTGGTCAAACGAGGTCTGAAGAAGTCTTGTTACAGTAACCTTTTGATGCTCAGGTACATAGTAGGCATTTCCGCAGTTATCGTATAGATATAGGCTATCATCAAAGGTTTCTGTATAATTAAGCTCTGTCTTTTTATTATTATTTATATATATAGGGTCTGTATCGTTTACAAGATAGTTTTGGAATAGGGTAGTATAGGTATTTCCATTTGGATTTTCGTTTTCTATTCCAGAGCCTACACATATAATCTTGTTACCAAAGAAGAAGTATGACTTATTAGCTCTTTGAGTGGCGTCATATTTTGCGTGAGAATGAAGCTTCATTGCAAACATACCATTGTTTCCGTCGATACTTGAGCCACCTACAAATGCCTCATCAGAAAGGAGCATTTCCTCAAATCCGCTAAATCTGTCAACATTACATACGTTTGAACGCATTTCATTTAAAGGAAGAGCAACCGTAGTTGTGCCTGGCCAAAAGTTCCAGTCCCAACCCTCCTGTACATATCCGCTGTGTTTATTATCTATTGGGTTACCATTACCCAAAATTTGTAGGTTTCCATACGCCACATATCTGCCATATAGGTTATTTGCAACATATGTTTCGTTGCCCCAGATGTATCTACTGTGTCCACAAACGCTAGCAAGCCACTCATCTCGTCTATGTAGACTACAGCAAGCATAGCCAAGAGCAATATTTCCATTAGGCGTTTTCTCTTCCTTGTAGCCCTCTTTTATAAATTTTTCTGCTTGCATAAAGCTTGTATGCTTTGCAAGTCTAAGTAGAGCTTCAACCATTTTTTCATCATACGGCTCGTTTGAGTCAGGGTCACCAGCAAGAGCCATATAATAGAAAGGCTCAAGAGTATTCAAAGAGCCTCTGTCACCATCACCTACTGGGTGTCTTGCAGACATAGCTACTGGCCAAGCAAAGTGGTTGCAGTAAAATCTCATTGTAAGAAGTGCCTTGTCAAGAAGCTTATGAGATACACTGTCTATTGCATAAGGAGTTTTACTTAGTACATAGACTATTGGTGTAATGCCCGTTAGTCCGCCAACGGTATAGGCTGGGTAGTGCTTGCAGTGGTGGAATGTAGAGCCGTCAATTTTAAGAGGACCCTTTAATCCAGGAGCGGGCATAAGTGATACATCTAGCCAATGCTTTAGGCTTTGTAAAAGTAGGTGTTTTTTTGTATTATTTTCCTCTGTAAGTACAGAGATGACCATACCATAAAGTAGAGTATTGAATACATCAAGGCTTTCACCGACAATTTCCTCATCAGAACGTAGAATTCTGCCTATTCCTGAATACCACTTAGCTATATCACTTGCTTTTTGAAGTAGACCATATTTTTTTAGTGGCTCTTTCATAAGATATATTGATTTATAGTAGTTACGCATAGGATAGCCAAGATGATGAACAGTACCAAGTCCGCTATTATTATCCCAGCCCTCGTCAACTAGATGTAGGAAAAGATTTATGTACATTTTTTCAATTACATCTTTTTGAGTTGCTGTTCCCACCTGCCACATATATGCAGCATCGAGCATCCACTTTGCACAAAAGCTAATGTCTATTCCATTTGTAAGCTCCTGTAGCTCAGTATTAATATCCTTTGGATAGCACGCCTCGTGGTATCTTGATTTAATTGTAGCACCTGTAATATTGTCCTCTGTTTTGTTTATCTTAAATGTTGCGTAGTCATCCTTTAAGTCATCAATATCCTCCCAAGTAAGTAGGGTATTACCATTTAATGGGTAGGTGCGGTGACTCATTAGAATTTCATCTAGTCTGTTTTCAAGAATTTTAAATGAGCTTAAGCACTCATCAGAAACAGTTGCTAATTCAACATTTTCTATTTTTTCTCTATAAAGCTCAGAAAAACGATATAGAGACATCCAATGGCTGTTGACAGCCTTATCTGCATTAGTATTTACAAATGGCACCTGAGCATCGCGTACATGGTGACGAGAATCAACCTTTGTTAGTGGTATAATTTGGTCAAGGTATAGGGTATGTGGCTCTGAGGCATCCATAGTGAATGTAATTCTATTCATATTTGGCTCAGGCTCACCATTCATTTCCTCGAAAGGCACCCATACTGTACGCCAGCCTGTAAAGTTCATATTCATATCAAACGAGCAGCAAGCTCTATTTTCATTACCAAAGGTGACTCTTAGCTTATCAGAGCTTGTTTTTTCTTGATAAACCCAAAATACAAAGGTAGATATTGCCTTTGAAATGGCGTTTGGATTATACGCTTCGTAATTTACATCAGTGTTTATTATTAGCTGACCATTTTTTTCTATATCCCATTTAAGTGAAGCTTTGCCGTCTTTATAGTGTTTTTCAGAAATAGAAATCTCGTTTATTGAGTTGATATTTTGAGAAATTCCATTCTCAAAGCTAAATATATTATTCATTTATTTCATTTCCTCTGTTTTGTTTTATAAATTCTGTTGGTGTAAATCCATAGTATTGCTTAAATTTCCTTATAAAGCTGCTTACATTGACGTAACCGACCATTTCAGTAATTTTGTTTACCGTGTATTTATTTAGTAGTAATAGCTCCTTTGCCTTTGTCATACGAAGCTGAGACACATAGTCGAGTATTGTTTCACCTGTGTGGTACTTAAAAAATGAGCTTATTGAGGAATAGGACATATTAAATTCATCTGCGAGTAGCTGTACCGAGAAATTTTGACTAAAGGCATTGTTATCAATATATTTTTTGATTTTATTGATAGTTAGATTGCCGTTTAATTCCTCATTTTCCTTTAGGTACATATTTATATTGTTAGCTATATTATTTATTACGTTTACTAGCTCCTCTATCGTGTCATAGTTAACAAGTACGCAAGCATAGGAAAGTCTGTTTTTTGGCTTATTTATTTGAACATTAATCTTATCCACTATTTCGGATATTATTGAAATAAGGTTATAGCAAAGTCCCTTTACATAGTATAGGGGTAGGTCTGTTGATTTAATGTATGTTATAAACTGGTTAAGAGCATCAGAAAGCTTATCCGTCTCCCCAGACTCAATAAAATACTGGATTTGGTCAAATAGATTTTTAGGGTACATCTTAGAAAAATCTTGATTTACAAGTAGATTTTTGCTTTCGATAATAGTATTATTTCCCTTTATAAATCTGTAGTCTACAGCAAGAGATGCGTCAAGGTAGGATTGTGGAATTTTAAGAAAATCATTATAGCTATTACCAAGACATATATTGATATTTTCTACCTTGTTTTTTAAGCACTCTTGAGTATTTAGCATACTCATAACAGGGGAGTTGCTGTCCTCGCTGTCGCAAGAACCAATAAAGATTATTTTACCCTTTGCAAAGGTACTTAACACATAACCTTGAGCCTCATTATTAAGAGTCATTTTTACAAGCTTAAATAAATCCTTGTGCGTAAGGGACGGGCGACTATCTATTTCTCTGTTGCTTATGTCATAATCCTTGAAATAAAGTACGGCAACATAGTATGCGTTCGCATTCAGTGAGCGCAGCCCAAGCTCGTTTATAGTTTCATTAAATTGCTCCTCCATTGTAATGTGTCCATTGAGAAGGGCATATAAGAACTCATCAACCTGTGTACTTTGTTTTAACGCCTTGTTTTCGTCAACGATACTAACTACAGCATTCTGTATATCCTCTATACTGTGGACATCCGATTTGTGATTAGCCCTTATTTTTTCGGATACAGCCTTTATAGGTGTATAGTTTTTAAACATTAGATATATAACTAGAGCAGAACCCAGAACAAAAAGAACAAACATCATAATTATAAATATTTTTTTAATTCTAATCATATCTTTAAATAATACTTCATAGTTTGAATATTTATAGAAATTAAAGTTATATTTTTCGGTTCTGTAGCTTGTCTTGACATATTTTTTATTGTTTTCGTAAAGGCTAATATCATCTTTTGTGTTAGTAAAAAGTATATTATCGTACTTGTCAAGAAAATAGTAAATATTATCATCGAGAACTTTATTCACAGCATCTTTTTTTAGTACAAACATAATAAGAACATTTTTATTTTTTATTTTCATTACCTGAGACAAGATATTATAGTTACTGTAGTCCTTAAAAAAGTTTATACTTTCTTCTATGTCATAAATTTCCCTGTGTTCAAATATATTTCCAAAGTTATCTGGAATATTTTTATTAAAGTACGGAAGGTTCGAGAGCTTATTTATTGGGTATGTGCTATATGATGTATATAAAAAGCTGTCGTCCTCGACATACATAGCTATATCCTCGACATCATTATTAGAAATAGCATATTTTTTTAGCTCCACTATTGTTTTAATACTTTTATTTACATCCTGTATATTAGGCTCCGGAAGGATTTCTCTATTCATTAAAATATGCTCGCCAATAATTTTTAACCTATCTATAGTGTCGATGAATGTTATTCCTATTTCCTTTAATTGTAGTTGGGATTCCTTTTGATACATCTTCGACATCTCGGTAAATAGGGTTGCATTTATGTATGCAGTCATCATTATTATAGGAAAAATAAGAGGGAGTATATAGCTTAATAAATATTTTGTGAATGTTGATAATTTAAACTTTTTTTTCATTATTAAATCCTTCCGTGCTGTATTTGTGGCAATTATATTTTTGTACAACAAAACCGGTGTTCGTATCATTATGGGTGACACGAACACCAGTCCCTTATAATTGCTTTTAATTTTTTAATTAGCCACGAGCAGCAATTCCTTCAAATATTTCAACATACTTACCGCTTTTTAGGTTCTTTAGATTCTTTAGGTATTCATCCCATCTTGCATCTATATTACCCTTTGTGATAAAGTCTGCTGTCATTTGGTCAACGTAGTTAAATAGGTCAGGTGCTATGTATGATAGTTCCTCTGCCTCTTGTGGAGTTTTCATAATTGAAATATCGTTAAACTCCTTAGCTAGGTATGGACCATAAACCTTGTCTGCCTCAATCTTATCTTGAACACTCTTTATTTTGTCAATAAATTCAAATTCATTTGGACAAACGAATGCTACACCGTGTTTAAATGGAACATAGGCTGATTTTTCTTGAGCTGTATAGTTTTTTCCGTCTTCTTTCTTAATTGTTGAGAATTTGTTTTCGCCTTCCTCTTTGATGTGAAGTCCTATTTTACCACGTCTAGCCTGCAAGCTTGTAAGTGGCTCGTAGTGCATATCAATCCAACGGCATAGCTCCTCACCGTGCTTTGAAGCTGAGCTTATCATAAATCCAATATTGCCGTTTAGTGCATTTTGTCTTGGAATCCATACTGGTTCAACACCGTTGTTGCCCTTTAGAGGAGCTACATATTGATATACGCCTGGTTTAGTTGCGTCAAAGCCTGGGATAGCCTTATTAACTGTATCTGCTGTCCATGCTGAGATAACTCCGGCAACTGGCTCTGGGGTCTGAGTTTTTGCGTTGTATGATGGAGCGTCCATTGTGAATGCCTCGATGTCAACAAGACCCTCTGAATATAGCATATTCATATATTTTAGGTATTCCTTGTATTCTTCTGTCTCTGGCATAAATAGTAGCTTACCGTCTTTTTTAGTTAGTCTTTCGTTTTTGTTGTTCATTACAAGACCTGTAAAGCCCATAAGGCTAAATAGTCCCATATTACCTTGGTTATATACAAATGTTAGTGGTATTTCGTCATTTTTGCCGTTTCCATTTAGGTCACCTGCTGCTTTAAATGCCTTTAGTACCTCGTGAAGCTCATCAATAGTTGTAGGCATCTCCATACCAACCTTTTCAAGCCACTCTGTATTGATTAAAAGAGTATCGTTTGTTGTAGGTAAATCCATCATATCAAGAACTGGTAGTCCCCAAATTTCGCCTGAGGGAGCAGTAAGTGATTTGCGTAAACCAGGGATCTTATCCATTATAGCACAAAAGTTAGGCATTGTCTCTTTATTTAAATATGGAGTTAGATCCATAAATTGACCATCTGAACCGTGTTTAACTAGGTCATTTGTTGTAAGGATACTCCAAGCACCATAAAATGCGTCTGGAAGCTGACCGCTGTTAAGTGTTAGATTTAGCTTTTCCTTTTGAATAACCTGTGACCAGTCTGTCCATTTAATATCTAGGTTTGATTTTTCTTCAATAGCTTTTAGTGATTCACATTCTGAAAAAGGAACAAAGCCCTCTCCACGAACACCGATAATTTCTACCTTCGCTCTGCCTGTTGTAGGATCTACACTGCCAGAAGTAGTGTTATTTTTAGCACCGCAGCCTGTTAATGATGTTGCTAGCATTGAAATTGCAAGCAATACTGATAAAAGTTTCTTCATTAAAATTTTCTCCTTTGTATATTTTATTTTATATTAAACCTTTTAGCTTAATAAATAAACAATTTTTAAATTATTCCTTAACTGAGCCTATCATTACACCCTTAACAAAGTGCTTTTGGATGAATGGATATATAACAAGTGTTGGAATTGTTGAAATGATGATGATACCATACTTCATAGCCTCTGCAAGCTTTGTTCTCTCGAACATATCTGCAAGCTCCTCTGCTGATGCCATATCCATATTTTGTACCTGTGTTTCCATTAGGATACTGCGTATTACAAGCTGTAGTGGGTAACGCTCTGTATCCTTTAGATAGATAAGACCTCTCATATAGTCGTTCCAGTGAGCGATTGCATAGTATAGAACCAAAACGGCAATTACTGATTTTGATAGAGGAAGAACAAACCTAAAGAAGAATGTAAGCTTCGAGCATCCGTCTATTTCTGCTGCCTCTTCAAGCTCTGTAGGAATGTTATTTTCAAGGAAGGTTCGTGCGATAATTACGTTGTAGGCACTGACAGCTCCAAGGAATATCATAACTGCAAATGTATTATAAAGATGCATTTTTTGTATTAGTAGATATGTAGGAATTAGTCCTCCACCAAAGTACATTGTTATTAGTAGTATAGTTGTTATTGTTTTTCTACCTGAAAAATATCTTCTTGAAAGAGGGTAGGCTATAAGCATTGTAAGAGATACGTTTAAAAGAGTACCTACTGCTGTATATAGCATAGAGTTGCCGTAGCCTGTCCATATTTCTTTGTTTTTAAATATTTCTCTATAGGATTTAAGAGTAACTCCAATTGGATAGAATGTTACCTCACCATTTAGAACCTTGTAGGGGTCTGATATTGATGCGATGATAACAAAATATATTGGATAGGCTACTATTATTACTGCTATCATAAGGAAAATAGTTGTTACTATTGTAAAGATTTTATCTTCTCTTGTACTTTTAATAGCAGTTGATGATTTTTTCTTAAACATTATTTACACTCCTTACCATAATCCGCTACCGCTTAGTTTTTCTGAAATCTTGTTTACGCTAAGAACCAAGATAACGTTAATTACTGTGTTGAATAGACCAATAGCTGCTGAGTAGCTGAATTGACCATTTATTAGACCAACCTTATAAACATAAGTAGAAATAATTTCACTTGACTGAATATTAAGCGCATTTTGTAGAAGGAATGCCTTTTGGAAACCAAGGCTCATAAATTTACCAGTACGCATAATGAATAGTGTTACGATTGTTGGCATAATTGATGGAATTTCGATTGACCAGATTGTTCTAAGTCTTGATGCTCCGTCAATTTTTGCAGCCTCATATAGATCAGGGCTAATTGATGAAAGAGCGGCTAGGTAAATAATCATACCCCAACCTGTATTCTGCCATATATCCGACCATACATATATATGTGCGAACATCTTTGGCTCTGCAAGGAAGTGAACAGGTTCAAAGCCAAGAGCCTTTATAAATGTATTTACAATACCTGTTGTTGGACTTAGGAATACTGAAAGCATACCACAAAGAACAACTATTGAAATAAAGTGTGGTGCGTAAGTAATCATTTGAACTGTTTTTTTGAATTTTTGGTTGCGAACTTGGTTAACAAGAAGAGCCAAAATAATTGGAAAAGGAAATCCAGCAAGTAGTGAATACACACTTATGTACAATGTATTTTTTAGTATATCCCAAAACTGTGGAGCTTCAAGGAATCTTTTAAAGTGAGTAAAGCCTACCCATGGACTACCCCATATTCCCTTTGAACCAGAAAAGTTTTTAAATGCAATTTGTAGTCCATACATTGGACCGTAATCAAAAATGAAAATAAAGATTAGTGGAATTAGACACATAAGGTAAAGTTCCCAATCTCTGTTGAAAGCTCTCTGAAATCTTGCTTTAAATGGTTTCTTTTCAAGCGTAGCTACGGAGCTTCCCTGTAGTTGCTTGTTTTTCTTTTTAGTTAGCAATAGAAATACACCCCTCAAAATAACTTTTTATGATTTGTAAGCAGGCTGGATATTTCGCTGGCAAAAATAATTTGGTGAATTAATAATTTTGCCTTATATCGTGTCGGCCTTTTAGCTTGAATTAATGATAACATCGTGATAAGTGTTTGTATATGCACATTTTAAAAAATAGTATGCTGATTTTTGAAAAAAACCTTTTTTTGTGAATTGTGTTCAATAATCAGTTCTCATATTGTGGGTTTTGATGTAAAAAAAGACAAATTATAATTTCTGCATATACTAAATATGAAAAAAAGCATATCTTTTTAAGTTCTGAGAATACATACATCGAAAAAAACGTGTATTTTTGACAATAAATGATATTTTACACTCTCTTCTTTCGTACCTCATTATATTTTGCATTAGTTATTTCTTACAGATTGGTATATTTTTTAATGTACAAGGTGTACAATGAAATATTTTTGCATAGTTTTGTATATGCTAAAGCTGCAGCCTTGCAAAGAATATAAGAGGTTTCTGCCTCTTAAAGAAAATACCTATCTATATAATAATGGTGCCACTCTCCCACCAATGAAAAATTAAAGCTTATAGATTATTCTAGCTATGCTGTGATAGGATTTACTACTACTGTATAGTCATAGCTAAAAATATGAACATTTAATTTTCTCTATTACATTAATGGAGGGTTATTTGTGTATTATTTCCCTAACCTATTTTCTTTGATAGTGTCTCTAATTTTTGATTAATAGAAGACCATTCTAACCACTAACTCTTAGCTTCTAATAGCTTCTAAACTATAAGCGTACATATATAAGTATCCTTTACAGGATATAGGATTAGGTAAAATAAGTCTCTGCTTCCAATGTTATTCTTAATTTTTGCATATTTTTTAAATTTTGCACATTTTTTAATATGCGTTTTCTAATATTTGGCATACATTTTAATTATTTGCTGATTTACAAACACATTCTAATATGTTAGCTTTAATATAAAGAGGATTTTGAGAGAGTGTTAGAAAGTAAAATCAACAAATATCCGATATAAAAAGATAGAAAAAATAGAAGGTGGAAAAATGTCGCAAAAAAACATTTTGATATTTATAACAGATCAGCTTACATGGAGAGCCTTGCCTTGCTATGGAGGAGAGTATGCACGAACACCAAACATTGATAGTATATCAGAGGATAGTGTTATGTTTGATAGATGCTACACACCTTGTCCGTTGTGTCAGCCAGCAAGAGCATCCTTTTGGAGTGGACGATACCCACACGAGATTGATGTGCTGTCAAATGGAAGAAACTGGCCAGTAAGTCCAGTACCTCACGATGTACCAACCTTGGGTGAGACATTTAAGAAGGCAGGCTATAATACATATCACTTTGGTAAACGCCACGATTCAGACGCCTTAAGAGGCTTTGATTGTGCGCCAGAGCTTGAAATAGAGATACCAAACGAAAATGAGGCATTTCCTTTTAATTCAGATACATATAGAGACGTATATACTACGGAAAAGAGTGTAGAGTTTTTAAATAATTATGATTTTGAAAAGCCACTACTTATGGTTTCTGATTTTATAAATCCTCACAATATATGTCGTTGGGTTGGAGATAACGCTGGAGTTCACGAGGATAAGGACGGAGGCTATGAGCTTCCACCACTTCCAGAAAACTTTGACTTTGATGATATAGAGAATAGACCAAAGGCAGTTCAGTATATTTGCTGTACACATATAAGACAGGCTCAGACCTCAGGCTGGACCCCTAAAAACTATCAAAATTATTTATCCGCCTACTATTATTATTTGGAAATGGTCGATAAGCAAATTGGTCAAATACTTGATGCTCTAAAAAAGAGAAATAAAGAAGATGAGACACTTGTAATATTTATGTCCGACCACGGTGATAGTATGGTTGCTCGTGGCAGAGTTACAAAACAGGTTGACTTCTATGAGGAGGTCTCAAGAGTTCCATTTATATTTAAAGGTAAGGATTTAGCCTCAAAGGGTAAGCATATTGATGATTTAGCCTCACTTCTTGATTTATACCCTACTCTTTGTGGATATGCAGGAATAGAAATTCCAAAGGGCTTGAGAGGTAGAGATTTATCAGACCTTTTATTTGATAAAAAGATACCCAAAAGAGAATTTGTAGCTAGTGAGTGGCACACGGAATGGGGCTATACAGTTTCTCCAGGTAGAATGATTAGAAATGATAGGTTTAAATATACATATTATATAGAGGATAAGGGTGAGGAGCTTTACGATTTAGCACAAGACCCCTATGAAAAAGTAAACCTTGCAAAAAATCCTCAATATATAAGAGAGCTTAATAATATGAGAAAGCTACTTAGTAAGCATCTTGAGGAGACAAAAGACAACTTTATGGAGCTTAGCTGGAAAGCAGATGAGAAGTGGAGAACCCACAAGCTTGGTTATCAAAACCACGAAGGAATAGCCGCTCCACAGGAAAAATAATAATTAAGGAGAAATTTTGAATGTCAATTAAAATAGAAATAATTAATGAGAATGAGGTTAAGGCAACAGCCGAGGGACAAGAAAAGGTAGAGCTATTTTATAATGCAGAGTATGTAGAGGGAGACGTAATTAAGCTAATGACAAGCGAGGCTAAGTTCCTTGTAGTAGAGCTTGAGGATTCATTTGATAAAACCTTTGCATATTGCTCAGGAGAATATATACTTCCAGTTCCTTTTGGTGATGATAAGGTAAGCTACTCACCAAAGAGCTTTACCTTTGATAGACACCTACTAACAGTAAGGGAAGCTACAGAAAAAGAAATAAGCGAGAGAAAAAATCTTTGCCTAAATGTCTACGACCATCACAAAAATAGCGGTCTTTACCCACATTCATTTGCAAATGTAGAGACAAGAAATGAGGCTGTATTTGCATCGAGAAATGCTATTGACGGAATGTATGCGAATAGCTGTCATGGTAAGTACCCATATCAAAGCTGGGGAATTAACCGTCAAGCAGATGCAGAAATAACAATTGATTTTGGTCGAAAGGTTGACATTGACGAGGTAGTTATTACAAATAGAGCAGATTTTCCTCACGACAACTGGTGGCACGAGGCAACACTAAAATTTTCAGATGGAACAGCCGAAAAGGTTGAGTTTATAAAGACAGCAGAACGTCAGCACTTTAGCATAGTAAAAAAAGGTATAACAAGTGTTACAATGTGCGAAATGAAAAAAGACGAAAATGACCCATCACCATTCCCAGCTTTAACTCAAATTGAGGCTTGGGGCGTAGAGAGCAAATAATTTTAATTAATATAAAAAGGAGAATAAAAATGGATATTCGTTACTCGGCAAATCAAAAAGATTTTAAGCGTTACACAACACAGGAAGTAAGAGATGAGTTTCTTATTGAAAACCTATATGTTCCAAACGAGGTAGTAGCAGTTTATAGCCACGTTGACAGAATGGTTACTCTTGGTTGTATGCCAACTACAGAGACAGTTAGCATTGACAAGGGCATTGATATTTGGGCAAACTTTGGTACAAGCTACTTCCTAGAGAGACGTGAGGTAGGTATGTTTAATATAGGTGGTAAGGGTAAGGTTACAGTAGACGGTACAGTTTATGAGCTAAACTACAAGGACTGCCTATACATCACAAGAGGAGCAAAAGAAGTTCTTTTCTCAAGTGATGATGCAAATGCTCCTGCTAAATTCTATATGGTTTCTGCTCCAGCTCACTGCAGCTACGAGACAAAGCTAATCAAAATTGAGGATGCTGCTAAAAAACCACTAGGCTCAATGGAGACATCAAATAAGCGTGTAATTAACCAATTTATTCACCCAGATGTACTAAAAACATGTCAGCTATCAATGGGTATGACAGTTTTGGAGCCAGGTAGCGTATGGAATACTATGCCTTGCCACACACACGAGAGAAGAATGGAAATATATACATACTTTGAAATTCCAGAGAACAATGTTGTATTTCATATGATGGGTGAGGGAAACGAGACACGCCACATAGTAATGCAAAACGAGCAGGCTGTTATTAGCCCATCATGGAGTATTCACGCAGGTGCGGGTACATCTAATTACACATTTATTTGGGCTATGGGTGGCGAAAATCAAGCATTTGATGATATGGACGCTATAGCAACAACAGACCTTAAATAATTAATTTATATAAATAAAAGGAGAATAAAATAATGGCTAATTTTTCACTTGAAAATAAAATTGCTTGGATAACAGGCGCATCTTATGGTATAGGCTTTGCAATTGCAGAGGGCTTTGCAAAGGCTGGCGCTACTATTGTATTTAATGATATAAACGAAGAGCTTGTAGAAAAGGGTATGAAGGCTTATAAAGAGGCTGGTATAGAGGCTCACGGATATGTTTGTGATGTTACAAACGAAAAAGCTATTACAGAGCTAGTAGAAAGAATAGAAAAAGAAGTTGGCGTTATAGATATACTAGTAAATAACGCAGGTATCATCAGACGTATACCAATGACAGAGATGAGTGCTGAGGAATTCCGTAAGGTAATTGATATTGACCTAAACGCTCCATTCATTTGTGCAAAGGCTGTTATTCCTTCAATGATTAAAAAGGGTCACGGTAAGATTATAAACATCTGCTCAATGATGAGTGAGCTAGGCCGTGAGACAGTTTCAGCTTATGCGGCTGCAAAGGGTGGACTAAAAATGCTTACAAAGAATATAGCATCAGAATATGGCGAGTACAACATTCAATGTAACGGCATAGGCCCTGGATACATAGCTACTCCACAAACGGCTCCTTTGCGTGAGACACAGCCAGATGGCTCAAGACATCCATTTGACAGCTTTATTATAGCAAAAACTCCTGCTGCTCGTTGGGGTACACCAGAGGATTTGCAAGGCCCAGCTGTATTCCTAGCAAGCGATGCATCAGACTTTGTAAACGGTCATATTCTATATGTTGACGGCGGAATACTAGCTTATATAGGTAAACAGCCTAAATAATATCCCTAATGTAAATAAGGGTATACTAAAAAAGGGAGAATATAAAAGTTCTTCCTTTTTTTTGAAAATAAAATAAACGGGGTAGTAATTATGAATAAAAAATTATTGCTTGTGGGCGAGCCAATGGGTCTATTTATAGCTCAAAATGTCGGTAAGCTAGAGGCTGCAGAGAGCTTTTCAATGGCTGTAGCAGGTGCAGAATTTAATGTTGCAGTTGGTGTTACAAGACTTAACCAAGATGTTTCATATTTAACAAAGCTAGGTAATGACCCTTTTGGCAAAAAAATAATAAATACAATGAATGAAAATAATATTTCAACAAAGAATATTGTTTATTCAGAGGATAGAGCTACAGGCTTTATGCTTAAATCAATGGTTGAAAGTGGAGACCCTGATATTTTCTATTTTAGAAAGGGCTCAGCGGCATCGACTCTTTCGGTTGAGGATATAAGAAATATTGATTTTACAGAGTTTGATTTTGTGCATTTAACAGGTATTTTCCCAGCTCTAAACGAAAATACACGCAAGGTTTGCGAATTTATAGCTGATAAGGCAAATGAATATAATATTCCACTTTCCTTTGACCCAAACCTTCGTCCTCAGCTATGGACTTCGGAAAAAGAAATGATTGACTTTATGAACTCGATGGCTCGTAAATGTGATATATTCCTACCAGGAATTGGAGAATCAAAGACACTTATAGGTGAGGATAAGCCAGAAAAGATTGCTCAAAGGTACCTTGATATGGGAGTTAAGACAGTTATTATTAAGCTAGGACCAAAGGGAGCTTACTATAAGACAGCTACAGAGGAAGGCTATGTAGACGGCTTTAAGGTAGAAAGGGTTGTGGATACAGTAGGTGCTGGAGACGGCTTTGCGGTGGGAGTAATATCCGCTATGAGAGAGGCTCTTCCAATAGAGGAATGTGTCAGAAGAGCGGCTGCAATAGGTGCTATACAGGTTACACACAAGAGCGATAACGAGGGACTTCCAAATAGAAGTGAGCTTAATAAATTTATGAGCGGAGACAAAAACTGGAGGGAAAGCAAATGACAATTAATGAACAAATAAGTAATATAGGAATAGTTCCTGTAGTTGTTATAAATAATGCCGACAATGCAGTAGGACTTGCAAGGGCTTTGGTTAGCGGTGGACTTCCTACTGCAGAGGTTACATATAGAACAGAGGCTGCCGAAGAGGCAATAAAGAGAATATCAAGGGAAGTACCAGAAATCTTAGTAGGTGCAGGCACAATTACATCAGTAGAAATGGCAAAAAGTGCTGTAAATGCTGGAGCTAAATATCTAGTAAGCCCTGGACTAAATCCAAATGTTGTGGAATGGTGTACAGAAAACAACGTTCCAATATTCCCTGGAGTTACTTGCCCATCACAAATAGAACAGGCTATGGAGCTAGGTCTTAATACTGTTAAATTCTTCCCAGCAGAGGCGGCTGGTGGTATACCAATGCTAAAATCCTTTGCCTCTCCTTATGGAAAAATGAAATTTATGCCAACTGGCGGTGTTTCGGAAAAGAATGTAACAGAATATCTAGGTCTAAAGAATGTAATTGCTTGCGGTGGTAGCTGGATTTGCCCATCAAAGCTAATAGATAATGGAGAGTATGATAAGATAGCAGAGCTTTGTAAAATAGCTGTTGCAAAGATGCACGGCTTTAAGCTTCTTCACGTTGGTCTAAATTCAAAGGACGAAAAAGAAGCTGAGGAGTCAGTAAAACTATTTGCAAATATGTTTAATTTACCAGTTGCTGACAAGGGTATGGCTTATTTTGCAGGGGATATGATGGAGGTTCTTAAAAAACCTTTCCTTGGTGAAAATGGTCACATAGCTATTGGGGTTAATAATCTTGCTAGAGCAATAGCTTATTTTGAGGCTCGTGGCTTTAAGTTTAGAAAAGAGGGCTATATTGAAAACGTAGCCGCTTATTTTGAACTAGAAATTGGCGGATTTGCAATTCATTTAAGACAGCTCGGCGAGCCGCCGCTGGCATATTTAACCTAGTTCGTTTTGAACTTATACTAATGGCTGAAATTAAGACTTTGTAATATAGTATAGGTTTTAATAAAACTTTCAAAGAGTGTATCCGAAAGTTTTACTCAATTTTTTTCAAAAAATTGCGGTTTCAAAAGGCGGAGCCTTTGGCGCTCGTCGCAACGAGCGAAACACTTTTGCCGTGAAAGAGCATTTTCGAAAGTGAATTGTGCGTTAGCACAAGAGAAAACCTTTTGAGATAAAAAAGGTTTTCTTATATGGTTAAAACCTATACATTTTTATTTTAACTTATACTAATGGCTGAAATTAAGACTTTGTAATATAGTAGGAGAGTTTTTTATGGAAAAGCTAATTTATTCTAATAAGCTTCGCTGTGATGATGACATAAATGATTTTGTCCTTGAGGGATATGCACACAGATCCTTTGAAAACGGTAGACTGAGACTAGAAAATGTCTTGTCAAAGGAGGAGTATGACCAAAAAGCAAATTATGTGCTTTGGTGCCCAGTCGAATTTAATGACGGAATAAGAATAGAGTGGGATTTCTATCCAATTTGTGAGCCTACTTTGTGTATGATGATGTTTGCCGCAAAGGGTAAGGATGGAGAGAGCATATTTGCAGATGGACTAAAAAAGAGAACAGGTGAATATGACTGTTATCTTCACGGAGACATAAATTTATATCATCTGTCATATTTTAGAAGAAACTTTCCTACGGAAAGAGCTTTTCACACCTGTCAGCTACGCAAAAGTAATGGCGGACACAGGCTTTCGGCGGGTGGAGACCCTATTCCAAGTGTGGAGGATGCTATTAGTCCATATCATTTGTCAATAAGCATAAAAAACGGACATATTGTATTTTTTATAAATGATTTAAAGGTAATTGATTATATTGATGACGGAAAAGAATATGGAGAGGTGCTAAAAGGTGGCAAAATAGGCTTTAGACAGATGGCGCCAGGTGTGTGCGAATACTCAAACCTCTCTGTATATGAAATTTAGGAGATTAGTATGAAAAAGAATTTACTTTATATATTTGCTGATCAATGGGGAGCTCACAGCATAGGCTACAATGACCCACAAATACATACGCCTAATATGAACGCTTTTGCGGAGGAGTGCTTTCAGTTTACGAATGCAATAAGCACCTATCCACTTTGCTCACCTCACAGAGCCTCACTCATAACAGGTAAGTACCCATATTGTTGTGGATTTTGGACAAACTGTAAGATAGGTCTTGATGAGGTGGTTATGCTAAAGCCTCAAGAAATAACCATTACTGATGTTTTGCATAATGCGGGCTATGAAAATTCGTACATTGGTAAGTGGCACCTAGATGGAAGTGATTTAAACTTTTATCCAAACCCAGACAGCAGATGTAAAAATTGGGACGCCTTTACCCCAGAGGGTGAGCGTCGTCACCATATAGATTATTGGTACTCATACGGAGCTATGGACGACCACCTGCACCCACACTACTGGACAGGCAACAATCCAGAAATGATAGTTCACGATAAATGGTCGCCAGAGGTAGAAACAGATGTAGCTCTTGATTATTTAGAAAATAGAATGGATAAATCAAAGCCATTTAATATGATGATTTCGTGGAATCCACCACATCCTCCCTATGACCAAGTTCCAGATAAATACTATAACAAGGTAAAGGATAGGGAGCTTGTATTTAGAGATAACGTGCCTGAGGAGTGGAAGAGAGACGAAAAATATTTGACAAAATATAAGCAATATATAGCCGCTATAGAGGGACTAGATGAAAACTTTGGCAGAATTATAAGCTATCTAAAGGAGCATAAGCTATATGATGATACTATAATAGTTTTGTCAGCCGACCACGGTGACTGTATGGGCTCTCACGGAGTATATGGAAAAAATATATGGTATGAGGAAAGTATAAATATTCCACTTATGATAAAGTGTGGCAAGGTTGGGGAAAGTGATGCACTTCTTGCAAGCCAAGACCATATGCCTACACTTCTTGATATGCTGGGAGTAGAAATTCCAGACACAGTTCAGGGTAAAAGCTTCGCACCAATAATAAATGGTGAAGCTATTGACGAACCGGAGGAAGCATTCTTGTGTATGTATCCAGGTATGCCCGATTTAGTAGATTCCTTTAGACTAAAGGGCTACAATAATAAGTGCTTTGGTTGGAGAGGACTAAGAACAAAGACTCATACTTACGTTGTATATAATGGCACGACATACGGTGAAAAGCAGACAAAAACACTTTACAATAATATAAATGACCCCTATCAATTAAGTCCTATCACTCTTTCTGATGATGAATGTAAAAAATGGGATAAGAAGCTAAAGAAATATCTTGAGCTTACAAACGACCCATTCTTAATTGACAGAAACTAAGCTAAAAGGAGATTATGAAAGATGGCTCAGACATTTGAAAGTATAATGAAATATCCTACAGCTACTGATGAAGAAATAAAGGTAGCTATGAATAAATGCGTGGAGATAGTAAGAAAAAATCTAGCTGACTTTACAGATATGTTCCCAGCTCACGCTACAAAAAATAATATCTATCCAAGAACACCTAACGAGGACTGGACAGAGGGCTTTTGGAGTGGTCAAGTATGGCTTGCATACGAAATGACTCACGATGAGGAATTTAAAAAGACAGGTGAGGCTCATATAAAGAGCTTTTTGCACAGAATAGAAAACAAAATAAAGGTAAACCATCACGATATGGGATTTTTGTACAGTCTTTCTTGCGTAGCTGGCTACAAGCTAACAGGCAACGAGGACGCTAAAAAAGCGGCAATTCTTGCGGCTGATAACCTTGCAAGTCGCTATCGTGAGGTTGGACACTTTTTGCAGGCTTGGGGAAATATTGATGACCCCGCAGAGTATAGACTTATAATTGACTGCCTACTAAACCTACCTATTTTGTATTGGGCAACAGAGGCAACAGGGGACAAGAGCTATGCTATGAAGGCTGAAAATCACATTGAGACAGCTATGAAGTGTGTACTTCGTCCAGATAACTCTACCTATCACACTCACTACATCGACCTAAAGACAGGTGAGCCTACAACAGGAGTTACAAAGCAAGGTAACCGTGATGGTTCGGCTTGGGCAAGAGGACAATCTTGGGGTGTTTACGGTACAGCTCTAAGCTATAAATACCTAAAAAATCCTGATTATATTGAGGACTTTAGAAAGGTAACAGACTACTTTATTGAGCATCTGCCAGAGGACCTTGTTCCTTATTGGGATTTTGACTTTGATACAGGAAGTACAGAACCACGAGATTCTTCTGCCGCAGCCATTACAATTTGTGGTATACTAGAGATGAGCAAATATCTTGAAAAAGAGGAGGCTGAAAAGTATACTCTAATCGCAAGAAAAATGATGAAGGCTCTTATAGATAACTGTCAAAATAAAGATTACCTAACATGTAACGGTATACTAAAGCACGGTGTATATTGCAGAAAGTCTGAGCATAATCCATGCAGAGACCGTGGAGTTGACGAGTGCAATACTTGGGGTGACTACTTCTTTATGGAGGCTCTAATGAGACTAATCAATGAAGACTGGAAGATGTACTGGTAATTATTGGAGGAGAAAAACAATGTCAAAACAATTTATTCTTATAATGACTGATACAACCAGAAAGGATATGCTTGGTTGTTATGGAAACGAAGAAATGGTGACACCTAACATAGATAAGCTTGCAAGCGAGGGCATTAGATTTGATAATGCCTATACCTGTCAGCCAGTATGTGGTCCCGCAAGAAGTGCTATATTTACAGGTACATTTCCACACTCAAACGGAGTTGTTACAAACTGCGTTCCTTTTGGTGCAAATGTTAAAACAATAGGTCAAAGACTTACAGATAATGGCATTCATTGTGGCTATGTAGGGAAATGGCACCTTGACGGAGGAGATTACTTTGGTACAGGTATATGCCCTGAGGGCTTTGATGAAAAATATTGGTACGATATGAAGTGCTACCTTGACGAGCTAAGTGATGAGGATAAAATTCGTAGTAGAAACAGCAAAACTTCCTTTGACCCAACATGGACTGAGGATATGACATACGCCTACAGATGTACCTCAAAGGCTATTGACTTCTTAAATGAAAATGTAGATACAGACTTTTTCTTAACTCTATCCTATGATGAGCCACACGGACCTTGTATTTGTCCAGCTCCATACAACACAATGTATAAGGATACAAAGCTTCCAGATAGTAAGAACTATCAGGATGATTTGAGCAAAAAACCATTAATGCAGAGACTGTGGGCAGGAAAAGACATCAATGCAAGTGAGGAGGAGCTACACGCAACAAGTGAAAGTCTAGCTCTATTTCTTGGCTGTAACAGCTTTGTTGATAATCAAATAGGCAGAGTTATGGAAGTAATAAACAGAGACTTCCCAGATGCAATAGTTATGTTTACATCTGACCACGGAGATATGGTTGGTAACCACCGTCTACAGATGAAGAATGCCGCAGTTTATAAGGAAATAGCGAATATTCCATTTATTATACGTGGAGGAGAAAAGGGTAAGGTTGTTACAGCTCCAACCTCTCACATAGACCTTGTTCCTACAATTATGGATTATATGGGACTTCCAATTCCAAAGCTACTTGAGGGAAAGAGCATACTACCACAAATATATGATACAAGTGTAAAAATAAATGATTATGTATATACAGAATTTACTCGTTATGAGGTTGACCACGATGGTTTTGGCGGTCTACAGATGATGAGAGCTGTAACAGACGGAAGATATAAGCTTGCTATTCATCTATGTGATACAGATGAGCTATACGATATGGAAAATGACCCAGACGAAATACACAACCTTATCGACTGTGAGCAGACAAAAGAAATAAGAAATACCTTGCACGATGCTTTGCTTGAGCATATGAACGCAACAAGAGATACATACAGAGGTTATCAGTGGGCAGTAAGATCTTGGAGACCTGAAAAAATGCCTATTTGGGAAAATGATGGCTATACACGTCAAAGAGAGAACGAGGAATATGAGCCACGTCAAAGAGATTATGATACAGGTATGCCAATGAAAGAGGCAGTTCGCTCAAAGAAACTATATGACTCAAAAACAAAAAAAGATAAGTAATTGAAAGGATAAAAGTTATGAAAGAACCAATATTAGTAGTAATGGCAGCAGGAATGGGAAGTAGATAC
>SAMEA104404100__coassemble_1337_pt1 | contig 22583 bp, 18 predicted proteins | sample SAMEA104404100__metabat2_low_PE_067 | metagenome-assembled genome bin SAMEA104404100 (sample SAMEA104404100) | Balaenoptera acutorostrata | reverse complement strand
TCTCAAAAGGTTTTCTCTTGTGCTAACGCACAATTCACTTTCGAAAATGCTCTTTGACGACAAAGGCTCCGCCTTTTGAAACCGCAACCTTTTTATAAAAAGCTTGACTAAAAATTTTATATTTCTATCCTTTCTAGTCTAAACTATCCGTCTAGCTAATTCGTCATTCGTCATTCGTCATTCGTCATTCAAAACAAGGTCTTGATTTCAGGCACTCGGTATAAATTCAATGTAAATTAAGTTGAATATGCCTCCGCCGGCTCGGCGGTCGTCATTGTGAGAGTTAGCGAACCCATTACTTTACATTTAGGTATTTATTCGAGTATTCCTCATAGTACTCATCATACTCTGGGGACTTACCATTGTGTAAGTCAGTTAGGTATTCGTGAGCGTTTAGGTCTGTGTTCTTTTCATTTGCGGAAATTACAAATATAGCGACGTTTGAACAGTGGTCAGAAATTCTTTCTAGTGAGGTTAATGCCTCAACAAATGGGAATGCTCCGTCAACTGTACAGTCACCATCACGAAGTCTCGAGATGTGTTTGTTTTTTAGCTCGTCCTCAAGTATATCTATAACCTGCTCAAGTGGCTCTATTCGTCTAGCTCGTGCAACGTCGTTATATACATAAGCCTGTATGGTGGTGTTTAGTATATCCTCAACCGCATCATACACTATTTCCATATCACATAGACCGTCTTCTGAGAACTGTGCCTTCTTATTTTGAGCAGCCTCCATAAGGTTTTCACATTGGTCACCTATTCTCTCAAACTCTCCAACCATATGTAGTAGCTCGCTTATCTCTGTCTTACCATTGTCTGTAAGGTGCTTTTTGGAAATCTTTATTGCATAGCCCTCTATCTTATCCTGTAGGGTATCTAGTGCATTTTCATTTTTGAGAAGTATCTCTATCTTTTCGCTGCTTATGGTATCGCTGAGCATTAAATCTTTAGAAATCTTAAAGTTTTCTAGTGCTAGCTCCGTCATATTAAATACCGCATCTCTGCCGTGCTGAATTGCAAGTCCAGGTGATACTAGTAGTCTGTCATCAAGGCTTGTGATAACGTCTGTAATCTTTGTTTCACTCTTATCCGATGGAATAATTTTGTATGCAAGCTTTTCAAGAAGCTTAATAAATGGAATGAATAGTAGTGTTACAGTAATATTAAATACTGAGTGGAAGTTTGCAATTCCGCCCTTTGTTATTGGGTCATCCCAAAATGGAAAGCCTACTGTGTACTCAAATATGTAAAAGCCAGAAAGAAATATTATAGTACCTACAACATTAAATAGAACGTGTACAAATGCCGCTCTCTTAGCACCCTTTGACGCGCCAGCACTCGCTATAATAGGAGTTATACAAGTACCTATATTTTGTCCAAGAATAATTGGAAACGCCGCCGAGCAGGTGATACTGCCAGTTGATGACAGAGCCTGCAAAATACCAACAGAGGCTGATGAGGACTGAATTAACGCTGTTATACCAGCTCCAACTAGTACACCCAATATTGGATTTGACATAGTACTAAATAAATTTGCAAATTGTGGAGATTCAGCCAAAGGCTTCATAGCTCCCTCCATCTGGAACATACCAGTAAACAGTACTCCAAAGCCAATAAGCATATTACCAATTTCCTTTATTCTATCCTTTTTTGCCGCAAAAAATAGAAGTATACCAATAGCCGCCATAAGTGGAGCCATTGTTGTTGGCTTAATTAGTGTTAGAAAGAAATTAGATGAATCAATATCCATAAGCCTTAGGATGTGCGATGTAACAGTTGTACCTATGTTTGCGCCCATTATAATTCCTATTGCTTGGCGAAGCTTTAGTATTCTTGCGTTGACAAGACCTACTACAACAACTGTTGTTGCAGATGAAGACTGAATTGCCGCTGTTACAACTGTACCAAATAGTACTGATTGCAGTGTACCGCCAGTAAGCTTTTCAAGAATTGCCTCAAGCTTACCTTCAGATGCCTTTTCAAGACTTGAGCTTAGGACATTCATACCAAATAGGAAAAGTGCAAGCCCTCCAAACAGTTCAATGAACATAAAAATATTCATAACTAGCCTCCGTTAATTTTCTTATTTTTGTTTTTTATTTTGCTTTATTTTTGTCATTTTTCGTACAATACCATTATAACAAAATAAAAAGCTAAAAAGACATTGACTAATTGTAGAATTTTCTTCTGTTTTTTGTGCAACTTATATATAATATTAACAAATTAGACACTCTTTAGTATTAAATTTGTAATATTCTCATAGTTTACCAAAATTCAATTTAATATTTTCCATAAATAAAGGCATAGCACTAATACGAATTGTATACTATAGCTATGCCTTATATATTTTAATATATTATTTTTTTATTACAACATCTGATATATATTCCTAATTATCTTCAAATTCCTCATAATTGGTATTTTTCCTATCATCCGCAAGCTTTTCCTGTTTTATAACCTCTAAATCCTCTGTATTATCCTTTGTCTCCTCACTTTCGCTATCGGATGAGCTTTCCAGTATATTAAGAGCCTTATTCTCTGCTCGTCTACGCTGTTTTTGCTCCACTTTTTCCATTACTTCCTGCTTAAGCTTATTTTTTTCTTCTTTTTTCTCTTTTAGTAGCTCTTCAATATTGCTTGGACGCATTTCCTTTACACGTTTTACATATTTTTTTACTGAGCCAGTTAGTCTATTATAGTTGCCCATCAAAAGAAGTAAAACAAGTAGTATAAGAATTGCTATTCCAGATGCTCCCAAGGTTACAACGTGCGAGGTAATAAAAGAAATTGGCGTTACACCATAGAATGTAGTAAATATTCCATTACCAGCGTACTTTTCAGGGTTTATTATAGAAAGCTGTTTAGTTACTACACCAGCCATATTTGAGGCTACAAAGCCAAGTGTAAAGTACGATACTGTTGCCGAAAAAATAGTGCGTATTATCTTTCCACGGCACACCATAACCAGTACAACCATTATATATGGTAGATACATAATATTTTCAAATGGAACATAGGTTGTAAAATTAAATATTTTGCTTATAAATAGCATTAGTGGTACACAAAGAACCGATAAAAATAGTGCCGTTGGATTGCCAAGTCCACAATATACAGGAAGTGCAATATTTAAGTTTCCTATTAATCCAAGCTTTTCTGATGAAAAATCATCTAGGCACTTGCCAAGGTCAGTAAGACTATCACTTAAAAATAACATTACTCGTGGTAGTATAAACACATAAGCACCCATACTAAACGCCATTTGTATTGAGATAACAAAATTTTCGCTACAAATTAGTACAAGTAGAAAGACAAGCACTGTAGTTAAAAATGAAGGATTACCCCAAAAGCCAAATTTTCTATTCAGCTTTCCGAGTGTAAAATCCTTTTTTACTTTTTTGGGTAGACGTGAAATAAGACCGTTTATAACTCCTCCTATTGGAGCAAAGCTTAGAGCAACACCATTTGTAAATGTTGCCGCAGGCAAATTACAGTACTTTTCAACCTTTGAATGTATGTAGTCTCCAAAGACAAGTGTAGCTATAACGGACACACCTGTAACAATCAGTCCATAGGAGGTTTTTCCCGTTATATACTCAGCCATACCTCCAGCAAAGGCAGAAATCCACATACTCCATATATCAAGGTTAATTGTCCTTATCACTCCTACAAAAAGAAGTACAAGATTTAATAATACCGCAAATGGCAAAATGTAAAATCCACTCTTTGAGCCTTGAGCAATAGTCATAGCCACATTTTGTGAAATATCTGTATAAGAGCTTACAATATCGAGCTTTACAGCAATTATTTGACTAAATTTAGAAAGCAGTACTCCAAAGTCATCTGTGAGCATAAACATTAGATATAGACAAAATGCCGCTGTCATAGAGTCCTTAACAGAGCCCTTTAGCCTTTGTTTAAAAAGCAAATTAAGTATAAACATTACAAGTGGGATAACTATTACCGCTCCCAACAATATCGGCTTATCAAAAAATGTCGTTAATAAATTCATTCCATAAATTCCTCCAAAAAACAAAATACAAAGCTCTTAGCTACAATAGAATATGTTCTCACATTTATTTTCTTCAAAAGCTTTCTTTTGTTCGTCTATCTTAGCCACATCAAATTTAACCTCTTGACCATCAACAAGGCTACTATGCTCCTGCAAGGTGTATATCTTATTTTCACAAGGTATAGTCTCAAGCTCCTTTAGCAGTACCATTAGTGTCTCGTATGGCTGTTGTGATGGCTGTGGCAAGGAAATATTCTCTGTTACAAGACCTCTTCCAAATATTGCTGGACGTACATCAAAAACTATATTCTTTCTATCTAATAAAAGCCTTGATACATCTAGTCCATACATTTCACCGTTTGGCTCAAACATACCCTTAGCCGATATTACAGGTATTACAGTTACATTATTTTCTTCACCCTTATTTATAACTGTATCCATAAAGGTATCAAGTACTGCTGATTTATCTATATTCTGTATGCCGTACGTTGCCTTATCTAGCGAGTATCCAGTAGGAAACTCTATTCCGTCAAAGAGTATTATATCAAAATATGGCATAACCTCATCAAAAATCTGCATTATATAGTCTCTCGCCTCAACTGATGCTGGATTTAGCCACGGCTTACCACCATTATCCCTTGAGTTATCAAGCCAGTTTATTTCGCTATTCATATACTTTACAGCGGCACTCTGCATTGATGCTGAGGCTACTCTATCCTTAAATGCAAATATTCTTCCAACTGGGATAAGCCCCTCATTTTTTATTATATTTACACAATTTGCTAAATTATATGGTGCTTCATTCTGTGAAAGACTAGTCTTTACTATTTCAAGCTCAGACTGATACATAATACTTCCATCACTATTCTTTAGGTCGAATACTATCTGACTTGCACCCTCTTTTTTTAGCTTAATCACAGTATTTCTAAGTAAATTTTCATCTAGTAAAATATTGTGAGCTATATACACTGATTTATCACTAAGTGGCAGTACCTGCTCTGTCTTATCTGTCTCAGAGGCTGTAGTCTCACTTAATACTACCTCAGACTTTGATTCCACAATAGGTCTTGAGCTTGATACTTCACTTTCTACTACCTCATCCTTATTATCAGAAACATATTTTGATAGCAAATTATATGTTGGATTAAAAAGAAACCAACCAAGTACAGCCACACCCAGCAGTAGAGTACAGCTAATTACACGTCTTTTTATAACTATTTTTCTTTGTCCGCTCCATATATAAGCGTCTCTCTTTATTTTTCTCTTATCTCGCAAAGCTCATTTACCTCTTTATTACAAAGTTATTCCGTGACCTAGTAGCCCAAATATTGCCATTGATATAATACCCATTGTAAGTATTGTTATCGGTGCTCCTCTAAAATATGTAGGAACCTCTGACTCATCAAGTCTAATCTGTATAAAGTGATTGAATATAAGTAGTAGCCACACACCTATTCCGCTTCCAAGTCCGTAGCATAGGGCGTCAAGTATAGGCAAATTTTCGGTAGCTGTTGTTATTATTACTGCTATTGGTAAAAAACCAAATACTACGCTTGAGTTTATTTTTTTTGCAGAATGTGTAATAGGAGCTATAAAGCCATAATATATTCCACACAAAAGCAGTATACACAAAGCATAAAATGCAACGCTAAACGCTGGCAACGTCCAATTTGTAAGATGGAGCAGTCCATCGTTAATATATAGTGCAAGCCACGTTGTCACACTTGCCACAACTGATATTATAACTGATATAAAGCCATTTATATTTACCTTACCAGCTGTATTTGTCTCGTGCTGAGGCATTTTTACATATATTCCTTTTGCAAGGACAATGTTTTGTGAAATAGCCGCTCCTATTATTAAAAATAAATATGTTGAAAAACTATACATCAAGCACTCTCCTCATCATCAACTCTTTTTGACCTTCTGATGTTAATATAGACTGTAAGCTTTGATACAAGGCCTATTACTAGAGCTACAAGTATAAAACCAAAGAATGGTAATGTTATACTAGAAAATTTTAGATTTATAGGAAGCTTAGTATTTAGTATCTGATTGTTTCCAAATATCTCTCTTATGATAGCTGTTATAAGCATAAGCTCTGCAAAAAACACAACATTCTTGACGCATCTGTTCATAACTGTTGAAAGCCTTTTAGGAGGCTCATTGCCAAATACGGAATAAATTACAGGATAGGCTGATAATAGATACAAATATCTTCCTACTGTACCGCTTATTTCAGGGAAAAATCTTCTAAGTGCTACTGATATAAGAATTACTATACTCATAGCTCCCACCACGCAAAAGCCCGTGGTTACTATTTCTGGTATTCTCTCATTCTTTAGCATATAGTGTCTAATTATAGAAATAGGAAACATAACAAGGGCAAGTATAGCTATCATCGCCAGAGCTGTCTTTACATTGAGCGTTGTCATAATTAGAAATGGTAGCATAAACATAGATACCATTGTCGTCTCCTGCCAGTCCTTTAGCCTATCAATAAGCGCTAGGTCCTTTTCCGCTTTTATATGATTTTTTTCAAAAGCCTTTTCTTCATTTGTCAAATTAATTTTCTTTGATAAAATCTCTTTGTCGCTCTTGTTGTCTCTTTGCAAAAATAGCCCTCCTTCTTCTTGTATGTAAATTTTCTGCAACACTGTCTATTGTTGGAACAAGAAAATTAAGCACAAGTATTGCAAACGGTTCACTTATTTCAAATACACTTTGGTGTCTAAACAAAAGTATCACTATTCCAGAAAGCACAGCATAAAAATCTATAGCACCAGCTCTTGCAGGACTAGTTACGGGGTCTGTTAGCATAAACAGTACAAAAAATAGTGTTGGTACTGCACATATCTCATAAAATACAGACATCCAGCCATTTACATTTACCCTTGGGAAAAAATATGCTCCTACTCCTATAGTTATAAGTGTAAGTATAGCTTGACGCCACCTTATAGTCCTTCTTACTATAAGATATAACGAACAAGCCAAAATTAAATATATAAATGCTGTGCCTATTGGAGACGCCACATTACCTATAAGTATATCATATTCTTTTGCTTGAGGAACACCACCCACAAATATATTATAGGCTATACTTTTATAAGATGCACCACTCTTATCAAACGGTGCCTCATACTTAAATATATCTGCTCCGTACATAATAATTGATATAGCCATACCAACAGCGGCAGGATTAAATATATTTTGTCCTGTTCCTCCAAAAAAATGCTTTCCCAAAATTATTGCGAATACGTTAGCTATTATAATAATCTTAACAGGTATTCCTATCGGCATTATAAGTCCTATTAGCATTGAGGTCACTATAAATGAAAAGTCCATCATATTTACTTTTTTATACAGTATAAGTGAGGAGACTGTATTTGCAACAAATCCACTTAGTACGGAAATTCCGCAAATAGTCCAAACTCTCGCTCCATAGTAGTAACCAGACATAAAGTATATTACCGCAAGAGTTGATAGCATATCAAACATTATTCTTCTGTTATTATTTCCACTCCTTATATGAGGAGCTGAATGAACATCAAACTTCATCTTTAAATCTGTTCCTCCTATTATGAAGTAAAATTGTTTCTGCTAGATTTATTTTTGCTGGACAAACATAGCTACAGCACATACAGCTTATACACATTTTGCCGTCAAGCATATTTATTCTGTCAGCGTTATTTTCATTTTCACGCACTATGTTTTTGTATAGCTCCATAGGATTAAGTCGCATAGGGCATACATCAATACATTTTCCACAGCGTATGCAGGTGTAGTCCTTATAGGTATCCCTATCATTTATGGCAAGAACGCCCTGAGTATTTAGCTCTACCTCTTCACCGTCAAAGTCTCTTATTGCTCTTCCTGTAAGACTTCCACCTATTATAATTCTTGACGGCTTTTTATTAAAGCCTGTTCTCTCGAGTAAGTCAGAAATAGGAGTACCAATAGTTGCCTCCACTACCTGTGGATGTGCTACAGCACTTCCCGCAACTGTAACCATAGCTGTAGTATGCTTTATACCACTATATACCGCTCTGGCAAGATGCACAAGTGAGCATGCACCTATATATATATACTGATGATTGTTATAGGTGTACATAAGCTTTTTTATTCTTATTTCGGCAGGATATTTGACATTAAGTGACTTTACTTTATACTTAGCTATCTTTTTGGGAACTATATTCTTTACCTCAACTGATGAATTTTTTAGATAGGTTTCTATTATACAGCCCTTTGCCCCTGTCGCCTTTAATACAAGCTCTATTCCCTCTGCCAGTTCCTTTTTGTAATGCACAAGTGTACACATCTGGCTTGTTATATATGGCTCATCATCTACCGCATCAACTAGTATTATTATATTTTTTCTATTGACACAGGCTTCAAGCTTTTCAGATATAGGATAGCCGTCACGTTCATCACGAATTTGAGCTTCCCTTGCTCTATCTATAATTTCCTTTGGGGAAATTTCATCTATATTTGAATAGAGTCTAGCATTTTTTATTTTTTCATAGTCGGCGTCAGCAAGCATAGTAGATGATTTATTTATAAGAGTATCATCCTTTAGCTGAGCCATATTTACGCCGTATCTAGTAAAAGAAAACGGTCTTATCTTCAACTGTTTACTGCCTCCTTAGCTATTTTACGCAATGTGTCTATTTCCCTCTCTCTGTCCTCTGCCTTAAATACAGCAGATCCCGCAACAAAGCAATCTGCTCCATTTTTTGCACACTCTGCTATCGTGCTTTGTGAAACTCCACCGTCTACCTGTAGCATTGGTGGATTTTCCATATTCTTTATAGCTTCTCTTAAAGCTCTTACCTTTGGCATCATATCCGCCATAAAGCTCTGTCCGCCAAAGCCAGGCTCTACTGTCATTACTAGTATTAAATCTACATCATTTATATAAGGCATAACCTCTTCTACTGGTGTATTTGGCTTTATTGATATACCTGCCTTTATTCCTCTAGCCTTAATCATTCTTATTGTTTCGCTTGCGTCTCCGTCTGCCTCAAGGTGAAAGGTAATAAGGTCTGCTCCGCTATCGACTAGGCTATCTATATATTTTTGTGGCTCGCTTATCATTATATGCACATCAAAAAATATATCCGTTACCTTTCTAATTGATTTTATAACTGGTATACCGAATGAAATATTTGGTACAAAGTGACCGTCCATTACGTCAAGGTGTAGCATCTCTGCTGATTCTATATCCTTTATATCCTTTTCAAGATTTGCAAAATCTGCTGATAGTAGCGATGGTGATATTTTCATATTTTTTCTCCTTATATGCTTATGAATTATTTTATCATTAACTTTGTGTCTTTACATAACAATACATTATAATTTTACTCTATATATTGCCGTACGTCAAGAATATATATACTACCTAAATGTTAACATTTTATCTTGCATATTACATAAACACCTATATATTTACAATATATTCATCTAATAAAACATTTTTGTGCTAAAATACATCATATAAAAGAAAGAAGGTATAATTTATGTGGATATTAGTAACAATTTTAGTCTTAGCTGTACTTTTTGTTCTGCTCACAGTCGGTATGAGCTTTTTTATGTTTAACTTTGCCTTTACAAGGGCAAAAAATGACGATTTTGCATATAAGCTTGCAAAGCTTTCGGGCTATGATGACAACAGTCCAAAGAGTGTTGCGGATAAAAAAGAATTAGCTGTGCTTAAAAGCTATCCCTGTGAGGATATTTATATTAATTCAAGGGATGGCTTAAAGCTACACGCATACTATTTCCCAGCAGAAAATCAAACTGGCAAAATACTTCTCGGTGTACACGGCTACAAGTCCTACGCTCGACGTGAGTACGCACCCTTTATGAGATTTTATCGTTCGCTAGGCTTCGACCTATTCCTTGTTGATGACCGTACACACGGACTAAGCGAGGGAAAATATATAGGTATGGGAAACCTTGACAGATTTGACTGCGTGGACTGGGCAAAATACATAGTAGAACGTTTTGGCTCTGATATAAAAATACTTATTCAGGGTGTTTCGATGGGAGGAGCTACAGTAGTCTCAGCATCTTGCGAAAAGGATATGCCAGAGCAAGTAATAGGAATAGTTGCAGATTGTCCATATACCTCGGTATGGGAGGAATATGAGCTACTACTAAAGGATAGACTTAAATTTATGACAAAGCCTATACTAACTATATGTGAAAAAATATGTAAACATAGAGCGGGCTATGACTTTAGAACTAATACACCTCTTGAGCTTGTTAAAAGCTCACGCTTTCCTATACTTTTTGTTCACGGAGATAGTGACTCTATGATTAACTACAGTATGTCACAAAGGCTATACGATGCCTGTCCATCAAGAAAGCAACTGCTAATAGTTAAGGGAGCTGGTCACGGTGAAAGCGTATACTATGATGCAGACGGCTACCACAATGCCGTTATAAATTTCTTTAATATTACCTAAATATCATAGGCTTTAACCATATAAGAAAACCTTTTTTATGGCAAAAGGTTTTCTCTTTTGAAAATGCTCTTTCACGGCAAAAGTGTTTCGCTTTCTGCGGAAAGCAACAAGTTATGTGTACTTAAAGATGTATACTGTTACATTACTTGCTATAGTATGGGTATGATGTAACTATCCTTTATGCCAGCGGCGGCTCGCCGCTCCGCCTTTTGAAACCGCAATTTTTTGAAAAAATTGAGTAAAACTTTCGGATACACTCTTTGAAAATACTGACTAATAAAAATCAGCTTGGTAAAAGAATACTAAGCTGATTTTTTTATTATATTAATGTAGGCGTTATTTGCTTTCCCTCAAGAGCTAGCTCTATAGCCTCTGGGAGCATTTCAAAGTGAGCAACAAGAGATGTTGGTTTTTTTACAGCGTCATCCTGGCCATAGGGAGCAAGGAATATATTTTTGTATACTAATAGCTTTGATATATTTTTTCCGCTAATTGCCAGTCCATCATTCGTTGCTGGAGCAATAAGGAGGGGTCTCCCATTTCGCAAATGTGCCTTTGCCGCCATAGTTACTGATGTATCAAATATTCCATTCACTATTTTTCCCATTGTGTTCGCTGTACAAGGAGAAATAACTAGTATATCAAGCATTTTTTTAGGACCTATCGGCTCTGTATCTGTAATTGTGTGCATAACTTGTTTTCCACATATATTTTCTATCTCGTTAATAAAATCTATTGCTCTACCGAAACGAGTATCAGTTGTATAAGCAGTTTCTGACATAATTGGATATATATTATAAATTTCGCTCAATTTTTTAAGCTCATCAATAGATTTTCTAAATGTACAAAAGCTACCTGTAAATGCGTAGCCTAGGTTTATACTCATAAATATCCGCCTCCTCTATGATTTTCAAAATAAGCACTAGCGACCTCCGATATATACTGAGCGGAGCTTATAGGCGCTGTCTTTCCTGGCAATGCCCTTGCGTGTATAGCTTTTATATTTAGCTCATCAGCGCTATTAAAGTCTGTTCCGCCATCTCCTGAAGCTAAATCTATTATTAAAGCCTTTTCCTTCATATTCTTTAGCACACCCTTTGTCAGCACCATATCGGGAGCTGTATTAAAAACAACATCTACATCATCTATAACCTTTTTTATATCTAGGGTATAGCAATAATCATACCCATCTGCAATTATCCAAGCCTTATGGTCACCTCTTCTACTTGTGACAGTAACTCTTGCTCCCATAGCTTTAAGTACTCTTGCAAGTATTTTTGAAATTCTGCCATAGCCTATAACTAGACATTTTGAACCAAAGAGAGTTTTATCTGTGGAATTAATAGCAAGCTCCACTGCCCCCTCTACTGTTGGTATAACGTTTTTTATAGCTAACTCCTCATTTTCCAAAATATCATATATTGCTATCTCATTTACTGCCGCCTTTAGTCCTATTACTGATGTTACACACCCTCCAATTACTACTGACTCTGGATTTATACATCTAAAACAAGAATCAATACTAACATTTTCAGGAAATGACGGTGCAAATATATTTACATTATCCTTAGACACTGGCATAGGTAAAATTACATATTCCACTGTAGGTAGGACTATATCCATAGCCCCTGATTCAATATTTTCTGAAAGCTCATCCTTGTCAACTCCACACAATCTATAAACCTTATAGCCCATCTTCGCTAGGTTTTCACACACATACATATATCTTCTATCTCCGCCAAGAACGGCGACTGTATTCTTTATTATTTCCGCCATAATACACTCTACCTCCTTTTTTAATTTTTTCCTTAGAGTATATTATGCACAAGACTATAATTTTGACAACCGACAAGTCGATCGTGACATATATAGCTTATTGAACTTATGCCGAGTGCCTAAAATCAAAACCTTATTTTTAAAATGACGAATTGTCACTAGAGTTGAGAGTTTAGAGAATTAGACGGATAGTATTTTTTCTCACTTCTGATTTCCTCTAAAGGAGCAGGTTTCCTTTAGAAGAAATTAGAAGTGAGAGAAAAACTATCCTTGAAATTAATTCGTCATTCGTCATTCGTAATTCGTCATTTAAAAAAAGAGTTGAGACAAAAGACTATCCGTCTAGTTCTCTCAACTCTTAACTCTTAACTCTTAACTCTCCACTCTAAACTCTGAGCGAAGCTCTATTATGCAATTGGTGTGCCAACTGGAACGCTGTCATCAACAAATATAACCTTGCAGCCACAGCTATCGTGAGTAGCAGCTATTAGCATACCCTCACTCATAACACCGCTGAATTTGTGTGGAGCTAGGTTTGCAATAACAATTATCTTTTTGCCAATTAGTTCCTCAGGTGTGTATTCACCCTTTATTGTTGACATAATTGTTCTTTCACCTATACCGTCATTAAGTGTAAGCTTTAGGAAGTTCTTCGACTTCTTAACATCCTCACAAGCTACAACCTTGCAAACTCTCATATCAATCTTTTGGAAGTCATCAAGCTGAATTTCAGACTTAATAGGAGCTACATCACTTGGAGCTTCCTCCTCATTAACCTCCTCAACAGGCATTTCCTCACGCTCACCGCTAAAGTCAAGTAGATTTGCAATAGCATTTTTATCAATAGCGTATAGGAATAGATATAGACGTGGTCCACGCTCCTTGCCTATTGTTAGATTGTATACGTTCTTAAAGAACTTGCCTTGTATAGCTTTCTTTTGCTTTGCATCTGTAATTTCTCCACGTACAAGACCAGGAATATCATATAGATATGTCTGTAGAGCCTCAAGGTCAAACTCGCCCTCTACAAGATACTTACGAAGTAGCTCGATTTCTTGCTTTTCTTCCTCTGTCATTGTGTCGTAGTAGCTCCAGTTGTGGTATGTTAGCAGCTTATTCATACTCTCTGGTGAGCATTGCTCCAGCCAGTATTTAGCAAGCTCTAGTCTCTCTGCAAATTGCTCCTTTGTAAATGGAGTACCAATCTTTTCAAATACTGTTTCTAGCATATCTGGGTTAAAATCAACTATTGAACCGAATGAAACAAGCTGTGCCATTGGAACAAGAACAGGCTTGCGGTCATTTACAGTTGTATTGTACATAATACTGCTGATGTACTCGTTGGCTGTGCCATCATATACTTGTGCAAGCATCTTATCAAATTCAAAGTATTGACGTAAAATTTCATCACTAAAGCAAAAGTCAAAAGCCTTGTTTGGCTCTGTCTTTGAGTAAAGCCACAAAATAACCTCTGGTTGATATAGCTTTAGAAGTGAATCTGGTGTAAGGTTTAGTCCTGATGAACCAGACATTTTACCTGTTGTACCCTTTATACCTATAAACTCATAGCCTTGGAAGATAGGAGCCTTGTAATCAAAAATCTTATCAGCAATAATTCTTGATGTTTGGTAGCTACCTGTAGGGCTTGCGTGGTCCTTTCCACCTGGCTCAAAGTCTACCTCCTCGACCTTCCAACGCATAGGCCAGTCTATCTTCCAAGCTAGCTTACAATTTGTATTCTTTGTAAAGTCAAAGTCACCCTCGTAGCCACATTTACACTTAAAGTGTGCTAGTGTGCAGTCCTCATTAAGTGAAAGTATAACTGTCTCGTCCTTTTGACATTTTGGACAGTAAATATTTATTGGATAGTAGTTTTCTCTCTCATCTGGAGTAGCCTCTTGTGTACGGAAGCTATCTAGTATATCAAATATTTGCTTTCTCTCTTTTAGTGCCTTAATGATGTAGTCTTTATATTTACCAGAACGGTACTCGTCTGCTTGGTATCTAAAGTCAACATCTATACCAAAACGAGCTAGGCTCTTTTCAAATTCCTTCTCAAAGTGTTTAGCATAGCTTTCACAACAGCCGTATGGGTCTGGAACATCGGCATAAGGAACACCTATATATTTATCAAAGCCCTCTGTAACCTTAGCTACGTTTACAGGAACCTTACGAAGTCTATCATACTCGTCCCACGAGAACAAAAGCTTGGCTTTCTTTCCCATTTTTCTAAGAGCCTTACAAACAAAGTAGCTTGTAGCTATATCACGGAAGTTACCAATGTGAACAGAACCAGATGGACTGATACCTGCAGCGCATACATATTCTTCCTTATTTGGCGCATTTTTGATTATTTGTGTTGCTATTTCTTCGGACCAATGCATAATAATTATTACCTTTCTTTTTATATAATTTATCTTTTAATAGTTTGAATAGGAAAAATCCTAAAAATAATACATAATATTATAACATTTTTTTTTGCCTTATACAAGTGCCTTTAGCCTATCCTCAATAATAAAAAGAGGGAAACCTCTAAAATTATTGCTTTTACACAAAATCCTAGAAATTTCCCTTATTTTTTAATTTACAAAAGCTATTCTTGAGTACTATTAAATATTTCATTTATTGCTTCATAATTTTTCTGATACTCTGATGACTCTTCATAATCATTTTCTTCACTGTTCTCTTCGTCTTCTCGATTTTTTATAACGTAGTCTCCTTTTATAATATGTACCTTTGACATATTTATAATACCATAGAATATGATAGCCACACCCAAAAGACCAATTTGAAGTAAGACTGCTCCACCAGCTGATGGTTGATATATATTACGCATAATAAACATAATTATAGATGCACCTAACCAATGAAATGCTGCAACTATAGTTTTATACATTGTAAAATTTAATCCATTTTCTGCCACGTCATTTCCTACCAAGGTAGCTGTTGACATAAAGTGAGCTATTATTATAAATACAATATTAACAAAATCGGCAGTACCCTCAGGCTTTGCAAGCCTTGCTATCAAAAGCAGATATATACATAAAATAACTACGGATAGAATCTCAACAAATGGCACCAGTGACACGCTTAAACGTATTTTATTTTTATCCTTTATTTCTCCCTCACGTGCTTTTATAAGCATAAGCTTTTCTGGCTCTTGACTAAAGTCTACTGGCTTATCAACTAGTGATGGTCGTTCTATTCTATCTGTACCTCTATCCTTTTTCCACAATGATGAAAGAAAGCTCTTAGGCTCATCATCCGTCCTTATGAAACCCGTTTCATCATCAAGTGGTACACCCAGCATTTTATTTATTTTTCTGTTTTGATGTTTTTGATAATCACTCTTTAATATTCTTTTTCTGACTACTACTTCCTTCGAGGCTTTTTTATTCTTTTTATTTTTTTTCTTATCTTTTTCTTTTTTTGCCACCTATATCCCTCCCGAGATATGCTCTACTTATTATTAATGAGCAAAATAATATTTTGATAACATATATATTGTTACATTTTTTTCAAAAAAAGTCAATATTTTTAGTTAAAGAAATACTAGCAAGTGGCGTGGGTTCGCTGTCGCTCACAATGATGAGCGGCGGCTCGCCGACTAGCTACGGGAGTAACCGCTGTAGCCATCAAGAAGCTTTTTATTAAATTTAAAGGATTCACCTGTGCCAATAGCAACAGCGTCAATAGGATTAGGAGAACGATATGCCTTAAAGCCTATACGCTCTGTAAGAAGCTCATCTAGTCCGTCAAGCATAGAGCCACCACCTGTCATTAGCAGACCGTTACGGCTAATATCCGCTACAAGCTCTGGAGGTGTATTTTTAAGTACTGATTGCAAAACAGATATAACCTTTTCACAGTCGTCACGAAGAACCTCAGCAAGCTCGCTATTGCGTATTATAATGCTTTGTGGCAATTTTGATCCACTCTGTCTTTGACCTCGTAGCTCATAGCGTTTTTCCTCACGAGGAGTAGTAGAAGTTTCGCTAGCTACATAGGCAAGCTCTTTTTTTAGGTTGTCTGTGCTTACTTCACTTAAATCAATGGAGTAGGTCTCTTGAATGTATCTGCTGATACTATTATTAAATGTGTCTCCTGCAATAGCTATTGAATCCTTGCATACTATACCATTCATTGAAAGAACAGCTATATCAGTAGTACCGCCACCCATATCTAGTACAGCTATACCGTTAGCCTTTGAAATATCAATACCAGAGCCAATAGCCGCTGCAACTGGCTCTTCTATAAGGAATACATTTCTAGCGCCTATTGACATAACAGTATCAATAACTGAACGACGTTGTACCTTTGTAATCTTTGATGGAATACAAACACAAATGCGTGGCTTAAATATTTTATTTATGTTTATTTTCTTTAAAAATACCTTTAGCATCATTCCTGTAACCTTGTCATCAGAAATAATACCGTCCTTAAGTGGCTGAATAACCTTTATAAAGCTATCCTTACCTGTTCTGCCCAGCATAGCCTTTGCCTCAGAACCAACAGCTATAACCTTGTCAGCTCTTGTATCAACAGCAACTATTGATGGCTCATGCAAAACTATACCCTTACCACTTACGTAAATAATGGTAGAGGCTGTACCTAAATCTATACCTATATCGCTACCTATCATCTTTAATATCCCCTTTATATATAACAATTATTAAATTTCATACTTTTAAGCTTTTAAGAAAACTTTTTTTAATATGCCTATCGAGGTATCTCGAGCAAAAGGTCTTATCCTGTGCTAACCCACAATTTAATCTAAAAAAATTTCTCTAGTATATTTTAGCACGCTCTTATACCCTTTGTCAAAATATATTATCACTTTTAATGTATTATTAACAAGTTTTTGCAAATGTCGTCACTATAACACTCTCTGCCCCATTAGTTTTAAGTAGTTTTACACAACTTGCAACAGTAGAACCAGTAGTCACTATATCGTCAACAAGTAAAATTCTGCCCCTCACCTTAAAATCAAGGTCTATATCAAAGCCTGACTTTTCTTGCTTTAGTCTCATACTCTTTTTTAATTCGTGCTGTAGGTGTATGCTCCGCCTTAAAAGTCCGCCAGAGCTTAGAGTAGTGTCAAAGTATTCAGCTATATATTTTGCAAGCTCCTTTGCTTGATTATACCCTCTCTGTCTTTCTCTTTCTGGAGGAAGTGGTATATACACAACACTGTCAAAGCTATCCTTAGTATAGCCATAGTCTAAAAGTGTAGCTATCATTTCATTTGCAAAATCCTCAGCTATATGCTTTTTCCCCTCGAATTTAAACTTTTTTACTGCTCCCTTTACGTCCTTTGTATAAGAAAAAGAACTGTATATATTTATATCCTTATATACAGTTAATCTCTCATCACCCTTTAAGGAGTATCTTTTTCTACATTCTGGGCAACACGTTCTTTCGGTATTTAAAAGGAGCTTCCCACAAAATAAGCATTTCCTTGGAAAAAATATATCAAGTATGCTCACAAAAAAACTATTCAACGCTCATACAGTCCTTTAACATCTGTTTTAGATTTGTATATCTGAGTGTCCTTCTGTTATTCGCAACCATTTCTGCCACTACATCTGGATTGCCAGCCATAACGAGAAGCTTTTTCGCCCTTGTAACTGCTGTATATAATAAATTTCTGTAGTGAAGTAGCCTGTGCTTTGTAAGAAGTGGCATAACTACTGCCTCAAATTCACTACCCTGACTTTTGTGTACAGTTATAGCATAGGCAAGCTCTATTTGGTCAAGGTTATCAAAGCTCAAGACAGCCACTCTATCATCAAACCTAACTACAATATTCTTATCCGCCGAATTTATTCCCTCTATAATGCCTATATCACCGTTAAATACGCCCATACTCTCTTCGCCTGTGTCATTTTTACATATAATGTCATAGTTATTTCTTATCTGCATAACCTTGTCACCAACTCTATATGTACGGTTAAAGGACGTAACCTCATTCTTTATTTTATTAGGTGGATTTAGTGCCTCCTGCAAGCGTTTATTTAACTCAAATGTTCCAATAGGACCTTTTTTACTCGGTACTATTACCTGTATATCCCAAAAGGAAGATAACTTATATGCCTTTGGAAGTCTAGTTTTACACAAATCAACAACAAGCTGTTGTAAACTTTCGGCACTAGCTCTCTTAAGAAAGAAAAAATCATTGTTTTTTATATTTAGGTCTGGAAGCTTTCCCTCAACTATCTTGTGGGCATTAGTTACTATTAGGCTTTCTGCCGCCTGTCTAAATACTGTTGAAAGATGCACCATAGGTATTACATCACTGTCTATTAAATCCTTGAGTATATTTCCAGCTGATACAGACGGTAGCTGGTCGCTATCTCCAACCATAATAAGCTTTGCTGAAAGCTTCATTCCACACAAAAGGTTGCTGAGAATAATGGTATCCACCATTGACATCTCGTCAACAATTATAACGTCGTGCTTTAAGGGATTTTTTTCATTGTGCTTAAAGGTAAGAGTTTCCCTTGCAGGCTCCACCTCCAAAAGTCTGTGGATAGTTTTTGCTTCTCTGCCTGTAACCTCGCTCATTCTTTGAGCCGCTCTGCCTGTTGGCGCCACAAGAGCCACCCTTTGTCCCATATTTTCGAGAACTGTTAATATTCCATTAAGAGTAGTAGTCTTTCCTGTACCAGGTCCACCTGTCAGAATAAATACATTATTATTTACACATTCGCTGATAGCCTTCTTTTGTAGCTCGTCATATTCAATATTATTAAAGCTCTCTATATCGGCAATTTGCTCGGATACATCTATATCCTCATCACAGCCGTTTAGCTGCAGCATAAGCGAAAGTCTGCCTGCTACATAGCTTTCGGCATTATAAAGCTCTGTTATATATAGATAGTCCTTTGAGCCGTCATTATATTTAACTATTGCTCTCTCCTCGCAAAGCTTAACACAAACCTCATCAATGACCTCTTTTTCGCTGTCAAGGAAATCAGCCGCCAGCGTAGCTAGCTTATCGTATGGCAGACACATATGACCATTATTACTATTATGTCTCAAAATATATATTATTCCAGCCTCAAGCCTGTATATACTATCCACATCAAAGCCTAGCTTTTGTGCAATCTCATCAGCCGAATTAAAATCTATATTAAAATCTCCACAACAAAGTATATATGGGTTTTGCCTTACTAGGTTTTCTGCATCATTTCCATAGGCTTTCCATACCTTTATTGCGGTTGCGGGCAAAAGTCCCAGTCCCGTCAAAAAAATCATTAGAGTACGCACGCCATAAATTTTTCTGTACTCCTCAAAAATTTTTTTTGCTCTCTTTACCGTTATCCCGTCTACCTCTGTAAGCCTTTCTGGAGAATTTTCTATTATATCCATTGTCCTATCGCCAAACTTCATAACAAGCTTTTTTGCATATACAGGGCCTACTCCCTTTATTGCTCCTGATGAAAGATATTTTAGTATTGCATTAGCTGTTGTCGGCAAGGTTTTTTCTATTATTTGAGCCTTAAACTGCGAGCCATAGGTTGGGTGAGAGGTATAAAAGCCAGTAGCCGCTATTTCCTCACCCTCGTTAATCATAGCAATTTCACCAACAACTGTTTCAAGCTCATCATTTACACTAACATTAAGGACAGTAAAGCCATTATCCTCATTATGATAAATAATATCCTCTACTGTTCCACTAATCTTAATAAGTTCCCTTTCAGCCATTACTTCTCCTTTGTAGCTCTAGTTTTTTCCATTTTCATTTGCTTTAGCTGAGCATTTAACTCAGAACCCAAAATAAGCGTGAGAGATGCACAATAGAGCCATAGTATAAGCACTATTACCGTACCTATAGAGCCATATATTACAGAGTACTTTGCAAAGTTATTTACATAGGCTGAAAAGAATAGGGAATATAATAACCAACAAATAAGAGAGGCTATCGCACCAGGAAGCGCCTCCTTTAAATGCACAACTGTGCTAGGTCCTACTAGATACAGCATAAGAAGAACTATAAATAGTACAACAGCCATTATAAGCACCTTGTAAAAGTTCCATACATCTATTGATACACCAGATATAGGTATAATTTTTCCTATTGCCTCAAGCACAGTTCTACCAACTATGTTTACAAGTATTGAGCCTATAATTGAGCCTATAATTCCAATACCCAAAAGTATGATTATAACTATCCTGTGCATAAGCGAACGAGTGTCCTTTATATCATACGCAATACAAATAACCTTTATAAGGGAATTTACCGCTCTAAAGGGTATATAGATTGTAAAAATCAAGCCGAAAACAAGTAGTGAGGACGACTTAACCGAGGAGACATACTCAAGATAGGATGATATTATCTTGAGTACATCGTTTGGCACAAGTGCCGAATACTGCATTACAAACTCTGGACTTATTCTCAAAAAACCAAGCAGGTTGTTTGAAAAAATAAGTAGTGGAAAAAATGCAAAGGTAAAGTAGTATGTTAGAGCCGCCGCCGACAGCGCCACATTGTGTGACTTATATCTCTCGTACATATCACTTACAAGTATTAAAAATTGATTTTTGCCCTTATAACTACGCTTTTTTTGTTTGCTGTCAATTTTTGCCATAGCCTGATTTATATTATCATTTATAGCACTTAGGTTATTGTTTATTTTTTTATTTTTTCTGAGCATATATTAATGTTATCTCTTTCAATAATTCGGTAATCTTTTTCATTGAGTTTGCACAAACATACTCATATTTACCGTGATAGTTGTGTCCACCTGTGCATAGGTTTGGACAAGGTAGTCCCATAAATGAGAGTCTTGCGCCATCTGTACCACCACGAATTGGTGTGACAATAGGCTTTATACCTAGTTTTTCCATAGCGAGCTTTGCATTGTCGATTAGGTGCATACAAGGCTCTACTTTTTCCTTCATATTGTAGTAGCTGTCACGCATATCAAGCACAGCTGTACCCTCTCCGTACTTTGTGTTTATAAAGTCCACTGCCTTTTTCATAAACTCTTTTTTCTCGTTAAATAGCTTCATATCGTGGTCACGAATGATGTATTCCATTGTAGTTGTCTCAACACCACCGTTTATTACATCAAGGTGATAAAATCCCTCATACCCCTCTGTAGCATCAGGAGTTTGGTGTACAGGTAATAGAGAATGAAGCTCCATACCAATAAGAATTGCATTCTTCATCATATTTTTAGCGCTACCTGGATGTATGCTTGTTCCATTAATCGTGATAACTGCACCTGCGGCATTAAAGTTTTCATATTCAAGCTCTCCCAAAGCTCCGCCGTCTACTGTATATGCAAAGTCCGCCTTAAAATCATCTATTGGGAATAGGTCAACACCTCTGCCAACCTCTTCGTCAGGAGTAAATGCAATTTTAACTGTTCCGTGCTTAACATCACTGTTTATAAGCTCCTCTGCAAAAGACATAATTTCAGCTACACCAGCCTTGTCATCTGCACCCAAAAGAGTAGTACCATCTGTTGTAATAATGTCCTGTCCCACATAGTCAAGTAGGCTTGGATACTCACTTGTCTTTAGTACTATGTTCTTTTCCTCATTAAGAACAATATCCTTACCATCATAATTTTTGATATAATTAGGCTTTACATTAGCACCGCTTATAGCTGGGCTTGTATCCATATGTGAAATAAAAGCTATAGTAGGTGTATCATAGTCAACATTTGATGGTATTTCTGCTGTCACATAGGCGTGTTCATCTATTGTAACATTTTTAGCACCCATCTCCTCAAGCTCTTTTTTTAGCATATTTGCAAGGTTAAACTGCTTTTTTGTACTAGGAATTGTCTCTACTCCGTCCTGTGACTCTGTATCTATCTGTACGTATCTTAAAAATCTCTCTATTACATTCTCCATAATAGTTTCCTCCTATAATAAAATTTAATAGTATTTATATTAAAAATCACCTATAAAAATATTATGATGCCTATATACGTGATTATGAATATTAATATCATTAACTACTGACTACAAGTATAGCACAGTGTATTTTTAATTGCAATAAACTCATAAGCTAAGGCTTGATTAACTTATATAATAATATTATCCCTTTTTAGTTTGTTTTAGTGGTTAGTTTCTTCCTCACTTTTAATCAATGACGAATTATTACTAGAGTGGAGAGTTGAGAGTGGAGAGTGGTGTTCGCTGTCGCTCACAATGACGAATGACGAATTACGAATTGACTATGCGGTTAGTTTATTTTCTTACTTCTAATTTCTTCAAACGGAGCAGATTTCTTTTTGTTTGTTTTATGGGATAGTTTGTGCCTCACTTCTAATATATCATCTTCTCTTACTTTTTCAACTCACGCCGTTGGGGCG
>SAMEA104404100__coassemble_1333_pt1 | contig 22632 bp, 22 predicted proteins | sample SAMEA104404100__metabat2_low_PE_067 | metagenome-assembled genome bin SAMEA104404100 (sample SAMEA104404100) | Balaenoptera acutorostrata | reverse complement strand
GTCATTCGTCATTGGGCAAAGCCCTCCAGCATCGTGAGTTGAAATTTTTTTTAAAAAATGCTATAATATGCCGATAAAGATTAAATCAGTCTTAAAAATAGAAAATCAATATAAAAATGGAGAATAATATGAGTAAAAAAATAATTTCATTAGTCCTTAGCCTGTTTATGATAATAAGCCTTGTTGGCTGTGGAGAAAAATACGAAAAGCACACAAGTATATTTTTAAATACATTTGATACAGTCATACAAATAACAGCCTATACAAAAAGTCAAGAGGAGTTTGATAAATATTATAGCTATGCCCAAAGTAGATTTACAGAGCTTTCAAAAATGTACGATAAGTTCTACGCATACGAGGGTATAAATAATATATATACCATAAATAAAAATGCAGGTAAGGAGCCTATTAAGGTTGATAAGGAAATTATTGACCTATTGCAGTTTTCAAAGGAGCAGTACGCAAAAACAAATGGTATGGTAAATATAGCTATGGGTAGAGTGCTTTCAATATGGCAAGAATTTATTAGTGATGCACACGATAACAAGGCTACAAAGCTTCCTACAGAGGAGGAGCTACAAAAAGCAAATGAGTATTCAAATATAGACGCCATTATTGTGAATGAAGATTTTGGTACAGTATTTATTGACAATAAATATACACAAATTGACGTGGGAGCAGTCGCAAAGGGCTACGCTACACAGCTAGTAACGGACGAGCTAAAGCAAATGGGACTAAAGCACTTCTTTATTAATGCTGGAGGAAATACAGTAGTCGGAGATAAGCCACTTGACGGAGTGCATAGTAAGTGGACTGTCGGTATACAAAACCCAGATGCCGCAAATACCTCCTCAGAAAATCAGCTTATAGATGCTGTTGTGGCAACAAACCAAAGCATAGTTACAAGCGGTGACTACCAAAGATTTGTTATGTTTAACGACGAAAGAATACACCATATAATAAGTGGAGAAACCCTTTTTCCAGCAAACCACTACCGTTCAGTAAGCATAGTTACAGAGGATAGCGGACTTGCTGATATATATTCAACAGCCCTATTTTGTATGGAGCTTGAGGATGGACAAAAATTTGCACAAGAAAATAATCTCAAGGTTATGTGGGTAATGCCAAACGGAGAGGTTATTGTAACAGATAGCCTAGTACCTCTTTTGGTTGAAAGAGGTAATGCAAATAATAAACTATAATGGAGAATGTCAATGAATAAAAAAACACCAGAAGAAATAAAAGCAGAGCTTATAAGAATAAACGAGCTAGAGGGTATGACAGATATTGGCTTTTTTACTTCCCCTACAGATAATAGGGAGCTTAACTATGGAATATCAATAGTATTTCCTCTTTCTCGTGAGGTTATAAAGGAAATATTAATCGAAAACAAACCTACACACAGCTATTTCCACCATTACAGAACAGTAAACTTCTATCTTGACGGATATATGCTTAGACTGGGGAATTTCCTACAAAAGAATGGCTATAAATATGTCTGTGTAGGTGCTTCCCAAAGCATACCTACAAAGGATAGTCCCCACGGCTACAGCGGTCGTTTTTCTCACAAAAAGGGTGCTACTCTTTCTGGTCTTGGCTATATAGGTACAAATAACTTGTTTTTGCACAAGCAGTGGGGTCCTTGTGTGCGTCTTGGAACAGTTCTTACTGATTGCCCTCTTGTCCTAGAAAATCCCACTCTAGTTCCTAACACAACCTGTCTTGGCTGTCAAGCCTGTGTTACCGCTTGCCCTGCAAACGCTATAAGAGGAGAGATATACGAGGTAGGTATGGAGGACTTTAAGCTCCTTGACGCAAGAGCGTGCAGTGAATATATGAAGAGAGAATACAAGATGATAGGACGAGGCTCGGTGTGCGGAGTATGTATGGCTACCTGTGCCAAAAGATTTTTTGATTGGGAGTAAAAGAATAAATATAAGCCAATTAAAGCCTTGATAAAATATCATAGATATGTTACAATTAAGTATCACCAATGTTCACATTCAACATAACAAGGAGGGATTCTATGCAATCTGTAAATCAATCTGCCGAGGACTATTTAGAAACAATTTTTGTACTTCAACAAACAATCGGAGATGTTCGTTCTATTGATATTGTAAATGAAACTGGTTATTCTAAACCAAGCATAAGCATAGCTATGAAAAAGCTCAAGGAAAAAAAATATATTGATATAGATGGACACGGATACATAACTCTTACAGAAACTGGCAAAAAGCTTGCAAATAAGGTTTACGAAAAGCACTGTTGCCTAAAGAAATTCTTTACTATGATAGGTGTAAGCGAGGAGACAGCGGCAAAGGACGCTTGTAGTATCGAGCATCTTATAAGTGACGAGACCTTTGCTTGTATAAAAAAATATACTAATATATGCTAAAGCTACAAACAAAAAGCCATAAATCCTAAAAAGGATTTATGGCTTAATTTTTTTTATTTTAAGAAATTAATTTTATAAAAATTATTCTGTAAAGCCTGACTCGATTAGCTTAACAAGTGACTCGATAGCTTGCTCCTCGTCTGTGCCATCAGCAATAATTTTTATCTCTGTACCGCCAACAATACCAAGTGATAGAACACCTAGCAAGCTCTTAGCGTTTACTCTACGTTCTTGCTTCTCTACCCAAATAGATGACTTAAACTCGTTAGCTTTTTGGATAAAAAATGTTGCAGGTCTAGCATGTAGACCAACGTGATTTTGTACAGTTACTTCTTTAACAACCATGTTTGTGACTCTCCAATCTAAATAAATATAATAAAGAATAATTTAATTATAGTGAAAACCAAATAATTAAGAATTATACTATCTGGACACCACTCGGCGACCAATCTATATAGGCTCTTAAAATAAACCAGTCGTTGTAACAATTATACCATATAATCATAAATCGTCAACTATTAAAGATTACAAAAACCATTATTTTCCGATTTTTTGATAATAATATATAATTTTAGATAAGTAAACCTAACACTTTGTATAAAAACACTATAATTTATTTAACAAAATATATATATTATCTAAAAGTTTTGCCCAATTTATTTAACTTATCTTTTTAGGCTCTCCAAAAACTTAATATCTTTTTTTGAAAGCTCATAGCTTTTTAGCATATCTGGACGCTTAAAATATGTGTTTTCAAGTGCCTTTTCGTGTCTCCATTTTTCAATATTTTCGTGGTGACCGCTAAGTAAAACATCTGGAACCTTTTTATCGTGCCAGACACTTGGCTTTGTATATTGTGGGTACTCCAATAGTCCATTATAGTGGCTCTCCTCTGTAAAACAGCTCTCATTACTAAGTACCCCCTCACAAAGTCTGCCTACACTATCTACAAGCACCATTGCTCCAAGCTCTCCACCTGTCAGCACATAGTCGCCTATTGATACCTCCATATCGACTATTTCGTCTATTACACGTTGGTCTATGCCCTCATAGTGACCACATATAATAAATAGCGGTCTGTCGGTTACTGTCTCAGCAAAGCTATTGCATAGCTCCTGCTTTAGTGGTGTACCCTCTGGGCTCATATAAATAACTAGAGGCTCCGCCTCCATTGTCTGCTTAGCTGCCTCATAGCAACGGTAAATAGGCTCTGCCTGCATAAGCATACCCATTCCTCCGCCGTATGTATAGTCATCAACTCTATTCCACTTATTAGCTGAATAGTCACGTATATTATGGAAATTAATCTCGAGCTTTCCCGCCTTTACAGCTCTGCCTATTATACTTTCGCTTAGAACAGCCGAACACATCTCAGGAAAAAGAGTAGCTATATCAAACCTCGGCGTCATCATCGTCAAACAGTCCTTTCAGCGGTCTAATTTTCATTATATTTTCCTCTACGTTTGTATCTATTACAACATCCTCTATTGCTGGAATAAGCTTTATGCTACCATCTGCAAATTTAATGTGATATACAAGGTTTGCTCCTGTCTCACTTATATCGCAAATTTTACCATAGGTATTACCTGTATCAACATCAATAACCTCTATACCCATAAGGTCCTGCCAGTAGTACTGACCTTCCTCTAGGTCGTCGTCATCTCTATCCATACATAGCACAAGACCCCTTAGTGTATCTGCCTTTTCCTTTGTGTCCACTCCCTCAAGCTGAAGTAAAATCATACCGCTGTGGTTTCTCGAGCGTAATACCTTCATTGGCTTATGCTCTTTATCTGTGTAAAACACCTTAAATTTACACAAATTATCAGGGTCGTTGCCCCAAGGCTGAAGCTTTACCTCTCCACGAACACCGTGAGTTGTTACTATCTTGCCCACCTGTAAATACTTATTTATCATATATTTCCTCTTTATCCGTTTATTTATACACAAATATCCTTTTCTGAGAGAATATCTATATTATTTTCTGCAATTACTTTTGTACCTTTTTCTATATCACTGAGCCTTAGTATAATATATGCTTGATTTTCCTTTCGGCTAATAAATGCGTACATATACTCAACTGTAATATCGTTATCAGAAAGAACTGTAAGAGCGTTTGCAAGCTCACCAGGAGTATCACTTATACCTATGCAAACCACATTTGTAAGGGAAACGGTATATCCGCTTTCTTTCAATACCTCTACAGCTTTTTGAGGTTGGTTTACAATCAGACGCAAAACACCGAAGCTTGTTGTATCTGCAAGTGACAACGCACGAATATCTATATTATTTTCTCTTAAAATATCTGTTATACCTATTAGGCTACCCTTTTCGTTTTCAACAAATATAGAAAGTTGTTTAACTGTCATAGTATCATCTCCTTATAAATATGTATGTTAGTCTGGTCATATTAAATTTATACTAGACACATACTTTTAATATATCAGTATAATTTTCGTTTGTCAACAACACGTACAGCCTTACCCTCGCTACGTTTAATAGCCTTTGTAGATACAAGCTTTACCTTTGCACTAAGTCCAAGTGTTGTTCTCAAGGCACTCGCTATTTGTTGTTGTTTTTCCTCGACTAGTCTTACAGCGTCAAATTCAAAGTCAGCTGGCATTTCAACATAAACTGTCAGCGTATCCTGATTATTGACTCTATCAACCTCTAGCATATAGTTTGGAGATGTGTTGCCGAGCGATAGTAATACTGCCTCTATTTGTGATGGGAATACATTTACACCACGAATAATAAGCATATCATCTGTTCTGCCCTGTGGCTTGCTCATCCTTATAAATGTTCTGCCACAGCTACACTTTTCTCGTGTAATTGTAGCTATATCACGAGTTCTATATCTTATTATTGGAAAGGCTTCCTTTGTTAGGCTAGTAAATACAAGCTCACCAGTTGAGCCATCTGGTAAAACCTCTCCTGTCTCTGGGTCTATAACCTCCACAATAACGTGGTCCTCGTTTATGTGCATTCCGTCTTGAGCCGAACAGCCATAGGCAACACCAGGACCCATAACCTCTGTTAGTCCGTATATATCATAAGCCTTTATGCCTAGCTTATCCTCTATGTGCTGTCTTGCCTCTACTGTCCAAGGCTCAGCTCCGAATATACCAGCTTTAAGGGAAAGCTCCTCTTTTTTGATACCCATTTCCTCCATAGTTTCCGCAATATATGTAGCGTATGATGGAGTACAGCAAAGCACAGTGCTTTTAAAATCCTTTAGTATCTGTATTTGTCTATTTGTATTACCAGAAGAAACAGGAATAACCACAGCTCCCAGCTCCTTTGCTCCATAGTGAATACCAAGTCCGCCAGTAAATAGTCCATATCCATAGGATACATGAATTTTTGATGACTCGTCAGCCCCTGCCGCAACAAGCGCTCTAGCTGTCATCTCTCCCCAGCTTTTTATATCATTCTGAGTATAGCCTACAACTATTTGCTTACCCGTAGTGCCTGATGAAGCGTGTAGCTCAATAACGTCCTCCATAGGAACTGCAAACATTCCGTATGGATATGTATCACGCAAATCCTGCTTATAGGTAAAAGGCAATTTTCTTAAATCCTCTAGTGTTGTAATATCCTCTGGAGAAATACCAGCCTCGTCCATTTTCGCTCTATAGCTTTCGACATTATCATATACATGATGAACAGTATGAATAAGTCTAGCTGTCTGTATTGCCCTTATTTCCGCAAGTGGGGCTACTTCTATTTCATCAAAATACTTCCTACTCATAAAAAACACCCTCTTATTTTTCTATATTTATATAAATAAAGCTCTTATCCTTCAAATGCTTTAATATTTATATCTAAAAATTGTGGCTTAATATGCTTTTTCATAGCCTCGTACCAATATTCCATTTTTATATTTTCATCAGCTATGTTTCTTGCTACTATTCCAAGTAATACCGAATTTACACATTTTGCATTTCCTGCCTTTTCAGCTACCGAAAGCGCATCTGTTATTACAGCTCTCTTGCATAGACTATTAAGCTTTTCCTCTATATTTTGTGGATACTCGACTGCTCCTGTTATAACTGGCATCGGTGATATTTTCTGATTATTTGAAACAAGTATGCCGTCTTTTTTTAGGTATCTAAGCCATCTAGCACTCTCACAAATTTCAAATGAAATTAAAATATCAGCCTCTCCCTCGTTTACAATAGGCGAATATACCTTTTCACCATATCTTACATAGGTAACTACAGAGCCTCCTCTTTGGCTCATTCCGTGAACCTCTGAAACCTTGACATCATAGCCTGATTTAATTAGTACATCGCCAAGTATACGGCTTGCAAGGACTGTTCCCTGACCGCCAACACCAACTATCATTATTGTTTTTGTCATAGCTCTTCTAGTCCTCCTTTTCTATTGCATTTACTGGACAAAGTCCTGTACACAAATCACAGCCAACACAAAGAGTTGTGTCTATGTATGACTTCTTATTCTTCATACTAATAGCAGGACAGCCTATCTCAAGACATTTTTTACAGCCTACACATTTATCCTCATTTATAACTAGAGGCTTATACTTAGGACTTGTTTTTAATAGTATACAAGGTCTGCGTGCTATTACAACCGACACTCCCTCAAATTCCAGTGCCTTTGATATTGCCGACCTTGTTTCATCAAGATTTGCTGGGTCTACAACGTGAATATCCGTAACTCCTGCAGCGTGGCACATTTCCTCTAGTGATACCTGTGGAGCTGGTAGTCCATAAATATTAAAGCCCGTAGTTGGGTTGTGCTGATGACCAGTCATACCAGTAATTGAGTTATCCATAATAATAAGCGTTGACTGAGAGCCATTATATACTGCGTTAATAAGACCTGTTATACCGCTGTGAATAAAGGTTGAATCCCCAATAACGGATACTGTCCTTTTCGCCTCTTCACTTCCTCTTGCAAGATACATACCGTGACTTCCCGATACACTTGCACCCATACATATACAAGTGTCAAGAGCTGATAGTGGCGGTAGTAGTCCAAGTGAATAACAGCCTATATCTCCCATTACTGTAAGCTTTAGCTTATTTAATGTATAGAATACTCCCCTGTGTGGACAGCCTGGACATAGTACAGGTGGGCGGTTTGGCATTACCTCTGGATACTCCACAAAGTTATCTATAGGCATATTAAGAAGCTTTTCACGGATTAGATTTTGGTTTATTTCACCTATATTTGAAAATAGCTCTTTTCCCACTACATCTAGTCCAAGTGCCTTACAATGTGTCTCTATTATTGGCTCAAGCTCCTCTACTACAACTAGTCTTTCAACACTAGAGGCAAACTCCTTTATTAAATCAATAGGAAGTGGGTTTACTATTCCAAGCTTTAATACGGAGACGTCTGGCATTGCCTCCTTAACATACTCGTATGAAATACCCGATGTAATAATACCGATAGAACTATCCTTGCCCTTTTCTATTCTGTTAAGTTCTGTACTTTCAACATATTGTTGTAGCTCCGTTAGTCTTTTTTCAACCTCGATATGTCGTTTTTTGGCATTTGCTGGCACCATTACATATTTAGCTGGATTTTTAACATAGTCCTTTAGTGGCTGTTCAGTTCTCTCATTAAGCTCCACTATACTTTGTGAATGAGAGACCCTTGTACTAAGCCTTAAAAGTACTGGTGTATCAAATTTTTCTGAAAGCTCAAAGCCCATTTTTACAAAGCTAATACACTCCTCGCTGTCGCTTGGCTCAAGCATTGGAATTTTAGCCGACCTTGCATAGTAACGGCTATCCTGCTCATTTTGAGATGAGTGCATACCTGGGTCATCTGCAACCGCTATTATAAGTCCTGCATTTATACCTGTATAGGATGAAGTAAATAGTGGGTCCGCCGCTACATTAAGTCCTACGTGCTTCATAGCCGCAAAGCTCCTAGCTCCACCTATTGCCGCACTTACTGCAACCTCTACTGCAACCTTTTCATTTGGTGCCCACTCGCTGTGCATACACTCAAACCTTGAGGTCTCCTCTGTTATTTCTGTGCTTGGAGTACCAGGATAGCTAGATACCACCTGACATCCACTTTCATAAAGTCCTCGAGCAACAGCTGCATTGCCCATTAATAATACCTTTTGATTATCCATTACTTACCTTCCTTTCTACACCATTTAATACGCTTCGCGTTAGAGTTGAGAGTTGAGAGTTGAGAGTTGAGAGTTGAGAGTTGAGAGTTGAGAGTTGAGAGTGGAGAGTGGAGAGTTGAGAGTTGAGATAGATATAATAATTACTCCTTAACTATCCGTCTAATTATTTTAATTTTTAACCCTGATAGGAAAGTGAGGCAGAAACCATTCTTTAAAAGAAATAAAATAAACAATCTGCTCCTTTAGAAGAAATTAGAAGTGAGAGAAAAACTAACCTATTAATTAATTCGTCATTCCAAACAAGGTCTTGTTTTCAGGCATTTGGAGTAAGCTCAATATGAACTAAGTTGAATATGCCTGCGGCGGCTCGCCGCTCTCAACTCTCAACTCTCCACTCTCCACTCTAATTATAGTTCGTCATTCCTAACAATATCCTCATAGGTCTGACGCCTAACTATAACTCTATCCTTTCCACTATGTATAGCTATAACGGCTGGTGTAGGGTTTCTGTTATAATTTGATGACATAGAATAGTTATAAGCACCAGTCGACATAACAGCCAAAATATCGCCTATTTTTGCATCCTGTAAGGCAACATTTTCTCCTAGTATATCACCAGATTCACAGCACTTACCAGCTATTGTAACATTTTTTAACTGCTCCTCACTTGCTCTGTTTGCAACTGTAAAGCTATACTCCGATTTATATAGTGCGTATCTTGGATTGTCGCACATTCCACCGTCAACCGATACATAAGTGCGAATATTAGGTATATTTTTTATTCCACCGACTGTATAAAGCGTTGTTCCTGCCTCACCAACGATTGAGCGACCAGGCTCAAATATTAGAAAAGGCAAGGGATAACTATTTTTTTCACATCTAAGCTTTATCCTAGCTATTATTTCCTTAACAAAGCTTGTGTATGATGGTGGATTATTTCCCTCAACATATTTTATTCCAAAGCCGCCGCCCATATTAAGCTCACTAAGAGTAATACCTAAATTGTCTCTTATATCTCTCATAAAGTCAAGCATAATTTCGCTTGCGTGACAAAATGGCTCTATATCAAATATCTGAGAGCCTATGTGACAATGTAAGCCACTAAGCTTTAGATTTTTGGCACTAAGGCTGAGTTTAACAGCTTCAAATGCCTCTCCTGTTTCAAGCGCAAAGCCAAACTTACTATCAATTTGACCTGTGCGTATAAAGTCGTGAGTGTGTGCATCTACTCCTGGCTTTATTCTAAGCATAATATTTATTTTTTTATTAGCCGCTTTTGCAAGGGTGTCCAAAAGCCTTAGCTCAAAAATGTTATCAACAACTATTCTGCCTACGCCGTATTCTATAGCCATTATAAGCTCCTCGGCAGTCTTGTTGTTACCGTGAAAAACTATCTTTTCGCTTGGGAAATTAACTGATTTAGCTGTGTATAGCTCTCCGCCTGAAACTACATCAATTCCCATATTTTCGCTATTTACTATGCTACACATAGCTCTTGTGTTAAAAGCCTTTGAGGCATAGGCAATCATACCATAGCCATCATAGTATTTATCTAGTGCTGTAACATAGCTCCTGCAATTTTCACGAATTACGTCCTCGTTCATTATGTATAGTGGAGTGCCATACTTTTCTGCAAGCATAACCGTATCCACTCCACCCACAGTCAAATGCCCACTCTCATTTATATCTAAACCACTTGTTAGCATAACTCTCAATTACCTTTCTGTAGCTAGTTAGGCATCAGCCTCTATATCCTCGATTATCTCATATATATCTGCAAGTCCATAGCCTGTTTCAGATGAAAACGGTAGCATTGTAACGTCCTCACCCATAGGTATTTCCTTCTTAAATTCCTCAAGTCTCTTATTTAGCTGAGCCTTGCTGAGCTTATCTGCCTTAGTTAGAACAACCACGAAAGGTAGCTCGCTGTCTATAAGAAAATTAATCATCATAACATCGTCTGCCGTTGGCTTGTGGCGAATGTCAACTAGTGCAAATACTAGTCTTATATCTCTATCCGAGTTAAAATATCCCTCTATAAGCTCCGCCCAACGTCTCTTTTCACCGTTTGAGCGTTTAGCATAGCCATAGCCTGGTAGGTCAACAAAATGTATCTTCTCACTATCAAAATAGTTAATAGTTATTGTCTTTCCAGGAGTTGCACTTACTCTGGCTAGATTTTTTCTGTTAAAAACCTTATTAATCATCGAAGACTTGCCAACATTGGAATGTCCCGCAAACAGAATCTCCGCTTTTTCGTAGCTTGGTATTTGCTTTAATGTTCCGTACGAAGTTAAAAATTCAACCTTATTGTAATTCATATTTAATCCTTTCACAAGTTAATATCAGCAAGTCTTAATTTATATCTAAAACTTAAAAATAATCCTTTATAGGTGCGTCTGTATTTTCTGGAATAATTACATTTTTATCCTCAATACAAACCTTTCTTTGATCTGGGCTTGGCAGTCTGCAAAGGGCATTTTGCAAAACTGTATCAATAGTCTTTGCTGGGATAAATTCCACATTTTCCTTAACAATATCCTCTACCTCGTCAAGGTCACCCAAATTTGCATAGGGAATAATTACCTTCTTCATACCCTGCTTATACGCCGCCATTGTCTTTTCACGAAGTCCACCAATAGGAAGTACATTACCACGCAGAGTTATCTCTCCTGTCATTGCCACGTCGTGGCGAACTGGTATATCAGTAAGTGCTGATACAATAGCTGTACAAATTGTAATACCCGCTGATGGTCCATCCTTTGGAACAGCGCCCTCTGGAAAGTGAATATGTATATCCCTTGTCTTATAAAAGCTTTCGTCTATGCCATATTTAGTAGCCCTTGTTCTAATGCAAGTAACAGCAGTTGATACAGACTCCTTCATAACATCACCTAGTGAGCCTGTCATCTTATTTTCGCCCTTACCGCTCATTACTGCAACCTCAGCCTGTAATAGCTCACCGCCAACCGATGTCCAAGCAAGACCGTTTGCAATACCTACTAAGTCCTCCTTAGGCTTTTCGTCCTCTTTAAATCTTGCTGTGCCTAGATACTCCTGTAAATCCTCTGGACTAACCTTTATCGTCTTTGGAGCATCCTCCATAACAAATTTCATATCCGCCTTACGACAAATTCTTGCGCACATTCTTTCAAGAGTTCTAACTCCTGCCTCACGAGTATAATTATCAATTATCGTAAATATAGCCTCATCTGTAAGCTTTAGCTGTCTGGGCTTAATGCCGTGCTTTTTAATCTGCTTTGGAAGCAAGTGATTTTTGCAGATGTGGAACTTTTCCTCACGAGTATAGGAGGTAAGCTCGATAATTTCCATTCTGTCAAGAAGTGGAGCTGGTATTGTCTCTCGATTATTGGCTGTTGCTATAAAAAATACGTGTGATAGGTCAAAAGGAATTTCTATATAGTGGTCACGGAATGCCTTATTTTGCTCACTATCAAGCACCTCTAGCATAGCTGAGGCTGGGTCTCCCCTTTGGTCACTGCCTAGCTTATCTATCTCGTCCAAGAGCATAAGCGGATTTATAGCGTCCGCCTGCTTCATAGCCGCAATAATTCTTCCTGGCATAGCGCCTAAGTATGTCTTTCTATGACCTCTTATCTCTGCCTCATCACGAACACCACCAAGAGAAAGCCTTACATAGTTTCTTCCCATAGCCTCGGCTACTGAGCGAGCTATTGAGGTTTTACCTATTCCTGGAGGTCCAAGTAGGCATATAATCTGTCCTGCTGTGTCACCAGCCATCTTTTTAACAGCTAGTGTTTCAAGTATTCTTTCCTTAACCTTCTTTAGTCCATAGTGGTCCTTATCAAGAATTTTTTCAGCCTTTACAACATCAATTTTATCCTTTGTGAATTTGCCAAATGGCAATTCAAGTATACTGTCAAGGTGAGCTCTTATTACAGAACCCTCTTGAGAATTGATTGAGAGAAATTCAAGCTTATCTATTTCCTTAATAAGCTTTTCCTCACTCTTTTCGTCAAGACCTAGAGCTAGAATTTTTTTGCGGTAGGCTAAAATTTCATTTTCTTCGCTATCTCCACCGTTAAGCTCATCCTTTAGTACCTTTATCTGCTCACGCAAATAGTACTCCTTTTGATTTTTGTCAACCTGACTTTTAACCTTTTCCTGAATATCTATTTCAAGCTTTAGTATTTCAACCTCATTCGAGAGAATGTCTATTAATAAATCAAGTCTCTTATATGGCTGAGACTCCTCTAGTATTGCTTGCTTTTGTAGAAATGCAAGAGGCATATTTCCTGCTATAAATTCAACAAGCTCTACTGGATTATCTGTCATAAGTATTTCAGCTACAAGCTCATCTGGCATAGTAGGAGATAAATCACAATACTCCGAAAAATAGTTTTTTAGAGTACGGAGGCTTGCTTCCACAGTATCCCTTGATGCTGTTATTCGTTTAAGAGGATAGTCCTTTATATTTGCAACTATAAAAGGCTTTTCCTCTGTATACTGTAACGCCTTTGCTCTATAAAGCCCCTCTACAACTACACGAAGTCTGTCGTTGTCGGCTCTTACTATCTGCCTTATTTCAGCCACAACGCCCACCTTGTATATTTGCTTTGTGTCGATATCCTCCTCTATTGCGTCCTTTTGAGCTACAAGCAATATCTTTCTGTCCATATTCATAGCTGCGTGTAAGGCTCTAATAGACTTTTCTCTGGCTACATCAAAATGAAGTATCATATTGGGAAACATAACCATTCCTCTCATAGCAAGAGCTGGTATTTCAATTATGTCCCCTACCTGTTTTTTCTCTTCGTTTAACATTTCAGTAGTATTTGTTTTTTTCTCACTCATACATTTCACTACCTTTCTATAATAAAACTATACATATATTATAATTGCTATCCCCTAAAAAGAAAAGAGGATAGCAACATAAAATTTTAATTACGCATTTTTGGGGTCTTCTTCAAGTGAAATATCTTGCATTAGCTTTGATTTTCTTGTGTTAAGAGTTATCTTAGGCTCGCTGTGATTTTTTACACAATCCTCAGTAATCAGAACCCTTTTAACGTCCTTTCTGGAAGGAACAGTATACATAATTTCCTTTAGAACTCCCTCCATAATAGAACGCAAGCCTCTAGCTCCTGTCTTTCTGTCAATAGCCATATTTGCCATTTCAACTAGAGCATCATCTTCAAATAGAAGCTCTATATCGTCTAGCTTAAATAGCTTTTGATATTGCTTTACAAGTGAATTTTTAGGCTCCTTAAGTATTGTCACTAGAGCGTCCTTATCTAAATCATCAAGAGAAGTAATTACTGGTATTCTTCCTATTAGCTCTGGAATAATACCAAATTTAACAAGGTCGTGTGGCTCTACCTGTTTAATAAGCTTTGCCTTTAGTGCCTCATCTGTCTCCTTTATCTTTGCTCCAAAGCCAATACCACTATTCTCAGTACGCTTTGCAATAACCTTGTCAAGTCCCTCAAAGGCTCCACTGCAAATAAACAAGATATTCTTTGTATCTATCTGTATAAACTCCTGTTGAGGATGCTTTCTTCCACCTTGAGGAGGAACATTTGCAACTGTACCCTCTATTATTTTTAATAGAGCCTGCTGTACACCCTCACCGCTTACGTCACGAGTTATAGATGGATTTTCAGATTTTCTTGAAACCTTATCTATCTCGTCTATATATATTATACCACGCTCTGCAAGACCAATGTCAAAATCAGCCGCCTGTATAAGACGTAGTAGTATATTTTCAACGTCCTCACCTACATATCCCGCCTCTGTAAGAGTAGTAGCGTCCGCTATTGCAAACGGTACGTTAAGAGTTTTTGCAAGTGTTTGAGCAAGAAGTGTCTTACCAACTCCTGTAGGACCTAGCAAAAGCACATTACTTTTACCTATTTCAACATCGTCCTTGTCGTTCATTGTATATATTCTCTTGTAGTGATTATATACCGAAACTGCAAGTGTCTTTTTAGCGTCCTCTTGACCAATAACATAGTCGTCAAGTGCCTCTTTTATCTCGATAGGTGTAGGCAAAGTAAAGCCTTGCTCCTTCTCCTTTGATTTTCTAGCAATCTTTTTGTCATCTACCAAAACTGTGTTACAAAGCTCTATACACTCATTACAAATTGCAACACCAGGACCCATAATAAGCTTTTCAACCTGATTTTGAGCCTTTCCGCAAAATGAACAGTACATCTGGTCGTTTCTTTTTGCCATATTACATATTCTCCTAAATTAACACTAACCCTATAGCTTATTCTCTGGTTGTAATAACCTTGTCAATAAGTCCGTAAGCGCAAGCTTCTGTAGCGCTCATAAAGTTATCTCTTTCTGTATCCTTTTTGATAATATCAAGAGGTTGACCTGTTTGTTCTGAAAGAATTGTATTTAACTTTTCTTTTATCTTTAACAAACGATGTGTGTGTATTTCTATATCTGTAGCTTGTCCTTGAACTCCGCCAAGTGGTTGGTGAATCATAATTTCACTATTTGGAAGAGCAAAACGCTTACCCTTTGTGCCTGATGACAATAGGAAGGCACCCATTGATGCCGCCATACCAATACAAATTGTTGAAACATCACATTTGATGTACTTCATTGTATCGTAAATAGCCATACCAGAGGTAATAGAGCCACCAGGGCTATTGATATAAAGTGAAATATCCTTTTCTGGGTCTTGGCTTTCAAGGTAAAGAAGCTGAGCTACAACAAGACTTGCAGTAGCGTCATTTACCTCATCACACAACATAATAATTCTGTCGTTGAGTAGTCGTGAATAAATATCGTAGGAACGCTCTCCACGGCTTGTTTGTTCAATAACAACAGGTACTAAACTCATAATAAAACAACTCCTTAAATATAGTGGGATTCTTCCCATAAAATTTTCTTACTCCCACACCTCAAAACAGCTTTTTATCAAAATTTGTAAAAAACTGCTTATATGTTGAAGGCTGTGTATTTTATAACACAGCCAATAACATTTTTAATTCAAAATAATTTTAAATAAGCAATTCAGTTATTAAAAACCGTTACTGATTATTTGTTTTCCTCTGTAGCTTCTTCCTTAGTAACCTTTTTTACAGTAGCTTTTTTTGCTGTTGTCTTCTTAGCTGTTACTTTTTTTGCTGGTTTTTCTTCATCAGCCTTTGCCTCTGTAATTTTTGCGTTTGCCTTTAGGAAATCTACTGCTTTGTTTGAAACAAGGCTCTCAACAATGCTCTCCTCTGGTAGTAGCTCTTTAACCTTCTCTACTTCCATACCGTACATCTTAGCAGCGTTCTCGTATTCAGCAGCTATTTCTTCCTCTGTTGGTACAAGCTTTTCGTCAGCAGCAATTTGCTCTAGTGTCAAAGCTATGCGTACTTGCTTTTCAGCCTCAACCTCAAAGCCCTCACGGAAAGCTTCCATTGTGTTGCCTGTGTATTGGATGTAGTTTTCTAGGCTTAAGCCCTGGTACTGTAGTCTGTAAGCAAACTCACGGATCATATCGTCAATCTTGTTTTCGATCATCTCACGTGGAATATTAACCTCTGTCTTTTCAGCAGCTAGCTCACATAGCTTGTTTTCTAGCTCGCTGTTTGCCATAGATTCCTTACGCTCTGTCATCTTAGTCTTCATATCGTTCTTTAGCTCTTCAAGAGTATCAAACTCGCTTACGTCTTTTGCAAACTCGTCATCAATCTCTGGTAGCTCTTTATATTTTAGGCTATTAATTGTTGTTTTAAACACAGCTGGCTTACCCTTTAGCTCTTCTGCGTGGTAATCCTCTGGGAATGTAACGTTTACGTCAAATTCTACACCGATTTCCTTACCAACAATTTGCTCTTCAAAGCCTGGGATAAATTGACCTGAACCCAAAACTAGGTCAAAGTCCTTGCCCTCGCCACCCTCAAAAGCTTCGCCATCTACAAAGCCCTTGAAGTCAATGTTAGCTGTATCGCCATCCTCTGCTGCTCTGTCATCAACGTCAACAAGTCTGCCGTTTCTGTCAGCCATCATTTCAAGCTCGTTATTTATATCCTCATCTGTAACCTCTACAACTGTCTTTGTAGCCTCAAGACCCTTGTAGTCCTTAACTGCTACTGTTGGTTTAACTGTTACCTTAACTGTGAATGTGTAGTGGTCTAGCTCTACCTCGTCAAGAGTCATCTCGCCTTGAGCAACTGGTGTTAGTTCAGCCTCTTTAAGAGCCTCTTTGTAAGCCTCAGCGTATGTAGCATCTATAGCACCATCGCAAAAGTACTTAGCATCGCCAACGTATTTGATAACGATATTACGAGGAGCCTTGCCCTTACGGAAACCAGGAACACTTATTTTCTTAGCTGTCTCACGGTATGATTTTTCATAAGCCGCCTTGTAGCCCTCACCATCAACTGTAATTTTTAGTTCGTAGATATTTTCTTCTACTTGATTTTTTGATACTAATTTCATTGTTAATATTTTCCTCCAAAATTAATCTTATGTATATATCATAAAAATTATAGATTATTAAAAAAGCTCAAATATAAATAAACCTGTAAGCTTCTAAAACTTTTTTATCACTCACGACAGCACTTATGTCTACTGTCAGTTATGTCCGTCGAAAGCACTCCGACAAAAATTATAACCTACTATAAATATTATGATAGTCGATGTTAATTTGTATAAAATAGTCACACCGAACTATAAAAAATACAATACAACGACACAACGGAATAATTATATCATATTTTTTATTTAAAATCTACTATTTTCTATATTAATTTAAAAATATATCATACTTATTTATTTTTTATGAAAAGTTTTTAAATTTTAGGCATTATCTTTATATATATTTAATAAAAATAAACTTTTTTAAATTATTATATTACCTGTAAAGGCTTAAATTTTAGGTAGTCTGCCGATATAGGCTCCAAAAATACGCCCTTATACTCTCCTCTGTACACCTTTTTTAGACCGTCTCCGTGAATATGTCCGTAATAGCATTTTTTTACGCCATATTTTTTCATAACCTCAAAAAATTCTGTTATTTCCTGTCCGTCGTAGTATGGCGGATGGTGTAAAAATAGGTACTTTGGAGACTGTGTATCCATAAATGAAAGTGACGCCTCTATTCTGCCTAGCTCTCGATTAATAATCTTTTTGTCCTGTGCCTCACCATTTTCAAAAATCCAGCCTCTTGAGCCACAGATGTTTATTCCCTCTATATCAAAGCTATTATTGTGGAGTAGCGACATAGTTTTAAACCCATTTTCCTCAAAAAACTTGTTTATTTTGTTTTGGGTAACCCACCAGTAGTCGTGGTTGCCCTTTAGTATATACTTGTGTCCGTTAAGCCTTTCTATAAATGAAAAGTCCTCGTAGGCATCACTAAGCTTCATAGCCCAAGAAATGTCCCCTGCCAAAACCACCGAGTCCTCAGGCTTTATCATATTTTGCCAATTTTCTTCTATCTTTTCCATATAGCCTTCCCAGCCCTTAAAAATATCCATAGGCTTGTTTTGGCTAAGTGCAAGGTGTAAATCTCCTATAACATATACTGACAAAATATCCTCCTCCATTACTCTGCTATTTCAAGAAAGTCCTCTACTGCCCTTTGCATATCACTCGACTCATATACATCTGTAAATCTTATCTTCTTATTCACAAGCTCGACTATTGGTTGTGGAATTTTCGTTCCAGACACCTCGCTTAGCTTACTTGTTATCTCGAAATCATCACTTGGTACACTCTCGCCCCAAATAGCCTTTAGAACGTGATTTGCAAACTTGTATGGGCTTGCAGTAGATACTACTAGCATAGCTCTAGTATCGTTTTCTCTTTCTATATAGCTCTTGGCTACGTTTAATGCAACTGCTGTATGTGTGTCGATAAGATAACCGTACTCCCTAAACTCTGCTCTTATGGTTTTTTCTGTCTCCTCATCATCACAATAGCCACAGCTAAAAAAGCTATTAAGAGTACTAAGCTCTTGCTCTCCTAAAGAGTACTCACCGCTTTTGTTAAGGCTCTCCATAAGCTCAGATACTTTTTTATCATCACCACTATGTAGCATAAACAAAAGTCTTTCAACGTTACTAGAAATAAGAATATCCATAGATGGTGAATGTGTTGCATAGAACTCTCGATTTTTATTATATCTACCAGTATTAATAAATTCTGTTAATACATTGTTTTTGTTTGATGCACAGATAAGCTTGTTTATTGGTAGTCCCATTTTTTCGGCATAGTACGCCGCCAAAATATTACCAAAATTTCCAGTAGGAACAGTTACATTTATCTTTTCACCAAAGCTAATTGTACCGCTGTTGACCATATCGCAGTAGGCAGAAAAATAGTATATAATTTGTGGTAAAAGTCTACCCCAGTTAATAGAATTGGCACTACTTAGAACATATCCGCTTTCAAATAGCTTTTTGTTAAAATCTCTATCGGCAAATAGCCTTTTAACACCTGCTTGGGCATTATCAAAATTTCCCTTTATTGCCACAACTGATACATTTTCACCCTCTTGAACAGACATCTGACGCTTTTGCATATTGCTAACTCCGTCTACTGGGTAAAATACCTGTATCTTAACTCCATCAACGTCCTTAAAGCCCTCAAGTGCCGCTTTTCCTGTATCTCCCGAGGTTGCCACCAAAATAAGAACAGTCTTATCTGCCGAAACCTTTTTAGCCGATACTCTCATAAGCTCTGGCAAAAGCTGAAGAGCCATATCCTTAAAGGCGCAGGTCTCTCCGTGCCATAGCTCAAGGAAGGATATTTTTCCGTATTGCTTTGATACTGGCGCTGGTATATTGTCATCAAATCCACTGCCGTATGCATTATTTACACAGCTCTCTATCTGCTCTGCTGAAAAGTCTGTAAGATATAGAGATAGTATGTATTTTGCCCTTTCTATATATGTCATAAAGGATAAGCTTTTAACCTCTTCGTCACTTACCTGTGGAATATATTCAGGCACAAAAAGCCCGCCATCGTCAGCTATGCCCCTAAATATCGCCTCTGCTGCTGAAAATCTACAATTTTTATTGCGAGTACTTATGTATTGCATAATAAGCTCCTATCCGCCCCTTTGGGCTTATAATTCTAGTAAAATGCGTTTTCAAAGTATTCTATAGTAAATATACCTCTGTCATCCGTAACAGCTGATACATCAAAGCGTGGCTGCAATCGACTATACTCTTCGTTTTCAAATAAAAAAGCTTCAGCGGTTTTGATTATCTTTTCCTGTTTAGATGGAGTAACGCTTTCAAGAGGTGAAACTAGTGCATTCTTTTTTCTTGTTTTCACCTCTATGAATGCTATTATATCACCTTTTTGAGCAATTATATCTATTTCTCCACATTTTTTAGTATAATTTTTTGCTAAAATATTGTATTTTTTCTCTACTATATACTTTTCTGTTAAATCTTCACCAATATTGCCGAGTTTTCTCTTTACTGTGGGAGACACTTCTCTATTTTTCTCCTGTTATTTTTTTTAGAAAAGAAAGTCTGTGTACAGGTGATATTCCGTACTCCATTATCTTTTCATAGTGTAGCTTTGTTCCGTAACCCTTGTGCTTTTCAAACATATACTCTGGATACTCCTCGGCAAGAGTTAGCATATATCTATCTCGAAGCACCTTTGCCACTATTGAGGCTGAGGCTATCGAGGCACTCTTTGCATCACCCTTTACAACTGTCACGGTCTCAATAGGAAGCTTTGGGGCAAGGTTTCCGTCTATTAAGGCTAGCGTAGGAAGTGGCAAGCCTGCCATTCTCAGCTTATCTATCATATTATTATAGGCTCTTTGCATAGCCATATACGTCGCATTTAGGATGTTATATTCATCTATTTCCTCAACGCTCGCTGTACCATAGCCATAGTATAGCTTATCACTACTTTGGTCTATAAGCTCAAAGATTTTCTCTCTCTTTTTTTCGCTCAGCTTTTTTGAATCATTAAGCTCCTCAATAGAAAAGTCCTCGGAGGCTATATAGACACAGCCAGCCGATACCACTCCAGCTAGTGGCCCTCTACCAGCCTCATCAATTCCGCATATATATTGTATCTGCTTTTCACGCTTTATCTCACTATCAAAATTTTTAAGCTCAGAGTATGACATTAAGCTTCCTCCTCAGCGACCTTTTTTTGAGGTCTCTCAAGAGTTAGATTTCCAAGCTTGCCTCCTCTAAACTCATCAAGAAGCATAATAGCACATCTTTCGGTATTGACGTGTCCGCCAGACATAAGCATACCACGGCGACGAGCTATAACCTCCATTAAATCAAAGCCATCCAGATTATTTACTTCTTCCTCTGTCAGCTTATATCGTTCAATAAGCTTTTCAGGATATAGCCTTTGCATAAGCTCCACGAGCTTTACAGCAAGGTATTCTATATCGAGAACATCATCCTTAATAGCTCCTGTAAAGGCTAGATGCTCCGCATATCTCTTATTTTCAAATTTTGGCCAAAGTACGCCAGGCATATCCAATAGCTCAATACCATTTTCAAGTGTCACCCACTGCTTACCACGTGTAACGCCTGGTCTATCCTCTACCTTTGCTCTTTTACTGCCAGAAAGTCTATTTATAAGCGAAGATTTTCCGACATTTGGTATACCTACTATCATAATGCGTATTGGTCTTGAGTTTGCAACATTATTTTGTTCCCACTGTTTAATCTTGTCTGCAAGAGCCTCTCTTACAGCCTGTGGAAATTTTTTTAGTCCCTTACCTGTACGGCAATCTGTAGGGATAGCAACTATTCCCTTTTCCTTATAGTATTCAAGCCACTGCTCAGTTATTCTGTCATCAGCATTGTCAGCCTTATTCATAAGTAGCATTTTAGGCTTATTTCCTATTATATTTTTAAGCTGAGGGTTGCGACTTGCCTGAGGAATACGTGCATCTATTACCTCTACAACCATATCAACCAGCTTAATATCTTTTTCTATCATTCTGTTGGTTTTAGTCATATGACCAGGAAACCACTGTATATTCATATCATTTGACAAGTCAAAGACACCTCCTAGTTATATTTTATCTCTAATATTTTCGACTTAAATTTGTTTTAGGTGTGAAAAAAAGAGGACACTGTTAGATGTCCTCACTTTCTCATAATTGTGTAGTTGTTATTAAGCTATTAAATTAGCGTAGAGCCTCTTTAACCTTAGCTGCTTTACCAACTCTGTCACGTAGGTAGTATAGCTTGCTTCTGCGAACTCTACCTGAACGGATGATTTCTACACTGTGTACGTTTGGGCTATGGATTGGGAATACTCTCTCAACGCCTACGCCGTGTAGCATACGACGTACTGTAAATGTCTCTGAGATTCCGCCGTGCTTCTTAGCGATTACTGTACCTTCGAAAGCTTGTAGTCTCTCTCTGTCTCCCTCTTTGATTTTAACCTGTACTCTTACAGTGTCACCAACATTTACTGTTGGGATTTCTTTTTTCATGCTCTCGCTTGAAATTAGCTTTAGTGCATCCATTAATTTATCCTCCTAATAAAATATCCAAACATTCTTAACCTAATATTTAGGACAGCGGACTATTTGGTTTAATGCCGTATCCTGTAAATCCTTCGCTTACAAGACGTACATCAAAACCCGACAAAACTTTTGTCGGTTCTCATGCCTAACCATTTTAACATACATTTTTACTAAAATCAATATGTTTTTTTGACAAACCCCATATTTAATTTCAAAATAATCTGTACAATTTTACTTTTCTATGGCTCACTTTACTCACAATGACGACCGCCGAATGACGAATTGTCATTAGAGTGGAGAGTTGAGAGTGGAGAGTGGAGAGTTAAGTTCGCTGTCGCTCATAATGACGACCGCCGAGCCGGCGGAGGCATATTCAACTTAGTTCATATTGAACTTATATCAAGTGCCTGAAAGCATAACCTTATTTAAAATGACGAATGACGAATGACGAATGACGAATTGTCATTAGAGTTGAGAGTTGAGAGTGGAGAGTGGAGAGTTAAGTTCGCTGTCGCTCACAATGACGAATGACGAATTACGAATGACGAATTAACTAGACGGGTAGTTTAAACTAGAAAATACAATTTAGCTGAGCTGTCGCAAAGTCGGAGCTAATAAAGGGGCAGTTTCAAAAAAATAGGATTATCTTGTGCGAAGACA
>SAMEA104404100__coassemble_1291_pt1 | contig 23192 bp, 20 predicted proteins | sample SAMEA104404100__metabat2_low_PE_067 | metagenome-assembled genome bin SAMEA104404100 (sample SAMEA104404100) | Balaenoptera acutorostrata | reverse complement strand
CCTATTCGCATTTATATCCAAATAAGCAAAATGAAATTGCTGATATGTTATCTTCTCTTATGGTTTAAGCTATGGGAATAACGCATATTCTCTCTAGGTGGTACACTTTTGGTACGATGAGAGGTTTTAAGAAAAACAAAAACCTCCGAAAAGCCCGTAAATAAGGCATTTTCAGAGGTTTTAATTACATTATATTTTTATTCCCACTCTATAGTAGCCACAGGCTTAGGGGTCATATCGTATAGCACACGATTTACTCCGCTTACTTCGTTTGTAATTCTGTCTACAATTCTGTCTAGTAGCTTCCAATCTAAATGCTCGATGGAGGCAGTCATTGCATCTATTGTATTAACCGCTCTTATTATTACTGAATATTCGTAGGTTCTTGCATTGTCGCGAACACCTACCGACTTAAATTCAGGAACGGCTGTGAAATATTGCCAAACCTTGCCCTCTAGTCCATTCTTTGAAAATTCCTCTCTTAGAATTGCATCACTTTCACGCACGATTTCAAGTCTTTCACGTGTGATAGCACCTAGACAACGAACACCAAGTCCTGGACCGGGGAATGGTTGACGATACACCATATTATCAGGAAGTCCTAGAGCCTTACCACAAGCTCTTACCTCGTCCTTAAAAAGCATTTTTAGTGGCTCTACTAGCTGGAATTTTAGATCCTCTGGTAATCCACCTACATTGTGGTGGCTCTTTACTGCCTTAACTGTCTTTGTACCACTCTCGATAATGTCAGGATAGATTGTACCTTGTGCTAGAAATTCTATGCCCTCCTGCTTACGAGCCTCCTCTTCAAATACTCTTATAAATTCAGAACCTATAATTTTTCTCTTTTCCTCTGGGTCGGATACATCCTCTAGCTTACCTAAAAATCTGTCAACAGCGTCAACATAAACTAGATTTGCATCCATTTCGTCACCAAAAACCTTGCATACTTGCTCAGGCTCACCTTTTCGAAGTAGACCGTGATTTACATGTACACATACTAGCTGCTTGCCTATTGCTTTTATTAGTAGAGCCGCAACAACCGATGAATCTACTCCCCCACTTAGTGCAAGAAGTACCTTTTTGTCCCCTATTTGATGTCTTATTAACTCGACCTGATCAGCTATAAAGTTTTCCATACTCCAATTTTTGGAGCATTTACATTCGTCAAATACAAATTTATTTAATAATGCAGATTTTTCTGTTTCGTCAGTAGGTAAAGAGTCCATACCTTTGCAGTCTATATAAAGCTTTGGGAGTAGAGTATTTGCAATAGCTTCTGAAATATCAATTTTAACTCCGTCAACAATTCTATTTTTACCACCATTAACTATTATTCCCTTTATATTCGGAATATGGCTTATTTGCTCATCAGTTAAATCGTGTGGATGGATTTCGGTGTAAACCCCCATCGAACGAATTTCACGTGCTAGTACAGTATTTTGCTCACTACCTAGGTCAATGATTAGAATCATATCTTGTTTCATTCTTTTTCTCCTTATTCTTAATCGTACAGATTATATCTGCGTAACAATTTTTTGTTTAAATGTTGGATTTATACAAAAGTTAAACCACAAGTAGATTATAACAAAATTTACCTGCAACGTCAATTATTTAGTGCAAAATATTTGATTATTTAGCCTCTATTTTTGTGTTTTCTCCTAAATATCTGGCATCGATTTAATCTTTTTGTTGTATACTTTTTTGTAATAAATAACTGTTAATGCAGTACAAGCAAGCTCAGCTATTGGCATAGCAAACCATACTGCGGGAAGTCCCATGGTCTTTGCTAGAATATATGCTATAGGAAGAATGACAACAAGCTGTCTAATTATACTCATCATAAGGCTCGCCATTCCCTCCCCAAGAGCTTGAAATGAGCTTGATGCAACTATGTTTATTCCGGCAAAAATATAGCAAATTGAGAGTATTCTAAGCGCTGGAACACCTATTGCAAGAAGGTTTTCTGTAGGATGAAATAGACCTAATAACTGTGATGGTACTGTCCAAAAGATTACAGTTCCAAGAGCCATTATCATAAAGGCTACTGATGATGCAATTTTTATTGTCTTAATTATACGCTTCTTATATTCTGCTCCATAATTATATCCAACTATTGGGATAAGTGCATTTGTTATACCAAATACAGGCATAAATACAAAGCTTTGTAATTTAAAGAATACTCCGAATACCCATACCGCTCCATCATCAAGTGTTATAAGAATTTTGTTCATAAATAGTATTAGTACACTACCTATGCTTTGCATAAGTATTGCAGGAAAGCCTATTCTGTAAATTTCAATAATAGGCTTTAATCGTGGCTTAAATATAAGCTTTGAAAGTCGCACCTCGTGATTTTTTATGTAGTTAATGATAAAGCCTAGTGTCATACCAGTCATTTGTCCTATAACTGTGGCAATAGCCGCTCCCTTTACTCCCATTTTAGGGAAACCTAGTAGTCCAAAGATGAGTATAGGGTCAAGAATAATGTTCACTATGGCTCCCGTCATCTGTATTATCATTTGATATATAGTTTTTCCCGTCACTTGAATAAGTCTTTCAAACATAATTTCAAGAAATACTGCAAAGGACATAGCTGTACATATTTTCATATATATTTCGCCATTTTGGGCAATCTCAGGGACATCGGTAAAAAAAGACATAAACCTACCGCTAAAAAGTTGACCGAATACGGCAAATATTAGTCCATTTATTACTGATAAAAAGATAGATAGGTTTGCTATCTCATTTGCTCCGTCATAGTCCTTTTGACCGAGCTTTCTGCTCAAAACAGCGTTTACACCAACAGCTGTTCCGACTGAAACGGCTATCATAAGATTTTGTATAGGGAATACTAGGTTTACCGCATTTAAAGCATTTTGACCAAGCTCAGATACAAAAGCACTATCTACTATATTATAAAGAGCTTGTACAAGCATACTGCACATTATTGGGAACGCCATTCCTATAAGCAGCTTCCCTACGGGCTTTGTACCCATAATATTTTCTTTTTTTGTCATATTTTCTCCTTAGTATTTAGATATATTTATTTTTAATGTCAATATAGTTTTACAGATATTCGGATAGAGTCTCATACAGCTTTTGAGGATCTATTGGCTTTGATAGATAATCATCCATACCAACCTGCCTTGATTTTTCAATATCCTCTGCAAAGGCATTTGCAGATAGTGCTATAATTGGCACAAGTCTAGCGTATCTAGTGTTAATCGCTCTTATTTTTTTCGTAGCATCATAGCCATCCATCTCTGGCATACGTATATCCATAAGTATTAGGTCATAATATCCGTCTTTTGAATTTTTGAACATTTCTACTCCTATTTTCCCATTTTCCGCTCTTTCCACAAGCATACCCTGTTTTTCTAGCAGACGTATAGCTATTTTTGCATTAACATCGTGATCCTCACACATTAAGACTCGTTTGTCACTAAGCTTTTCATATATTGCCACTGGTAAAGCCTTTGATTTTTGCTTAGAAGCTAAAGGGATTAGTACATCAATTGTTATTTCTGTACCTACATTCTCTTCACTTTCTATTTTTATAGTACCACCCATAAGGTCTACAATATTTTTTACTATTGTAAGACCTAGTCCAATTCCTACTATTGAATCTGTATTTATCTTGTTTTCCTGTGAAAAGGCGCTGAAAAGATTTGCTTGGAATTTTTTACTCATTCCTATGCCTGTATCCTTTACAATGAGTCTATTTAAGACCTTATCCTCATACCGTTCCACACCCTCAAGAGTTACAGCTATTTCTCCATTTTTGGGAGTAAACTTGACAGAATTAGTTACAAGATTAATAACTATTTGTTGCAAGCGTTGGGGGTCGGCAAATATATCCTCATTACCTATATTAATTTTATTATATGTAAATTTTATATTCTTTTCTTTTATCAGAGGGTCAAGAATACTCATAATTGCTCCAAAAATTTCCTCTTCATTACAAACCTCTGGATGAAGCTCCATTTTTCCGCTTTCTATGCGACTTATGTCTATAGTATCGTTTATGAGGTTAAGTAGCATTTTACCCGACATTTCTATTTGACGAATGTCATCCTTAAGCTCATTTATGTCGTCCTTCTCCTTTGCAAGATATGCGATACCGAGTATTCCATTCATAGGAGTTCGCATATCGTGGCTTACCCTTGCTAAAAACATAGATTTTGCTTTATTAGATTGCTGTAATTCTATATTCTTTTTGCGATTATTGTAGTACAGTGTAAGAGAAACAAGGGCTATGATTAATGTTACTAGTATAATTACAAGAATAACTGTAAACTCTAGTGGATTTGAATATAGTAGGTCTATTATACTATCCACATTTTTGTATGTAATATGCTCGGTAATAATGTTACTTACGTCGTCAATGGATATTCCATACAGCGATTTTTCTATAATCTTATATAAAATGGCGTTCTGATTTTTAGAAATACCTATACTTAAATCAAGCTGATTCATAGGTATAGAGCGATAGAAAATAGAATTATACCTTGGCTCCACCAGATAGTATTCTGCCTCGTAGTCGCTCAAAAAGGTATAGTCCACCTGACCATTATATAGAGCATCCATACATTGACGTACGTTGTCATAATATACAAGCTCTATTTGGTTTGAGTCCTTTCTAAACTCCTCCAACATAGAGGTTATATTATGTCCCTTTGGGAGCGCTATAAGATTTCTTGTCTTTGAATCTGTCTTGTATGCAAGAACATATTCAACAGTAATATATGGTTGGCTAACATATACATTATATTTATCTGCCGTGTCATAATCATAGCGTATACCAGAAATTATATCTCCCTTGCCATTATTCATAAGCTCAATTTTTTCCTCTTGCGAGTATACGGGTATATAATTAAATTCGACGCCCATTATTTTTGCTAGCTTATTCATAATATCTATTGACATTCCAAAGGGATTACCATTTTTATCTATACTTTCATAAGGACCCCAGTTTGCATCATATACTACGTTTAGCACCTTGTTTTTATTTAGAAAATCCCTCTCCTCATCTGTAAATATAGGCTCTCTTTTATCCTTGAATACATAATATTTTTTATATAAATCTTTTTGCAGATTTGGTAAAATCTGCTGAATATTTTTTATTCCCTCATTTAGTTCATTTAATATTTTTTCGTTACCCTTTGTTGTGACAAAATAGTGAGAATCAAGCTCAAAGGAGGTAACAACTCTATAGTCCTCGGACATTTGCGAGCCAGTAATAAAAATTGTATCTACTTCATTATTTTCTAGAGCATTTGAAAGCTCCTCGTTGCTGTCATAGATAACAATATGGAATGAAAATCCCTTTTCTTCGGCAAAGCTTGTCAAAAATTCCTTGCCATTAAAGCCTTTTTGCATACCTACCTTCATTCCATCAAAGCTTTCAAAGTTATCAAATTCTATATCATTATTATTTTCATTTTTTACAAGCAGTAATATATCCACCATTGATGAATAATCTGGAAAATCATATTTTTCCATAAGCTCAGGGGTCTTTTTTAAGGTTCCCATAAGGTCAAGCTCGCCTTTTTCTAATAGTTGTAGACACTCATCATAGGTGTATCCCGTTACAAATTCATATTGCCAGTCATTAAATTGAGATATTGCCTTTAGATATTCATAACTATATCCTCCTACTCTTCCGTCCGGAAAAACCTTTTGAAAGCAAGGATATTCATAAAAGCCTACCCTCACCCTATCACTAGCTTCATCTGCGTATGCATTTAACGTAAAAGCTACGAATATAAAGCAAATAGATAAAATTACTAAAATATAGCGTTCCAATATTTTTTTCATTCAATCACCCCCAAAAAAGCGAATTGTGTTGTAACACAAAAATTTATATAGCAAGGTTTAGTTTAATATAATTGATAGTAATATTTTACTACTTTTTATACTAAAATTCAAGTTTAAAAGACCCATATATATTTAATATCCACTAGTAACGAGTATTTAATGATTGAAATTTAGATAAATAATTGTTATAATTAATTTGTATTTATAAATAGAAAGAAGTTGATTTTTATGCAACAATCTCTTAGAAACTCTATTACAAATGTATCGGTTACGGTGCTTATTGTAATACTACTAAAAAAAGCAGTAGCCTTTCCCACAATGATAATACTTAACCTTTTGCAATTTATCTTTAGTTTTTTTCATTTTGGTTTTTTATCAGAGCTAGTAGGTCTTGTATCTGGTTATGGTACCTATGCGCTAACATTAGGAATATCGGTTATAATTGCAAAGCTAATATTTAAGACACCGCAAAATGTGGTATTCCCCTTTCATAAAACGGACTCTGAATATACAATGCTTGCGGTAGCTCACGGAGTGTCAATGGGCTTTATTATAAATCTTATGATAGTCCTTCTAGTACTACTATTTTCTATGCTACACATACAATTTCTGCTTCCACCAGCTAATGATTATAATAGTATGTTTTCTCTTATAGCTGATTCTGTGCTTGCAGGCATACTTCCAGCGTTTCTTGAGGAGATGCTATTTAGAGGGGTAATACTTCAGTCTCTCAGAAAGCATTCAAATAATATTGCCATACTATTTTCGACTATTGCATTTGCCTTGTGTCACAATAGCTTCCCACAGGCTCTATTTGCATTTTGTATGGGTGTAATTTTTGCTGTTATGACAATACGTACAGGCTCGCTTTTGCCATCCATAATAACTCATGCAATATATAATTTTACAGCCTCGCTTATATCTGGACTACTTGCAAGGTCTAGTGGAAATATGGCAATTGTAGTAGATGCTACAATATACATTCTATTTGTAGCTGTTGCTATCATTTCCTATTTAAAAATAAAGGATAAATATGGTAGTATATACTGGTATCCACAATGCGAAGAAAAAATAACCTCTGACGAAAGAAAAGAAATATTTTCATCTATTCCTTTTATAATTGTTCTAATTCTTTGCTTTGTGCTATTTATAAAGGGAGTGCGTATAGGTGTATTCGGATGATTTAGACTTTATGCGTGAGGCATATAAGGAGGCAAAAATTGCTTATGAGCTAGACGAAGTACCTGTTGGAGCTGTAATTGTAAGAAATAATGAGATTATAGCTAGAGGTCACAATACAAGAGAACTAGAAAATTCGCCATTCGGACACGCCGAAATGAACGCCATAAAGGTAGCTAGTGATTTTTTGGGGACAAGACGGCTTACGGATTGCACAATATATGTAACTCTTGAGCCTTGCCCTATGTGTGCTGGTACTATAATGAATGCAGGCATAAGGCGTGTAGTTTATGGAGCTAGTGATGAGCAGTGGGGCTGTCTAGGCTCGAGAATACATCTTTTTGAGGTTGGACTTCCCGTACGACCGACTATTACAAGGGGAATTATGGCTAACGAATGTGCAAAAATAATGACAGATTTTTTTAAAAATAAAAGAATAAAGTAAAAAGGAGAATGATATGACTGATTTTGTTCATTTACACAACCATACCGAGTACAGCCTACTCGATGGTGCGTGTAAAATAAATGAACTTATTGACAGAGCTATAGAATTAAATCAAAAAGCCATAGCAGTAACAGACCACGGGGTTATGTATGGTATAATTGACTTCTATAAGCTAGCAAAGAAAAAGGGAATTAAGCCTATTGTTGGCTGTGAGGTTTATGTAGCCCCTCACAGTAGACTTGATAAAAAGCCTGGGCCTTTAAATAAACCGTACCACCTTATACTTCTTTGCGAAAATAATATTGGCTACAAAAACCTAATATATCTTGTTTCACGAGGCTTTACAGAGGGATTTTATTCAAAGCCACGAATAGATAGGGAGCTTTTGGAGGGACACACAGAGGGATTAATTTGTCTATCTGCTTGTCTTGCTGGTGAAGTCCCACAAAATATACTCCGTGGTAGCTATGAGGGAGCAAGGCAGACAGTAGAATATTATAAAAACCTTTTTGGCAAGGACCACTACTACATAGAGATACAAAATCATGGAATAAAGGAACAGCTAAAGGTTCTTCCTCACTTAATTAATATAGCAAAGGAAATGGATGTTGGACTGGTTGCCACAAACGATTGCCACTATGTAAATAAGGAGGACAGCAAGGTTCAAGATTTACTCTTATGTATACAGATGGGCAAAACCCTTGATGAAGAGAAAAGCCTTGAATTTGAAACTGATGAGTTTTATATAAAGAGTAGCGAGGAAATGGCTGAGCTATTTAAGGCAGTTCCATCGGCTATTGAAAATACAGTCAAAATAGCTGATATGTGTAATGTCGAATTTACCTTCGGCGAAACAAAGCTTCCTTACTATGCTGCTCCTAACGGAGAGGATAACAAGGCTTTCTTTAGACGAAAGTGCTATGAGGGACTTCACAAGCACTATGGTGAGCATCCAAGTCAAACAGCTATAGATAGGCTTGAATATGAGCTATCTGTAATTGACAAAATGGGATATACAAACTACTTTTTGATAGTTTATGACTTTATTAACTACGCTAAAAGCGTAGGTATTCCAGTAGGTCCAGGCAGAGGCTCAGGAGCTGGAAGTATAGCCGCCTACTGTATAGGCATAACAGGAATTGACCCGCTTAGGTTTAATCTACTTTTTGAGAGATTTCTTAACCCAGAAAGAGTAAGTATGCCTGACTTTGATGTAGACTTCTGTTATCAGCGACGACCAGAGGTTATAGACTATGTAATTGAAAAGTATGGAGCTGACCATGTAGCGCAGATAGTAACCTTTGGTACAATGGCGGCTCGTGGAGCAATAAGAGATGTCGGCAGAGCTATGGGACTACCCTATGGGCTTGTCGATTCAGTAGCAAAGCTTGTACCTATGGAGCTTCACATAACTATAGCCAAGGCTATTGAGTATAGTAAGGAGCTTCAAACAATGATAGCAAGCGACCCACAAGTAAAGGAGCTTATATATCTAGCTCAAAAGGTCGAGGGTATGCCACGACACGCAAGCACACACGCCGCTGGTGTTGTTATTACTCGTGACACGGTTGACAGCTATGTACCGCTTGCAAAAAATGATGAGTCAATAGTTACCCAGTTCACTATGACCACTCTTGAAGAACTGGGACTTCTTAAAATGGACGTGCGAACTGTTCGCTAACGAAACACTTTGGAAACAAAAACAAGTTAGCGGAATAGACATCAGTCTATTTAACTGTTATTTTGAATAGAACGGTGAAATTCCGTTTGCGGAAATGCTGATATTCCGCTCCCTGAGACTCCGATATGCCATTTAAGCTTAAAATTATGTGGTATAAAGCTCGGTAAAGACGGCTGAAAAGAATTCTAAACAGAATATATCTGCACGAAAACAAAGTAGGTCGGGGGTTCTAAAAAATACAATATGCTGACATTTAAGGAACCGTTGTATTAAAAACTCGTAATTTAAGAGATTGGGCGAAAGCCTAATAATTTGAGTCACACAAAGGATATAGTCCGTTATACTTTGTGTATATATTTTAGTCCTTTAGTATAAAATAACGCTAGATGCTTAAAATATAAGCTTGCTTTTTAATCAGTTAACAGAAAAGCGAGTGGCTCACGGGTTAAAGACGGCAGCTAAGTTGTTATAATATAAGGAATAAAAATAACGGAACAGTTGAAACCAAAATGAGAATGAAAAGATGTTTAAGCATCAATGTCTCTAATAGGGTAGGAAATGACCCTATGAATTTTGGTGACAGCAGCCCGTAGTAGTGTAGAAGCAAGTTAATACTTGTGGAGCGAAGGGGCATAGTCATAGTGTCGGGACGCCCCGACAGGCGGAAAGGACAGTTAGAAATAACTCATACCTTAGTATGTAATGTAACAGTTAACATCAAAAGGTAATCTGTCTCAGTCGGCGAGCCGCCGATGGCAGAAAGGACAGTTAGAGATAACTCATACCTTAGTATGAATGACGAATGACGAATGACGAATTACGAATTGTCATTAGAGTGAAGAGTTGAGAGTGGAGAGTGGAGAGTGGAGTTCGCTTACGCTCACAATTACGAATGACGAATTGTCATTAGAGTTGAGAGTTGAGATAACTATACGGATAGTTTTTTTCTTACTTTCAAACATACTTCTAAAAATTTGATTACTTATAGTATTTGTTTTGATAACTTATGAATTTACTTGCTAAGCTATCAACTCTTGAGGGGAGCGAAGCGACCCAATTCGTCATTCGTCATTCGTCATTATGAGTGATAGCTCTAAGGTCCTAATTTCAGGCAGTTGGTTTAAGTTCAATACGAACTAAGTTGAATCTAGCTGCGGTGCTACACCGCTCGTCATTCAGAATAGGTCTTGATTTCAGGCAGTTGGTATAAGTTCAATACGAACTAGGTTGAATCTAGCTGCGGCGCTACGCCGCTACACCGCTATGATGGAACGCCGTGTGCGGTGAAAGTCGCATGCACGGTGTGAAGTGGGGGAAAACAACTCGAAACAGGTAAAGCTGTCGATGTTTGTTACCTATCACTATTTTTTAGGATTAAGAAACCTTACAGTCATAAGTGACTGTGAAAAGACAATTTGTAGTTATGGACAAAATTTTGATATAAATGCTATACCACTCGATGACCAAAATGTATTTGATATGCTTTCTCAGGGACTAACTGGCGGAGTATTTCAGCTCGAGTCTCCTGGTATGAGGCGAATGCTTACACAGTTAAAGCCGAACTCGATAGAGGATATGATAGCGGCTATTTCGCTTTACCGACCAGGACCTATGGACTCGATACCTAAGTATATACATAATAGGCATCATCCAGAGGATATAAAATACTTAACACCTATGCTAAGTGATATATTGGATGTAACTTATGGTTGTATAGTGTATCAAGAGCAGGTTATGCAAATTTGCAGAGCCTTGGGTGGATATTCCTATGGCCAAGCCGACCTTGTGCGACGTGCTATGTCAAAGAAAAAGGCTGACGTTATGGAAAAGGAGAGAGTGCATTTTATAGAGGGCTGTGCAAAAAATAATATAGATGAAAAAACGGCAAATACTATATTTGATGATATGAGTAGCTTTGCCGCCTATGCCTTTAATAAATCGCACGCGGCAGCGTATGCCTATGTATCGTATCAGACAGCCTACCTTAAATACCACTATCCAAAGGAATATATGGCGGCACTACTTACTAGTATACTTGACAGCACGGATAAGGTTATAGAGTATATCGAGGAGTGTAATAAGCTTGGAATAGCGGTTTTGCCACCTGATATAAACGAGAGCTATAAGGGCTTTACTGTCACAAGGGACGGTATACGCTTTGGACTAATGGCAATAAAAAATCTGGGTGAAGGAATAATTGAAAAAATAATTGCCGAGAGAGAAGAAAAAGGTGATTTTAAGAATTTTGTAGATTTTTACCGTAGAATGTACTGCACAGAGCTAAATAAACGAGCTATTGAGAGCTTAATTAGAAGTGGAGCTATGGACAGTATGGGAGAAAATAGAAAGTCAATGCTCCACGGCTATGTAAAGATTGCTGATACTGTAGCGAATGAACATATGTGGCGTTCGGTTGGTCAAATGTCTCTTTTTGGCTCTGCAAATAAACCAGAGGAGCTTACAATTCCAGAATTACCAGAGTTTGATGATTTAGAAATGTATGCTATGGAAAAGGAAGTTACAGGTCTATATATATCAGGTCACCCTATTAACAAATACGAGGAGTTGATAAAGGGTATAAAAGCGGTAAAGATAATAAGTCTTATAAGTACTGACCTTAATAGTGAGTACGACAACAAGGATATTAAGGTTGTTGCTATGGTTACAGCAAAAAAGATTAAAATCACACGCAATAATACTACTATGGCTTTTGTTACACTAGAAGATAATACTGGTTCAATAGAGGCAATACTATTTTCAAAGCTATATGATGAGCTTAACAGGCATATAGAGGTTGGTTTTCCAGTAATGATAAAGGGAAAGGTTTCTTTAAAGGAAAACGGAGCATCTAAATTAATAATTGACTATGTTGAAACTGCCGATATTACTCTTGATAAATATCTAAAAAACAAGAACAAGCAGGGACTATACATTCAAGTGCCATCTATGGATAGTACGGAGGCGTCAAAGGCTATTGAAATTATAAATGTATTTCACGGTGATACCACAGTATACTTTTATCCAACAGATACAAAAAAGCTTTTAAAGGGTAAGGAGAGTATGCAGGTTGATATGTGTGATATACTCATAAAGGAATTAAAGGGAGCTTTGGGAGATGAAAATATAAAAATAAAATAATATCTGACAAAGTATACTAAATTTCGATTTATTTATCCACATATTTTAACAATATGTCAATATACTTTTCTAATTATTATATTTAAAATAGTATATGGATAAAGATATTCTAATATAATCTGTTTAGTTATAAGTATTTAGGAGGAAATATATATGGAAAAAAAACCTAAATTAATAGGTGTTCTAACTAGTGGTGGAGACGCTCCTGGTATGAATGCGGCAGTAAGAGCAGTAGTTCGTGCGGCAAACTTTAAAGGAATAAGGGTGCTTGGCATTCAAAGAGGATTTCAGGGACTTTTAAACGGTGAAGTACGTGAGCTAGGTCTAAGAGACGTATGTGACATTATCCAGCGTGGCGGTACTATGCTTTACACAGCAAGATGTCCTGAATTTAAGGAAGAGGCTACACAGGATAAGGCAGTAGCTATGTGTAAAAATCTTGGTATCGAGGGACTTGTAGTAATCGGTGGTGATGGCTCATTCCGTGGAGCTCGTGCTCTTTCAAATAAGGGTATTCCTTGCATAGGTATTCCAGGAACTATTGATAACGATATTGCATCAACTGATTATACAATTGGCTTTGATACAGCTCTTAACACAGTTATTGAGAACGTTGACAGACTTCGTGACACCAGCCAATCTCACGATAGATGTTCAGTTGTTGAGGTTATGGGTAGACACGCAGGATATATAGCCCTACACGCAGGAATTGCTTGTGGAGCTATAGGTATTCTAATTCCTGAGCGTGAATATGACATAGATACAGATATTATTGACCGTATGAAAGAAACTCTTAAAACAGGTAAGCACCACTTTATCGTACTTGTTGCAGAGGGCATTGAAAATTCAGCGGAAATTACAAAGTATATTCAAGAAAAAACAGGAATAGAAAGCCGACTAACAGTCTTGGGACATATTCAGCGTGGCGGTACACCTACTGGTAAGGAAAGAGTATTTGCAAGTGTTATGGGCTACAGAGCTGTTGAGCTATTGGAAGAGGGAAAGGGCAACCGTGTAGTAGCTGTTCAAAATAGCCGTACAGTTGACTTTGATATAAATGAGGCTCTAAATATGCACAAGCGTATTGATGACTATCTATATAAGGTTGCATACGAAATTTCTATCTAATAATATTAATAATAAATATCTATACCACTCTCATATATCTGAGGGTGGTATATTTTTATAAAATCAAACTCTTTTGTTGGTACAATTTAGAAAATATTATACAAAAATATACATTATATTCGTTTATTACACTAATTCATCTAATATATGCTTTACAACCTTAATCTATAAGAGTATAATTAATATATCAAATATATAACCTATGATACAGTTATTTTGTTCTATGAAATTATATTGAAAAGGAGAGATTGGTATGAAGAAAATTATCAAAAGAATAGTAGCGGTATTATTAATCTTGTCAATATTAATTATAGGCTTAAGTGGTTGCGGAGAAAAGACGTATAAAACAAGTGTAAAGGATATAAAAAAGAAGGGTACACTTGTAATCGGTCTTGACGATACCTTTGCACCTATGGGATTTAGAGACGAAAACAATAATCTAGTTGGCTTTGATATTGATTTAGCAAGAGCTGTATGTAAGGAAATGGGTGTAGAGGCAGTATTTCAGCCTTTAAACTGGGGAGAAAAGGAAAAGGAGCTTAATGAAGGAAAGATAGATTGTATATGGAATGGTCTATCAATAACGCCTGAGCGTTCCGAAAAGCTAGCAATGAGCCAGCCATACCTTAATAATAAAATTATAATTATGACAAATGAGGGTGTGACAATAGATGAGCTTAGCGACCTTGAGCATCAAAAAATAGGCATACAATCTGGAAGTGCAGCTCTTGATGCTGTAAAAGCTGGACCTATGTACAGTCAAATAAAGGACAATATAAAGGAATATCCAATTTATGAATCAGTAATAATTGATATGCTTTCTGGTAAGCTTGATTGTATGATAGTTGATGAGGTTCACGGTAAATATAAAAATGACGAGTTAGAAAATATATTTGGAGTTGCAAAATATGACTTTGGGGACGACCTATACGGAATAGGCTTTAGAAGTACGGACATTGAGCTAAAAGAAGAAATTAACCATATACTTAATAAGCTTACACACGATGGTATTGCAGGAGATATTTCTAAAAAGTGGTTTGGCGAGGATATAGTTGTAAAAAACAACTAGAGCTTTGTGATTTTGTACAATAAAACTTAATATCAGGATTTAGCTTTTTTATAAAACTGTCTGTTTCTTTCAGGCAGTTTTTTTAGTTAAAGTACTAATTTTTTTGTTTTAATGGAGTTTTTCCTTGAAGCTTTTGCATTAATGTGATAAAATTAACTAGATTGTCGTAACTAAAGCTTTTTAAATACAATAATTCTAGGGAGAAAGTAATTATGAAAGTAATACTAATAATGTTTTTGGGCATTTTAATAGGTAATAAATTTGTTCCAGATAAATACAAAGGTCACAACGAAAGGCTACAACAGCTATGTGTCATAATACTGATATTTTTGATGGGTGTATCATTGGGTAAGCAGGATGGATTTTTGCAGGAGCTGTGGCAGTTAGGTATATCTAGCGCAATACTTGCTATTATCCCTATTCTATTTTCACTAATACTAGTTTTTTATCTTACAAAAAAACTATTTAAGGAATAAGGAGGAAAAATGGTAGCTTTTACAATTTTGGCACTAATACTAGGAGTGCTTGTCGGACTAAATTTCGACTTTCCATTTATAGATTACATTGTAGCAAATAGAGACTTTGTACTATATCTACTTATGTTTTCCGTAGGCATAAGCATAGGTAAGCACAGGGGCTTAATTAATGAGATAAAAAAATACAACATCAAAATATTTATAATACCAATAGGAATTATAGTTGGCTCTATACTTGGCGGATATATATGTAGCTTTATACTAAAATATAATTCAAAGGACTGTATGGCAGTAGCAAGTGGACTGGGTTGGTACAGCCTTGCTGGAGCCACAATTAATGATTTAGCTGGAGCTGAGCTTGGAAGTGTCGCTTTTATCAGTAATCTTTTAAGAGAGTTACTCGCATTCGTACTAATTCCCTTTATAGTTAAGCACTTTAACGAATACACGTGTATTGCGCCTGCTGGTGCCACAAGTGAGGATACTTCTCTACCAATGCTAGTAAAATACACAAACCCGACTATAGTAGTCTTTGCTATATTTAATGGAATAGTATGTTCTATTATGGTGCCTATTCTCATTTCATTTTTCTACACAGTCTAAACAAACAATAAAAAAGGAGCCTTACCTATTACAGGTACTGCTCCCTCTTTTTTTATTCTGCCTCTATGCTATTTTCTACTTCTACACGTTCTTCTGTCTCAGTATTCTTTTCTGCTTCTGTGTAGCCCTTATCATATCCACTTTGATAGCTCTCATTTTTTATTTCTAAAAGCTCATCATCTCTTATAAATTTTCCTCTTTGCATAATACTTTCATAATCATTTGCATTAACAGTCTCTCTATTTCCATCGCTATCTATAATATATTTTCTGTGGTCAATTCTTTTTAGGATTTTTTCCTTACTTGCATTTTCTATATCTACTCTTCCAGAAAAAGAAACCTCCATACTGTCTTTATCACCGTTTGAGTATATAGAAATCCTATCTATATCCTCACCCGAGACAGCTCCTAGAACCAATAATACATCATCTGCAAATTTACTTTCATCTTGATATTCGTTAATTAAGCTAACATCTACATTAACTGTGAAAGCATCAATATATCGCATACCGTAACCTACACTTACCATATCAACTATGCTTTTATTATCCGATGTGTATATTTTTTCCTTTATATGCTCTATTATCTGCCTTTCTTGCTCGATTTTTTCTGGTGTATAGCCGTATTTTTCCCAAATAGGAGGAACTACAGCTACACCTACTGACAAAAATATTAGCGTTAGTGACAGTAAAGTTAGTCCAAAACCGACCTTTACCTGCTCACCCTTATGTCTATATGCTCCAACAAGAATTTCTATACCAAGAAACACCAGTACAAGAGGAAATAGCCTTGCAATAGTTAAAAATTCTATTTGAGGGAGAAATAGACTTAATGTGATAATCAGACCAATAGCAATAAGCGAAATACCTATTGTAATTCTTCCAACATAATGAGTTTTCTTCTTAGCTTTTACTTCTACTGCACTATTAATATTTTCTGTATTTTTATCCTCTAGAGTATTATTTTCTATAACCAAATTTTTATTCTCATCCATATTATTTCTCTCCCTTATACTCTATAATCTCATCATTATTCTTTTTCTTTCCACCACGCACAAGCCATATACCCACAAGTATAAATATTACTGCTACAGCTAACTTTGGTATAGATAAAACAATGGATAAAATTATATCCCCTATATATCCCTCTATAGAGTGGGCAAATCTAAATAGCATTGGCTCTATGAAGGATTTATAGATTCCCGCTACACCCAAAAATACAAAGCTCCAGCCTACAAGGTGATTTTTACCAGAAATTAAAGTATTAATATCACCATTTAAAATATTAAAATGTACTAAATAATCGTCACTTGGTAGATTTTCTCCCTCTTTTATTTGTGCCTTTAGATTTAATGAATCAAAGAAGCTATACATATATGCAATTATCGAAAAAATACCCAAAACAGGCATAAAGCTTGCCCCTATCATTAATGGCAACAGAAACATAGTTATAAGTGATACTCCCCTTTTCATATAGCCTTGATACATCTGTCCAGCTCCTGGACAAAAAGAAAATAGAATGGTTAATACATTATTTCTTTTCATTAGTTTTATCCTCCACTTTTATATTATTTTTCGGTGCTCCAAAGGCAACCGCTGATTTTTCTCTAATTTCCATTGACCATTTGTCAACATAATTCATTATACTATTATTTATATTTATGCTTTCTGTAGCTCTTTCTATTGTTTTTTCAATAGATGATAATGAGGTAACTGTCATTTTATTTTGTATATTTTTACTCAAAATATCAATTGCTCCAGAATACCAAAATATACAGCCTATTATGACTGCGGCGGCGGCTGTCGCATAGCGTCTAATACTATCCCTTAATTTTTTACGCCTTATTTCTGTCATTATCATATCCGTTCTATCCTCTGTGATACTAAGCTCATTTTCATCTGTCAGTAGACTACAATATCTATCTACACATTTATCGCAAAAGCTCAAATGCTCAGAAACCTCAAGGCGTTCTACTTCATTCAAATCCTCTGAGATAAGCTTATTCAAGGCATAGTCCGTTAGATGTCCGTCTTTATCAAATAGGTCGTACATTTATTCATTTCTCCTTTCGTTTATTTTCTGCTGTAATAGTTTTTTTGACCTATATAGCTGTGTATTCACTGTTTTTATAGGTCTATTTAATATAGAAGCTATTTCCTCAGGGGTTTTATCCTCTATAAAATATAATTGAGAGACAAAGAGATATGGTTCCTTTAGGGAATTAATAAGAGCTTTTATTTCCTTTATTTCTTCTATTGAAATAAGCTTTTCCTCTGTAGAAATAAGAGTAATATTTTCATCATCAAATTCATCTGTAACTGTAACCCTTCTTTTCCACGCAGATTTAAGATAATCACTTGCCTTATTCGAGGCAATACGCACAAGCCACGGCTTATACTTAAGTGGTGAACAGCTATCTATATGATTATACGCCGATACAAAGGTTTCCTGTGTTAAATCCTCAGCTATCTGTTTATCCTTAACCATTTGATAGCAAACAGTATATACAAGCCCTTGATATGTATTTACTATTTTTGTAAATTGTTTATCATTCACTTTTATTGCCTCACCACCCTTTTAAATGTCCCTCTATTTATTAAGACGAAATAAAATCATACTTTACTTCAAAAAATAAAAAATTTATTAGTATAGACAAAATAAATTAGATTTAATATAGACTTTTGCATTACTATCCTTGACAGTTAATTTTTAAATAGAGCATTGGTGACTTCAATCTATAGCATTACAAAAAATCCCCTTATGGTAGCCTATACTTTACCATAAGGGGTTAATTTTATGTGTCAACTTTTGACAGAAATTGAAAACACACTATCTAAATTGATTTTGTGATGGCTGATAGGAAAATCCAGCTCCCTCAAGCTTTTCAAGTACTAAATTTTTGTCCCAGTCTCTAGCACTGCAAAGTTCCTCAAGGCTACTAAACTCGTCACGCAAAAGTGTATTTGTAACACTCATAAGTAAAATTGGATCTTGTGGCATATTCATAATACATTTACTCCTTACTCTTCTATAAATCTTTCTATACAATAGTAATAATATTACAAATACGTCTTAATTTCAATATGAATTTATATACTTAAAAGCATTATCTACAAATCAAATATAAAACTATACTTATTATAATTTTTATTGTACAAGATTTTCATTTATAGTAGCTTCTATACTTAATTTAATAGCATCGGTTATCATACTAAGAGTCATAAAAGGTGTTCCGTTAGGCTTGTGTACAGCCTGCTCGGCAATATATGGAACATGAATAAAACCAGCCGCTTTTATAAAATTATACCTGTTTTTTGCAAGATAGAGGGATGTATACATAATAGTATTGCACACATAGGTTCCTGCTGTATTTGAAATATGGCAAGGAATACCATTATTATTAAGGTTTTCCTTTATTTTCTCTATTGGAAGAGTAGTAAAATATGCATTGTCTCCATCAAGCCTTACCTTTTCACCCTTTGGCAAATAGCCTAGATTATCAGGAGTCTTTGCCTTTGCGCAATTTACAGCCACAAATTCAGGCGTTATACAACTGCGACCTCCAGCCTGTCCTATGCTTATTATAATTGCTGGCTCATACTCCTTTATAGCGTCCTCAAGCACCCTTATACCATTTATAAATTCCGTCGGCAAAAGAAGCTTTATTATATTATTACCACCTATCTCGTTCGGCAATTTTTTAACCGCCTCATAGGACGGATTTATCATTTCTCCTCCAAATGGGTCAAAGCCCGTAACAAGTATATTCATAAATAAGCTCCCTTCTAATTTTTAGCTAAACGATTGCAAGGAATTACCAGACTCAGAATAAAATACAACTCTTCCAGCATCAAGCATAATTTTCGCCTTTTGCTGTAATTTTTCCTCACCTATAACCTTTATATTCTTTTTAGTTATAATAATTGCATCGGGATTGTCGGATAGATACATTCTTACATTATAACGATTTTCTGGACGCACCTTAAACCACCAAGGATATTCACTATCTTCCATTTCTAGCACATAGAATTTGTCACTAATCATATTTGTTTTAAGTCCATTTTCGGTAATACCTATGACTGAAATGATAGTTTCTCCATCATATATATGTATATCTCCGTCATATATATCACTGTTTTTGTCTGGGGTAGTACCATCTAAAGTATAATAATAGGTTATATCTGACTTTAGATTATCAAGATATATGTACTCATCATAGTCATAAAAACGTTGTTTATTCTTAAATTTGGGGTCAGGTGGCAGCACGGTATAGTTAAATACATACTCATTACCAGAGAGTAAGTCTCCATAGGAGCTTTTTGCATACAACGTATGCTTACCATAGCTAAAATATAAGGACTTATTATACAATTTGTAGTTTTTATTATTTCCTATACTGTAGTAGAGATTAGCATAAGGGTTTGTGGATAGACTTACACTAATTCCAGCCTTATAGGTGCCTGATGCCTTGCCAGATGTTACTGTTGGGCGGTATGAATTTAATGTACTTATAATACTGCTACTATTAGGGTATCTTTTTTTGCCATTATTTAGTATCTCTAGCCCTCTAAAAAATGATTCCTTTGGGGAAAGTGTGCCTTGTCCATTTTGACTAAGCTCCATATTTTTCCCGTTAATATAGGACTTCGCTTCGTTTATATATACTGTATCATCTATTTTTTCTATGACTGTATTATCCTCAAAATCCATATAAATAGGTTTATATTCTGTTGATAGAAGTTGCTTTTGTAGGAGTTCATTTTTAATCTTTATCCTCTTTATTTCTGGATATTTACTCAGCGGTTCAAAGTAGAGTATTGAAAAAATAGCTACTACCGACAGACAAACTGTCAAAAGCCTTAATAAAAATCTCATTAAATTTCACCATCTTTATAATAAAATTATACTAATATTTGTGTTTCTGTACTGTCACTTTCTTCTAATACAGTTGTTTCTGCAAGAGCTGTGTCCAATTCCTCGCCCTCTTTTAAAACTAATACCTCTGTCTTATTGTCCGGTACTTCATCGTCTATCAGCACTTCTGTTTGACTACCTTTACTATCTTCGATTAGCACCTCAGTTTCACTATTATTTTCTTCTAGTACCTCAGTATCTGAAATAATTTTAGTTTCATTACCGCCGATTGCCCGTGTCTCTAAATCATTTTCAAGTAATCTTGTAGAATTATCATTATTAATAACACTTGTCATATTATTTGAAGCTATAACAACTGTTTCATTCTCTAATATCTCAGTCCTATTGTGTTTTTTCTTCTGCTTTTCTGATTTTGTGGTATTTTCATTAGATTTTTTTATGCTGTGAAGATTTTCTGATATTATCATCTCATTTTTATTCTTCTTTAGCTTATAGGACTTCTTTATTTCCCTCATCTTTTTTGTGATTACTATATTTACAATGACATTTACAATTATTGTAACCACAAATGCAAGAATAGATACAAGCATTACTATAAGACCTGTAGATAATTTACCATCTGTATATTTTAAAAAGTATTCTAAGTAATTCATAGATTTTTCGCCTTTCTACTAAATATCCGAATCAAGCCAACCGTTTCTTTCAAGCTCAGAAACAAGGTTTTTTGCTAGCTCAACCTCCTGTGACATTGTCTGTGTCTTTTCAAAGTACTCATTATATAGCTCAATACCTATATCATAGTTAGCTTTTAGTTCAGAATAGTCTCTATCAAGAATGTGCATCTTACCTACCTCTTGATTTAGTATAGAAACTAGTCTTATATACGGTCTGTAATCATCAGGATAAATTTCCTTTGCTTTTTCCATAGTTTGCTTTGCACCATTTATATCGTTACTGCTCTGCTGAAGCTTTGCGAGATTGTCATAAATATAATATCTGCTATAGCCCTCATCAATAAGCTCTTGATAGCACCCCATAGCCTTTTTGTAATAGCTTATATCAGTCTTTCCAAAGTATGCGTAGGCATCTGCAAGGCTTTCAAGCATCTGTGGAGTACCCCTCAAATCCTCCATAGCAAGTCCGTCCTCCATAAGAATAATGACGTCCTTTTTTCTTCCATTCTCGTTATAGTACTTGCCTAATATTAAGTAAGCACGAAGTCTATTTCTAACAGAAACCCTCTCATCACAAAGGCTAAGCAAAGCCTTTTCACCATCTACTGCTCTATCACTTTCGATATATATCTGCCCCTCGATAAGTGTTATTTCTTCCTCTGAGGCACCCCTTGTCTTTGCCTTAGTCAAGGTTTTTTCGGCTAGATTATAGTTATTATCACGAACTGCCGATATAGCAAGGTCTATATAGTACTGTGTTTTGCTATCATCCTTTGCTATGGCTCTTTCTGCATAATATGTAGCCATATCTGGTCTGCCTATATTTAGATATGCCAGAGATAGTAAGTTAAGCACCTCAGCCTCCTTTTCTAGGGTATAGCTCATATCCGAAAACTCCTGCCCCATAAGGCTTCCCTCAATATAGCTTATACAGTCCTCATATCTTGTCTGCTTATATAGTAATCGTGCCTTTTGTATTTGTGCATCGTATCCCATAGGAACTAGAGCTATAGCTCTGTCAAGCTCTTTTTCTGCCTCATCATATTTTTTACTTATAGAGAGCATACGTGCATTTTCACAAATACTTGCATAATTATCTATAACATCCTCACGGAACATTGAAAAGCCATAGTAGCCTGCGGCAAAAATAGCCACATACAGTACTGCAAATAGACTAAATAGGGCTGTTTTTATATTCTTATATTTTTTGTACTGACTATCTAGCTTATCTATCTCTGTTAAATCCTTATATAGCTCATAGGCATTTTGGTACCGTTCGTCTGGATTATTCCTTGTACATTTGCCTACTATATACTCCATACCTCTCGAGATATTTTTATCAAGCTCCCTAAGTGGCTTAAAGTCATACAGTAGGTTATTAGGGTCCTCGCCTGTGAGTAGACTATATAGAGTTACACCTAGGCTAAATATATCAGAACGAGCGTCTGTTTGGTTTCGTCCAAACTGTTCTGGCGCGGCAAAGCCTCTTGTGCCTATTATATCCGTATCCTCTTGCTTATCAAGCTTATACTCACGAGCAATACCAAAGTCAATTAATCTAAGCATTCCATCAGACTGTAGCATAAGGTTTGCTGGTTTCATATCACGGTAAATTATGGGCTTTTGCTGTCCGTGCAGATACTCAAGCACTGAACAAATTTGTCCTGCCCACTCCCTCACCTCTTTTTCTGGAATTTTTCCTCTTTCCTTTAGTATAGCATCAAGGTTTTTGCCCTCGATAAAGTCCATAACTATATAGCAATATTCACTATCTGGCTCGTCCTTTATATCAACAATTCTTGGTAGCATTGGGTGCTGTAAATTCATAAGTAAATTAGGCTCTCCGAGGTAATTAAGCTTTTTGCCCTTTATATTCTTTTTTACCTCTTTTATTGCCCAAGAATTTCCGAGCTTTGTATTCTGCGCCTTATATACTACGCTCATACCGCCCTTACCTATTATCTTTTCTATGACATACTTATCGTCAAATACGTCTCCTATTTTTAGCATATTTTAATCTCCTTAATAAGTAGAACTTTTACATCGCTAATATTTTTCTATACATAGATATTATATACAACTAATATAAAAAAGTCAAAGCGCC